>Ga0228535_1001510_pt1 | contig 34251 bp, 30 predicted proteins | sample SJ1metagenome_FD_168457 | JGI IMG/M metagenome (GOLD analysis project Ga0228535, IMG submission 168457) | Enriched culture of PCE-dechlorinating microbial communities from Ithaca, New York, USA - SJ1 | ecosystem: Engineered > Modeled > Simulated communities (microbial... > Unclassified | place...
TGGCCACGATTTCCGTTCGGCGCTCGTCGCCGTACTTTTCCTTGATTTCGGTGAGCTCCTCGACGATCACCTGCAGGACCTTTTGCGGATCGGCCAGAATGCCGGCCAGCTTGGCGATGAGCTTGGTCACATCGGCATATTCCTCGTCGATCTTGGCGCGCTCCAGACCGGTGAGCCGCTGGAGTCTCATGTCGAGAATCGCCTTGGCCTGCATTTCGGACAGTTTGAACTTGAAGCACAGGAACTCGCTGGCTTCCGCCGGATTCTTCGCCGATTTAATGACCTGAATGACTTCGTCGATATTGTTGAGGGCGATGATGTAGCCCTCCAAAATGTGGGCCCGCTCCCTGGCGCGCGCCAGATCGAACTGCGTGCGGCGGATGACGACTTCCTGACGGAAGGCAATGAATCGCTCAAGGACTTCCTTGAGGTTGAAGACTACCGGCCGGCCGTCGGAAATCGCCAGCATGATGATGCCGAACGACACTTCCATCTGCGTAAATTTGTAAAGCTGGTTGAGAATCACCGCGGAATTCTCGTCCCGCTTGAGATCGATGACGACGCGGATGCCTTCGCGGTCCGATTCGTCGCGCAAATCGGAAATGCCGGTGATTTTCTTGTCGCGGACCAGTTCGGCGATTTTCTCGATGAGCGCCGCCTTGTTCACCTGATAGGGCAGTTCGGTGATGACGATGGTTTCTTTTTCGTTGCGGGCGTTCTTTTCAATGAGCGCGCGCGCCCGGACGCGGATGATGCCGCGGCCGGTTTTATAGGCGGACAGAATGCCCTCGCGGCCGTTGATGAAGCCGGCTGTCGGAAAGTCCGGGCCGGGAATGTATTTCATCAGCTCCTCGATGATCAGCTTGGGATTCCGGATGAGCGCGATGGTTCCGTCGATGATTTCCGTCAGATTGTGCGGCGGAATGTTGGTCGCCATACCCACCGCGATGCCCGACGATCCGTTGAGCAGCAGCAGCGGCACGCGCGAGGCCAGAATGGACGGCTCCTGGAGAGATTCGTCGTAGTTGGGCACAAAATCGACCGTGTCTTTTTCCAGGTCGGCCAGGACGTCCTCGGAAATCCGCGCCAGCCGCACTTCGGTGTAACGCATGGCCGCGGGCGGATCGTCGTCGATCGAGCCGAAGTTTCCCTGGCCGTCCACCAGCGTGTAGCGCATCGAAAAATCCTGCGCCATGCGCACCAGCGTATCGTAAATGGCCGCGTCTCCGTGCGGATGGTAACGGCCCATGATATCGCCGACGATGCGGGCGGACTTGCGGTAGGGTTTGTTGTAGCGGTTGCCCCCTTCGTACATGGCGTACAGAATCCGGCGGTGCACCGGCTTCAGGCCGTCGCGCACATCGGGAATCGCGCGCCCGATGATGACGCTCATGGCGTAATCCATGTACGACTTCTTCATTTCGTCTTCTATATTCACCAGCATGTACTTGTGGTGGATATCGCGTTCCATTTTCTAAACTTCCTCTCTTTTTACGACAAAGGATCAATCCTTTTACGTCATTTCGGACAGGCGAAGCGCGCTCCGTCTTGTGCCCTTCAGGGCCGATCCGGAAAACTGTCTTCGCGGAAACGACGGTCGACGGTTAAATATCCAAATTAGAGACGTGCAGGGCGTTTTGGTAAATAAAGTCGCGCCGGGGCTCTACCTGGTCTCCCATCAGGGTGGTGAAGATGACATCGGCCTCCACCGCGTCGTCCACGCTTACCTGTAAAAGCGTCCGCTTTTCCGGATTCATGGTGGTTTCCCACAGCTGTTCGGGATTCATTTCGCCCAGACCTTTGTAGCGCTGGATGGTGAGACCCTTTTTCCCCAGAGCGATGATGTGATCCACCAGCGCCCTGGCGGACGGCAGAATCGTGGGCGTGGACGAATCCTCCGGCGCATCGCTGTACGGCGGTTCTCCCAGAATCGAAACCTGGCCAAGCAGGTTGCGGATCTCGCCGAACTGCGGCGTCCGGAAGATTTCGCGATCGACGCAGGTAGCGACGGTTTTGCCGTTTTGCCGGATTTCAAACACCATTTTAAAGCCGCCGTGCTCCGGGTCGTCATCAATCCGGTAATCGGCAATCGTCTTGCCGCCCAGGGCCACAACGGTCCGTCCGGCGATTTTCAAAAGCTCGTGCTCGTTTTGAAACGTTTCGTCCTGCAACGTCGGATCGCCCGCCAGCACGCGGATCAGGTTACGGTCGCGGCGCTCCCGTTCAAACCGGTCCAGGAGGTCTTCAATGCGCATGACTTTCTTGATGAGCGCCAGCAACTTGCTTCCCGTCGCAGGAAAGGGGCTGCCGTCGCCCATCAGGAGATGGACTTTCTCCACGCCGTTTTCCAAAATATAATTTTTCATCTGCTCTTCATTCTGGATGTAGATCTCTTTTTTCTTATCGACCACTTTATACAGAGGCGGTTGGGCGATATACAAATAGCCCCTCTCGATCAATTCCTTCATCTGGCGGAAAAAGAAAGTCAAAAGCAGCGTGCGGATATGCGCTCCGTCCACGTCCGCATCCGTCATGATGATGACTTTGTGGTAGCGCAGCTTGCTGACGTCGTAGTCTCCCGGCCCGATGCCGGCGCCAAACGCCGTGACCATGACCTTGATTTCCTCGTTTTGCAGCATCTTGTCGAAGCGCGCTTTCTCGACATTGAGCACTTTGCCGCGCAGGGGCAAAATGGCCTGGAACTTTCGGTCCCTGCCCTGTTTGGCCGAGCCGCCGGCCGAATCGCCTTCCACCAGATATATTTCACTCAATGACGGATCTTTTTCCTGGCAGTCGGCCAGCTTTCCCGGCAGAGCGCCGACTTCCAGAGCGCTCTTGCGGCGCGTCAGCTCCCGCGCCCGGCGGGCCGCATCGCGCGCCCGGGCCGCTTCCATGCACTTGTTTAAAATCTGCCTGGCAACCGAAGGATTCTCCTCCAGGTAGGCGCCGATTTTTTCATAGACGATGCCTTCCACGAGGCCCTTTACGTCCGAATTGCCCAGTTTCGTTTTGGTCTGCCCTTCAAACTGCGGATTGCGGACCTTCACACTGATCACGCAGGCCAGACCTTCCCGCAGATCCTCGCCGCGCAGGGATTCCTTGCCGTCCTTGATGATCTTGTTGGCGGTGGCATAATTATTGAAAACGCGGGTAAGCGCGGACCGGAAGCCGACCATGTGCGTGCCGCCTTCCACCGTGTTGATGCTGTTGGCAAAGGAAAAGATGTTTTCCAGATAGCTTTCGTTGTACTGCAGGGCAACCTCCACCGCGCAGTCCTCTCTCGCTCCGGTGACGTAAATCGGATCCTTGTGCAGGACTTTCTTGTTACGGTTGATGTACTCGACAAAAGAAACAATGCCGCCCTTGTAGAAAAACTCCGTCGTCTTGTCGACCCGTTCATCGACCAGCGTGATTTTCACGCCGGAGTTTAAAAAAGCCAGCTCCCGCATCCGATTGGCAATAACGTCAAAACTGAATTCCGCCTCTTCAAAGATTTCATCGTCCGGCAGAAAGGTGACTTTCGTTCCCCTGCCCTTGGTTTTTCCCACCATTTGCAGCGGCGCATCCGGCACGCCGCGGGCATACGTCTGGCGGTAAACATTGCCGTCGCGGCGAACTTCGAGTTCGCAGGTTTTGGAAAGGGCGTTCACCACCGACACGCCGACGCCGTGCAGACCGCCGGAGACTTTGTAAGTGTCGTTGGTAAACTTGCCGCCGGCATGCAGCTTGGTGAGAGCGACTTCCGCCGCGGAAACGCCTTCCGTCTTGTGAATATCCACCGGTATGCCGCGTCCGTTGTCATCCACGACAATACTGTTGTCCACGCGGATCTTGACGGTAATGGCGTCGCAAAATCCCGCCGCCGCTTCGTCGATGCTGTTGTCCACCACCTCGTACACCAGGTGGTGCAACCCCTCCTTGCCGGTGGAGCCGATATACATGGCCGGTCTTTTTCGAACGGCTTCCAGACCTTCCAGAACTTTAATACTGTCCGCAGTGTATGTTTCTGTCATTGCAACCTTCTTACTCCTTGCCTCTTTAAGCAATTCCTTTTTTAAATTTATATTTTCAGCGGCATGACGATGCACAGATAATTATCGCCTTCCGCCGGTTTGATGAGCGTCGGTTTCAAGCCCATACCCACTTCCATGATAATGCTGTCCAGAGAAATCACTGATACGGCATCGATGACGTAGTTCACATTGAATCCGACGTCCATGTCTTCTCCGGTGTAACTGATATCGATTTCTTCCGTGGCTTCTCCGACGTCCAGGTTGGTGGAATTGAGCGTCATTTTCCCCGAGGTAAAGGAGATTATCACTCCGCTGTACCGTTCCGAAGACACGACGTTCATTCGTCTTAGGGAATGGAGAAACGTTTCCTTGTCCAAAACGATTCCCACGCCCTTTTCCGTCGGAATCACGCGCTTGTAGTCCGGATAGTCCGCATCCACCAGATTGACTTTAAGAATGGTATTTTCCGTTTTCACCACAAACATGTTTTTATGAATGCCGACACTGACATTTTCATGCACGTCGGTAATTTTTTTGACCTCCATCAATCCCTTGCGGGGAATAATCACGCCTTTGGGCAGGTCGGGGCAGGGTTCCGGCGTATTGATCTTTGCCACCGCCAGCCTGTGTCCGTCCGTCGCCACCATCCTCCAGACATGATTGGTGCCATCGGAAGCCGTTTCCAAAAGAACGCCGTTGAGATTTTTCCGGCTTTCGTCAAAGGCCATGGCAAACGATGTCTTGTTGATCAGTTCCTTGATGGCCGAGCCGGGAATATTGAAAAATGGGACATTCTGGCTGTCTCCGACACTGGGAAAATCATCCGCCGGCAGGCCGGGGATTTTGTAAACGGCGCGCTGGCAGGTCACCTTGACGATATTGTTGGCGCTTTTTGTAAAATGAACGATTTCTCCCTGGATTTCCCGGATCATTTCATAGAGCTTCTTTGCCGAAAGAGTGATTTCTCCCGTCTCGGCAATGTCCGCTTCGTAATCGGAAATCAGACTGATCTCCCGATCAGTCGCGATGATTTTCAACTTATTATGTTCCGTTTTCAAAAGGACATTATTTAAAATAGGTGTCGTTGTCTTTTTTTCGACAATGCCAAGAGTCTTTTGAATACCGTCCAAGAAGGTGCTTCTATTGATTTTGAATTCCATCCTCTCCTCCCATGGTATTAGTTCTTAGATTTTTTTATCTTAAATATACAAAAACAGTATTAGTAATGTAGCTTGTGGATATGTGGATTCAAAAAATTTCTCCAGTTATTCCGAGAATATCTTTTTATAATCCCTGTTGACGGTTTGTTAAAATCCCCTCTACGTTTTGTGGATAACACTGTCTTCAATCTCCTGAACCATCTTTTTAAAATTCGGGTCTGCATCGATGGCATTGAGAATTTTATTGTTGGCGTAAATCACCGTGGAATGATCCCGACCGCCAATTTTTTGACCTATATCCGGATAAGAGAAAGTCGTCAGCTTTCTGGCCAGATACATGGAAATCTGCCGTGCCAGAACCAGGTTTTTGTTTTTATTGTGAGCCTTAATGTCTGCAATTTTCACATTCATTTTTCCGGCGACCGTCTTAATGATTTCCTCAATGCTGATGTCTTCCTTGTTGTTATGCTTCACCAACTGCTTCAGAACTTCTTTGACAAGGTCCAAATCGATTTCACGATTGGTCAGTGAGGAATACGCGGCAATCCGCACCAGAAATCCTTCCAGTTCGCGGATGTTGGACTCGACGTGCGAGGCAATGTACTGAGCGACGGACGATGACAGCTCAATTTTACTTTCCTGCATTTTCTTGGCGATTATGGCGATTTTCGTCTCGATTTCCGGCGGCTGAATGTCGGCGATGAGCCCCCACTCGAAACGCGAGCGCAGTCTTCCCTCCAGATTTGGAATATCCTTGGGAAATTTGTCGGATGTGACGACGATTTGCTTGCCGGAATCATGCAGAGTGTTGAAGGTGTGGAAGAATTCCTCCTGGGTTCTGTCCTTGCCGGCCAGGAACTGGATGTCGTCGATCAGCAACGACCCGATATTCCGGTATTTTTCGCGAAACTTCGGCATCCGGTCGTAGCGGATGGAATTGATCATTTCATTCATGAAGGCTTCTGCGGAAACGTACATGACGTTCATATCCGGATGAAAATCCAGAGTCATCAGGCCGATGGCGTTCAGCAGATGGGTTTTGCCCAGGCCGGATCCCCCGTAAATAAACAGGGGGTTGTAGTTTTTTGCCGGCTGCTTGGCCACGGCAATGGAGGCGGCATGGGCAAACTGGTTGGATTGGCCGACGACAAAACGGTCAAACGTATAATTGGCGTTTAAAAGAGATAGATTTTTGCTCCGGCCAGCGGTGCCGGGCGCTGCCGCGCCGGCTTCGAAAGGCAGACGGGCCGGCTCCGGCTTTTTTTCCTTTTCCTTGCTCAGAACAAAATCAATGTCGACGCCGATGCCGACAACACTGTGCAGAGAGTTCTTGATCATGGACAGGTAGTTATCCATGAGCCAGTCTTTGAAAAACTTATTCGGAACAGCCAGCTGGACGCACTTATCCTCCAGCGCGACGATTTTGATCGGTTTTATCCAGGTGTCGAAATTTTGCTTTGACACTTTTTCCTGAATAATTTTAACAGTTTTATCCCAAACGGCTTCCATAGAACAACCCTTTATTAACAACCTTATCAACACCTGTGGATAAGACAATTAATGTTTCTTACAGTTCATCAAGAAGGTATCGCGCCAGACGGTTGAGTTCATCCAACGACGAATAGCGAATTTCAATTGCGCCCTTCCTGGACGAACCCCTGAGATTGACCCGGGCCATGCATTTGGCGGAAAGCTGCTTTTCCAGGTCCGTCATGAAACGGTCCCTTGCCGCTGCTTTTTTTTCCTCGGGCGCTTTCTTTAGTTTGCTGATGAGTTTTTCGGTTTCCCGGACGTTCAATTCCTTCTTCAAAAGAAGATCCAGCACGGAGATCTGGTCCTCCGGCGTGGACAGAGCCAGCAGGCAGCGCGCGTGGCCCGGAGTGATTTTCCGCTCCACCAGGGCGTTTTTCGCCCGGGGCGGCAGTTTCAAAAGCCGGATCGTATTGGTGACCGTCGAACGGTCCTTGCCGACCTGCGCGGATATTTCTTCCTGGGACAGGCGAAATTTTTCCATGAGCGTGACGTAGGCTTCCGCTTCTTCCAATGGATTCAGCTCCTCGCGCAGCAGATTTTCGATGAGCGAAATTTCAGCCGCTTCCATGTCCGTGGCTTTACGTACGACGATGGGCACCTCGTGGAGACCCGCCGCCTGCGCGGCGCGCCAGCGCCTTTCTCCGGCGATGATCTCATAGCCGCTGTCGACTTTGCGCACGACGATCGGCTGAATAATGCCTTTCTGCTTGATCGAGGCCACGAGCTTTTTCTGATCCTCGTCGTCAAAGCGTTTTCGGGGTTGATACGGATTCGGGTGCAATTCCTCAATGCCGCAGGTATTGACGGATGTTTTCTTTCCCGCGTCGTTATCCAGCAGGTCCGAAAATATCGCGCCCAGTCCCTTGCCCAGAGCATCTTTTTTTTGCGCCATTTATATATCTCCCCGAAGAATTTCTTCCGCCAGCTCCATATAGGCTACGGCTCCGCGCGACTTTCCGTCATACAGAAGGGCCGGCAGGCCGTGGCTGGGGCATTCCGACAGCCGGACATTGCGCGGTATGATGGTTTTAAAAACCTTTTTGCCCAGATGCTTGCGGACATCCTCCGTCACACGATGCGCCAAAGAGTTTCGCGCATCGAACATCGTCAGCAGTATTCCGCCCAGCGCCAGATTGGGATTCAGGTTGGCCTTGACGAGCTTGACCGTGTTGAGCAGATACCCCAGGCCTTCCATTGCGTAGTACTCGCACTGCAAGGGAACGATCAGGGAATCCGCCGCGACGAGCGCGTTGACCGTCATGAAACCCAGCGACGGCGGACAGTCGATAATGATAAACTCATAAGACCGGTCCAAAGCGGCAAGCAGTTTTCTCAAACGGCTTTCCCGGTCTTCCAGATTGACGAATTCCACTTCCAGACCGATCAGATCCTGGTTGGAGGGGACCATGTCCAGGTCGGGCAGAGCCGTTTTCACAATCACCGAATCGATCGGCGCCTTTCCGATCATGGCGTGGTAGAAATTCGCCTGTTCATACTGCATCCTGTTGATGCCCAGACCGCTCGTGGAATTGCCCTGCGAGTCTGCGTCGATGAGCAGCGTTTTTTTACGGGCCACAGCCAGCGATGCGGACAAATTGATCGCTGTCGTCGTTTTACCGACGCCGCCTTTTTGATTTGCGATGCATATGATTTTATTCATTATTTATGTGTAAGTTTTTCACAAGAAATTCTTGGAAAAACCTGTGAGAGGACTAACATAAAAAAGGGTTTTTTAGAAGGCTTTTTTACTTTATTTTGCCTTTTCGGCGATAATAATTTTTCTTGCCGGGCCCGGACGGATATCGTTTACATCATATTGATAAAATTGATATTTTTTTGATATTATTTTATCATTTACAACGGGAGCAAGCTCGGCTGCGGCGGACGGTCCCTTGAAGGTTATCAACAGGCCGCCGGGGGGCAGGAAAAAGTCGCACAGAGGCAGTAATTCGGACAGTTTCAGGGAGGCGCGCGAAACGGCGACAGCGAAGGTCCCCCGTCCCCTGTCCGACCGAACAATGTTTTCCGCCCGGTCGTGCAGGACATCCGTATCGTCCAGGCGCAAAAGCCGGATGATATGCTTGAGAAAGGAAACTTTTTTCCGATTGGCTTCCAAAAGGGTCAGTCGAAGAGAAGGCAGGGCGATTTTCAGCGGCAGGCCGGGAAATCCCGCGCCGCAGCCGATATCGATCAGCCGCGCGTCGGGCGGCGTCACGTAAGGGACGGCCGTGAGAGAATCGAGAAAGTGGCGGCTGACGATTTCTTCCGTTGTGTTTTCAGAAATCAGGTTCGTTCTGGCATTCCACAATCGGAGCTCTTTGTGATAAAGATCGAACAAGTCAAGCTGCTCCGGGCCGAGACGGATTCCCAGCCTGGCGGCTTCCCGCTCAAGCGTTAGCATGTCTTTGTCCATGAGGGGGCCATAACAAAAATCGGGGTGGGCCGCAACGGATAAATCGATGAACGAAAACCGCTATACCGTCTGTCGCACCGCACAGCCTCCGTCCCTGCCGGGGCGGTGGGAAGACCACGTCTGGGAAACCGTTAAGCCCCTTGCAATTGCCTGTTTTCGTCCCGAAGGGAGCAAACATCGTCCGCGCACAGAGTGCCGGCTGCTCTACGACACCGAGACGCTTTACGGCATCTTCCGCGTGGAGGACCGTTATGTGCTCTCGGTCCATACCGGTTTTCAAAGCCCCGTCTGGCGCGACAGCTGCGTGGAAATATTTCTTCAGCCCGAAAGCGGCTTTGGCTATTTCAATTTTGAATTCAACTGCGGCGGCGCGCTGCTTTCGTCCTACGTGACGGATTCGGCCCGGACGGACGCCGGCCTCAAGGCGTTTGTTCCTCTGTCCGCCGAAGACGATCGGCAAATCCGCCGTTTGTCGAGCCTTCCGACGCTTGTCGATCCCGAAATGACGGCTCCGACGGTCTGGACGCTGGAATTCGCCCTTCCCCTGGCGGTTCTGAACCGCTACGTTCCGGAGGCAAAGGCGCACCCGGGACAACTCTGGCGGGCAAATTTTTATAAATGCGGCAACGATACCTCTCATCCCCACTGGGCGTCCTGGGCGCCGCTTGCCGCGCGCAACTTTCATGATCCGGCGAGTTTCGGCACACTAGAGTTTTGCTGACCGTTTGCGAACCGAAGCCTTTCCTTTTTTTCAAATTCCGCGTGCATTTCCGGCGGGCCGGTTTTATAGGAAGGCTCATCCAGAATGGGGAGAGCATTTATGTCCGTGGAGAATCAGACCAAAAACATCAGCGTTGTTTTGTACAGGCCCAAGTATGCGGGCAATGTCGGCTCCGTTGCCCGGGCCGCGAAAAATATGGGCATCACCGAGCTTGTCGTGGTGGGAACGACCGATCTGGACCGGGAAGCGATGGAACAGCGTTCCACGCATCTGGCGGCAGATGTTCTCGATCGGATCCAATACGTCCCGTCGCTTCAGGAGGCGCTCGGGCGCTTCAATTACATCGTCGGCACCACCGCCCGGCTGGGCAGGGCGCGGGGGCCCTTTGTGTCGCCGCGGGCGGCGGCCGGAAAAATCGCCGGACTGGCCGGGAACAACCGGGTCGCGCTGCTGTTCGGTCCGGAAGATACGGGCCTGGCCAATGACGAGCTGGCGCTGTGCCAGTGTGTCGTGACGATTCCGACCTCGCGGGCCTTTACGTCGCTCAATCTGTCGCAGGCGGCGATGATTCTGTGCTATGAAGTTTTTGTGGCTCTGTCGTCGGGGCAGACAGGCGCCGCGCCTCCCAAACTGGCTTTGGCCTCCGAGCTGGAAGGCCTGTACGATCAAATCCGGGAGCTCCTTTCGCGCATCGGCTTTCTCAATGTGCAAAATCCGGAGTACTGGATGCTGGACATCCGCCGCTTTTTTGCCCGTGCCGGACTTCTGTCGCGCGAAGTGAAGATTCTCCGCGGCATCTGCCGGCAGATCGACTGGTCCTTGTCCAACAAAAAGACTTGACATGAAAGGCAATTTGCAGTTCATAGCTTTCGCAGACGGCGGACCCGAAAGCCCCGCCGGGTGTTTCGGGGCCGCGCTTTTTTTGAGCGGCCGACTTCAAAAGATACTTTTGTAAAAACACGCAACCGTTGATTTAAATTTTTTTACGGAGGACTTCTTCAGTATGACCAAGACATTTTCTTTTACCGGCGCCAAAAAAATCGTTTTCGGCAACGGCTCCCTTTCCGCCCTGGCCGGCCACGTTACGGATCAGCAGGTGCAAAATCCGCTGATCGTGATCGATAAGAACCTGGCGCAGACCGGGCTTAAGGAAAAAATCGCGGGCCTTCTGTCTGCCGCGGGCATTAAATTCACCGTTTATGACAAAGTGGTGCCGGAGCCGCCCATCGAGCTGGCCGACGAAGGCGCGGCGCTCGCGATAAAGCGCAAATGCGACGGCGTGATCGGCGTCGGCGGCGGTTCCGCCATGGACGTGGCCAAAGCCATTGCGATTATCGCCGCCAATAAAGGCGCGGCCGCCGATTATCTGGGCCTCAACAAGGTTCCCAAGGCGGGCCTGCCGAAAATCATGATTCCCACCACGGCCGGCACGGGCAGCGAAGTAACCTTCACCGCCGTGTTCGTGCGCAGGAATCTCCAGAAAAAGGAAGGCATGAACAGCCCCTACCTCTATCCGGAGCTTGCGCTGCTCGATCCGGAACTCACGCTGTCGCTTCCCCCCGCGCCCACGGCGCAGACCGGCCTCGACGCTCTTTGCCACGCGATTGAATCCTACACGTCGATCAACGCCTCGCCGGCAAGCGAAATGTTTTCGCTCGAAGCCATCGCGCTCATTGCGGAAAACCTGCGGACCTGCGTGCATGACGGTAAAAACCTCGCCGCGCGTGAACAGATGCTCCTGGGAAGCCTTTACGCCGGCATCGGCCTGGCCAACGCGGGCGTGACGGCCGTTCACTCCCTGTCCTATCCGCTGGGCGGCAAATTCGGCGTCGGACACGGTCTGGCCAACACGATTCTGCTGGCGCCCGTGATGGCTTTCAACCTGCCCGGCGCCCTCGAGAAATTTGCCGATGTCGCGGAGGCGATGGGCGAAGTCACGGACGGCCTGCCGCTTCGGGAAGCCGCCTTTCTGGCGGTGGAAGCCGTGGAGGCCCTGATTGAAGATTGCGGGATCAGTGCTTCGATCAAGGATTTCGGCGTTAAGGAAACCGATTTTCCGGCGCTGGCCGACGTGGCGATGACGGTGGCCCGGCCGCTGGAAAACAATCCCCGCAAGATGACCAAAGACGATATGATCGCGATTTACGCGGAAGCTTTTTAAGAAAGGATGGGTGAATAACCATGGCAGGAGCTGAATTGATCGGTCCGGAAGAAATCAAGGAAGTCATGGACGTGATGGAAACCGGCGTTCTGATGCGTTACGGATTCGACAAGGAGAGAAAAGGCGTTTTCAAGGTGCGCCAGTTTGAAGAGGAGTTTGCCCGCTACTGCGGTGTGAAATACGCGCTGGGCGTGACGTCCGGCTCGTCGGCGCTCAAGGTGGCGCTCACCGCGATGGACGTGGGCCCCGGCGACGAAGTGCTCGTACCGGCCTTTACCTTTCTCGCGACGTATGAAGCCGTCCTGGAAGTCGGCGCGATTCCCGTGATGTGCGACATCGACGATACGCTGAATTTCGATCCGGACGAAATCGAAAAGAAGAAGACCCGCTACACGAAGGCCGTGATTCCGGTTCACATGTGCGGTTCGGCGGCGAAGATCGACAAGATTGTGCGGACCGCCCGCAAGCATAAGCTGCTGGTTCTGGAAGACAACGCCCAGGGCTGCGGCGCCGGCTTCAAAGGCAAAAAGCTCGGCGGCTTCGGCGATATGGGCATTTTCAGTTTCGACTACTACAAGACCGTAACGACCGGTGAAGGCGGCCTGGTGATTTCGAACAATAAAAAACTGTATCTGCGGTCGGAATGGTACTCCGACCACGGCCACGACCACAACCCCAAGGTCAGCCGCGCGCTGGAGGGCCGCACCATTCTCGGCTTCAACTACCGCATGAACGAACTGCAGGGCGCCGTGGGCCTGGCTCAGCTGCGCAAGCTCGACTATATCGTGGCCGAACAGAAAAAAAACAAACAGAGGATCAAAGAGCTGCTGGCGCAGGTGCCGGGCGTCGGCTTCCGGACGCTGCCCGATCCGGACGGAGATTCCGCAACGTTTCTGGCTTTTCATCTGCCGGAAGAAAAACGGGCGCTCTCCTTCCAGAAGCTGCTGTCCGCCCATGGCCTCGATACCACCTGCTACAAATTCAACAAGTGGCACTACGTGCCCAACTGGGAGCACTTCCTGTCGTTTTCCACGGCCAATTCGAAGAAGTATCCGTTTGCGGACAAGGCCAACAAGGGCAAGGTCAAATATTCCCGCAAGAGTATTCCGTTTGCGGAAGACATCCTGGGCCGCACACTGGTGATGGGAATTTCCGTGAAGATGAGCCCGGAAAAATTCGATGCGATCGCCCGGGCCATCGCCGCCGCCGCAAAGAAAATGTAGCCTTTGATTATTGCAAAGGCTGATATTTTGCCGATAAAAAGAGCCGCACGAATTCGTCAAGTGCGGCTCTTTTGTTTTGCCGACCCTGGCTCGGCGCCGGAATCATTCCGGGCCGGCCATTTTTGCGCCGTGTTCGGCAAGGAGCTTGCGCAAAACGGAGCGGTGGCAGCGCGCCTCGTCGGCGCAGTAGCAGCCGACGGAAAAATTGCCGCTGTGCGAAAGGGCTGCAAGCACCTCCAGAATGTGGCGGTTTTCCGGCCGCATCATTTCGGCGCGGTATTTCCGCAAGAAGGCGTTCCATTCCTTTTGCGTCCGGGCGCCCTGGGCCGACTTCACCAGAGCTTCCGACGGCGCCAGGTTGGGAAGCCAGACATCGTAGAAATTTTTCGACGCGTACGCGGTTTTGGGAACGCCGCGCGGCGGCCGCCGCACCGTCCCGATGCGAATACCTTCGCCGGGGGCTCTGTCCGTTCCCAGGCGAACAATCCGGATAGCCATGGCTTTCTCCTTGGTTGAAATTTTTTACAGTCGCAGCCCGCTTTGGCTCGGTGACCGGAACCGGAGTCTTGTTGCGGTCCCGGTTTGCCGTCTTTTTGACATCAGCGGGGATTCAGCGCATCTGGAAGATTTTCGGCCGCGGCGTCGGTCGCGGTTTTGCCAATCAACGGCAGGTAGACTTCCCATGTCGTGCCCCGGCCGCCGCTTGCGACGTCAATGTAGCCTTCGTGATCGTGGACGATGTTCCAGGCCACGGTGAGCTCCAGGCCTGTGCCGCCTCGGCCCATGACCTTCTTGGTGTAAAAGGGTTCGAAAATCCGCTTCAGATCGTCGGGTGGAATTTCCGGTCCTCTGTCCTTAACGATCAGGACGGCGTATTCTCCGGCCTGATCGTTCTGATTATCCTCGATGGACCGGTCCACGGGACGGAGCGTTGTAGCCAGCGAGACGCTGCCCCCGGTCGCCATGCCTTCGCACGCGACGGTGAGAAGGTTCAAAACCACTTTCTGCAGCTGGGAGAAGGATCCTGCAATCTCCAGAGGACGGTCATCCAGTTTGGCTTGCACGGTCACCTGGGAATGCCGGCGCAGAAGTTCCCGGTACGGGGACGATTCCTGGGTGGAATGAATGATGGAGTTGAGGTTGAGGGATTCCTTAGCCGCAGCCGCGCCCCGGGCGACCATGGAGAGGTCCGACACAATGGATGAGGCGCGCATGCCGGAGTCGCGCATGACTTCGAGGGGTTTGCGCAGCGGGCTGTTTTCCGGAAGATCCATGAGCAGCAGTTCCGGGTAACTGACAATGGTGGAAAGCACGTTGTTTAAATCATGGGCCACGCTGCGCGCGAGCAGGCGCAGGGATTCCATTTTCTTGAGCTGGGCCGTTTTTTCCTCCTGCTTCCGGAGCGCCGCTTCCTGCTCCAGCCGCCTCGTCACGTCGCGCATGACCGTCAGAATGGCCGGCCGGCCGCGGTAGCGAATGGAGCTGGCCCGGATTTCCAGATGGCGGATCGCACCGCCCGGACGGACGATGCGGAAAATAAAAGCATCCGGGACATCCCGCGCAGACTGCATGTCCTCATAGTACTGCAGAAATTTTGCGCGGTCCTCCGGCGCCACGATCTGGAGAAAATCCCGGATGGTGAGATCGATCACCGGTTGTCCCAAAATAGCACTGCAGGCCGGATTTTCAAAAACGGTCTGTTCATCCTGGATGACCAGCAGGCCGTCGTTGGCAAATTCCGTGATGACCCGGTACTTGTCTTGCGCCATCTGGTCCGTGTAATTGTCGAACGCTGCCCACAGGACGGCGCAGGAAAAACCTAAAAATCCGTATTCCATTACATATTGAAACGTCGGAAGTCCCAAAACGGCCAGCGCGTCGTGGATGCCCAGCGCCAGCCAGAAAACCAATCCGGCCAGATAGGCGATCCTGTGGCGTCCGGCGGTGTTCGTGCTGCGAAACCACAAAACAATTCCGACCAGGGCCGCCGCCGCGATGTACATCATAAACCAAGGCCCCAGCGGCCCCAGGGCCGATTCAACAAACGGCTCGGCCAAACCGATGAAGTCGCGGCTCACAAACCTGTCGGAAACGATGAGCGGCGTGAACCACAAAAGCCCCAGCAGCAGGACGTGGAACGCTCCCGCGATCAGGTGATACAGCCTTCCCTTCAGGTTCAGATAGCTGAAGCTCAGGCCGTACAGACCATGCACCAGAAAGACGTGGGCGGTAAATTCCAGCAAGCCGCCGCACCGGTTGGCCGGCCCTGCCGGCAGGTTGTACTCCAGAAAAACACCGGCGGCATAAAGAAGGCCGGCAAAAGACAGGGCGGCCCCCCACAGATACCAGGTTAGAGACGGTTGACGAAAAGCGAAAATCAGTTGAATGACCGCCATCATCAAGGCGATGACGGCTACCGAAAAGGTTCCGGCGGACTGAAGTAAAATATTGTCGATCATTATTCTTTATCCTTTTCCCCGATAACAGTGCTGGCGGTAAGCGACGCTATAAGAAAGCCCTGCGCCGCACCGGCGGCAAGGTCGGCAAGCCAGGCCCGGCCCCGCGACGGGGTGATCAGACCGGCCGCAACGGCTTTATCGACCGTTTCGTCCAGGTTGTATATCTGATTGGCCTTGTGAAAGTCAGTGACGACCGACATTCCGGAATAGGTTTTCACATCTTTTAAACCGGCGGCGATGAACATTTCCGGTAAAAGACGTCCGGCGGCCGCATTCGGAAAAGAGCCGCGCCACAGCCGGATGATCGTTGCCGTAACATCCGGATCTCCCGGCGTGATGGAAAAGCTGTCCCAGTCGTTGTCGTACGCCAGCAGGCGCCCGCAAGGCTTTAAAACCCGAACCAGTTCGTCGATTGCTTTTTGCGGGTTGGAAAGATGCTGCAGCGTCCGGTCGATCCGGCAGCGCGCAAAGCTTTCGTCGGCAAACGGCAGCGCTTTGACGTCGCCTTTCAGAAATTCCACGGGCAGAGCGCCGCAGAGAGGATTGGCCCTGGCCTTTTCAATCATGGCGCCGCTGGCGTCGAGGCCGATCACCCGGCCGCCCGGCGAAACCCGCCTGGCCATCCGGACGGCATCGTCGCCCAGTCCGCAGCCTGCGTCGAGAACGGCCATGCCGGGGCCGAGATCCAGAAGGTCGTAGCTGCGGGTTTTATATCCCCGGTAATACGGAAGGGAATCCAGAAGCGCAAGGCAACTGAAATAATCCTCTTTGTTTTGAGTGCGGTCGACGTCTGCAAAGCCCGTCGCAAGATACTCTCTGTCCATGAAGCTCCTGCAAGCCCCGTCGTGGTAACTTCCTGTCCGTTTTCGGAATCGTTTGCCGCGCCCCGATGCGCTAAACCATAAATGTTTTCCCGGAAAATATCAAGATTACGCAGCAAGGAAACAATGCTTTTTCAATGCCGGATGATCACCCGACTAAAATGACAATCAGTTGACCCGGGCCGTGCATGCCTTTGAACTGGCCGCCCTGGATGTCGGCTGTCATGCTCGGGCCGGTGATGAATGTAAAATGAGACGGCAGCCGGTTCTTATCCGCGTAAACGTTTTGCACCACCTGTTCATAGACGGCGACAAGACGCTCGACGGGAAGCACGGCGATGTGGACAGGGGGCGCGATGGAGATGAGGCGCGGCTGATCCTGGTCATGCAGAAGGCAAATCGTCCCGGATTCGGCCACCCCCCAGTCCGCGCCGGTGACGCCCGCCTGGACCCTGTTGAAAGCCGCTTCCCGGTAGCTCTCGCGGTCGGGAAAATCCTGTGCCGTCAGAACTTCGATGCCCGCCGTTTTTCCCCAGGCGCGCAGATCCAGCGGCGCCAAAACGGCATCCGTCGCGGTCAGCAGGATTTTCAGCTGTTCCCGGGCGGCGATTTCGGCAAGGTGTGATTTAATGCCCTGCGCGTTTGCCGCCCGGCACACAACGCCGGTTTGCTCCGCCAGGTTTTTCGTGAAGAGGGAAATGAGCTCCTCCCGGTTCAGCGACAAAGCCGGGAGCGGCGGCAGCACCGGCCCGGGCTCAGTCTCTCCGGCGGCCGCGCCGGCAAGTTTTTTTAAAATGGTCCGTCCGGCGTCGTCCGACATTCCTTCGCCTTTCCGATTTTTTTCCACTGTTCGTGAAACGTTTGTGCGGCCGGGACCGGCAGGTTGCGCTGGGCAAGCCAGCCGTCAAGCAGCCGAAGTCTTGTGCGGCCGACGCCGTCCGCAGCGCAACGCTTCGCGAGCGGCCGCAACAGACGGATGGCGAAATGCCAGCGTGCGCCGCTTTTCACCAGCGTGCCCCACGCCTTGAAAAAGAATCTTTGCGCGCGCGAGGGAAGGGCCTGCTGTGCGCGGTAGTGCAGAAACAGGCGCGGATGATCGACGCCGGCGGGGCAGACCTCCCGGCACGCGCCGCAAAGCGTGGTGGCACAGTAGAGGTCGTGCGTTTCTCCGAGGCCCAGAAGCAGGGGATTGAGGACCTGGCCCATCGGGCCGGAATAAACCCAGCCGTAAGGATAGCCGCCGATCTTTCCGTAAACGGGGCAGACGCTCAGGCATGCGCCGCAGCGGATACAGCGCAGCGCCTCGCGGGCTTTGACGTCCCGGTAAATCTTCGAGCGCCCGTTGTCCAGAATAATAATGTAGAGCTCTTCCGGCCCGTCGGTTTCACCCGGCTTTTTCGGGCCGCAGTCGATGGAGACGTAAGACGAAAGCTTCTGCCCGGTGCAGTGGCGGCACAAAAGGCGCATCAGATGCAGGGCGTCGTTCATGGTCGGCACGACCTTTTCCAGACTCATCACGGAAACCTGGAGGGTGGGGGAGGATTTGCCAAGCCGGATGTTGCCTTCATTTTCCACGTTGAAAATCGCGCCGGTATCGGCTGCGGCCATGTTGACGCCTGTGACGGCCATGTCCAGGTGCCTGAACTTGTCGCGCAGGTAGCGGCGGGCCGCGCCGCCCAGTGCAATCCGGTCCGTGGTCGGCTCGTCAATGACGCCGTGCGCCAGAAAAAGGTCGCGGATTTCCTCGACCGGCAAATTGATGGCAGGGCCGACAATATGAAACGGCGGCCGCTGCAGGAGCTGGATGATGAATTCACCCAGGTCCGTCTCAAAGGCGGCAATGCCGTTGGCCTGAAGAAAATCGTTCAGTCCCATTTCTTCCGTCACCATCGATTTGCCCTTGGTGACATAGCGGACGCCCTTTTCCCTGGCCAGGGCCAGGATGAATTCGTTGGCCCGGGCGGCTGTTTCTGCCCAGATGATCTTTGCGCCGCAGGCCCGGGCGTTTTTTGCGAACTGCTCCAGAAGCTCCGGCAGGCGCGCGACGGCGTCGGCGCGGATGGCGCGGCCGCAGGCCAGCGCCGCGGCCGGATCGGGAAACGTCTTCATGGCGCCGGCGCAGGACCGTGCGAAGTAAGGCGTCAGGCGGCCCAGAAAATTCCGGCTGCGTTCATTTTTCAGTTCCCGGTTGGCCGCTGCGGCAAACTGGCGCGTTTGAATTTCCATGAATTACAGCTCCCCCCGTCCGTCCGCGGCGAGAAACTGCGCCAGATGCATGACTTTTCTGTCCGGACAATGGCGGCTCAGATAACCGCCGATGTTGATGAGACAGCCGGGTTCGCCGAGGAGCAGAAGATCTGCTCCGGAGGCCAGATAGTTTTCGCATTTTTCTTGGACCATGGCCGCGGAGATTTCCGGATAGCGGTTGGCGAACTCTCCGCCGAAGCCGCAGCAGGTTTCCGCTCCTCTCAAGGGAACCAGCTTTGCTTCCCTGACGCATGACAGCAGCTTTTTCGGCTGCGTGGAAACGCCCAGGCCCCGCAGGATATGGCAGGATTCGTGGTAGGCGATCTTGCCGTCATAGCGCGCGCCGCAGTCGGAAACGCCCAGAACATCGACGATATACTGGGAAAGCTCGTAAATGCGCGGGGCCAGCGCCTCGGCGCGTTCCCGCCAGGACGGTTCGTTTGCGAGCAGTTCCGGATAATGGGTTTTGACGGTGCAGACGCACGAGCCGGAAGGACTGACGATCACCTCATCGTCTCCGAAGACATCAATAAAATGCTTGGCCGCAAGGCGGGCTTCTCTGGTATAGCCTGCGTTTATAGCCGGCTGACCGCAGCAGGTTTGTTCGGGATGATAAAGGCAGCGTACGCCCAGGCGCGCGAGGAGCCGATACGTGGCCTCGCCGATCCGGGGCAGAAACAGATCCACCAGGCAGGGAATGAAGAGAGAAACGGTTTTCATGCCGGATCCTTGGCCGGAGGGGCCGCAGCCTGAAAGAAAAGCCCGGCGCGCCCTTGTCCATCCACGCGATCGTTTTTTTTTCAAACAGAACGCAGGCAAAAATATTCCGACCGGCCGTCATCGCCCCGCCGGCCGGAATGGAAAAAAGGTCAGCGCGCGGCGGCTTTTCGCGGCTGGCGGAACGTTTTTGGAGCCGGTTTGGCAGACGCTTTCAGTTTCAGGACAAAATCCACCCGCGTGCCCTGTGCCGGCTGGATTTCCCGGACGTAAATTTTGTCCTGGAGGTTGTTAAAGACGACTTTATTTTCCAAACTGGCGATCGTCAGCCGGTCCGCGATTTTTGACATGGCCAAAACAGCCTGCCTGCCCGCCGGCTCGGGCGCAATCGCCGACCGGCGTTTGAGCAGTCTCTGCACGGCTTCAGCGGTTGAGGCCAGCCGCTTCTTCTGCATGATGCTGTTGAACATGCCGATGCCCCAGTCCTTCACGGTAAAGTGAAGATCCGTCTGCGTTCTTATCGCCTGCACGTCGATTTTATCCGATTCGGAATGTTTGACGGCATTTTTGAGCAGTTCGGCAAGCGCGTATTGCGCAATGGCGGCCGTATTGCCCGGCAGGCCGGACAGGACGGAGCTTTCTTCCTGAATCCGGTTCAGAATTTTTGCTTCGGAAAGCCCCTCGTTGGTCAGAATGATTCTGACGCGCCTGGGTTTTGCCGGCGGCTTGCCGCGCCGGCGCGCCGGCAGATAATGCGCTTGGTTGGCCTTGCCCACGCGCAGCAGCGATCCGTCCTCAACCATTTTTTTGAGGAACCGCTGTGCGTAGGCCCGGGAAAATCCCGTTTTATCAATCAGATCGTTGGTCGTGATCCGTCCGTTCTTTTTTAAAATCTTGTCAATATGCTTCGCTACCTCCATGGCCTTTCCCCCTCTGGATTTAAAAATGAAAGGCTATTGTAAACTAAATTTTAAAGTTGTCAACGAGTTATATTCTTTTTCGTCTCCGGAGGCGTTCGACAGCCTGACGGAGGAGCGCCCGGCGCGGCGTCATTTTTTCCCGGTTCTTTTCCCAGCCCGGCTTGCAGCGCTTTTTTTAAGAGCTCATTTTCCAGGGCCAGTCTGCCCGCCAACTGCTCCAGCCTGCGGACCCGCTCTTCCAGGTCTGTTTCCGGCGCGGCCGTTCTTTTGTTTGTCGCGGGCCGCGTTAAAACCGTTATGGCGCAAAGCGTCGCCAGCAGGGACAGGACATAAATGACCGGAAAAAGAATGATGCCCAATAGAATTCCCACTTTCCGCTCCAGCGCCAGCACAACCGCGGCGCTGACGACCGGCGGGAGGATGAGAATCAAGGCTGCTGCCGGGCCGCCGAAGGATTGATTCATGCTTTCACTAATGATCTTCATGGCTTAAAAACCGACAGCCGATGAGGAAGACGGCGCCTTGTTCATCAGACAGGTGATGAAATAGGGCCGCACGGACGCGGGATCTTGGCCGTAGCCCCGCGCCTGGGCGTCATCTTCCGGAATAAATTAAAAGGTGGCTTTGAATACTTCGGTCAAGCCTGCGGGATGGTGTGAAATACCTTAAGGGAGGCTGAACATCGGCATCCAAAAACTTCCTGCCGTACTCCAAAAGGTTAAAATTTCGTTGAAATGGTTTACGCAACGAACGCTTTTTCTACGACGATATAAAATGCTTGCACTGCTCTTTAATCAAATTTAATTTTCAGTTCACAAAAAGTCAAACGGCTATGGCGCTTTTTCATCCCCGGGCGCAGTTCCGGCGAGCTCTTTTTTTCTGAGCATGACGAGAACGGCGGAGATGGCGCCTTCGGTCATGCCGGGGATGCGCTCCATCTGACCCACGGTGGCAGGCGCGATGCGCGCCAGCTTGGCCTGCAGTTCATTGGAGAGGCCCGGCACCTGCGCGTAATCGAAATCCGGCGGAATTTTCTTTTTTTCCTGCTCCTTCAATTTGCGGGTCGCTTCGAACTGCCGCTTGATGTAGCCTTCGTACTTCGTTTCGATTTCAATTTGCTTTTTGACAAAGGCGTCCGGCTCGGGAATCCAGCCAGGAATGTCGCTTAAATCGTCGTAGGCGATTTCATGCCGTTTCAAAAGGCCGTAGAGGCTGGTCGGCTGCGTCATTGCCGGAGAGTTGCGCCGGGCGAGCTTTTCGTTGACCTCCGGCGACGGCTTGACCGTGACCGATTTGAGGGAGGTGATCCCCCGGTCGATTTTATGCATTTTTTCCTGAAGAGCGCTTAAGTGGGTCCGCTCGACCAGTCCCAGCGCACAGCCTTTGCCCAGCAGGCGGATCACGGCGTTGTCCTCGCGCAAAATGAGGCGGTATTCGGCGCGGGAGGTAAACATGCGGTACGGTTCGTCCACACCGCGCGTGACCAGATCGTCGATCATCACCGCCATGTAGGCTTCGGAGCGATCCAGGACAAACGGCGGCGCGCCCTGAAGCGCAAGTGTTGCGTTGATGCCCGCCCATAAGCCCTGCGCCGCCGCTTCCTCGTAACCGGACGTGCCGTTGATTTGCCCCGCCAAATACAGGCCCGCGATCCGTTTCGTCTCCAGCGTGTTTTTAAGCTGGCTGGGCTGAACGAAGTCGTACTCGATGGCGTAAGCGGGCCTCATGATTTCGGCCTGCTCCAGACCTTTCACGCTGTGGACGATCCGGTACTGCAGCTCCAGCGGCAGGCAGTTGCCCAGGCCCTTGGCATAGACTTCCTGCGTGTCGAGGCCTTCATGCTCCAGGACCACGGGATGGCTCTGGCGGTCGCCGAAGCGCATGACCTTGTCTTCTAGCGACGGGCAGTAGCGCGCGCTGACGCCTTTGATCACGCCGGCGTAAAGCGGCGAGTGTTGAATATTATCCCGGATCACAAGGTGCGTCTCGGCGGACGTGCCGGAAAAGTAAGAGGGCAGGCGTTCGGTCCTGAGCGCGCGGGTGGTAAAGGAAAAGGGTGCGGGATCGGCATCGCTGTCCTGGCGCTCGAGAACGGAAAAATCAATTGTCGAAGCCTTGAGACGCGGCGGCGTGCCGGTTTTCATCCGGCCCACGTCAAATCCCAGCGCCTTGAGCTGATTGGCCAGCCCCACGGAGGCGAGCTCTCCCGCCCGCCCCGACGGCGTCTGTGATGTGCCGATATGCACCAGACCGTTTAAAAAGGTGCCGGTGGTGACGATAATTTTTCTTGCGCCGTAAAAATGGCCGCTGGCGTCCAGCACGCCCGTCACGGCGCCGCCTTCAACGGCCAGCGCTTCCACCATGGCCTGGCGGATGTGCAGGCGGGGCTGATTTTCGACGGTCGCCTTCATGGTCAGGCGGTAAAGCTGCTTGTCGCACTGCATGCGGGTGGACTGAACGGCCGGTCCCTTGGAGGCGTTGAGCAGACGGAAATGGACGGCGGTTTTATCCGTGACCCGCCCCATTTCGCCTCCCAGAGCGTCGATTTCCTTGACGAGCTGGCTTTTGGCGAGCCCCCCGATGGCCGGATTGCAGGACATGAGGGCGAGAGAATCGAGATTGATGTTGAACAAAAGCGTTTCGGCGCCCATGCGCGCCGCGGCCAGCGCCGCTTCGCAGCCGGCATGCCCGCCGCCGATGACCAGTATGTCGTAAGAATCGGACAAAATGTACTCCTCACCTCTTGTGCTTGCCGAGCGGCTCCGGATGTTGCCTTTTGCGTCGCTTGCACGGAATGACGAAAGATGTCATAAACGTTTTTTACGGTAAGGGTTTTAAAAAAACAACATAAAAAAGAGGATGCCGTGGGCAAGCCGGAGTTTTGGAAAAACAACAAACGCTACTACGATCTGAAAAGCTACTGGCGCAACCTGTTTGGCTGCACTGTGCACAAGCTCCAGATCGACGCGGGCTTCACCTGTCCCAACCGCGACGGGCAGGTGGCGGCGGGCGGCTGCATTTACTGCGACGGCCGGGGGTCGAAATTGCGCCAGAGCGGGATTCTTCCCTCCGTGGCGGACCAGATTACTTCCGGTAAAAAATATTACAAGCCGGCCGCGTCGCAATTTGTCGCTTATTTCCAGACGTTCACCAATACCTACGCGCCGGTGGAAAAACTCCGGGCGCTCTACGACGAGGCGCTGGCCCAGGATGATGTCATCGGTCTTGCCATCGGCACACGGCCGGACTGCGTGGACCCGGAGGTCGCGGACCTGCTGGCCGGCTATGCGCGCACGTCTCATGTCTGGGTGGAACTGGGCTTGCAGTCGGTTCACGACCGGACGCTGGCTTTCATCAACCGGGGCCATGATTATGCGCAGTTTCGGGAGGCCGTCGGACGTCTGGCCGGCAGGGGGCTGAACATTTGTGTACACATTATTGTCGGCCTGCCGGGCGAAAGTGACAAAGATGTGCTGGCCACGGCGCAAACCCTGGCCGCCCTGCCGGTGCAAGGCATTAAAATTCATTCGCTTCTGGCGCTCGACGGCACGCCGCTTGGCGAGCTTTACAAACAGGGCGCTCTTGCCATGATTACCAAAGAAAAATACGCTTCTCTGACGGCCGATGTCCTGGAGCTGCTGCCGCCGGAGATGGTCATCCAGCGCCTCACCGCCGACGGCTACCGCGATATTTTTCTCGCGCCCGCCTGGGCGGCCAACAAGCTGGATGTCCTCAATGCGATTCATAAAGAACTCGAAAAACGCGATTCCTATCAGGGCAAGCATTATCATCAGGCAGCCGCTTCGGCATCAGAAAGGCAATAGTTATTGGCTTTGCGCACAAAAATTGCTAGGAAAGCGTCGGAAACGGCGGCAGGCTGTTTAAAGGGAACAAAAGAATGATCGCCATCATTGATTATAACGCGGGCAACATCGCCTCTGTCGCGCGCGCGCTTCACGTCATCGGGCAGGAATATGTCGTTACGGACGACACGTCCGTCCTGACGGCTGCGTCCTGTGTGATTTTTCCCGGCGTCGGAGCGGCGGGTGAAGCCATGGCGTACCTGCGGCATAAAAAACTCGATTCGTGGCTGCTTGGCTGCCTTTCGTCGGGAAAGCCGCTTCTGGGCATCTGCCTGGGCACGCAGATTATTCTGGACGCTTCCGAGGAAAACGACACGCAGTGCATCGGTCTGGTGGGCGGCACGACGCGGCGCTTTCCGGAAAACCTGGTTGCCGACGGCCGGCGTTTGAAAATTCCGCACATGGGCTGGAACCGTGTGGCGCTCAGGCGCCCGCATCCGGTGTTTGCCGGCGTACCGGCGGAAGCGGAGTTTTACTTTGTGCATTCCTATTATCCGTCGCCCGGCGATGAAAAGGCGGTGCTGGCGACGACGGAATACGGCATTACCTTCTGTTCGGCCCTGGCGGTGAACAATCTGGTGGCCGTGCAGTTTCACCCGGAAAAAAGCGGCCGGCCCGGTTTGCAGATTCTGAAAAATTTCTGCGGCTGGAGGGGAAGATGATTTCCAAGAGAATCATTCCCTGCCTGGACGTGCGGGCGGGAAAGCTCACCAAAGGCATCAAGTTCCAGGGCAATGTGGATATCGGCGATCCGGTCGAGGCGGCGCGCCAGTATTACGAGCAGGGAGCCGACGAAATCGTTTTTTACGATATCACGGCGTCCTCAGATAAGCGCGACATCATGATCGACGTCGTGCGGCGCGTCGCGGAAACCATTTTCATTCCCTTTTCCGTGGGCGGCGGCATCCGCAGCCTCGACGACATGCGCCGCGTCATCGGGGCGGGGGCGGAAAAAGTCAGCGTGAATTCCGCGGCCGTACTCGAGCCGGGCATCATTACCCAGGGCGCCCGGGCCTTCGGCAGCCAGTGCGTGGTTCTGGGCATGGACGTGAAAAAGGTGGCCGTTTCCCGGCAAACGCCTTCCGGCTATGAAATCGTCATTGAAGGCGGCAGAAGATACACGGGAATCGACGCACTGACCTGGGCGCAAAAGGCCGAACGGCTGGGCGCGGGAGAAATCTGCCTTAATTCGATCGATGCGGACGGCACAAAGGACGGTTACGAGATCGCTCTCACGGCTCTCGTTTCCGAAGCGGTCCGCATTCCGGTGATCGCCTCCGGCGGCGCCGGCACACCCCAGCATCTGGCGGACGTGCTGACGCGCGGTCGGGCCGACGCGGCGCTCATCGCCTCGATGGTGCATTACCGGACCTACACGATATCGGAAATCAAAAAATACCTGTCGTGCCGCAACATTCAAACCCGTCTGCTGTGGTAGGCGGCAATTATTGTGCTTGACGAAATCCCATTTGTATTCTTATTATTTCTAATTAAAAGAAAAGAAAAACCATCAGGTCGAATTTTTTAAAAAGTCAGGAGGCGAATATAAAGTGGATTTAAAACGTTATGAATTAAATGTTCAGTTGGCGCAAATGCTCAAGGGCGGCGTCATCATGGACGTCACCAATGTGGAGCAGGCCAAAATCGCGGAAGAGGCGGGCGCGGTTGCCGTGATGGCGCTCGAGCGCGTTCCGGCGGACATCCGCAAGGACGGTGGCGTGGCCCGCATGTCCGACCCGGCCATGATTGCCGAAATCAAGAAGGCCGTGACGATTCCGGTCATGGCCAAGGCGCGCATCGGTCATTTCGTGGAGGCGCAGCTTCTGGAAGCCCTGCGGATCGACTACATTGATGAAAGCGAAGTCCTGACACCGGCGGATGAAGAATGCCATATCGATAAAACCAAATTTTCGATTCCTTTCGTGTGCGGCGCGCGGAATCTGGGCGAGGCGTTAAGACGCATCGCCGAAGGCGCGGCAATGATCCGCACCAAGGGCGAAGCGGGAACGGGCAATGTCGTGGAAGCCGTCCGCCACATGAGAACGATGAACCGTGAGATCCGCCAGCTGGCGCAAATGCCCGTGGAGGAAGTTACGGGCTTCGCCAAGACAAACGGCCTGCCCTACGAACTGGCGCTGAAAGTCCGGGAACTGGGACGCCTGCCGGTGGTCAACTTTGCCGCGGGCGGGATTGCAACGCCGGCCGATGCGGCGCTGATGATGCAGCTGGGCTGCGACGGTGTCTTTGTCGGCTCCGGCATTTTCAAATCCGCCGATCCGGCCCGCCGCGCGCGCGCCATCGTCAAGGCGACCGCCTATTTTAACGATCCGCAGAAGGTTCTGGAAGCGTCGCTGGGATTGGGCGAGGCCATGCCGGGCCTGGAAATCGGGCAGATTCCGCCCGAGCAGATTCTGGCGAAGCGAGGCTGGTAAAAAACGCCATGTCCGTACACTTCATCGGGCCGCAGCCGGAGATTGTCGGCGTTCTCGATCTGCAGGGCGGCGTTCACGAACACCTGGAACACCTGGAGAGACTGGAGCTTCCCTACCGGAGGGTCAAAGAGGCCAAGGATTTTGAAAATCTGGCGGGCCTGATTCTGCCCGGCGGGGAGAGCACCTGTCTGGCCAGGCTGCTTCATATTTTCGGCCTGGTGGAGGCCATTGGACGCCACGCCGGCCGGGGAATGAAGCTCTGGGGCACCTGCGCGGGCGCCATTTTACTGGCAACGCAAGTGGCCGGCGAAAAAAACTGCCTGGGCCTCATCGACATGCAAATCGAGCGCAACGGTTTCGGCAGCCAGCTCGACAGTTTTCACAGCGAAGCGCTCATCGAAGCCGTCTCGCCCGCGCCGATTCCCCTCACCTTCATCCGCGCGCCCAAAATACGCAGCGTCGGAAAAGACGTTAAGGTTTTGCTCCGAATTGACGATTATATAGCTGCGGCGGAAAACGACCGCGTTGTGGTCACCGTCTTTCATCCGGAGCTGACCGGCTGTCTGGCGCTGCACCGGTATTTTGCCCTGAAATGCGGTTTGCACCCGCGGAGCGAAGACGTATCCGAAGACTGGGATACCGCAAGCTGGATGAAACTGGCGCGCATCGCCTCCTGAACCAGACCGCGCCCGGATCGTAACACAAATGGATGTAAAATTTATCAATCCCTTTATCTACGGCACGATGGATGTCATGGAAAAAATGGCCTTCACCACGCCTTCGGCCGGCAAACCTTTTGCCAAAGTGAACGACGCGGCCTGCGGAGACATTTCCGGCATCATCGGCATGACCGGCGACGCCACCGGATCGCTGGCGCTCAGTTTCAGCGAGGCCTGCATCGTCGGCCTTGTCGGCAGAATGCTGGGCGAGCATTACACGGAGATCAACCGGGCCGTGCTCGATGCGGTGGGCGAATTGACCAACATGATTTCCGGGTCGTCGCGCAAACTCATGGAAAAGGACGACCTGAAGGTTTTTGCAGCGATTCCGACGGTCGTTTTCGGCAAGGCGCATTCGGTGCGCCACGTGGTAAAAGGACCGAGCATCGTGATCCCCTTTGAGACCCAGTTCGGCGCGTTCGTCATTGACGTCTGTTTGAAAACCAACGTTCGGCACAGACGCGAAGCGCCGGCCAGGCCCGGTGGGGAACCGTTCAGCGCCGCCATCTTCGAAAAGCCGTCTGTGGCCCGGCCGGCGGAAAAACCGCGACCCGCCTTCGACCCGAAGGCGCACAATCCGGCGGTATTCGCCAGAACCGCGCCGCCGCAGGCTAAGCCCGATATTTTGCAGGAAAGAATCGAAAAGGATTTAACCGGCCGGGTTTCCTACGCACAGCACAGCGCGGCCGAACGCATCGACGCTCTGCGCCGGCTTCTGGCGGAAATCAACCAGACGCGCGATGAGATTCTCAAACAGCTGAAAGATCAGCCCTTCATGGAAATTGCGCAGAGACAACGCTATAAAAAGGCGCTGCCCGCCTATGATGCAAAAATCAAAAGACTCAAACTGGATATCGCGGCGGCGGAAATGCTTCTGAGGATGCCCGGGGAGGAGCGCGAACAGCCTGCCGCCGGAAAACCCGCAACAGACAAATAGAGGCCCCCGCCCGTCCATGCCTGCGATCCCGCTTGTGGAAAACACGTTTTTTGACAATTGCCGCTTCTGGGGCAGTCTCCTCTACCGCCCCTACCGCCGGGGGGATGTCTGGGCCATGAAGACGGGAATTGTTTCCGCCGATCTCAACATGGCGTGGAGTGAAAAACCGCTCTTGTCCGGGGACAGACGGGCCATCCGCGAGGTCCGGGATTTTTACGCCCGGGACGGACTGCCCTTCTGGTGGTGGGTTTTTCCCGGCGCCGCCGCGCCGGGGACCGCCGCGCTCCTTGGCGAAGAAGGCTTTGTTCCGGTGGAGAGCCTTCCGTCAATGCTTGCGGATCTCAACCTCCGGCCCGCGCCGGAAGCAGGCTCGGCGGCTGTTTGCGTCGTTTGTGTCGAAAACGAGCGGCAAAGGCAGCTCTGGGAAGAGGTTTCCTTTGCCGGTTTTCATTTCCCCGCCCCGGCCCGCGCCTCGTTTCACCGGTTTGTAGAGGCCCTGCCGCTGACGCAGGCCGCGCCGCAGAAGCTGCTTCTGGCTTTGACGGATTCCGCTGCGGTGGCGACGGCCTTGCTGTTTCAAAACGGACCGGCGGCCGGCATTTATTTTGTGGCCACCCTTGCCCAGCACCGGAAACAGGGGATCGGTCTGGCGATCACGAAAGCGGCCATGCACACAGCCCGACAGGCCGGCGCCCGCTGGGCCACCTTGCAGTCTGCGCCGGAAGGCCTGTCCGTTTACCGTCAGGCCGGCTTTGCAAAATGCGGCTGCGTCGAGGTGTACAGCCCGTTAACCGGCAGCGGTTTTGCCCCCTGACCTGATTGACGTTGACTTCCCCCCGCACTGTTCTTATAATCCTTCCAGACAAAGGAGGAGAAGTCATGTCTCAGATACTGCCTATTCAATGGGAGCCGAAATACAGTGTTCATGTGCCGATTATCGACACCCAGCACAGGAAACTTTTTGATATTGTCAACGGTCTGATCGAAGATCTGGAAAGCGGCGCGGAAGACTTATTGCCCCCCATCCGCGACATGGTCGATTATCTGGCCACCCATTTTCACCAGGAAGACATCGTCATGATGGAGGCGCAGTTTCCCGGGTATATGAAGCACAACGACGACCATCAGCGGTTCATCCGGAAAGTGGAGGATTTTCTGCGCGCTTATCAGGAGGGGGACAAGGACCTGGGAACGAAAATGGTCCTGTTCATGAAGGACTGGCTTTATAACCACACCACCAAAATGGACATGCTCTATGCGGACCATCTCCTGAAAAACGCCGAGCGGCTGAAACGTTCGGGCAAAATCAAACTTGATTTTTAGCTTTTTTCCCGAGCGCCTTCCAGGCTCTTCGCAAAAGCCCCAGGAAAAACAATCCCAGCAGGACCAGGCACAAGACGGGGACGAAAATGGCCAAAAGCGCCGTGAGGACGGAACCGGCCAGTTCCAGCGTGGAAAAGAAGGGATTCCCGGCCCCGCCGGTGGCCAGCGACGACTTGGCGCGCAGAGCCACGGTTGATACCTGCACCAGGCCGGCGATGCCGCCGCCGGCGATGAGCGCGAGCGTCCATTTGAAAATGGGCGCCATGTCCGTAACCACTGCGGCCGTGGAGATCGTTCCGGCAACGACCGCCGCGGGTGTGGCGATGGTGTCCAGAAGAGAGTCGACCCAGGGCAGATAATAGCCGAGAATTTCGGCCAGCGTGGCCGTGGCCAGGGCGACCGTCGTCAAGTGGCTGGCCAGCCAGGAAAATCCCTCGGGCAGCGTAATCTGTCCCGCGAGCGCCGCCAGGTTGAGCGCCAAAAGCGGCACAAAAACGCGAAATCCGCAGGCTGCGGCAAGCCCGATGCCCAGGGCGATCGAAAGAAACATATCCATAGCCACCTTCCCGGAAGTCATCTTAACAGAAGTCGGAATTTAATCAATTGCCTTTCATTTTTACAAAGTTGTTCTGAAAATGGTTTGCTCTTTGCACTATATCGTTGCGAAGACAGAAATATGGATTGCTATTTGAACAATTTTGTCACATTATTTTAAAGGTTGTCTGCCGGAGATGGACAAAGTTTTTTCAAAAGCTCGCATGAGAAAGGGACGACATTGAGCATTCACACCTATGAAGAGCTGGCGGCTCTGCACGCCATTGCCAAGATTTTCGCGCAGCCGGGTGATTTGCGCGATCAGTTGGAAGAGGTTCTCAATGAAATGAGTTCGCGCCTGGGAATGCAGCGCGGCATGATATCGCTTCTGGACCGGGACAAGCAGGAAGCCTGGCTGGACATTGCCCATGACGTCAACCTGGACGGACTGGAAGTGACGTATAAACCGGGAGAGGGCATTACCGGCAAGGTGGTGGAAACGGGCCGTCCCATGGCCGTGGCAAACCTGGGACAGGAGGCACACTTCCTGGACCGCACCGGCGCGCGACGGCACTTAAACCGCGCCGAGCTTTCCTTCCTCTGCGTGCCGATCATGTACGACGGACGCGTCGTCGGCGTGTTGTCCGCCGACAAGGTGGCCAGGGAAGTCGAAAACCTGGACAAGGAACTGGCCATGCTTTCCGCGGCAGCCGAACTGATGGCCAAGGCCGTGCATATCCGCGCGCTGGAAGAAGAAAACCGGCGCCTGCGGAAAATCGTCGGCCAGAACCGCGCGCCGTCCATGGATATCATCGGTCATTCCAAGGCCATGCAGGAAGTTTTCGGCCTGGTGGCGCAAGTCGCCGATTCCAATACGACCGTGCTCATTACCGGTGAGACGGGCACGGGCAAGGAGCTGGTGGCGCGGGCCATCCACAACAATTCTCCGCGCAAAGGCGGGCCGCTGGTGCAGGTGAACTGCGCGGCGATTCCCGACACGCTCATTGAAAGCGAATTGTTCGGCCATGAGAAAGGCGCGTTCACGGGCGCGCTCCAGACCCGCCGCGGGCGCTTCGAAGAAGCCAACGGCGGCACGATCTTTCTCGACGAAGTGGGCGAACTGTCCGCGGCCGCGCAGGTCAAGCTCCTGCGCGTGCTGCAGGAAAAGAAGTTTCAGCCCTTGGGCTCGTCCCGGGTGGTCCATGTGAATGTGCGGATCATCGCGGCCACCAACCGCAATCTCGAACAGGACATTCTGGCCGACCGCTTCCGCGCGGACCTGTTTTACCGCCTGAACGTCTTTCCCATTTACCTGCCGCCGCTTCGGGAACGCGGCAGCGACGTCATTTTGCTGGCCGACCATTTCCTTCTCAAATACAACAAGGAAATGGGCAAAAACGTAAAGCGGATTTCCACCGCGGCCATTGAAGCCTTTTTGTCGCACAAGTGGCCGGGCAACGTCCGCGAACTGGAAAACTGCATGGAGCGGGCCGTTTTGATGACGAAAACAGACGTCGTGGACTGCATGCACCTGCCGCCGTCTCTGCAGTTGCGGGAAAGGGAACTTGACCGCAAGGATCGCAGCAAGCTGTCCTCAGTCGTGGAAGCGCAGGAGCGCTCGCTCATCATTGACGCGCTCACGGAAACGGGGGGCAACCAGACCAAGGCGGCCAAGCTCCTGGGAACGACGAAGCGGATTGTTCAGTACAAAATATCGAAAATGGGAATCGATCCCCGGCACTTCCGGAAAAAGGAGAAGGATTCCGGTCATTGATGCACGTTTTTGTTCAATTTTTAACCGGAGCGGCGCAATACGGCAGGAGTGGACGAAGAAAAAGAACAATAATGTTTGGTCTTTAATGAAAAGAACAAAATTGTTCTTTTGTCCGGCGGAAAAGAAGGAATTTTCGCGCGGAAAACAGATTTCAAAAAGATGTTTTGGGCAGATCCGGCCGCCCGCCGGCGGACACGAAAGGGGGAAAATGTTGAAAAGACAGTCATTCCCGTTTTGCCGAGAACGCCACCCCGATCGGACAACAGTCCGCAGCGAAGTTCAACGCGGCCGGAGGAGCGCTTTGGCATGACTCTGGCAGTTAGGTTTCCGCCGCCCGGTCAGGCGCCGGGCGCGAGTTGAGGAAGGAGAGAAGCATGTGTCGTTTATTTGCAATAACCAGTAACGATCCGCTGTCGCCGATGGTGGCCATCAATGCGCTCAACGTGATGAAGGAAGGGCATGACGGCTCCGGTGTGGGATTGTTTCTGACGGATCTGGGCGGCGAGTTTGAAAAATTCAAAAACGAGCCGATCCTGTCCGGCATTTTTTCCAATGAAGGCATCAAGGCGCTCGACCGCTTCATGATCGATCTGGACTTCATGGTGAAATACAAGCTGTCCTTCCGGCCCACCCGGCCGACGCCGGCCGGCACGCCCAAACGGGACAACTACGTCATTCGCGTGTACGAATATCCGGCCGACTGGGAGGATATGCCCCAGGACGAACTTCAGCACCGCCTGATGATGATTCAGCTGCAGCTGCGCGCGATGGGAGAGAAAGACCAGTCCATGCTGATTTTCAGCTTCTGGCCGGACACCATCATGATCAAGGAAGTGGGCGATCCCCTGACCGTTGCGGACTATCTCGGGCTCGACCGCAGGGATCTCTCGGCGCGCACCATCTTGAGCCAGGGGCGCCAGAACACCAACTATTCGATCGACATTTACGCCTGCCACCCGTTTTTCATCCAGGGCATGTCGACGATGACCAACGGCGAAAACACCGCGTTCGTGCCGATCCGGGAATTTCTGATGTCGCGCAATTTCCCCGGCTACAGCGGCTACCAGTCCGACTCGGAAGTGTTCACGCACATTCTGCATTACATGCAGAACAAGCTCGGCCTGGGCATGGAAATGTACAAGCACATCATCACGCCGCTCAAGGACGAGGAGCTGACGCGCCATCCCGACGGCCGGATACTGAGAAATCTCAAGCAGAGCTGCCGGCCGCTGATCATCGACGGTCCGAACTGCGTAATCGGCTGCCTGCCGGACAAGTCGATGTTCATGGTGCAGGATTCGAAGAAACTGCGCCCCGGCGTCGTGGGCGGCCGCCCCGGCATCTTCGCGTTTTCGTCGGAAATGTGCGGTCTGGACGCGGCCATACCGGAGCGGGACATCAACCTGGACTATCAGCCGATGAAATATGAAACCGTCTTAGTCCGCCGCGGGCGGCAGGAGATAGAAAAATGGAACCAGTGGGACGCATTACCCCATCTACACTAAGCGTCGGAGATCTGCCCTGGCAGGTTTTGTGGAACAGGGACAGGTGCACGCTGTGCGGAAGCTGCACGGCCGTCTGTCCCGTCCGGGCGATTGATCTGGGCGTGCACCGCAAGCGCGCGCTTTCGACGCCGGTCGGTCTGGAGAGCCGGCCCGGCAACGTGTTTGCCGTGTACCACGGCATTGATCAGCGCACCGATCCGGCGCATGCCTGCGTGGGCTGCGGCATGTGCACGCTCGTCTGTCCCAACGGCGCCATCGCGCCCGCGCGCAGCACGGAAATCGACAAGCTGCGCTTTCACGTCAACCAGGGCGGCGAGCCCAGAAGGCGCGGCGGCCGAAGAAACAATCCGGACAGCGTGCTCGACAAAATCAAGTTTGTCCGGATCTCGATGCTGACCGACCCGGCGCTCGACGCGGGGCGGCACGAGTTCGAACTGCGCACGCTTCTGGGCCGGGTGCTGCCGCCGGAGGAAATGCTGAAGGTCAACCGGGAGCAGGGCTGGATGCCGCCTGTGCGCGAGATTTATCCGCTCGTCATCGGCTCGATGTCCTTCGGCGCTCTTTCGCCCAATATGTGGGAAGGCCTGCAGATGGGCGTGGCGTACCTCAACGAAGAGCTGGGCCTGCCGGTCCGCGTCTGCACCGGCGAAGGCGGCTGTCCGCCCCGTCTGCTCAAGTCGCGCTTTTTGAAATACGTGATTTTGCAGATCGCCAGCGGCTATTTCGGCTGGGACGAAATCATCCACGCCCTGCCCGAGATGAAGGAGGACCCGTGC
>Ga0228535_1001511_pt1 | contig 34250 bp, 27 predicted proteins | sample SJ1metagenome_FD_168457 | JGI IMG/M metagenome (GOLD analysis project Ga0228535, IMG submission 168457) | Enriched culture of PCE-dechlorinating microbial communities from Ithaca, New York, USA - SJ1 | ecosystem: Engineered > Modeled > Simulated communities (microbial... > Unclassified | place...
GGAGTACCGGCCAACACCGGTGGTGGCGCCATGGAACGGGGGGAGCGGGTTCTATCCCAAGGACGATAGGAGCAGCCTCGACCGCATCCTGGCCTCTGGGGACGAGCGGTTCAGGACATATGCCGCCGTGATCGCCACCATCCGGTCCTGGCCTGAAATTCCCAACCCGGGCCGGTCGATCTCCGACCTCCTGGCCATCATGGAGGAGGAGGTCCGGTCCAGCGTCGGGCCCTCCTTCGAGCGGTTGCGGGAGGTCGGCCGAGGGGCGGGCGCATTGTTGGAGGAGATGGAGAGGCTCGGGGTTCCGAAGGGCAAACGCAGCCTTTACCAGGAATTCTTGGTCGCCCTCAACATCAGGGACGAGCTGCAGGCCTCTGGCAGGTGGGACGAGGTTAAGAACATGCCGATCGAGGCCGCTTCGAGCCGCAGGGATCCCAGCCTCTCCGCCCTTCTCCCGAAGGTGAAGAAGATACGGACCCACATCGATGGCAAGGCAAGGAAGGGGATGAAGGAGGTCATCGTGAGGAAATGCCGCTCCACATTGCCCGAGGGATGCATCCAGTGGATCGATGCAGCGATGATCCTGGATGCCGATGGCAAGACCAAGTGCCCCGCGGTCCTGGGGGGCAGCGGCGGGAACGAAGGGAACCTGGATTACTCCAGGACGTTCATCAAGAACGTTACCGACCTCCTGCTATCCTCGGACGAAGGGAGATGCAGGGAGCTGCTGGCCAATTCCCTTTTCGACGAGCGTACCGACAAGCTCCCGATATCCCCCATGGGCATGTTCGACCCCGGTCGGGCCGGGGGCTTCAACCAGGGGGTGGGGATCGAGCTCAAGGATTTCCCATCGAACCCGTGGGATTTCGTGCTCACGCTCGAGGGCAGCATCCTCTGGGCAAGCTCAATAACCCGCAGGGAGGGCGATCGCGCCGGCACCATGTCCTCGCCGTTCACCACAAGGTCCAAGGGAGTGGGGTACTCCTCCGCCTCGGAGCTCGACGCTGGAAGCGATGCGTATGAGGTCTGGGCCCCCGTGTGGGGAAGCCCAGCCACGCTCGCCGAGGTCAGGTACCTGATGGCCGAGGGGCGGGCGTACATAGGGAAGGCCCAACCCCAGCACAGCATTCAGTTCGCCATCGCCCTTGCCAATCTGAGCGTGGACCGCGGGATCAGGGAGTTCGTTCGGTACGGCATCCTAAAGCGCCGCGGGGACAGCAAGGTCATGATGCCGCTCGGGCGGTTCGAGGTGAGGAAGGTCAAATACGCCTACCTCCTGGAGGAATTGGACGCCATCCTCGCCCCGATCGATCGGATGCTCGCCCGGTTCGTCGGTGAACCGCCCGCCTCCCTCCGGGTCGCCCGACGGAAAGTGGATGTCGCGATATTGAATGTGGTGGCGTACGACTCGGTGGCCTCCTATCGCGCCCTCCTCCAAGCGATCGGAGGGCTCGAGGAGGTCCTGGCGCTCAGGGACCCCGAGGCCGAGCCCCGGCTAGCGCGTCCCCCGGGAGGAATGAGCCTCGAATGGCTGCTGGCCTGCGATGATGGCACCCCCGAGGTGCGGATGGCGGGGGCCATCAGCTCCCTCTATGACAAAGGGCTCGGCCCCTGGAGGGCGCACATGGCCCCGATCGATCCGAAGAGGCCCTATTCCTGGGCGAAGGACAGGGAGATTCTCAGCTGGGAAGGGGGGGACGCCTATCGCAGAATGGCGGGGTCCCTGCATCGCCGCATCATCGTCGCGGTCAAAGAGGGGAACGCCCACCCCCTCCGCTCCAGGCTCCAGCTTCATCCTGCCGATGTGATGCCGTTGGTCAGAGGGGAGGTGGATGAGAGGGCCCTATGCGAACTCCTATGGGGAATGAATTGGCTCAACTGGTGGGACCTGGACCGATCCGCCCCCGTCCTCAGACAGGTACGCTCCCAATGGTCCCGCCCCCTGGGCATTGAGATGGTCCCACGGGGATGGACCATGCTCGCCGCAGCCCTTTCCCCAGACCCGATCATCGAGGAGGGCGATGACCGCAAGGGGATCACACCCGACGCATCCCTGGTCTCCCTGCTGATGGCCAACAGATACCAGGAGGCGGTGGCCGCCGCCCGTCGCAAGCTGTTCTCTCAGGGCGTCCCAACGCGTCAGGCCGTTCCCAGGGAGCCCTTGGTGGGCATGAACGTCGCGGCATCCCTGCTGGTGCCGGTGCATTTGAGGCCAGTGCTAAGATCGATAGTCAAAAGGAACGAAGGAGATGAATGAATGCCGAATTGGTTGCAGGAGTGCAGGAACAAGAACAGGATGATAATCGAGGCCGATCTGGCGCCCGTGGTAGGTGACCGGTTCCAACCAACTGGTTTCGCGGACCTCGGCGCAGCCATATACGAACGCCCGGACGGGACGAGGATGCTCCTCGTGGAGAGCGCCCAGTCCGTCGCCAATCGCCTGGAGAAGGTGATCATCGACGATGATGGGGTGAACATACGCCCTGAACTCGAAGGACTGCCATACGTTCGAAGTAAGTTGACAGGGGCGTCCGAGGCGGTGACGTCCTCCTTGATCGAACCGCACCGGCTCAACTCCCCGTTCATAATCGGGAACAAGGAGTTCGAGAAGCGGTTGAAGGAGGAGATGGAATACAAAAAAGGAGCGAACCTCGACTGGAGGAGGGTGGCCAGGGTGCTGATGAGGTACGACCCCAACTCTCTGGTGCATGGGGTGTTCTTCTCCAACCTCGAGGATGGAAGGGTACGGCTGGCCCGGCTGCTCACCGGCTTCATCGAGGCCGAGGACATCAAGGAGGCGTACTCCGGCGGGGTAAAGAACAATAGCATCGACCCGAGCGGCAAGATCAGGCTCGCCGATTCCCAGATCAAGGCCGGAGTGTACTCGAACATCCCCTATCACCGGGTGGAGTACGTGGCCCGGTCCATAAGGGCGTACTTCAACCTCGATCTGAGCATGCTCCGCTCCTATGCCCTCCCCCCAGAGGGGTATGACCTCATCACAGCGCTCTCCCTTTACAAGGTCGCCAAGTTCCTCGAGGACGATCTGCGCCTAAGGACCATGTGCGACCTGAAGGTGCTGGGGAAGCGCATGGTCTCGGCACAGGAGGTCGCGTTCCCATCAAGCGACGAGGTGTTGGCCCAACTGCGCCCGGTCATCGATGCCTGCCGTGATAAAGGGCTTTTCGCCAAGCCACCGGTGACCGACCTGACAGTGGCCACGAAGATGGAGAAGGAAGAGAAGGAAGGGCCGGCGCCTGAGGAAGAGCAGTAGAAGCCCCAGGAGGACGCATATGATCTGCATCAAGCTCCGACTACTGACAGGAAGGTACCATGCCACGCCATGGGGGAGGAACGTCAACGAAGGGGTGGCTGAATGGCCCCCCTCCCCGTTCAGGCTGCTCCGGGCGATCTATGCCACCTGGAAAAGACAGTTCTCCGAGCTGGACGAGGCGACGGTCGATAGGATTCTGACCGCCCTCGCAAGCGAAAGGCCGGAGTACCGGCTGCCTCCAGCTAAAAGCTCGCACCTTCGCAGCTACCTCCACTCGAACCTGTCCAATCCAGAGAAGCGCTTCTCAGGAAGGCAGAAGGTGTTCGATCCGTTCGTTGTGGTCATGCCCGGCCATGAGATCACCATGACCTGGCCTAACGCGTCGCTGGATGAGGGCGACCTCAAGGCCCTGCGGGAGCTGCTCGGGGCGATGAACTACCTCGGCCGCTCAGAGTCCTGGTGCGAAATAGGTCTGGGGGAGCCCATCGCGCCATCGAACTGCTGGCCGGACGCCGGGGGACCGTTGGAGCAGGGGGGGTCACGGATCCGGGTGGCGGGGGTGGCCGCCCCTGCGGACAGCGAGGGGTCCAGGGACCGATGGTGGGACACATTGGCGTTGGACAGCAACGACCTGGCGAGGTTGGGGCTCGACCTGCCTCCCGCCCTGCAATATCATGACTATCTCCTCGGTCCCGTGGATAAGGTCCAGCGCAGCGTTCCGAGGGACAATTTGGACAGCCAGGGCATCAGGGAGGTGGAGTACAGGGTGGAGGGAAAGGTCGTCGTGCCGATCACGGACGCCGTCATCGTCTCGGAGAGGGTCCGAAGGAAGCTCATGGGGATCCACAAGCGGTTGATGGGGGACCCCTCCAAGGTCTCCCCCAAGTTCAGCGGCAAGGATCCGGACGGCGTTCCGTTGAAGGGGCATCCCCATTGCTACATATGCCCGCTGGACACGGACAGGGACGGGTTCGTCGACCATCTATCGATACGTTGCCATGAGCCGTTCACCACCATGGAACTCAAAGCCCTGGATCTGCTCGAAGGCATTCCCTGGAAAGGGGGCCATACGGTCCTGCTAACCCCGGTATGCACCCACAAGGAGGTGGAGGAACGGGCGGGCGTCATGGCCAGCAGGACCCCCTACGTCAGCCCCAGACACTATAGGAAGGGAAGGGGGGACTTCCTGGAATGGATGAAGGCCGAACTGGTCCGGGACATCGTGGACCTGGGATTGCCAAGGCCGACATCGGTGGAGCCTGTCCCCTTCCTCGGGACCGCCCGCGGGGACTCCCCCTGGTTCGAGTTCGTTCGGTCCCGCAAGGAGGAAGCGGCGAACTTCGGCTACGGGTTCAGGGTCACGTTCGACGTTCCCGTCCCCCGAATGATCAACGCAGGCTACGGTGCGCACTACGGGCTCGGCCTCCTCATGCCTGAAGGACCATGAGAGAAACGGAACCGGTTATACCGGCCAGGATGTTGAACGAGTACGTGTACTGCCCCCGGCTCTGCTACCTGGAGTACGTTCAGGGTGAATGGAGGGACTCCCAGGACACCGTCGAGGGGGACAATGCCCATAGAAGGGTGGACCGCGAAAAGGGCAAGGTCGACGAAGAACGGTTCGAGGCCACCTCGGTCAGCATGGAGTCCGAGATGGAGGGGATAGGCTGTCGGGTGGACCTCCTCAGGGGAGAGGGGGGCGAGGTCATCCCCATCGATTACAAGAAGGGAGGAGCACCGGATCTGCCCTCAGGTGCCTGGGAGGCGGACATGGTCCAGCTCTGCGCCCAGGTCCTGGTACTGAGGGACAACGGATTGGCATGTAGAGGGGGGCACATCTACTACGCCGGGTCTAAGAAGAAGGTCTGGATAGAGTGCGACGACGAGCTCGTTGAAAGGACCCGGGAGGTCGTGCGCACCGTCAGGAACATGGTGGCGGAAGGGGCCATCCCCCCTCCCCTCGTCCAGAGCAGGAAATGCGAGGGGTGCTCGCTGGCCGGCATCTGCATGCCCGATGAGGTAAACAGTCTGAACGGGGCGGAGGGGGAGCTGAGGCGCCTTTACCCGGCCCGCGACGATTCGGTCCCCGTATACGTGACCGGGGATGGGGCCAGCATCCATATCAAGGCGGGAAGGCTGGAGGTCGTCCGTGAGGACGGCACGAGCTCCGTCCCCCTGAACGACATCGCCCAGCTGTCCCTGTATGGTAACGTCAGGGTCTCATCGGCGGTGATGGCCGAGATGATGGACCGGGGCGTGCCGGTCCTCCACTTCTCCCATGGGGGGTGGTACAGGGGATATACCAGCGGATTGAGCCACAAGAACGTCGAGCTCAGGATCGCCCAGTTCAAGGCCGCAATGGACGACCAAAGGGCCCTGGCGGTCGCCAAGGCGATGATCTCCGGCAAGATCAGGAACTGCCGTACGCTCCTTCGAAGGAACGACAAGGGCGTGCCCAAGGAGGTGCTTGAACGATTGGCGGGGCTGGTGCGATCCGCCGAGATCGCTGATAGCATCCCCTCCCTGCTGGGGATCGAGGGGATCGCCGCGCAGCTGTATTTCGGACGGTTCAACGAGATGCTCAAGGCCCAGGGCGGGTTCAGTATCGATGGCAGGAACAAACGCCCCCCGTCCGATCCGGTTAACGCCGTCCTCTCCTATCTCTACGGGATATTGACCAAGGACATGTTCGTCACCCTTCACAGTGTGGGCTTCGACCCCTTCCTGGGGTTCTACCACAGGCCAAAGTACGGAAAGCCCGCGCTTGCGCTGGACCTCATGGAGGAGTTCCGACCGATAATCGCCGACTCCACCGCTCTGACGCTGTTCAACAATGGGGAGCTGCGCCCGAACGACTTTGTGGAGGTGGGCTTCGGTGTATCTATGAAAAAGGAGGCCAAGCGCGCCGTGATTAAAGGGTACGAGCGGCGGATGGGCACCGAGATAGTGCATCCCCTGTTCGATTACAAGGTATCGTACAGGAGGGTCCTAGAGGTCCAGGCGAGATTGTTGGCCAGGCATGTGCAGGGAGAGATCAGGGAATATTCGAGCTTCTGTACGAGGTAGGGATGACCGGGCTGTCGTGCTATGTGGTCAGCTACGATATAAGGGACGATAAACGGTTGAGGAAGGTATATCGGACCATGAAGGAGTATGGCATCCGGCTACACTATTCGGTGTTCCGATGCGACCTCACCAAGCTGGACCTCGCCCGCCTAAAGGGAAAGCTAGAGGGCATCATCAACCATGACCAGGACCGCATAATGATAATCGACCTCGGGCCTGTGAAGGAGGGGATAGGACAGAGGCTCATGTTCATTGGTGTCCGCCCCGAAGAGGACCCGGTCCAAGAAGCGATCTTCTAAGATCTCGAGAGGCTAGGTGATGAGAGCGTTCCCGGTCAGCGCTCGAAATGTTCCTGGCCTTTCCTCAAAGACCTGATCACCGCTCCGTCCTAGCCTCAAACATTATATCCCCGCCGATACCTCTCGATTCCATTGAATATTGCGCCGGGCCATACATTGTCGGGTTTTCGGCGCCGTCACCACGGTTAAACGACCGTGGCTCCATTGAAGGCGGTGTCCCCGCTGCCGACCCGGGCCCACCAGGTGGGTCACCACGGTTAAACGACCGTGGCTCCATTGAAGGTGGGATTCGGGATGAGGCTAGGGTTAAATCTTTTGAGTCACCACGGTTAAACGACCGTGGCTCCATTGAAGGCAAGCGGTCATGGTTAACCACCACCACAGGCAGCTTCGTCACCACGGTTAAACGACCGTGGCTCCATTGAAGGTGACCTTATTAAAGTGCTCGAGGAAGAGGCTATGGAGTCACCACGGTTAAACGACCGTGGCTCCATTGAAGGGATCGCCCCTGGAATCAAAGGCTATGACGTAGAAAAGTCACCACGGTTAAACGACCGTGGCTCCATTGAAGGCAATTCCTCTAAGAGGTCTTCCATTTTGGCGCATATGTCACCACGGTTAAACGACCGTGGCTCCATTGAAGGTTTAATAAAGGAAATTTAAAAGTAAATATATTTATTGTCACCACGGTTAAACGACCGTGGCTCCATTGAAGGGTGGCCCTAGCTTCATGCACTTTATTCTGGGCGCTGTCACCACGGTTAAACGACCGTGGCTCCATTGAAGGCAAAGCTGGAATAAATGCTACCCTGAAATGCAGGTTGTCACCACGGTTAAACGACCGTGGCTCCATTGAAGGCAGGCTTCGATTTCGATGGCATCCCATCAACAGGAGTCACCACGGTTAAACGACCGTGGCTCCATTGAAGGCTCGCTATAGATTCTACAATTGGGTTAGATTGTTTCTCGTCACCACGGTTAAACGACCGTGGCTCCATTGAAGGAAATTCATTGACCACTTTATGGTTTATTCGTATCTGGTCACCACGGTTAAACGACCGTGGCTCCATTGAAGGAGATACATCCTCGCCCTCTTGTCCAACCTTGATGTGGGTCACCACGGTTAAACGACCGTGGCTCCATTGAAGGCACATCAGGTGCTCCAAATGCCAATGGTGGTATTGTGTCACCACGGTTAAACGACCGTGGCTCCATTGAAGGCTTGACCAGGGGGTTCACCACGACGTCGCCCAGGACCGTCACCACGGTTAAACGACCGTGGCTCCATTGAAGGAGCGCTTCCTGGGTCTCTTTGATCCCCCGCTCGACCGTCACCACGGTTAAACGACCGTGGCTCCATTGAAGGTTCGCGCTGTATCCTCCGGCCGTCGCACTCGATGAGCGTCACCACGGTTAAACGACCGTGGCTCCATTGAAGGCTTAGCGAGCAGTACCGCAAGACCCTGGAATCCTTGTCACCACGGTTAAACGACCGTGGCTCCATTGAAGGTACACCTACGGAATTGTCCAGGGGCAGATCGGGGCGTCACCACGGTTAAACGACCGTGGCTCCATTGAAGGCCTGATATTCTGGCTTTCCTGCCACAGATATCTCAACGTCACCACGGTTAAACGACCGTGGCTCCATTGAAGGATGGGGATGGACTCGCCACCGGTCAGTTTTTCGACCGTCACCACGGTTAAACGACCGTGGCTCCATTGAAGGGAAGCCGTGGAAGTGCATAAGGGTGCATATAAGGAGTCACCACGGTTAAACGACCGTGGCTCCATTGAAGGATAATGCAATATCGGATGTTCTGTTTCAATCGCGAAGTCACCACGGTTAAACGACCGTGGCTCCATTGAAGGATTCCGGCCTTGGAAATTGTGACCTGCTGGCTCTCCGTCACCACGGTTAAACGACCGTGGCTCCATTGAAGGTTTACTCTATACACATAATCTAAGATTTCCTCCTCGTCACCACGGTTAAACGACCGTGGCTCCATTGAAGGGAATTCGTTGCCTGCATGATCACGCCCTCCGGTACTGGTCACCACGGTTAAACGACCGTGGCTCCATTGAAGGGACAAGACCCAGGTGGCGGCCATCTATCAGTATTTCTGTCACCACGGTTAAACGACCGTGGCTCCATTGAAGGAAGCTGGAGATAATGGGAGGGGAAGGGCTCGGATTTGTCACCACGGTTAAACGACCGTGGCTCCATTGAAGGCCCACGGAAGACGAAATGTGCGTCAATGGAATATAAGTCACCACGGTTAAACGACCGTGGCTCCATTGAAGGCGGTTGTCGAAGCCTGGGTAGTGGCTCCCTGGGTTGGTCACCACGGTTAAACGACCGTGGCTCCATTGAAGGATGCCCGGCCCGGATGATGAGCCGATCAGCGATGACGTCACCACGGTTAAACGACCGTGGCTCCATTGAAGGAACTCCTTCCATGGCCGCCCACTCAGCTCCTCCCAGTCACCACGGTTAAACGACCGTGGCTCCATTGAAGGGATACGAACAGGCGGCCGCTTTCCTTGCACGACTCCGGTCACCACGGTTAAACGACCGTGGCTCCATTGAAGGAGCGGCATCCTGGACGAACGGACCGGCATCCCGCTGAGTCACCACGGTTAAACGACCGTGGCTCCATTGAAGGGTCAAGTGGGACGAAGCGATCGATATGGCATGGGGCTGTCACCACGGTTAAACGACCGTGGCTCCATTGAAGGAAGGGGGATCGGTCATGACCGACAGCGTGTCGTTCACGTCACCACGGTTAAACGACCGTGGCTCCATTGAAGGCTCGGCCACGGCCACGTACGCGAGCGGGCTGACTAGTCACCACGGTTAAACGACCGTGGCTCCATTGAAGGCAGAATCATCAAAGTCCACGATCAAGCGGTTGATGTTGTCACCACGGTTAAACGACCGTGGCTCCATTGAAGGATCGAGGACCCGCTGAAGGAGGACCTCCCCGAGTACCGTCACCACGGTTAAACGACCGTGGCTCCATTGAAGGGTGACGACCACCCCTAGACCGATACCGATTATTCGCGTCACCACGGTTAAACGACCGTGGCTCCATTGAAGGTTCTTTACCTGGGTTGCGGTTGCGGTTGTCGAAGCCGTCACCACGGTTAAACGACCGTGGCTCCATTGAAGGGACCCCTTCGCGCCGTCATCGGTCAACGACACAGGTCGTCACCACGGTTAAACGACCGTGGCTCCATTGAAGGAATTATCTCGGTCCGATCCTTGGCACGTCCAGCATGTCACCACGGTTAAACGACCGTGGCTCCATTGAAGGATGTGCAGGACGTCCTGGTGCTCCAGGGCTCGCCGGGTCACCACGGTTAAACGACCGTGGCTCCATTGAAGGCCTCTACGACCACGCCCTTGACCTTGAGCTTGAGGTCACCACGGTTAAACGACCGTGGCTCCATTGAAGCTCGTTGATGTAGACCTTCAGGTCAAGTCCGGGGATCTTGTCACCACGGTTAAACGACCGTGGCTCCATTGAAGCCTGATCACCGGGTCCGCGATGCACTTCAGGGCGATGCGTCACCACGGTTAAACGACCGTGGCTCCATTGAAGCGTGAAGGTCACGTACGCCCGCGTCTTGCCTCCCTGGGTCACCACGGTTAAACGACCGTGGCTCCATTGAAGCGTGTTCGACAAGTCCATATCGTGCAATCCGTCCAGCGTCACCACGGTTAAACGACCGTGGCTCCATTGAAGCAAGGAAAACGCTGGCATTTTAGGAAAAAAACGCTGGCAGTCACCACGGTTAAACGACCGTGGCTCCATTGAAGCGGGCCGTGCGCGACGTAGACGATCAGGTCCCACAGGGTCACCACGGTTAAACGACCGTGGCTCCATTGAAGCGGAAAATAAAAGCTCCATTTATCATTATCAAAACGTACGTCACCACGGTTAAACGACCGTGGCTCCATTGAAGCTTTCGACGCAGCGCCTTAAGGCGCGGCAAGCAAAATGTCACCACGGTTAAACGACCGTGGCTCCATTGAAGCATATACCAGTTTTCAAGAGGGGGCAGTCCTTATGGGCGTCACCACGGTTAAACGACCGTGGCTCCATTGAAGCCTTGCTCTCGCCCCCCGGACCGTTGGCGAGCATCACGTCACCACGGTTAAACGACCGTGGCTCCATTGAAGCTTTCGACGCAGCGCCTTATCAGGCGGCAAGCAAAATGTCACCACGGTTAAACGACCGTGGCTCCATTGAAGCTCCTCCAGCCCCATGCCTGGCCAGTAGTCAGGCGGGGATGTCACCACGGTTAAACGACCGTGGCTCCATTGAAGCCGGGACTTCCGGGACGCGGTAGACGGGGCGCGGGCCGGTCACCACGGTTAAACGACCGTGGCTCCATTGAAGCCAGCTGCCTGATGGTCTCCAGGGCCGCCTCGCTGTGTCACCACGGTTAAACGACCGTGGCTCCATTGAAGCGACACCTGGAAGGATGGCAAGATCCGGATGTTCAAGTCACCACGGTTAAACGACCGTGGCTCCATTGAAGCTTGTCCCAATTGGTCGCATTGGATGCCAGGGCTGAGTCACCACGGTTAAACGACCGTGGCTCCATTGAAGCCGGAACTCTGAAATGGCCTTAACCACCTCAAGCCTGTCACCACGGTTAAACGACCGTGGCTCCATTGAAGCATCTTGATCAGGCGTGCGCTGTAATGAGAATGTCCGGTCACCACGGTTAAACGACCGTGGCTCCATTGAAGCCGATCACCTACAAGACCGCCAACCGATGGCTCAAGGGTCACCACGGTTAAACGACCGTGGCTCCATTGAAGCTGTACCGTCCATGTATAATCCATTTGTTAAGCGTAAGTCACCACGGTTAAACGACCGTGGCTCCATTGAAGCATTCCTGAACCTGCTATAATAGATGTTGAGGGCTACCGTCACCACGGTTAAACGACCGTGGCTCCATTGAAGCAATCTCCCTACTGGGCTGGTTGAAGGAATAAATATAATGTCACCACGGTTAAACGACCGTGGCTCCATTGAAGCTGTAACTACCATTATTTATGACTTTTTGTGCGGCGGCGTCACCACGGTTAAACGACCGTGGCTCCATTGAAGCGTAAATGGTCGTAATACATTACCGTTGGGTACATTGGTCACCACGGTTAAACGACCGTGGCTCCATTGAAGCGAGCCCTCGATCAAACATCCTGTTATTAAAGTTCGTCACCACGGTTAAACGACCGTGGCTCCATTGAAGCGGATGAGCACATAAACTTGATATCGTCCCATCCCATTGTATGCCCGGTTCGGTGCAGGAATGGATGCGACGGTGAAGAGGATACCCAGCGGTGTCTCCGATTTTGACAGCATTATCAAGGGCGGGATCCCCGTCGGGTCGGTCATCCTGCTCATGGGCGACCTGGGGGCAGGCCAACAGGAGTACGCCCTGACCTCCGCCGCCAAGATCTCCCTGGTCAAGGAGAACCCCGGCGTGGCCGACTACTATCTCGGGCATAGGGTCGGGCAGAGGGTCCTGCCCAAGAAGATCTGCTACGTCACCTTCGCCCGCTCCCAGGAGGACATCCTACAGGAAATAAGGACGTCCTTCAACGAGGACTTCTACGGGGCGTTCGAGCGGAACGTGACGTTCAAGGACTTCTCCAAGCAGTACTTCCGCAACACCCTGGTCCCGAGGAGCTGGACCGGGGACACCTCGGTTGGGCTGTTCTCCGACGACGGGGAGCAGAACACCCTGGAGGCCCTGGTGGACTATCTGGACGCCAACGCGCACGACAGCATGATAATCATCGACTCGCTGACGGACCTCGTGGTCAACAACCGCATCGAGGAGATGGACCTGGTGGCGGTGATGCGCGGCATGCAGCGCATGGCCAAGCGGTGGAAGGGCGTCATCTACCTCCTGCTGACCAAGGACATAGTGGACGCGCGGAAGGAGAAGCTGATCATGGACTCGGTGGACGGGGCGCTGGTCTTCGAATGGAGCAGGTTCGCCCAGTCGTCCCGGCGGCAGCGCTACATGTACGTGGAGAAGTTCATGAGCATCCTGCCGCACCTGGACCAGCAGCGCATCGCAAGGTTCGCCACCGTGGTCACGGCGCAGCAGGGCCTGGTGGTCATCGACACGGAAAGGATAGGGTGATGGGAATGGAGAGGGTCAGGACAGGGATAGACGGGCTTGACGAGATGCTCTACGGTGGGATACCGAAGGGCTCGACCGTGGTTGTGATGGGCTCCTTCGGAACGGGCAAGACCACCCTCGGCCTGCAGTTCCTCAACCAGGGGCTGGCGGAGGGGGAGAAGGGCGTATTCATCACCCTGGAGGAGGACAGGGACTCCATCCTCGCGGACGCCGAGGCGCACGGCTGGGACCTGCGCGGCAAGATGAACGCCAAGCAGCTGGAGATAGTCAAGCTCGAGCCCAACGACGCGAAGGTCACCATCCAGCGGATCAAGAGCGAGCTGCCCGAGTTCATCAAGAAGTTCGGGGCGTCCCGCATCGTCGTCGATTCCATCTCGCTGCTGAATCTGCTGTTCGACACCGATCACGACCGGCGCGCGAACCTCTTCAACCTCTCCCAGATGATCAAGAGGACCGGCGCGACGCTGCTGATGACCGCCGAGGTCAAGGACGACAACCCCTTCGCCTCCCGGGACGGGCTGGTCGAGTACGTGGCCGACGGGGTGATCTCGCTCCGCTACCTTGAGCTGCTGGAAAGGAACGAGCTCATGCTGTCGATGCGCATAATCAAGATGCGCAGGACGGAGCATTCCCGCAAGATCACCCCCTACTCCATATCGGGGAAGGGCATAGAGGTGCACGTGGGCTCGGAGTTCTGAGGGAGGAAAAGGCAAGCTTTAATCGTGCCTCCGCCATCCCTGCGGCGATGAGGCTCTACCGGGTGGGCAAGGTCAAGAAGGTCTTCGAGGTCGACGACCGAACGCTCGAGTTCCATTTCACCAACAACATCTCGGTGTTCGACAAGATCATTCCCACGGAAATCCCGCACAAGGGCGAGGTGCTCTGCCGCACCTCCGCCTACTGGTTCAAGCTCCTGGAGGAGAACGGCATCCGCTCCCACTTCCTCCGGCTCACCGGCAAGGACCGCATGCTGGTGAGGCGCGTCAACGTCATCCCTGACTACTCCAAGCTGAACAGCGCGACGACCAACTACCTCATCCCTCTGGAGTTCATATGCCGTCACTACAACGCCGGTTCTTTGAACGACCGGGTCAGGGAAGGGCGGATCGACGTGGAGCGACTGGGCTTCCCGAAGGGGCATCAGCTGAGATACGGCGAGAGGCTGCCGAGACCGTTCTTCGAGGCGACGACGAAGCTGGAGGAGACGGACCGCAACCTGACGGACGAGGAGGCCATGCGCATCTCCGGCCTTACGGAAAGGGAGTACAGGGAGGTCTTCGACACCATCGCCAGGATAGACGCGCTGATCGCCGGGCGGGCCGAAAGGGCGGGCCTGATCCACGTGGACGGGAAGAAGGAGTTCGCGTTCGACGAGGGCCGGCGCCTGATGATCGTCGACACATTCGGCACGCTGGACGAGGACCGGTGGTGGGACGCGGCCGAGTACGCCAAGGGCAACTGCGTCGAACTCTCCAAGGAGATGGTCCGGCAGTACTACCGTGAGATCGGCTACCATGACGCGCTCTACAAGGCCCGCATGGAGCACGCGGAGGAACCGCCGATCCCGCCGCTGCCGGAGGAGATGGCGCAGAGGGTGAGCAAGCTCTACATCGACATGTACGAACGGATGACCGGGGAGAGGTTCTGAGCCATCCTCCCTGCCCATCACCCTCCGTACACCGACATGTCGATTATCCAGATCATCAGCGACAGCAGGGTGACGCCCAGCATCAGGTACCCCAGGGAGCGGGGGAGGGAGCGCGGCCCCCTCTCCTTCCCATTCAGCATGCCGAGCGACAGCGCCCCGAGGAACAGGGACACCAGAGGGACGCCGACAAGGAAGAAGCCCCGGTACACTGCCCCGCCCAGCTCCCTGACGGGGCCGAAGACCGCGGGAACGTCCAGCCCGAAGAAGGAGAACAGGATGACGGGTATGATGTACAGCACGAAGAGCACCACAACGGCGACCATGTAGGCCTTGAAGATCGAGCGATCATCCCATCTGATGTGCATCCCATATCACCTGACGGCCTCTAGCGCGTCCGCCCTTCCTATGGTCCTCAACCCTATTCAACCTATCATGCCCAGGACGCCCTTCCTGCGGCCCCTTTCCCCCGAAGGGAGGGGAACCGCGTTCCGGGGATGCTCCGGCCCGCATGGATGGAGGGAACCCCCGGGGCCTTCCGGCCCGACCGGGCACGGCTACTCGAAGACCACCCTCACAAGCCTCTTCCCCTCGGCGCACTCGACATCCCCGAGGATCTTGAGGATCCGTTCCTTGCGCCCCCTGTCCATCCCCGATGGATGGCAGAGCCGGAAGTACGCGCATCCCAGGTTGTCGCACTTGACCGGCTCATAGGTTATCGTGGTCCCCTCCACGACGCCCTTCTTGGGCACGACGCCCTCCCTCCGCTCCTTCTCCACCTTGACGACGCGCACGCCGTCCTCGTGCACCTTGCATTCGTGCTTGACGTCCCGAACCTCGATGATGCGGTACAGCGCCCCGGCGTCCAGATTGAAGCACACCCCCTTGAGCTTGCACTCCTTGCACTCCGTCAACGGCCCCAGGTAGATGAATTGGCCGTCTACCTTGGCCTGCCTCTCCCCTATCACAGTGATCATGCGTAGAGCCTCCCTTCCTCAGATGACCCGGGTGATCATGGCCAACCGTTCGGCCGCCTCCCTCGTGAGCCCCATGCCCAGGATGGTGAAGCGGTCCTTCCGGATCTGGTGGGCGGTCACCAGCGCCTGGATCACCTGCTCGGTGGTGACCCCCAGCTCCTTGGCCGAGGTGGGGGCCCCTATCTTCATCAACGCCTCCCGGATGCGGTTCCAGTCGCCTCCGTGAAGGTACATCATCATGATGCAGCCGACCCCGCACTGCTCCCCGTGCAGCGCCTTGCCCGGGGCTATTATGTCCAGGGCGTGCGAGAACATGTGCTCGCTCCCCGACGTGGGCCGGGACGATCCGGCCACGCTCATGCTGATCCCGGAGATGATGATCGGGCGGATGGCTATCCACACGCTCTCCTCCAGGTTGGGCCGGATGAGGTCCGCGTTGTCGATTATCGTCTGCGCGGTGTAGTTGGCAAGCGCGTACGCCGACCGGGAGAACTCCTCGGAGCGCAGCCTCCGGGCGAACTCCCAGTCCATCAGGGCGGTGGCGTTGCTGATGACGTCCGCGCACCCCGCGGCCAGTAAGCGATACGGTGACTTGGCGATGATGGCGGTGTCAGCGATCACCGCCAGCGGGACCTTCGCCTCATGGGAGATCGGGCCGGCCCCGCTGCGGATGCTCGCCCTCCCGGACGCGATGCCGTCGTGGGAGGCGGAGGTGGGCACGGAGAGGAACTCCTTCTGGAGCTTGGTGGCGGCCATCTTGGCCAGGTCGATCTTGGAGCCACCACCGACCCCAAGCAGGAAGTCGGCCCTGCATTCCCTGGCGGCCTCCATCACCTTGGCCAGGTTCTCCTCGGTCGCCTCGCCCACGTTCACGACCTGCACCTCGTAGCCGCTGTCCCTCAGCCCGTCCCGGACGACGTTCCCGGCCACCTTCATGGTCTTGTCCCCGGAAACGATGAGGGCGGTGCCGCTGAGCCCGAACTCCTTGCAGGAGGTGGGCACGGTCCCTATGACGTCATGACCAGCCAGAACCTGCCTGGGAAAGAACATCGAGCGCGCCTTGGTGAAGTCTCCATCGTCCAATCCGAGCACCTAATGCCCCCTCCTATCTAGGTATCTAATCTTCAAGTTATCGGTTTTTTGGCCCTGCCATAGGATGATGGCCATCAGGAGCGCATCCGCCGCAGCGCCTCCCTGAGCGCCGCTCCGTCCGCAAGGCGCCCGGTCCCGACCTCGAGGAGCACGGGCAATCCCCTCAGATACGGGAGGAAGGACATGTCCACCTCCCCGTCCCCGGGCATCAGCCCCTTCTCGTCCGGCCTCCGGGCGTCCGAGAGGTGCACGTGGCGCACCGCCTCCCCCAGCTCCTCGAACATCGCCCGGACGTTGGCGTTCCCGTCCCCCTCCACCCCGAGGTAGGCATGGGCGACGTCCACGGTAAAGCCCGCGACCAGCCCCTCCACCTCCGCCATCTCCCCCGGGGTACGCATGAGGTTGAAGTGGAACCTCCCGCCTCGGTGATGATAGCATAGGGGCATGTTCTCCAGCCACGTGTAGTCCGGAAGGTCCTCCAGGGAGGAGCGGAGCGCCCCCAGCAGCGGCCCGACCTCCTGGACAGGCGCCTCGGTCACCCCGCCTGGATGGATGACCACGGGGCGGGCGGTGCCCTCCGCGGCCTTGGTGACCTCCCGGACCCTCCGGACGCTGGCCTCCCGCCATCCCTTGTCCGGGGAGGCGAGATCGAGGGGCCGGCCGTCCGGCAGCTCCTCTGGGGCGTGGACGATGAGTTCGCCGTCGAACCCGTCGCAGAACCCCTTTACCTCCGCCATGTCGTCCTGGGGCAGCACCAGCAATTCCAGGAAGTCGAGTTCGGGCAAGGCGATGGGGAAACGGTCCCGCAGGGTGACCATCGCCCCCAGGCGCATGGGGGAGCTCATGAGAGTAGAGATGGAGGGGGATAGATAAAAGGAACATGATAGAAAAAGAGGTCCGGCAAGGGACGCAAGGTGGAAAGTCACTATTCTTAGGAGGAGAATAGTTGGGGGGTTCCCTCGCTCGGACTCTCTCAATTCTAATCAATACGGATCTCATATTTTAGGATTATGATTCCTTTTAGTATAATTGGAAAGGATCAGAATTCATTTCCAATTATTATTAAATATCATATCTGGTTAAAACAACCGATGGTATATCTCGACGTTGAAACAAGACCCTTTGAACCAACTAGAATTCCTATCGAACATCATTGCATCCCGTGCCCACATCCCTCGAACCATTCACCCGGAGCGGATCTCGTAGGCGATAGTTCATAACCGAACAATCGATAAGGTACAAAAAGAAAGAGGGAGCGTTCACCGGCATGAGCTCGGAAGGGAAAACGGGAGCATCGGGCACGGGGGCCGGCAGGACGATGGTCTGCACGTTGGACCTCTTCGGTCGGCTCAAATATTACAATCACACAGTAGAAGAATTGCTGGCAACGGACGGAGCCCGGCTCCTGGGCACACCCTTCGCCCCCCTCCTGTCGAACGGGTCCGCCCCGGCCTTCGAGAGCGCGCTGCAGGAATGCTTGCAGGGAAGGAGCGTCCGGGAGCGGCTGACCATCGAGCTGGGGGAGGCCGAGTTCACGGTCTCCATGACCCCGGTCAAAGAGAGGGAGGAGGTCGTAGGGGTCAGCCTCCTCGGCTTCCTCATAGACCCTGACAGGCGCCAGCTCTCCTTGGGCATGGTGTTGGACGTGCTGCAGGACCACTCCCTTCTGGCGATGGTCTATTCCCGCGACGGGGAGGTGCACATGGTCAATCCCCCCCTACAGCGGTTCCTCCAGAGGGACAGGGGGACGGTGGAGGGGAAGGGGATCTCCTCCCTCCTCCACGGCCCGGAGGACCAGCTCGACAAAGCGTTGCTCCAGCCCGAGCCGCCCTCCTTCATCACCCTGCCGATGGACGTGCAAGGGCGCCCGGTCAAGCTCACCTGGTCCCTCCATCCCTTCGTCGAGGACGGCAAGGACATGGTCCTGGCGGTGGCCGACCTGCCAGCGCTCCCCCGCCTGAGGGCCGAGGACAACGAATCGCTGCTGTTCCTGGCCGAATCGTCCGCCGACCTCATCTCCGAAGGGAATCCCAGCGAGATGCTACAGGGCGAGCTGGACAACCTGTTGCACCGGGAGAGGCTGGACTTCGTCGTGGTCCGTCTATTGGGCTGGGACGGTCGCCCGCAGCTGTTCTGCTCCGGCATGGACTTCAAACAGGCGAGGGCGCTCTTCGACACCCAGGTCGGAGAGGACACCCTGGCGATGAGAATGGCCAAGGGAGAGGAGTACATCGCCTCCGTCGAGGCCCAGCAGGGCGGCGGGGCGATGGGCGGCCTCGGGCGCCATTCCCTCATCTGCCTGCCCCTGCGCTTCCGCGGGGACCTCGTCGGCGCCGCCGTCTTCGGCAAGAGGGCCGCCATCGAGGACCTCGAGACCAGGAAGCTTGCCCTTCAGGTCCTCTCCAACCAAATGGCCATGATCTACTTCTACTCCCTGCTGAACGAGCATTACCTGCGGGCATGCTCGGAGCTCCAGGCGCTCTTGGATATATCCAGGCTGGTCTCGAGCACCCTGGACCACAGGGAGGTGCTGGACATCATCCTCTCCAAGGCAAGGGAGCTGGTGGAGAGCGACAACTGCATCATCTATGGCCTTGACCGCGACGGCGGCCGCCTGGTGCCCCTGACCTACCTGAGCAGGTACGAGGTGGACCCCCAGGCCCTGGTGGTCAGGGTGGGGGAGGGCATCACCGGGGATGTGGCGCGGACGGGCAAGGGGGAGCTGGTGGAGAGGGCGGACCTCGACCCCCGCGCCAAGCAGGTGGACGGCACGCCGGATGAACCGTCCAGCCTGATCTGCGTGCCCCTGAGAATAGGGGACGAGGTGCTGGGGGTGATGACCCTGGAGAAGGTGCCCGGGAGGCCCTTCACCCCCGGGGAGTACAGGCTCATGGAGATGTACGCCCCGCACGCGGCCATGGCCCTCAAGAACTCCGGCCTCTTCCAGGACATCAGGTCCAAGGTCTCCGCGCAGAAGATGTACAACATCCTGCTCACGCACGACGTGGCCAACTATAACGTTCCGATCCACGGCTTCCTCGAGATGCTCCTCAAGGACCCCAAGCTGGACGAGCGGCAGCGCAGGTACGTGCGAAGCGCCCTCGCCCAGTCGCAGAACGTCTCCAATCTCATTACCGACATCCGGAAGCTCTGGAGCATCATGGAGGACGAGGGCAAGGTGGAACTGCTGCCGGTGGACATCATCCCCCTGCTCCACGCCGTCGTTCAGGAGATCCGGGCCTCCCCCCTCTACTCCGACCTCCCGATCAAGCTGCAGTACCCCGGGGAGAGCGCGTGGGTGCTCGCCGACCCCTTGGTCCGGGACGTCCTCTTCAACCTCATCAGCAACGCGGCCAAGTACGGGGAGACGAGGAAGGTGGAGGTGGTGGTACGCCCGGAGCGCGAAGGGGACCGCGACCATTGGAGGGTCGAGGTGCGCGACCAGGGCAAGGGCGTGCCGGACGACAGGAAGCCGGCGATCTTCCAGAGGTTCGAGAGCCTGGGCACCGACGTCGCCGCCGAGAGCCACGGCCTGGGGCTCTCCGTGGTCAAGGCGCTCGTGGACCGCTATCACGGCAGGGTATGGGTGGAGGACCGGGTCAAGGGCGACCACACCAAGGGGGCGACGTTCGTCCTCCTGCTGCCCAAGGCCCGCTAGCCTCCCGGCCCGGAGGAGGGGGCCGTTCGCACCCATCAGGGAGAGGGGTGCCCGATAGTTCTATACCTCGGACGGCAATTGCGGGAGCGAAGGTGGTCCAATAGGGAAGGTCAGGCTGTCCGTGCTCATGGTGGAGGACAATCCCGATCACACGGAGCTATGCCAGGAGCACCTTTCCCCGGAGGAGTTCGATCTCTTCATCGCGCGCAACGGGGCGGAGTGCCTCGCAATGACCAAGGGCCGCCCGTACGACGTCATCCTCCTCGACTACATGCTGCCTGACACCAACGGGATGGACCTCCTGCCCCAGATCAAGGAACTCCAGCCCAGCTCCCTCATTCTTTTCGTGAGCGCGGCGGACGACCCCGACCTCAGCTACAAGGCCATGACGGCGGGTGCCTCCGACTACGTGGTGAAGGGCTTCGGCTACTACCGGACCCTCAGGGACCGGATCCGTGAGGCAAGGGGGGAATGACCCCCTTCGTCGTCGGCCTGAACGGCTCCCCCCGCCGTGAAGGCAACTCGGCGACGCTCCTCGGGGAGGCGCTGCAGGGGGCGGAAGCGCATGGCGCCCGCACCGCACGCTTCGACCTCGCCCTCATGAATATCTCCCCCTGCACCGCCTGCGACGAGTGCTTCTCCTTCGGGGAATGCGTCCTCGAGGACGACATGTCCCTTCTGTACAAAGCGCTCGAGGAGGCGGACGTGATAATCGTCTGCTCCCCCATCTACTTCTCCGGCATCAGCTCGTACACGAAGCTCGCGGTGGACCGCTGCCAGGCGCTCTGGGCCAGGCGCAAGGTCCTGTGCGTCCCTCGCAGGCCGGGGCACGGGGCGATCGTCCTGTGCGCCGCCCAGCCCGACGCACGGTTCGACAACGCCGTCTCCGAGCTGCGGGCGTTCCTGCTCGGGATCGGGATCGCGCCGAAGGAGGTCATGCGGGTGCCGGGGGCAGGGACCAGGACGTACGTAAGGGAAAGCGAGGAGCTGCGGGCCTCCGCCCGCGCGCTCGGTCGGGCGATGGTCAACCTCACCAACCCCGGTCCATGGCCTTGAGCCTGTGACGCATCCACAGGAACATGCCCACCGCCATGACGGAGGCGGCGATCAGCCCAATGAGCGGGATCGCCCAGTGGTCCCAGACCTCCCCTGCCACCGCGAACCCGTTGAAGGCGCCATGCAGGAGCACCGCCGCCAGGTAGTACGGGAGCCAGCTCGCCCCTACGCCCCTCGTTCCGAGCAGGCTCTTCCGGGCGATGCCGTACCCGACCACGGCGGAGGCCGTGGCGTGCAGCAGCGTGGAGGCCACCGCCCGGGTGATGGCGGTGCTCAGGAACACGTCGAACCCGTTGAGCAGGGCGGAGCTGTTGTAGAACACGTTCTCCATGGCGGCGAAGCCCAGGCCGGCCGCCGCGCCGTAGACGAGCCCGTCCTCCGGCTCGCGCACCTTGTAGCGCACGGTGAGCACGCCCCACCCCTTGGTCCATTCCTCCACGAGGGGAGCGATGACGACCGCCAGGACGACTATCTCCACCGTAGGGTCATAAGGCTCGTAGGACCAGAGCCCCCCCGAGAAGATGGAGCCAGAGGCGTATAGGAACTCGACCGCCACACTCTCCAGGACCATCGCGGCCAGGATGGAGACGATCATTCCGAAGACGAACACGGAAAGCACCCTCATCCAGCTCTCCCGGTTGTACCGCTCGGAGTTGCGGATCCATATCAGGTAGATGAGCGAGGGGACGATCGCCGCCAGAAGGATTATTACCAGCTCCCATGTTTCCATCCAACACCCGAGCGTTAAGCCGAGTGCGAGCATATCAATGTGCCGATTTATCTGGCGCCGGGCCCGCGCCCGTCCTGACGTCCCGCCTCTCCAACGCAGGGAGCGGACGCTCCTCCTGGACGGTGGCCTGGGAGCGGATGATGTCCCTCAGCACGGGGGTGTAGGGATCGAGGAGCGCCCCGACGGCCCCCTTCGCCCTCAGCTCCGGCAGGTCCGGCTCGTGCACCCCGCCCCCGAACACGATCTCGATGTCCGCGCTCAACGCCAGGTCGGCCAGCTCCCGGTCGTAGCCCTCCCTTCCCCCGAGCCGGCGGAGGTCCAGCACCACCGCCCGTTCGTATCCCAGGTCCGAGAGCTGCCGCAACGCCCCCGGCAGCTCCGCGGGCAGCCCTGCCCCTCCCCAGAGCACCTTCCCGGCATGGTACAGAAGGGGCACGCTCATGTCCGAGAGCTCGATGATCTCCTTCAATAGCCGCTCGGAAGGGCAGGTCATGCTCCCCACCAGCACCGCCTCCGCCCCCAGGGTGAAGGCGTCGAAGAGGTCCTGCACCTCCCGCACCCCCATCTCAAGCCAGACCGAGTACTTGCGCTTCATGAGGGCCTTGAGGGCCTCGAAGTTTGGCCGGGCGCGCTGCATTCCTGCAAGGTCCATCAGCAGGACCTCCTCCGCCCCGTACCGCGAGGACCCGGTCGCCCTCAGATAGTCGGCGAAGGGCACCCCGCCCGGCAGGATGTGCCAATCCTCATGCCATTCCAGCTCCACGACCTGCGCGACCTGCACCAGCGGGACGTCCAGGACCGGAACGCCGAACAGGGGCCAGGTGTCCACGGGGACGATGGGAATGTGCAGCATGCCCTTCCCCCCATCCTCCTTGCCCAGGGTGAAGTCCTTCCGCTCCGCCTCGTCCTCGAAGCCCAGGGGGACCAGCTCCCGGCCGCAGTCCAGGCAGACGTACCTCCCGTCCTTGTTGTCGAGCCCGGCCATAGGGCCGCCCACGAGCACCTTGGGCACCAGCCGCCGGGAGCCGCAGTGCTGACAGCCCATCACGGTCCCAGGGGCCTCACTCCTGGAAGAGGAACCCTGCCATCTCCTTGAGCGTCTCCTGCGCGTAGTAGTTCCCCTCCAGGTCCACCCTGTGCTTCGTCCCCGGGACGATGAAGGTCTTCGCCTCCTCGAACCCCAGGTCGTGCCGCAGCAGCTTGTCGTAGCGGGTGTGCATGTACCCGTAGATGACGTGTCCGTCGACCAGGCCGCAGGTGAAGAGCGCGGCGGCCCTCTTCCCGGCCGGAAGGCGTTGCTTCGCCATCAGGTAGTAAAGGCGGTCCACGAAGCACTTGGTCAACCCGGTCTCCGCGCCCATGTAGATCGGGGAGCCGATGACCAGGACGTCCGATGCTTGGATGAGGGCATAGGCGGCGGTCATGTCGTCGCCCTTGCTGCACCGGTCCTCGACGTCACACCGATAGCAGCCGTCGCAGTCCTCGATGTCCTTACCAACGATCTCGAAGTAGGCGACCTCCGCCCCGCGCGCCCCCGCCTCCCTCGCTAGGAGCTTGAGCATGCTCCCGGTGTTGCCGTCCGGGCGGGGGCTCCCGTTCACGAACGCTATCCTCATGCTAGCCTCCCACGTGCATGGGGGACCCCAGACATAATCCTTGCCCCAGCCCCGGGGGCGAAGGCAGTGCCGGCTCCGCCCTCGACCGTCCGTCCCCGATCCCTCCGCCCTATCAAAACATAAATCCCTCGGGAAAGGGAATGATCATACCGTGGATCATTCACCGTTCCGATCTTCCTGTCAAAACATAAATCACTCCAAAGGGATAGGGGCCCCATGCACAGGGTGATGGTGGTCGGGGCGGCCGGCCTGCTCGGGCAGTACCTGATGCGCGCCGGGGAGGGGATGGGGCTGGCGATGGTCGGCACCTACAACGAGACTCTGCCAGGGGAGAGCGCAGGCACGCTCAAAATGGACATCTCCGACCCCGATTCCGTGGCCAGGGGCTTCCTCGCCGCCTGCCCGGAGCTCGTCGTGCTCGCCGCGGCCCTTACCAACGTTGACCAGTGCGAGCGGGAGCCCGACCGGGCGTACTCGGTGAACATGGAAGGGGTGTTCAACGTGGCCTCGGAATGCAAGGACGCCGCGGTCAAGATGGTCTACGTATCCACGGACTACGTCTTCAACGGTCTCAAGGGCGCAAGGTACCACGAGTTCGATGTCCCGGACCCCCAGAGCGTGTACGCGAAGAGCAAGCTGGAGGGGGAACGGGTGACCTTGGACGCCGACCCCGGCAACCTTGTATGCCGGGTGTCGGTGCTGTACGGGTGGAACACGCTCAACGGAAAGAGCAACTTCATCACCTGGGTGATCGACTCGCTTGGGCGAGGCGTCCCTGTACCCCTGTACACGGACCAGTACGTTTCCCCGACCTACGCCCCCGCGGCGGCGAGGGACATCCTGGAGCTGGGGCTGAGGGGGGCGAAGGGGATCTACCACACCAGCGGTCCGGACTGCCTCAGCCGGCATGAGATCGGGCTGAGGGTGGCCGAGGCCTTCGGGCTCGACCCCTCCTTGGTCCGGCCGGTCACCACCGAGGAGATGCCCCAGCTGGCCTTGCGCCCGCCCCGCTCGTGCCTGGCGGTGGACATGGCCGAGGCGGAGCTCGGGCATCCGATGACCTCCCTCAGGGACGGCCTGGCGCTCATGAGGGCCACGAGGCCGTAGCGTCAGGCGCCGTCGATCCGGGCCAGGCACTCCTGCGCTCTTTCGGACGGGAAGCCTCCCTTGGCCACGGCCTCCAGCAGCTGGTAGTGCACCAGCGCCGCGCGGTAGTTCCCCATCTCAAAGTACTGGTCCGCCCTCAGGGCGATGACGTTCCCGACCTCCTCCCTGCTCAACGGCATCAGGGACCTGAAGGCGTCTATCTCCACCTGGAGGTCCTGGTGGAACGTCTCCTGAAGGAAGGTGAGGACCTTGACAAGCTCGGGGAAGCGCCATTCCTGCATGAGGCGCGTGCGCGCCTCATACATGATGCTCAGGATGCGCCTGCGGTTCAAGCCCAGCCCGAGGTTGTCCAGGAAGATGTCCGCGTAGTTGTCGATGATGAAGAGCGCCTGCTCCACCACATCCATCGCATCAAAGTTCGCCTTGGCGGTCATCGGCACCCTCGCAGGCGCCCTAGCGGACGCCAGATGGCTCCATCGCCCTTCCCGCCTTTGAACGTTTCCCCCTGCGCCCTTCCAAAAAAAAGGTTCGATTCCCTCATTTGAGGAGTTCCTTCAAAATATGCATTCACCTTATGAACTTTCCTCTGTTATTCCATTTTCGTGAATAATTATTCTCGGACCCGTTCGACATCAGCCCCACTGGCTGCGCCGCGTCCGATCAGATGGTATATGCCTGGCTATGAAGAGGGTAGTCTATTTAACACTGATTAATACATCCATACCCCGTTAATAATTTCCATGCTGGACAATATCTATCATTATATATAATAAAAAATCAAACCATCCAACGAAAGGCAAACTTTTAAAAAGGGTATTGACAACCTGACTTCGACACTTGGTCAGATCAAAATTAGGGAGAGTTGATTATTGCGTTAATGCTGGACGCGGGAGCGTCCAGCGAAATTGGTAGAAATTAAAAGGGTCCTCAACTTATGCCTGAATTGTGAAGAAACAAACAAAGCTGAGGACATCTCAGATTACGCCGAATGACAATAAATCGTTTTCCATCGGAACGACGCTGATGGTCGATGATTGGTACGAGCGATTAGGGTTGAACGAGATCATCGGACGGCATAAGAGCAAGGGCATCGCGCTCGATGCCCTTGTCCGTGGCATGCTCGTCGACCAGCTGGGCGATAACTTCAGCGTCCTGCAGGCCAGCGCGTGGCTCAACCGGAAAGAGGTTCGGGATCATTACGGCATCAAAGCGTTCAACTCGAAGACGCTGTACCGGGCGGTGGAGACGCTTGGACGGAACAGGGAACGCATCATCCGCGAGCTCCAGGACGCCGTCCTGGAGCTTCTCGGACGACCGAAGACGGACGTCCTGCTGGACTGGACGTCCATCGTCTATTACGGCGACATGGCGAAATTGGCGAAGTACGGTTACTCGCGCGATCATCATCCGGGCGAGCGTCAGCTGACGCTCGGGGCGGCGCAGCTGGCGGCGCCTTACGACGTTCCTATCGGCCTTACGGTCGAGGCGGGGAACATCAACGATCAGGCACACATGAGAGCAACATATGGCCAGGTCAGAAGGCTCCTTGAACCGGGCTCCCTGGTCGTGTTCGACCGGGGAGCGAACGACAAGGAGAACATAGACCGCATCGAACTGGACGATAACGACTACCTGACGGCAAAGAAGCTGAACTCGTCCGATGACGCGGTGTTTCACACGTTCTCCGAGAACAGCTGGGAACGCATAGACGCCGAGGACGGCGTCTATGCTCTGAAACGGACGTTCCCCAGCCGAGTGAACTACTACTTCTTCTCCGAGAAGCTTAAGAATGACCACCTCAAGTCGCGCCGCCGCAAGGCGGAGCGACTTCTTGCCGAGGCGGTCGCCATCCAGAAAAGTCTGGATCACGGCAAGAAACTGCCCAAGCGGTTCCGCATCAACAATCCGCTGGTGGACGTGCGTTATGATTACCAGACGAGACTGACGGAAATGGACGAGGAGGAGGCGCTCCGCCTCCTCCTTGAGGACGTAATAGACGGCCGCGAGGGCTGTTTCTGCTTGACATCAAGTCGTGATATGCCAGCGGCGGAGGCGCTGCGCCTCTACCGCAGCAAGGACGCCATCGAGAAGCTGTTCCACTCGCTCAAGAACGAGGTGGAGATCAAGCCCGTCCGCGTTTGGACGGAGGACGCCGTGTACGGCGTCCTCCTCGTCGGCTTCATCGCGCAGCTGATGATCAGTTTGACACGTTATTTCGTAAAGCCAGTGAAACGCATGTCGACGAAATTCATCATTGACGCGTTGAAAAAGTTGACAGTTACGGTGGTTTCGGCGGGGAACGGACTGAAGAAGCGGTTCTATTCGAACTTCAACGAGGTCAACAGGGCCATTTTAGCCGATTTTCTATCCGAAACGTAGCGGAAAACGCCCGGGAACGGGCGTTTTCGGTGAGGCTGATGACCTCATGGACCAACTGTCAACATCTAAAATCAGTGAAATTTCGCCCGGTCAACTGTCGAACTCAGGTTGACAATAGAAAATTCGCGGGGAAACAAGGACCGAGAGAAAGGCCCGCGTGAGGTGAGTGAATGCTAGACACAAGCAATGTGAACTACGACGAGATCTTCGTACGATACGACATCGTGTCGGAGTCAAAGGAGAAGCCCGAGACGATCGCGGCGAAGATGCTGCCGAAGGACCCCTTATTGAAGAAGGTGGCCGAGGACGTCCTCTACATGAAGTGGAAGGACATCGAGGCCAGCGTGAAGGAGGCTTTGGCGAAGTATAAGCCGGAGGAAGTGATCGACAAAGGCCTGGTCAAGGGCATGGACGTGGTCGGCGAACTGTATGGCCGTGGGATCTATTATCTCCCCCATGTCATGCTGGCGGCCAAGGCAATGGAGCTTGGGGTGAAGGAGGCGGAAAAGAAGATGACCACGGCAATGGTCACCAAGGGAACGGTGGTCATGCACGTGGCCGAGGGAGACCCGCACGACATCGGGAAGAACATCGCCGCCGTGCTTCTGAGGTCCAACGGATACAGCGTCGTGGACATGGGCAGGGATGTGCCCGTTGACGATGTGGTGAACAAGGTCGTGGAGACCAGCCCGCACATGGTCACCGGAACCGCCCTGATGACCACGACCATGGCCGCTTTCCCGAAGATCGCGGAAAGGTTGCTGGAGAAGGGGGTAGAGCTCCCATTCGTCTGCGCCGGAGGCGCGGTGAACAGAGCCTACGTGGAGTCGTTCCCCTTGGGCGTCTTCGCCGAGAAGGCCATGCAGGGACCGACCCTGGCGGCCAAGGCGGTCGAGGGCTGGGACTACAAGAAGATCAGGAGCAACTGGGACGAGCTCATGAGCGGGAAGGCATGAGGTGATGGAAATGGCCATTAAGAGATTCACCAAGATGGAGTACAAGAACCCGGATGAGATGGTCTTTGGGGAGGCGAAGTATCCGCTCTCCTATGGGTTGGGGCAGAAGATCGGAGCGGGGCACGTCGTGCCCGAGATCAACTTCGCGCCCAGGCCCGACGCGGGAAAGAACCCGGAAACGCTGCGCAGGGAGTACGTCGACTACATAACCAAGGACATCCTGGAGCGTGCGGTCAACATCGGACTGCCCGCCGTGCAGCTGGAGAACGAGCACATCTGGCAGATGGTCAACGACCCCAAGCGGTTCGAGAAGCCAGTGGTCGAAGGGCAGAAGGCGCTGATGGAGAAGTACCACAACGAATACGGGATCGCGCTCTCCATACGGCACACCATCGCCGACCCGCGCCTGTGCGAGAAGGGGCTTAGGCCGGGCATGGACAAGGAGCACTCCTACCCCGAGAAGGTGATCGAGGCCGCGGAGGTCGCGTGCGAGAACGGTGCTGACGTCCTTTCCATCGAGAGCATGGGCGGCAAGGAGGTCGCCGACTACGCAATAATGAACGGCGACATCAGGGCCTGGCTGTTCGGGATCGGCTACCTTGGGGCATTGGACATGGAATGGCTGTGGCCACAGCTGGTGGACATCTGCAAGCGCAACAAGGTCATCGCCGGGGGCGACACCAACTGCGCGGGCGCGAACACCAGCATGTTCATGGCCGGCGGATACCTGGACAAGGATGTGGCGAGGACCTTCGCTGCGGTCACCAGGGCCATCGCGTCCACCAGGACCCTGATCGCCTGGGAGGCTGGAGCCACGGGGCCGGACAAGGACTGCGGCTACGAGGGCCCGATCCTGAAGGCCATCGCCGGGAGGCCCACCGCCCAGGAGGGGAAGAACTGCACCTGCGCCCACAACGACCTGATGGGCAACCTCATCGCCCAGGTCTGCGACCTGTGGAGCAACGAGTCCGTGGAGTACCACGCCGAGTTCGGCGGGTCCTCCGTACAGTGCTGGCTCGGCTCCCTCGGCTATGAGGTCGCCCTGATGAACACCGCCAAGCAGCTGAAGCAGGACAAGATCCTCCGGGACCTGTACATGAACACCGACCGCTACCGGAGCCCCGAGGCCTTCATCCTGGCCTACGACAACGCCTACAAGATCGGCGAGGCCATCGTAGCCAACAGCAAGAGCTATTATGATAGGGCTAAGGCGGCGGCGCTGACGGCGGCGACCCTGATCCAGGAAGAGGCGTCCAAGAAGAACGGCCTCCGGCTGAGCAAGATGGAGGCGGACACCCTGAACGGTATTATCAGGGACCTGAACTCCCTGCCGGACAGCGAGGGTAAGTTCGTGGAATGGGCTCTCAAGGAGTACAAGAAGGTCCCGATGTTCAACCCGAAGAACTACGGCCTGTAAGTACCCTTGTCTGCCATAAACCCCTTCCAACCCTTTTCCCTTTCTTTTATTTTCAAAGGTTGGGAACGCATAGGAACGCATACCCTGGCATCCATGCGGTTTTTTAAGCTCGCTCCCCCGCTCGGTACGAGCGATCGAGGGCCGCTTCAGAGGCGGACATGCCCAAGCCTCCGAGAAAGATCAATGGAAGGGGGCATCGGCGCCATGAGCGGACCGATCGAAGACCGATGGGACAACATTCGATCTCGATTTGGTGATCCCACACCTCCTTTCTTCCTGAACGGGATCGAAGGGGAAAGGAAGGGAGAAAGGGCTTCCCGGGCGCTCAATTTCCCAGCTGGAGCTTGCGGAAGTTGAAGACCTTCTCCGGGCAGATGCGCTCGCACCGCAGGCACGCCGTGCCGTTGCACAGGTCGGAGGCCACGCTGATCTCGAACCCGGCCGCCCCTTTCTCGATGGTGATAGCCCTCTCCGGACAGTCCTTCAGGCACTTGTGGCAGCCGGTGCAGCCGTCGAACCTGCCGTGGAGGATGATCCCGATGTCCCGCAGGATGCTCAGCCCCTGGTCCCCCAGCACGGGGATGTCCCGCTGCACCAGCTTGCGCACTGTCGCCTTCCGGAAGCCCTTGGGAAGCTCCTGGATGCCCATCGTCCCCAGCATCATGTTGTAGGCCTCCAGGGGCATGCCCTCCTGCCAGTATGCCAGCTCCTGGATGAAGATGCTCTCGAACACGCTGTCCGTGGCGAACATCACGTGATTGGAGCGGATGCCCTTGGCTATGTCCTGCAGCCGGTCGATCCACTCCGGGTCCCGCACCATGTCCGTGGCCATGGCCAAGGAGGTGTTCCCCACCTGGTAGATGGTGTGCGGCGTGGGAGGCACCAGCCCCACCTTCTGCGCCTTGAGGGCATCGACGTAGGTCCCGCTGGCCCCGCTCATGTACATGCTGTCCAGCTCATCGAACCTGATGCCGGCATGCTCCAGCAGCGTGAAGTGGCCGGCCCGCATTGCCCCGAAGGTCTTGGTCGCCTCCAGCACGTCGTGCTCCGTTATCGTGATCCCGTCCTGAAGGTGCAGCAGGTGGTCCGTGGTCGTTATCTTCGGAGGCCGCACCAGGTTGGTCTCCATACCCGCGGCGATCGCCGCGATGACACCCGTCCCGGTGACCCCCCGGGCCTTCCCGTGCATCGGCCCCTCCTCGTTCACTGCCCCGGTGTTGAGGTCCACCAGGTCCCCGTCCTGGGGCAGGATGGCATCGTCCAGCACCTTGCACCTCCAGCTGAAGTCGTACTCCAGGTCGGAGATGGCCCCCGGGGCCGCCAGCATGCCCATCTTGATGTGCTGCCCCTCGATGGCCGGGCCGGCCGCAGCGCTGCCAGTGTAGATCATGTCCCCCACCTTCAAGGCCATCTCAGCGTTGGTGCCGTAGTCCGTCACCAAACAGTTCTCCTTCCGATCGAGCAGCCCGCTCTTGAGCATCATGGCCAATGCGTCGGCGCCGATCTCGTGCTTGATGGCCGGAGGCACGTACAGGTCCGCTTCCGGGGACACGTCCAGCCCGACCTCCACCGCCTTGATGACCTTGGCGTCCCGCCTCTGCGGCTCCACCCCGCGCACCTTCAGGGCCCTCTCCCCGGCGAATGCCAGGTCCCGGATCTCCATGTTCTGGAAGATGGACAGCTGGATCGGGTTGCCGCAGATGGCCACCCTCTCCACCTTCCCCCGGTCGATCCGCAGGAGGTCGATCAGCCGGTTGGCGGTGTCGATGATCAACCGATGCGCGAGGTCCGTCCCCACCTCGATGCAGAAGGTCAGATGGTCCATCACGTTCGACCCCGGGATGGGATGGCGCACCGTGATGGCCGTCCCAAGGATCCTTCCGTCGCTCAGGTCCAGGGCATGCATCCTGGTCCCGCTGGTCCCCACATCTATCGAAATCCCGTATCTCATTCCCCACCCTCCAAAGACAATATCTCCGCTGCACGGCGCACTGAGCTCAACACAACCTTGTCGGCCGCTTTCGACTGGAACGCCCCGGTGCCCTCCTCCAATCCCCGATGGACCTCATGGTCCTCGAACCCCACGAGCGCGGCCATGGCCTTCATCCTGCCCGAGGCGACCGGGCCGGAGAGGGACGACTGAACGTCGATGGGCAGCCGGGGGTCGACGAAGTTCAGGCGCACCCACCCCTGCGGGCACCGGAACACCGCCTTGATGTGCCCCAGGATGTGCTCCTTCCCCATGCCCCTCACCATCTCCCCCATCCAGGCCGTTAGGGTGTCCTGAAGCTCCTTTTCCTCCATAGCGGCGGCAAAGCGCACATCCCATGCCATTCCGGAGGACCCCGCCTCCGCCAACCGCTTGCTGTCCTCCATCATGGCAACCCCATGAGCCCCGCCAGCTCGTTCATCCCCTCCCCGGTCCGTGCCGACAGGCGGACCACCCGGGCGTCGGGGCAAAGCTCCCGCACCAAGGCCTCCGCCCTGTCCAGGGCCTCCCCCTGCACCAGGTCCACTTTGTTAAGGGCCACCAGATCCGCGCTCTCCATCTGGCGCAGGAAGAAGGTGCGGGTCTCCCTCGCCAGGTCCTCCGCCCGGAAGGCATCGACCAGGGCTACCGTGACCACCCTCTCCGGTTCCACCAACGATGTTCGGATGATGCCGTTGATCCGCCCAGGAAGGGCCAGGCCGGTCGGCTCGATGAGCACGAAATCCGGGGACAGCTCTGTCTTGACCATGCGCAGGGTGTTCTGCAGGGTGCCGGAGAGGGAGCAGCAGATACAGCCCTCGGTGAGCTCAAGGGCCTGCAGGCCTTGGGAGGCGAGGAGGTCCCCGTCGACCCCCACCTCCCCCACCTCGTTGACGATGATCACCGCCCTTCTCCCCTGTTCAGCGAGGGCCTTGCCCAGCCTTATCATGAGTGTGGTCTTCCCGCTCCCCAGGAACCCCGCCACTTGGATGATGATCATTGCCTAGAGCATCGAGGCGATGGGCTATAAGGATAATCCGGTCCCGGCCCATCGACGCAAGAATCGAAGGGGTTTTCATGCCTGATATGGACCAGGAAGGGGAAGGCAATGGAAACAATGAAATACGATGAGCGTTCGGGAAAGCGGCGTGCGGAAGCGATGGGGCTCGGAGGTGCGCACCAGGGCCCCGCCTGCCACGGGTACAAGGTCCAGATAGGGCATCGGCCGGTGCCTTAGGAAGACAAAGGAGTCGAGCCCTAAGGCGTAAGAAGGCGTAAGAAGGAAAGGGTGCCAAAGCCCAGAAAGGGCGGCCATGCACCCCTTGAACGCCCCGAGCCCGTGGGCGCGGAATGCTACCGGCGCGCTTTCGGGCCGTTCGCCCTCCTATCCTCGAGGCACGAAGGTTCCGGGGAAAGCTATTTAGCGCTAGAGCCTGCCTCATCTTCCCTCGTAGCTCCGAGCTGGAGGACGTAGGATGAGCAAGGGTTCGCAAAGGATGGGCGTCTATATATGCAGATGCGGCGGCGGCATCGACAACAGCCTGGACACTGACAGGTTGGCCGAGATGGCGAAGGGGCTACCCAAGGTGGCGCACGTCTCCACGGTGGATTTCGCCTGCTCACCGACAGCGCGCGCGGCGATTGCCAGCGATGTCAAGGAGCACGGGCTGGACCGGGTGCTGGTCGCCGCCTGCTCCCCGAGGCTCTACCTGAGGGAGTTCCAGCAGACGCTCGAGGGGGCCGACCGCAATGGATGCATGGTGGAGATGTGCAACATCCGGGAGCAATGCGCCTGGGTCCACTTCGATGACCGGGAGGCGGCCACCGCCAAGGCCGAGGACATGCTGCGGATGTCCCACGCCCGCCTGCAGGACCAAACATGGACGGAGAAGGCCAACGTCTCCAGGGTCAACAAGCTCCGCTGCACCGGCTGCGGGATCTGCGAATCGGTGTGCAACTTCAACGCCATCCACGTCTCCCCGGACAAGGAGTTCAACGGCCTGAGGAAGGCCAATGTCAACATCAACGCCTGCGAGGGCTGCGGGGCGTGCGTGGCGGCGTGCCCTACGGCCGCCCTGGACCAGGCATGTTTCTCGAACCAGCAGATGGTCTCCCAGATCGAGACGTTCCTGAGGGACGGGAGGATGGCCTTCCCCAAGGTCCTCGTCTTCTCGTGCAATTGGTGCTCCTACGCGGCAGCGGACACGGCCGGGCTCAAGCGGATGGCAATGGACCCCCACTTCTGCGCGCTGCGCACCATGTGCTCCGCCCGTGTGGACCCGGAATGGGTCCTCAAGGCGCTGTCCAAGGGCGCGGACGGCGTGCTGGTCCTCGCCGGTCACCCCGGCCGGTGCCATTACGAGATCGGCAACCTGCGCACGCGGAAGAGGATGGCGCTGCTGCACAACTACCTGGACCAGATGGGCTTCGATCCCGACCGCTTCCGCATCGCCTATGTGGACTCAGAGGAGGCCGAGGCGTACGTCCGCACGGTCAACGAGTATGTCGATAAGGTCCGGGCGCTGGGGCCGAATCCGGTCGACCCGCGCACCGCGGTGTCCCCGAAACGGCTGGAGATGCCCTGGCTGGACATCAGGCCGCCCAAACGATGGGACGAGGGACTGGAGCTCTAGCCCCGGTCCCCGCCCTCCTGTTCCCCTGTCCTTCTTTGACCATCCTCGCACGCGATCATTCATGGTTAGATAAATATAATTAGGCCTTGTTGCAAAATTCAACCTGACACTTTGCCAACGCCAAATAATTGAATTATAATTGTTTTATATTGTTACCAATATTGATTACAAAATATTTAAGTGTGGTCCAATCCATTCGCCAGCTGCT
>Ga0228535_1001513_pt1 | contig 34138 bp, 31 predicted proteins | sample SJ1metagenome_FD_168457 | JGI IMG/M metagenome (GOLD analysis project Ga0228535, IMG submission 168457) | Enriched culture of PCE-dechlorinating microbial communities from Ithaca, New York, USA - SJ1 | ecosystem: Engineered > Modeled > Simulated communities (microbial... > Unclassified | place...
TGGGTCCGCCGAATTTATGGCCGGACAGGGAGAGCAGGTCGATGTGCATCGCCGCCACATCCAAGGGGATATGCCCGGCCGCCTGCACAGCGTCCGTGTGGAACAACACCCCCGCCGCTTTGGCAACGGCCCCGATTTCCGCAAGAGGGAGGATGGTGCCGATCTCGTTGCTGGCGGCCATGATGGTGATCAGCGCCGTGTCGCCGCGGATGGCCTCCCGCAGCTGATCTATGGCAATACGCCCCCCGCGGTCCACGTCAAGATAGGTCACCGCATACCCTTGCCGCTCCAGGTAGCGGAGCGTGTGCAACACCGCGGGATGCTCAATGCCCGAGGAAATAAGATGCCTGGCCCGATCGCTTTTCAGCTCCGCCACGGATTTGATGGCCCAATTGTCGGCTTCCGTCCCGCCGCCGGTGAAGTATATTTCCTCCGGCAAGGCCCCCAGGGCTGCCGCGACCTGAACGCGGGCGCATTCAACGGCGCGTTTGGCGTTCCGCCCTTCGGCATAGAGGGACGACGGATTGCCGTACTCCGCTGCCAGATAGGGCGTCATGGCGGTTAAGGCGGCTGACGAGAGCGCTGTTGTGGCGGCGTTGTCCGCATATACTGTTCTTTGCATAGCACGGTCCCTGAATAAAATTTAGATATATCCTATATAACTAGTGTGATATTAACACAGGCCCTGTCTTTTGTCAACCGCGGCGCCGCGGGTCAAGAAAAACGGAAGATATCGTCCGTTATTTACTTGACTATTTCTATATATCATATATAATAAATAAGAATTATAGTTTTCGGATCCTTTCCTGCGTGAGGAGGTATACCATGCCGATCAAAATTGCGGACTCGCTGCCTGCCAAGGCCATTTTGGAAAGCGAAAATATTTTCGTGATGACGGAGTACCGGGCCATCCATCAGGACATCCGCCCCCTGAAGCTGCTGATCCTCAACCTGATGCCCACAAAGATCGTCACGGAAACGCAGCTGCTGCGCAAGCTTTCCAATACGCCTTTGCAGATCGAAATCGAACTGCTGAGGACGGCCAGCCATGCCGCGAAAAATGCGGACGATTCGCATCTGCAATCGTTTTATACCACCTTTGACCAGATCAAGGACAAACGCTATGACGGCATGATCATCACCGGCGCTCCGGTGGAAAATCTGGAATTCGAAGCCGTGGACTATTGGCATGAGCTGTGTGAGATCATGCAGTGGAGCAGCGCCAACGTCTACTGCACACTGCATATCTGCTGGGGAGCGCAGGCCGGTCTGTATTATCATTACGGCATTCCCAAGCATAACCTGCCGAAAAAGCTGTTCGGCGTGTACGAGCATACGATACGCAAGCCCACCTCGCCCTTTTTCCGCGGTTTCGACGATATGTTCCCCGCGCCTCATTCCCGCTATACGGAAGTGCTGGAGTCGGATATTCTGGCAGTACCCTCCCTGGAGCTGCTCTCACTATCCAAACAGGCCGGCGTGTTTGCCGTCAAGACCGAAGACAGCCGCCGTTTCTTCATTACCGGACATCCGGAATACGACGCGGATACCCTGAAAAAGGAGTATTTGCGCGATGTGAGCCTGGGACTGGACATCGCCGTGCCGGAAAACTATTTTCCCGGCAATGACTGGCGCCGGGAGCCGGTGGTCAACTGGCGGTCCCACGGGCAGCTCTTATATACGAACTGGCTGAATTATTACGTATATCAAAGCACGCCCTTTGATCTGCGCGAGCTATAAAAGCAGGAATTTTCAAAAGGACGGGGTTAAGAACATTGAGCAAAAAAGTTCTGGTCGCCATGAGCGGCGGCGTGGACAGCTCCGTAGCCGCGGCGCTGCTGCGGCAGCAGGGCTATGCGGTGGCCGGCGCCACGCTGAAGCTCTTTTACGGCGAAGAGCCCGCGCCGGAGGGCCCGGGGAAAACCTGCTGTTCGCTGCGGGATATTGAGGACGCGCGGCAGGCGGCCTACAGGCTGGGCATCACCCATTATGTGTTTAATTTCAGCCGACAGTTTACAGCCAGCGTGATCCAGCCTTTCGTGCAAGCCTACCTGAACGGGCTGACGCCCAACCCTTGCATTGACTGCAACAAATATATCAAATTTGAGAAGTTCCTCAACCGGGCCGCGCTGCTGGGCTATGATCGGATCGCCACCGGGCATTACGCGGTTTCCCAATTTGACGGCTGCTCCGGCCGCTGGCTGCTGAAAAAACCGCTCGACCGCGGCAAGGATCAGACCTATGTGCTGTACGCCATGACCCAGGAGCAGCTGCAGAAAACGCTGTTCCCCCTGGGCGGGCTGCCTAAACAGGCGGTGCGGCGGATCGCCGGGAGCCTGGGCCTCTTAAACGCCGCTAAGCCGGACAGCCAGGATATCTGCTTTGTCAGAAACGGCGGCTACGCGGAGTTTATCACAAGCCGGACCGGGCAGGAACCGGCCGGCGGGAACTTTGTCGATCCGGACAACCGGATTCTGGGAACCCACCGGGGTTTGCTGCATTATACCGTGGGGCAGCGGCGGGGCCTGGGCCCGGGCTTGGGCCGGCGCTTGTACGTGCTGGGCATGGACAGGGAGGCCAATACCGTCACGCTGGGCGCGGAGGAGCAGTTGTATGCCAAAAGCCTGGTGGCGGAGGACGTGAATCTGATCGCTTTGGAGCGGCTGGACAATTCCCTGGCCGTGCGGGCCAAGATACGTTACCGCCAGGCCGAGCAAGCGGCGACGCTGCATCCGCTGGACGCCGGCCGCCTGCTGGTGGAATTCGCGAGGCCGCAAAAAGCCGTCACGCCCGGCCAGGCCGTGGTGTTTTACGACAACGACCTGGTGATCGGCGGCGGGACCATCAAAGCCTAGGGGGAACGGCGCGCCTTCCCCCTAGGCCGGCTATGCCTGGTGCGGCCGCTATTGCAATGCCTGGTCCAGATCGTAGAGCAAATCGTGGATATGCTCCGTGCCGATGGAGAGGCGGACGGTATTGGGCTTGATGCCGGATGCCAGCAGTTCCTGTTCGTTCATCTGCGAATGGGTGGTGCTGGCCGGATGTATCACCAGGGACTTGACGTCCGCCACATTGGCCAGCAGGGAGAATATTTGCAGCCTGTCGATAAAGGCCTGGGCTTCCGCCGCACCGCCCCGGATCTCGAAAGTGAAAATGGAGCCGCCGCCCCGGGGGAAATATTTCCGGTACAGCTGATGGTAGGGGCTGTCCGGCAGGGAAGGATGGTTGACTTTTTCCACTTGGGGATGGTTGTCGAGGAAGTCAACGACCCTGAGCGCGTTCTGCACATGGCGCTCCACCCGTAAGGACAGCGTCTCCAGGCCCTGGAGGAACAGGAAGGCATTGAAGGGGCTCAAAGCCGCGCCGGTATCCCGCAGCAGCGTGCCCCTGGCCTTGATGATATAGGCCGCCTCGCCCGCCGCCTCGGTGAAGCGCACCCCATGATAGCTTGCATTGGGCTCGGAAAGCCCCGGGAATTTGCCGGAGGCCGCCCAGTCGAACCTGCCGCCGTCCACGATCACGCCGCCAATGGAGGTGCCGTGTCCGCCGATGAACTTGGTCGCGGAATGGACGACGATATCGGCGCCGTATTCAAAAGGCCGCAGCAGATAGGGCGTGGCGAAGGTGTTGTCGATCATCAGCGGTATGCCGTTTTGATGGGCCAGTTCCGCCACGGCCGCAATATCGATGAGGCTGGCATTGGGATTGCCCAGGGTTTCGATAAAGATGGCCTTGGTGTTGGGGCGGATGGCCGCTTCAAAACTGCCCGGCATATCCGGGTCCACCAAGGCCACGTCGATGCCGAAGTCCCTGAACGTATGCAGAAACAGGTTGTATGTACCGCCGTACAGCGTGTTGGCCGAGACGATCTGGTCCCCTGCCCGGGCGATGTTCTGTACCGCGTAGCTGACGGCGGCGGCGCCGCTGGACAGCGCCAGCGCGCCGATGCCGCCCTCCAGCGCGGCCATCCGCCTTTCAAAGATGTCGGAAGTGGGATTCATGATGCGGGTGTAAATATTGCCGGGCTCCGCCAGCCCGAAGCGGCCGGCCGCCTGGGCGCAGTTGGCGAAAACATAGGATGAGGTCTGGTAAATGGGCACCGCCCTGGCGTCGGTGGCGGCATCGGGTTGTTCCTGACCGGCGTGAACCTGCAGGGTCTCAAATCTGTACGCTCTTTCCGTCGTCATGTTTTTCACACTCTTTCTTTTTGATATCATATTAATCATATAAAATTAATATGTATTTAATATACGCCAATTTCCCCATAAAGTCAATAGCGGGCTGAAAAATTAATGATGCCTGAGAACCATCGGATATGGGTTATTGACGATTGCTTAGGCTGTTTGGACGCGCCGCCTTTTCACAGCGGCTGGGGGCCAATGACCGGAATCGCTGCGGCCTCCCTATTTCCGCGCCCCTTCTGGCGCCGCCTGGGACAGCGTTTCGTTCATGCTGCCGGTGCGGTAGCCCCGCAGGTCCAAAGCAACGTAGACAAAGCCGATCTCCCGGAGTTTAGCATCCACCGCCTGGCGCACCGTCGCATCCGCCATGGTGGCCAAACCGGCCTGATCCGTTTCGATGCGGGCCAGGTTGTGATGAAAACGCACCCGAATTTGATGAAAGCCCAAGTCCAGCAAGAACTGCTCGGCCTCATCCACCATGCGCAGCCGCTCCGGCGTGATGGCTTCCCCGTAGGGGAAACGGGAGGCCAGGCAGGCGAAAGACTGCTTGTCCCAGGTGGGCAGCCCCAGCTCTTGGGACAGCCGGCGGATCTCTTCTTTACAGAGGCCAACCTGGCGCAACGGGCTTAAAATACCCTGTTCCGCCACTGCCGTGAGCCCGGGCCGGAAATCGCCGCCGTCGTCCGCATTGGAGCCCTCCAGCACATAGGCCATTGCGTTTTGCCGGGCAACCGTTTTTATTTTGGTAAAAAGCTCCCTTTTGCATAAATAGCAGCGGTTAACCGGGTTTTGGGAAAAGCCCGCGATCTCCAGCTCCTCCGAGTCCACGATCGCCTGGGCAATGCCCTGCCGCCGGCAAAAGCTCCGGGCCTCCTCCAGCTCCCGGGCAGGGAAGCTCAGGGAGCGGGCCGTTACGGCCAGCACGCGGCCGGACAAGGCCCTGTGCGCGGCAACCAATAAAAACGCGGAGTCCACGCCGCCGGAAAAAGCCACGGCCGCGCTGCCCAGACCGGCGATAATTTCATGAAGCTGTCGTTGCTTCTCATAGAGCGGTTCCACAGGATCCGGCCTCCTGGCAAAGAAGATAAACGCTGCCGCCCCTTGCCGCAGCCCGGCTGCGGCGGAAAACCGGCCGGAGAGCAAGGCCAAAGGGCAGCCGGCCGTTGGCGCTGAGCACAGCCAAGATATTATACTATTCCTATTTACATAATAGTATTTTATCCCATGCGGGGCCCTTTGTAAAGTCTTTCAATGGAAGAGCCTCTGCCTTGATGGAAGAGCCTCTGCCTTGATGCATGAACGCGCTATCGGCTATCTTGGCAGCGTCACCACAAATTCGCTGCCCCAATCCGGGCCGCTCCTGACGGTTATGGCGCCGCCATGGGCTTCCACCAGGGATTTGGCAATGGCCAGGCCGATGCCGGAGCCCCCGGTGGCCCGGTTCCGGGACTTGTCCGCCCGGTAAAAACGCTCAAAGATCAAGGGCAGGTCTGCTGCGGAGATGCCGATGCCGGTGTCCCTGACGGCGATCCGTACGGTGTCCGCGTCGCCCGCGGCGCTGATTTCCACGCTGCCGCCCTCCGGGGTATATTTGAGCGCGTTGGAGAGGAGATTGACCAGCACCTGCCTGATCTTATCCTGGTCCGCCTGCAGATACTGCTCCGTCAGCCGCAGAATCAGGTCGATATGCTTGTTGCGAAACTCGTTTTCAAAGCTGGCGGCCGTCTGTCTGATAGCCTCGGCGATATCGAAGCGCGCTTTATCCGGCAGCGTCTGCTCGCCGTCGTGACGGGCCAGCGTTTCCAGATCGCCGACAATTTTCGATAAACGGATCGTCTCATCATGGCAGCTTTTCAGCCGCTCGGCGTCAGGCTGCCAGATGCCGTCCACCATGGCCTCCAAATGGCTTTGCAGATTGGCGATGGGCGTCCGCAGTTCATGGGCCACGTCGGCGGTGAGCCTTTTCCTTAAATTCTCCTGCTTGCCCAGGTTCACGGCCAGCGTATTGATGGCGTCCGTCAGCTCGATGATCTCGCGGGTGTCGGAGATCTCGTTGACCCGGCCGTCATAATGGCCTGCCGAGATCTGTTCCGCTGTTCTGATCACCCGGGAAATGGGGCCTGACAGCCGCTTGGCCATATAGGTTCCCAGCGTCAAAGAAAGACCGGCCGCCAGCACCGCCGCCAGGATCAGCAGCTTATTCAGGGCGTTGATAAAGCGGAGGTCATTATCCGTATAAAAATAGGGGCCGTAATAGCCGACGGTCACCTGGCCCGCCGCCGCGCCGTTGACAATCAGCGGATAGTCCCTTTCCGTGTACCCGCCGTCAAAGCCCAGGTCCCGGCTGTTCATATTTTCCGCCATGTCATGCAGCAGCTCGGCGCACATGCCGCTGTTATGGGTCATGGCGTCCCACACCGTTTTGCCGTCCGGGGCGCTGACCCGGATAATCAGTCCGTCCCCCAGGGCGCTCATGCCGATGCTTTCGACGCCGGACACGTCCCACCGGCCGCCCCAGGCCGTATAACGGTTCTTTAGCGTATCGACCAACTCGTCGTTCATTTTCTGCAGATTATTGATCACATATTGTTCGAATTGCTTCTCCAGGATCACATTGGCAAAAACGCCGATCAGCGTAAAGGCGATCAGCGTGATCAGCAGGAACGAGGCGGTCAGCTTAAAGCGCAGCGTTTTCATCTAGATCCCTCCGAACTTATAGCCCGTGCCGTGAACGGTCAGGATATAGCGGGGCGTTCTGCCGTCGTCCCCCAGCTTATGGCGGATATTTTTGATATGGGTGTCGATGACCCGGTCAAAACCGTCGAAATCGTTCCCCAGGGCGAAGGCGATCAGTTCCTCTCTGGTAAAGGTTTTGGAGGGATATTTGGCCAGGGTCATGAGGATTTTATACTCGTTGGGCGTCAGGGGGACCTGCCGCCCGTTGTGCCGCACCTCGCGGCGGAGCCCGTCCACGACCAGTTCGCCGTCGTTGAAGGAAAACTGGCTGACCAGGGGAACGGCCTCCCCGGAGACCCGGCGCAGCACCGCTTCCACCCTGGCCATGAGCTGCCTGGGGCTGAAGGGCTTCGTCAGATAATCGTCGGCGCCCAGGCCCAAACCGCGGATGATGTCCCGGTCCTCCACCTTGGCTGTGAGCATGATAATGGGCGCCCGGGATTTTTTGCGGATGGCCCGGCAGATTTCCTCCCCTGTCAGGTCGGGAAGCATCAGGTCCAGGATCACCAGCGCGGGGGCGAGCTTTTCGAACAGGGCCAGGGCCTCGGCGCCGTTATGGGCGCAGACGGCCCGATAACCGGCGTTTTCCACATAGGATTTCACGACCTCGGTGATCTTGACCTCATCGTCAACCACCAGGATGGTTTTTTCCCGCGTCATGGGCTTTTCTCCCCCCGCACTTGGTTGTCGTCCGTTTATTTTACCTGATATTTGATGTTATTTGCTATCGAGATCATAAGGCTTCGCCAAAACGTCCACATTGCCGCCGTCGGGCTCCTGCACCGTGACCAAGGCCCAGCCGCTGATGTTGCTGACGTCCACGCCCAGGTCTTTCAGGGGCTGCGCTTTGATGACGAACACGATATCCTTGTCGTTATTCGTATAATCCTTAGCCCATTCGAATTTGCCTGCCGCCAGCTTGACGCCGTAATGGTCCAGCTGCTGATGGTAGGTCAAGACGCTGCGGTCGGCGTCCACGCTGGCAAACAGCGCATCCGTGACCGTATCCCGCGCGCCATTGCCGTCGCCGTAATCGGCGGTCAGATAGAGCAGATCGCCAACGGCTTTGTAGCCGTCGCCCAGCCCGGCCGCGTCCAGGCCGGCGTCGACAAAGGGCTTGAGCGGCGTTTCGATCATGATATCCTCCGCGCCGGTCAGCTCATAGTCCCGGCTGATCTTCAGCGTGGTTTCCCCGTCCACCGTCAGATCATAGTAATGATCTTGCTGCGTGTTGTCCGTGACCAGGCCGGGGTATTTTTCCACAATCCGCGTAAAAGAGCCGGGGCTGTACTTCAGCACCACGTCCGCGCCGGAACAGCCGGCCAGGAAGGTAGCCACAAAAGCAAACAATAGGGTGATCAAGAGAACTTTTCGCATAGATGGTTCCTCCGTTACAATGATTGCGCCAGTTTGAAAAAGCGGAGCCGCAAAGCGTTGGAGACGACGGAAACGGATGAAAAGGCCATGGCCGCCCCGGCAAAGATCGGGCTCAGGAGCGGCCCGCCGAACAAATAGACGATGCCGGCCGCAAAGGGTATGCCGATCAGATTGTAAATAAACGCCCAGAACAGGTTTTGCTTGATCGTCCGGATGGTGGCGCGGCTCAGGGCGATGGCCGCGGGCACCTCGTTCAGGTCGCCCCGCATCAGCACCACGTCGGCGGATTCCACGGCCACGTCCGTGCCGGTGCCGATGGCCATGCCCACGTCGGCCTGGACCAGGGCCGGGGCGTCGTTGATGCCGTCGCCCACCATGGCCACCTTTTTCCCGGCCTCCTGCAGCCGCTTGACCTGGCCCGCTTTATCCTCAGGCAGCACGTCGGCCAGCACGTTTTCGATGCCCACTTCCTGGGCAATGGCTTGAGCGGTGTTCCGGTTGTCGCCGGTGATCATATACACGGCGATGCCCAGCTTTTTCAGCTTAGCGATGGCTGCCAGGCTGGAGGGCTTCACAGTATCCGCCGCGGCCATCAAAGCGGCCAGCCGGCCGTCCACAGCCACGTACATCAGGGTCCTGCCGGCGCGGGCAAACGCCGCCGCGTCCTGCTCCGCGCCGCCAATCTCGACGCTGTGTTCAGCCATCAGCTTCAGGTTCCCCGCCAGCACTCTTTTACCGGCGACCAGGGCGTCGATGCCCCGGCCCGGCAGGGCCTGGAAGCCGTCGGGATTCAGCGGCGCCAATCCTTGCGCTTCCGCCTCTTCCACGATGGCCCGGGCGATGGGATGCTCCGAGCCCCGCTCCGCCGAGGCTGCCAGCAGCAGCGCCTCGCTTTCCGGGATTCCGCCATAGGTTTTGACGGCGGTAAGCTTCGGTTTGCCCTCCGTGATCGTGCCGGTCTTATCCAGCACCACGGCGTTGATTTGATGGGTGGTCTCCAGGGCCTCGCCGCCCTTGATCAGAATGCCCAGCTCCGCCCCCTTGCCGGTGCCCACCATGATGGCCGTGGGCGTGGCCAGGCCCAGGGCGCAGGGGCAGGCGATCACCAGGACCGAGACGAAGATGGTCAGCACAAAGTTGAAATCTTTTCCGCCCAAGGCCCAGGCCGCGGCGGAGATCAGCGCGATGGCCAGCACCAGGGGCACGAACCAGCCGGAAACGATATCGGCCAGCTTGGCGATGGGGGCCTTTTTGCTCTGCGCCTCCTCCACCAGGGTAATGATTTTGGAAAGCGCCGTGTCGTTGCCCACCCGGGTGGCCTGGAATTTGATCAGGCCCTCGCCGTTGATGCTGCCGCCGATCACTTCGCTGCCGGGCTGCTTTTCCACAGGCAGGCTCTCGCCGGTCAGCATGGATTCGTCCGCCGTGGAAACGCCCTCCGCGACCAGTCCGTCCACGGGAAAGGAGGAGCCCGGGCGCACGATCACCAGATCGCCCACGCTCACCTCGTCCAGGGGCACCTCCAGCTCCCGGCCGTTCTTTTCCACCCTGGCCGTGGTGGGTTTGAGCTGTATCAGTTTCCGGATGGCTTCCGAGGTCTTGCCCTTACTGACCGCCTCCAGATATTTGCCCAGCATCACCAGGGTGATCACTACGGCCGCCGATTCAAAATAGAGCGATTGGGCAAATTCAAAGCTGCCCAGATAGATCTTGACCGTGGCGAACAGGCTGTATAAAAAAGCGCTGCCGGTGCCGATGGCGATGAGCGTGTCCATATTGGGGGCGCCTTTGAACAGCGTTTTCATGCCTTTGGTGTAAAAACGGCTGCCGGCAACGATCACCGGGGCGGTCAGGCCCAGCTGCACCAGGGCAAAGATCAGGGGGAAGTCATGGGAGCCCATAAAATAGGGGATGGGCACGCCCAGCTTGGGAAACATATGGGACATGGCGATATAGAGAACGGGGAGGCAAAAAACAGCCGCGACCAGCAGCCGGAGGCGCATCTGCCGCAGTTCGCGCTCCCGGCGCTCCTGCTGCAGATCCCGGGTTTTTTCCCCCTGGATCTCGCTGGGCTTGAACCCGGCCTTTTCGATGGCGGCCATGATTTCGGAGAGCTTGACCTGTGCCGGATCGTATTCGAAGCCGCCCCGGCCGGTGGTCAGGTTCACCTGGGCGGCCGACACGCCCGCCAGCCGCCGGGTGGCCCGCTCCACCGCGGCGGAGCAGGCGGCGCAGGACATCCCCTCGATGAGCAGCTCAACCTTTTTGGCGCGCTGCTGCGGCTGCTGCGCCACCAGGCCGTAACCGGCATGCGCCGCCGCCTGTTGCAGGGTCTCGAAATTCTGTTTTTGCTCGTCGTATTTGATCCGCAGTGTTTCCGTAGCCAGATTGACCGCGGCGGCTTCCACGCCCTCCAGCTTGGCCAGGGCTTTCTCAACCTGGGCGGCGCAGGCGCTGCAGGTCATGCCGGTGACCACATAGCTTTGTTCCGTCATGGACGTTCCTCTTTTCCGCTCGTTGTTTTACATCTGATTCGTGCAGCAGGGCATTCCGCCTGTAGCGGCGCTGCCCGGCAGCGCCGCGTCCCCCTCCGGCGCCGATCGGGCCGTGCCGTTGTTCAGATCGTCAACCACAGTGATCTGCCCGGTCAGCATGCCCATCCAGCAGGAATAGGCGAAGGTCCCGCTTTCCGCAGGTGTAAACATAATAATATTATCCCCTGCTTTCAGTTTTACCTGCAAGCCGTATTCCGGTATCACCAAAGTATTGTTGCAGCCGTTGAGCGCGCCGGCGTCAGCCTGCAAATTCCACGCCACCGGCACGCCTTTTTGCACCGTGATATCCGGGTATCCTCCCGAACCCAGGGTGGAAGTGATATGCTGCACATCGCCTTCGCCGCCGACCTCCGCAACGGCGGAGCTATCGGCCGCGGCGTCTTCCGCGGCCAAGGCGAACAGGGCCGGGGAGGGCAGCGCCACGCCGGACAGCGCCAGCCCTCTGCCCAGCATAATGATGCCCAGCACCGCCACCAGCACCGCGCCGGCCTTCATCATTTTTTTAGTGAATTTGCTTCCCAACATGGTGGTGATCGCCCCCAATCCGAACATTAACGGCAGCGTGCCGAGACTGAAAAAGAACATGGACAGCGCGCCGGCGAGCAGGCTGCCCGTTCCCAGCGCGTATACCTGCATGGCCTGCAAAGGGCCGCAGGGCATGAGCCCGTTCAGCAGGCCGACAATGAACGGCCCCTTGCCCCGGCCCGCCGCGTCCGCCTTGCGGCGGAACAGCCGCGGCAGCCGCGGCGTCAGCCAATTAATCCAGGGAAAGACGCCGGTCATGCTCAGGCCCATCACGATCATGAACGCGCCGGACAGTATGGCCACCAGCCCCCGCGCCCAGCCGGAAAAGCTGATCACCGCGCCCAGGGCGCCGACGACGCCGCCGATGACGGTGTACGAAACCACCCGGCCCAGATTGTAGAAGAGGCTGGGCCTGACTTTCGCCCCGGCCCCCGCCGCGCTGCCGCCGCTGTTGACACATTGCGAGATAGTGATGCCCCCGCACATGGTGAAGCAATGCAGCGAGGTGAGCAGGCCCACCACGAACAGCACGCCGTAACCCATGGAGGAAGCGACCTCGGGGATAAAATTAAAGCCCACGGTATTGTTGATGATGAGATAAACCGCCAGCAGGATCACGGCAATACCGATAAACTGCCCGGCGGAGAGGGGCTGATCCTTCCCCGCCTCCGCGGAGGGCGCGCCGGCCGTTTTTTCAAGCGTATACCCCGCTTTTTGCGCCGCGGCCCGCATCTTGGCGAAACCGGTGCGCCCCGGATCATAGGTGACGGCAACCTGATTTTTGGCAAAGCTGGCCCGGACGGCCAGGATACCCTCCAGCCCCTGCAGCGCTTGCTCCAGCACGGCCTCGCAGCCTGCGCAGGACATGCCCCGCGCCAGAAATGTTTCGGTGATTTTCGTTGCCATAAGATCGTCCTTTCAGCGAATGCTGCAAGCCGCAGTTCGGCTGTCTGCCGGAACCGCGTCTTTTCCTTTCAGTATGGTTGATCTCCGCTTAATTTTTTATTGATAAGCTGATGATATGCAAAAAAAGTGTAGATTTTATGAAGAGGACGGCGCAAAATTCGAAATTTCCGCCTGGAAAAAATTTTACTTTGCCGAAAATCATCCCGGCATTACCATATCTCTGCTGTGGCGCGAAAAACAAACAGCCCCGCTTCCGGCAAGGAGGCGGGGCTGTTTGAAGGGATTGATTGCTATACGTCCAGGTGAATATCCTTCTTCTTGATCCTGGTGATAAAATTATAGAGCAAGATTCCCGCGGCCACCCAAATGACGCCCAGCTTCATCGCCTGGGAAGAAAGGCTGAACCAGACGACGCCGATGACCAGAAAACCGATCAGCGGCAGCACCAGGTGTTTGAAATACTGCTTGGATTTCTTCTTGTAGATAAAGTAGTAGATCACGGTGAAATTCAGGATGATAAACGCCGACAGCGCGCCAAAGTTGATCAGCTCGGCCAGGTCCTGGATGCCCTGGGTGAATCCGAGGGTGATGACCAGCGAAATGACGGCAATAAACAGCGTGGAGATATGGGGAGTCTTAAACTTGGGATGGACTTTGGCCAAGGGCTTGGGCAGGAAGCCGTCTCTGGCCATGGAGAAGATGATGCGGGAGATGGCCGCCTGCGCCACCATGCAGTCCGCGATGCCCCAGGCCAGGCCGGTAGCGATGGCGCAGATCCACATCACTTTTGCGCCGCCGGCTACTTCGGCCACCTCATAGAAAGCGCTGTCGATGTTGGCGAAGGTGGCGGCGCCCGCCCAGGGGATGACGCAGGCCGCCAGGTATGTCTGCACAAAGAAGAAGCCGCCCACCAGCACCAGCGCCCAGATGCTGGCGCGTCCCACGGAATCATTGCCGCCCTTGGATTCCTCCGCCAGGGTGGAGATGCCGTCGAAACCGAGGAAAGACAGCACGCAGACCGAAACCGCGCTGAGCAGGATGCCGATATTGAAGCTTTCCGGGCTAAAGATCGGTTTCAGCGTGAAGCCGACGTCAGGGCTGTTGTTAATGTAAATAATGGCTGCTACGCAGAAGATGATGAAAACGATGATTTCAAAGACCAGCATAACCCAATTCAAACGGGAAGTGAATTGAATCCCGATGATGTTGATGACTGTGTTAAAGGCGACAAAGAAGACGATCCATACCCAAAACGGCACGTCCGGCAGAATCGATTGCAGGGCCACGGCTGCCACCACATATAACAGCGCCGGTACGAGGATATAGTCCAGCAGGATCGCCCAGCCGGAAACAAAGCCCACGCCCTTGCCGATGGCATGGGTGGCGTAACCGTAAACCGAACCGGAAATGGGAAACTCCTCCGACATCCGCCAATAACTGAAAGCGGTGAAGATCATCCCGATCATACCGACCATATAGGCCAGCACCACCATGCCTTCGGAAATGGACATGACCGTGCCGTAGATACCGAAGGGGGCGATGGGCACCATGAAAATCAGGCCGTAAACCACCAGGTCCGCAGTGCTGAGGGACCGTTTCAGCTCCTGCTTATAGCCCAGGCTTTCCAGACTTTTGTTTTCCGACATTGATTGAATACCTCCTTTGCATTTTCTGTTTTGGCAAGAACGGTTAAAATTGTGCGCCGGACGCGTATTTTTTGGGGAACACGAAACGCACCGTCTTTTCCGGGTCCACCACCTGGCTGATCTGCACCTCGCCCACCAGGCTCATCAGCATGATGATTTCGGGCCGGGAATAGGTTGGCAAGCGCCGCTCCAGAAACTCGCACATCAGCTGGGTGGCGGAGCAGATAGCCTGGTCGGCGGTGGGCTGGGAGACGATGACGGCAAACGCCTCCTGGTTTTCCAGAACCGGATACGCCGGCGCTTTTCCCTTAATCACCTCCAATGTCAGATTGATAACGGCCGGGCATTCCAGCCCGGAAACGCCGATTTCTCCGTCCCCCATCGCCGCATGGCAATCCCCCAGGCCGAATAAAGCGCCGGGAACCGCCACGGGGAAGTAGAGGGAGGCGCCTTCGGTTATCATCAGCGTATCCATATTCCCGCCGTGCCGGCCCGGCGTGCCGGTATTGATTGCGCCCTCCGCCGGAGCCACGCCGATCACGCCGATCATTTTCTTGACCGGTATGGCCAGATCCAGGTATTTGACGGCTCCGTTTTCAATGGGGGCGATGCGGATATGAGAGCCTTGGATCAGATGTCCCAATGTCCCTTCATTCTCCAGGCAGCATACCGTGCCTTTTTCATCCAGATCGATGCGGTTGACGGTGACTTTGAGCGCGTCGCCGGGCTGGGCGTTTTCCACAAAGACCGGCCCGGTGGCCGGATTGATGCGGTTCCAATCCAACTGCTCCATGGTATCGCCAGGGTCGCGCAGCTGATTGGAAAAGCAGTCCAGCGTTTCGATATCCAGGGTGGCCGGGGCGGAAACCTGCAGCGCCGGGACATGGTCCCTGCTGAAACTGAACATCACATGGTCTGCGGAAAGCCTCATTTTTCATCCTCCTGACATAGATTAAAGTTGCCGCCGCCAGCCGCAAGGCTGACGCCGGAATAAACCCCTATGGATGAGGATTCGTTGGCCCCGGCGGGCGCGATTCGCTGTACAAACGGCGTTCCCCTGCGCAGGGTAGCATGAATAAGCCGGACGCCGCGGTCATCTTGCCTGACTTCCCCGCTGATGCGGGCGGCCGGGCAAGAGCGCAGCCCGGCGAAGTTGCGCCACAAGATGGGCCGCGCCTGCCTCCTGGCGGCGCGGATGCCTCCGCGGGCCTGAGTTGCGGGACGCCGCCACACCCGGCCCCGTATACCCGGAAGAGAAGACGCCAGCTACAAATACCTGCGGCAAAACCTTGCCGCAGGTGCTTGAGACCGTCGTCATCCTCAGCGAGGCCGGAAACATCCGCAGTTTTGATTTTCCCGCGCAATGGGCAACATCATCTTCGCCGTGTTCCGTGACAACAACCCTTATTTCCCAGCCATCTGACCTTTTCCGCCGGACTTTATGGCCGGCCTTTCATACTGATAAAAAATGCCGGCGTCTATTTATATATGTAATATATTGCAAGGCATGTATTTATATATTGAATATACTTTCAACCATGTTACCATTCTGAGCCGGCCCTTGTCAAGTCCGCCGGTAAAAAGAAAATCAGGCCACCCGGGGGCCTGCGGTGTTTTCACCGTATCCGGTTGGCCGTGACCTTGATATCATTACCCCATACCTGCCCACATCGCTTCGCGGTGCTGGGTAGCTATTGCCCTCGCCCGGCCCCATGCCCTTCCCTGTTATCCACCACGCCCCGGAAGACGTAATACCGCTGATAGAGGAACTCGGTGATGAAATTGACCAACAGCGTGGAAAAGTAAACGATGTCATAGGCGCCGGGGTATGCGGCAAAACGTACTTCCGCCAGCCAGTCCCCCAGAATCGTGGACAGCGGCGTGAACACGGCATAATAGGCAAAGGTTTTGAGCATCGCCCGGGGTATGCTGGCGGCCGAACGGAAGGTGAATTGACGGTTCAGCGTAAAGTTCCAGACAACGGAGGCCACCAGCGCCGGCAGATAGCAGGCCCAGTAGCCGAAAGCGGGGATTAGCCCCAGCAGATAGAATACGCCTGTTTCAATGAGCCCGGCGGAAATGGAAAAAAGCCCGAACTTAACGAACCGCCGCAGTTCCTTGCTGATTTTGCCGTTTTTCTTCGTCATAGGGCACCTTTAAACAGAAGCGATAAGCGCGACAGCGGCCAGCCTGATACTAAACTGCTGCTTACGATTGTACATCATCTGCAGGATGTTTTCAATAGCATAATTGTGAGGCAGTCCCCGATGCGGTCTTTGTTCTCACTGCCCGCAGCGCCTGATGCGGCTTAAATCCGCCAGGATGGCGGCACATAAACTTTTTACATTCGCCATCAGGATAGCCAATTCCTCAGGCGAAGCGTTATCGATATGTATGCCGGCTACTACCGCCACCTGGCAGCCTAACGCGGCAGACAGCATCTTCGCCGCATAACGTGCGACCTCGTCATCCCGGTGCCCATACACGCTGATCACACTAACAGTCGCGGTAGATTCGGCATATCCGGGACGCGCCGGTTCGGGAGAGCCCAAGGCGACTGCTCCCAAATGCGGCTCCTCACCGCCGCCGATATAAACCATTAAATCGCTGCCAAGCTCACTGACCTGCGCCCATACCTGCTCACGCACCTGGCCGCCCACATGGTATTGTTGCATATATCCTCATCCCGTTTCGTTTGTGGTTTTTTTGACCTGACGTTGGTCATCTTCATTCCCAGATGGCGCGGTGGGTCTTTTCGCCGCCCTGGAACACCTCCCGCACCCGTTTCAGGGCGGTAATATCCCGGGACGCGTCGCCATCCACCACGACCACATCCGCAATAGCGCCGGCGCGCAGTTCGCCGGTCTGGCCCGCCATATCCAGTACCTTGGCCGCGTTCCGGGTAGCCGCTGGTAACGACGGTCTTGGCACAAATGATCATCTTTCCACCCCCGGAAATGGGTATTCGTCCCCCCGGCTCTGTTCGCATGGCGGGGCTGGGCCGCCCTAGGCCCGCACGATCTCGGCGCCAAAGGGCAGCAGCGCCAGCCGGGCGAATTTAAAGCTTTGCAGGCCAAAAGGGATGCCGATGATGGTGACGCAATAGACCAGGCCGATCGCCAGCGAAACCAGGGCCAGCTCCCAGCCGCACAGGAGTATCCATAAGATATTCAGCGCCAGGCTGAAGATACTGGGGCCAAAAACGATGCTGCGGCCAAAGGGCCATAGCGTCAGCTGCGCAAATTTAAAGCAGGGGATGGCCAAAGGAATGCCCACGATCGTCAGGCAGCATAGCACTCCGGCCAACAGCCACAGCGTTGCCAACAGCAAACCGCCCAGCAGCACCCAAATAATATTGCCGATCGTTCTCATCGCCGCCGCCTCCCTTGATCATGCGCTTCTCCATCAGTATAACATATCCCGCCCGATTTGCACAGCAAAGACTGTGCTACCGGCGCCACCCACAATTTGGCGCTTGGCGCGCCATGATTATAAGCCGGATTTGATCTGTCTCCAGCTTTGCAACTCAGGAATATTGCCTTCCGGGTCTTGCGCATAAACAAATACCGCTTTCTGGCCGTTGGGGTATGCCGCGGTAACCAATTCTCCGACGCGGCTCCCTCCCGCACTGATAATCCCTGCTAAAGTTGCCTCCACATCGTCTACCTCAAAAGCGATATGTCAGCCGCAAAGTGTTTGCCCAGCGCCTCTGCGATCTGGCTGCGGCAGGAATTATGGACGCAGTTAAAGGCGACTTTCGGCTTAGTGTTCATGCGAGATGCCTTTCCTGTTTACCGGGTTGCCATGGGCGTCGAAATACTTCCCTTTCAGATACAGGGCCAGCCTAACCAGCAGAATCATTACCGGGACCTCGATCAGCGGCCCGATGACGGCGGCGAACGCCTGGCCGGAGCCGATGCCGAATACGGCGACGGATACGGCGATGGCCAGCTCAAAGTTGTTGCTGGCCGCGGTAAAGGACAGCGTCGCGGTCTGCTCATAGCGGAATCCGCTTTTGTGGGAAATCAGGAAGCTGATGGCAAACATCAAAATAAAGTAGATCAGCAAGGGTATTGCGATCTGCGCCACGTCCAGCGGCAATTCCACGATCATCTGGCCCTTGATCACGAACATGATGACGATCGTGTAGAGCAGCGCGATCAGGGCCAGCGGCGAGATTTTGGGAAGAAAGGACTGATTCAGCCATGCTTTGCCTTTGGCGCGGATGACGGCAAAGCGTGTGACGATGCCGGCCGCAAAGGGAATGCCTAAATAAGTCAGCACGCTTTGCGCAACTTCCCCAATGGAGACATGAATCGTTTCGCCGCCCCAGGATAAATGCAGCGCGTTGGGAATGATTGTCAGGAACAGCCAGATGTAAACGGAATAAAGCAGGATCTGAAAGACGGCGTTCAGGGCGACCAGGGCGGCGCAATACTCATTGTCCCCTCTGGCAAGCGTGTTCCAGATGATCACCATGGCGATGCAGCGCGCCAGGCCGATAACGATAATGCCCGCCGCGTATGCCGGCTGGTCCGGCAAAAAAATAGCGGCCAGCAGAAACATCAAAACCGGCCCGATGATCCAGTTCTGCAAGAGCGAGAAGCCGAATACCCGTTTGTTTTGGGCCACCTTGCCGATTTCCTCGTATTTTACCTTGATCAGCGGCGGGTACATCATCAGGATCAGGCCCGCCGCGATCGGCCAGGAAATGGTCCCTGTGCTGAGATTGTTGATGGCGCTCGCGGCAGCCGGGAAAAAATTGCCCATTGCCACACCGATCGCCATGGCGAGAAAGATCCATAATGTCAGGAAACGGTCTAAAAAAGACAGTTTGCCGCCCGTGTTTTCCAATGCCGTATCCTCCCCGTTACTCACTTCCATCACATCCCCTGCAGCAGCACGTATCGTCTTTGCAGATACAGTTTTCCTTATCGGATGTAATATCGCCAAGAAATTGCTTCGTTCTGCTGACGGTATCCGCGTCCAGCGAGTAGTAGGTCCATTTTCCCTGCTCCCTGCCCTTGACCAGCCCGCACTCGCACAGGAGCTTCATATGATGGGACAGGGTGGACTGGGACATCTCGAATTTCTCCAAAATCATGCAGGCGCAAAGCTCGCCGCAAGAGAGCATATCCACGATCATCGCTCTTTTGGCATCGCCCAGCGCCTTAAACACTTTTGTATGCTTTAAATAGCTTTCCATAATCGCACCTCAAATCTAACAACTTCGATATAACTAGTATAAACGCCAAATCGAGAAGCGTCAATATAGAAATATATTAAAGGAGTCGATCTCTCCGTTTTTCCAGTCCAGATAGATACCTTGTTTGTAGCGCATAATCTTGGAAAGCTCTTTCTCCTTTGCCGCCGCCCGCGCAGGCGGGCGCTGGGGACGGCGGAATAGTAATCGCCCTGCTGGGAAAACTATTGCCTGAGGTGAATAAGCAAACAGGAGGTGGATTACAGTGCCTGAAACGAATCACGATTTATCTAAGCTGCCGATGCAAACGTTACGGGATATTCCGCAGCCGAACGCGGGCGCCCAACAAATTACCGCACTGGTAAAGGAGGGCGGCCGCATCACCGGTTATCAGTTGTCGGACGGCCGGGTTTTAAGCAAGGAAGAAGGGATCCGGCTGGCCAGGCAGGGAGGCATCCGCGGCGTCGGCGTTGCGGCAAGAAACGGGAATGAATATTTAAAATCCCTGCCGGATGAGAATGAAGGAAACAACTTAAGCAATTTACCTTCCGTCACGCAATAACGCAAAAATATTTCGCCAAAGTAAGGTTCGCAGGCCGTCGGTTTTACGAGCCTTACTTTTTTATTGCCTTCGGGAGGGGCGGACCAAATCTCGGTGAGCCTTTGGATAGATACTAAAAATTATACCCTCCTAAAATATGATTTAAAAAAGTGCGTTTCCTGGTCATGGAAACGCACTTTCACCTTACGCATCATATTCATTGATCCGGCGGCGCAGTACCGCTGGGAAAGGATATGCGCTGCGGGTGTATGAAAGCAGTATCAATCAAAATCGACTTTTTCCATAACCGCCGGGAAAAAAGCCTCAAGTTCGCCCTGGGGTTGCGGTTTGGTGATCAGCGTACCAATTACGCCGGCCAGGACGGCGCTGGGCAGAGCGATCAGCATCGGATGGACGCCGATTGCAATGCCGCCGAACACACCGATTACAACAGCGCCCACAATACTGCCGGTCAAGATGGAGCAGTAGGCCCCCGTACGGTTGAAGCGTTTCCAATACATGCCGGCGACGATGGGCATAAACAGGGAAGCAGCCAGACAGGTCCAAGCATAGGTGATCAGCGTCAGGATGCTTTGCGGCGGACGGATGGCCAAAAGCAGGCCGCAGACGCCGCAGGCTACGGTGGCGTAACGGGATACTTTCAGCAGCCCCTGATTGGACATATTGGGGCGCAGGTTCTGTTGGATCAGGTCCTTGGCCACGGTCGTACCGACAACATGCAACAGGGAATCCACGGTGGACATCATCGCAGCGAACACGGCGGATAGCAGCAGGCCGCCTAAGACAGGATTCAGAAATTTGATAGCGATCTGGGGCATCGCATAATCAGGCGCGGTCAGATCCGGGATCATGGCGCGAGCGGATAAGCCCATAAGCCCGGTGCCGAAGTAGCAGATGAGGATAACACCCATCGCGATAGGTAATGCCAGTTTCAGGGCTTTCTTATCCTTAATCGCGAAGAAGCGGATGAGCATATAAGGCTGGCCGGCGGTGCCGAACAAATAATAGACAATCCATGAAAAAATCATCGCCCAGGTATAATAGCCGCCGGCTCCATGGATGGACAGCAGGCCGCTATCGATAGTGCCCAAAGTAGCGGTCAGGTTGGACATGCCGCCGACATGCGTCAGAACGACCGGTATGGCGATAACATAAGCAACGACCATCACAACCGCCTGCACAAGATCGGTATAAGCAACGGCGACCAAGCCGCCGGCAGTAGTATAAATAACGACTAGGATGCCGAAAAGAAAGATCCCCCAGATATAATCCACGCCGAACAACGTTTCGAACACGATTCCGGCGCCGGCGAACTGAGAAGCCAACATCGGGGCATAAAAAATGAAAATCAATGCGGCGATGAGGCCGTTCATTTTCTTATCCTGGAAACGGGAAAGCAGTAGGTTCGGGATTGTCAGGGCCCCCAGTTTACCGGAAAGGAAGCGCATCTTTTTTGCCAGCAGCAGCCACGCAAAAATGCCGCCGAATACCATGATGAACGCGCCCCAGATCAATCCGGCCCAGCCGCTCGTATATCCGTACCCGGCCGTGCCTAGGAAAGTGGCGGAACTGATCAGTGTTGCCGCCCAGGTAGTAGCGATCACAATCGGGCCGAGGCTGCGGCCGCCTACGAAAAAGCCGTCAGTTGCGTTGCCTTTCCTGCCGGCCCATATACCTGCGATCATCGTTGCAACGAGGTATAAGACCAGAATAATAATGTAACTAGTCACAGGCTTATCCTCCATTTCTTTTTATCAGACGGATATGACTAAAAACTTTTAATGATATAAATTGAGCAGCATACAACCATTACAACAGCAAGAATCCAATAAACGGCCACCCATACCGGCATTCCGAACAGCATACCTTCACCCCCTCGCTTAAATAAATAATGGCAATGCATACTTTATGCTCCGCCTGCCCCACAAGGCAGATTGCCGTTGTATCACAGTGAGGCCCGGCATAAAAGCTGTTTATGACGTGCGGGCGACCCAGATGCTTTGCGCGCTTGCGCTGATATGCGCTCCTAAAGGGTCAGCAGACTCTCGTCGTAGGGAAAGCGGGTAACGAGTTCAGCGCCGTCCTTTGTGATCAGCACGGTATCCTCAATCTCTACGCCGCCGCCCTGCAGATTGTCGTAAGTATTCACGGAAGGCTCGATATTGATCATCATGCCTTCCTGAAGCACATCGCCGACACCGGGACCGATGGCGGGAGCGCCGTGGAGCCCGTAGCCAAGCTGGTGGCCGGAAGCCCAGGGCTGGATATACTTACCCATACCGGAATCCTCCGCGACCCGGCGTACGACAGCGTCAATATCCATGCAGGGTACGCCCGGCTTCATGGCCTTGATGGCTTCCTTCTGCGCCACGTAAGCGGTGGTAAAAATCCGCTTCTGCAATTCTGTGGGTTTACCGAACATGACCGTTCTGGCGAAGTCGCCGGTATACCCTTTATAAACGCAGCCGAAGTCCAGAATCACCATTTCGTTCCTGGCAAGCTTCTTTTCCGTTGCCACACGTTCCCATATTGCGCTGTGCGCGCCGGAAGCAACCACAGGAATGAAGGGATTCATCTCCGACCCCATGGAGCGCATGACGGCTTCCGCCGCGGCAGAGATTTCCAGCTCGGTTCTGCCTTCCGACAGGCTATCAATGGCCGCCCGCATCCCTGCCATGGCAATATCCAGGGCCTTGCGGATCAATTCGACCTCCAATGGATGTTTGATTGCGGTAATATCCGACCAGATATCGCTGATATCTATCAGCTCGATGCGGGGCAGGCCGATGCGTAGCGCCTCATAGATAAAATGAGGGAACAGGTCGAAGCCGACGCGGCCTTGATTGACGCCATAATCGGACAGGATCTCCCCGATGGTTTGATGCCAGTTGGGCAGGCCGTCGTAAGGAGAGCGATATTCCAGCTGGGTATTGCCGAAATGATCGCAGACCGTACAGAGCAGGTCCCCCTTTTCAACCCTGTCCTTCAGCTTGACATGGGGCTTTAGAAAACCGCCGGCAGGCGCGTTAAGAAACTCCCCGGTCGGATAGGCTTTCACCATCACATGACGCACCTTTTCCACCGGCAGGTCAGGACGGATACCGGTATAAGCCAGGATATTATGCAGGCATTTCAGCATAAAAGCCGCTTTTTCCGCATCATAGCGGGCGGCGCCGCCCACTTCGATCAGAATGGCCGAGATATTGCGCTGATAGGCTTCCAGCCGCAACACACTGGGGAAAGGCATGGAAGCGTACATCACGTCCACACCGCAGGCGGCGGCCAGCGCCTGGGAAGCATAGCCCGCCTCATCGTCTGTCCCAGTATAACCCACATAATTGATCAGATTCAGCAGGTACTGATTCAGAAAAATCCAATCAGGCTTTTCGTTTCTCCCCGCCACCATTTCGCCTGCCAGAAAAACCGGGTCCTGCTAGAGGAGATCCCTTTGGAACGTGTTATCTGCTATGATCCGCATTCCTGTTTCTGGCGGGAGATTGAAGAATATTTTGCCGGCAAAGGTGTTCGGCTGCCCGTGGCTGTGGAAATCGACAGCTTGGAAAGCAGCAAGATCATGGTCATGCAGAACCGCGGCATCGCGTTCATGCCCTGCCTGTCGCTGGAGGAGGACATCTCGCAACATCGCATCTGCCCTGTCAATTTTTTCCCTTCGCCAAACGTGGAACGGGGCATTTATCTCAGCTACCGGAAAAATATCAATCCGCGGAAGCTAACATACGTGGACATGCTCAATGATTATCTGGCTGCTAAGCAAAAGAAAAACGAATAGAAAAGTCCGCCGTTTATCAATGGCGGACGCAGAAATCGAACTCATTCAGCCCTTTTCTGTACGGCAGGCGGGCCGGCCTGGTTCGCATTTCCTCACCTTTCCTGCCCGTGCTCCCGTTTTGACCAGCCGCAATAGCCGCTGCGGGACACGCAGAAAAACCGGCACACGGCGGAGATCCGAGAGAAAATCCCGCAGCAGTTCGACCTTCATCTCCAACTGCCTGATGCGCTTAAGCCGGTGACGTCTGACCCAGGTCTTCACCGTTTACCTGGATATACGCAAAAATGAAAAGAGAAAGCAAAAGGCGGGCAACAAAAAAGTAACGGTATTCGGACTTTCAGGAAAAAAGCGTCCAAAATACCGTTACCATTCCAAGCAGTGTGTTTAATCCAGGCTGGACAGATACGCGAAAACGGAATTGGCTGCGATGGCGCCGTCGCCAGCCCCCGTCACCACCTGGCGGAAGGGGGAATTCAATTTTTTTGTTATCCCGCGCCCGGCCTTCCAGCAGCGGGCCGCCGCGAAACGCATCTGCCGTAGGGGAACGGCGGCGGCAGCTATATCTGCTATCCCGGATGCCTGTATTCGATCAAAGTCTGCTTAAATCCATGTTCCGCAGCATCAGTTTACGTTGCGGTTTATTTCCCGCTAAAAAGCATGAAGCGGAAGACCGGCCGCTGCTGCTGCAGCTTCCCAGACAGCTTCGGATAAAGTGGGATGCGGAAAAACGGCGGCCAAAAGACTTTCAAGTGTCGCCTCATTAGCCAGCGCATAAGAAAGACCGCCAATCAGCTCATAAGCACAAGGTCCAACCAGATGGGCGCCTACCAATTGGCGGCATTCCGGCTCAAAGATCAGCTTGAGAAAACCTTCCGCCTCTCCTTCCACCAGGGCCATGCCGGAAGCGCTAAAGGGAAAGAGGCCAATCTTGATGCCTTTGCCATAGGTTTCGGTCGCCTGGGCCTGAGTCAGACCAACCATGGCCGCCGGAGGATCCGTATAAAGGCAACTGGGAATGGGCGCGCAGCCGTCGCAGGTTCCGCCCGCAAGCAGGTCCGCAACTTGGATACCTTGATGCGTAGCAGCATGAGCCAGCGCGGTCTTACCCGTCACATCGCCGATCGCAAAGATATGCGGTATCACGGTACGGAAAGATTCGTCAACTGGAATACCTCGTGTCGTATCGCCCAGCGGCAGCCTATCCACTCCTTGCGGATTGGGCCGGCGTCCGGTCGCGATAAGCACCCTGTCCGCGGCGCAGGCTGCCGGACCGTCCGGACCTTCAAAGTTAACCTCAAGCGCGGCTCCCTGCCGCGTGATATGATAGACACGGCTGGATGTATGAAGCCCTATGCCCTTGCGAACACAGGCGGCGGCTTCCGCCTTGACCACGTCCGCGTCCCAGCCGTTGAGGATGCCGTCCAGCAGTTCCACGATGGTCACGGATACGCCGAACGCGGCATATATCTCCGCCATTTCCAAACCGATAACGCCGCCGCCAATAATGGCCAGGGACCGCGGCAACTCTTCAAGCGTCAGAGCGCTATCGCTGTCCATCACGCCCGGCAGATCCGCCCCGGGGATAGGCGGGATTACAGGCCTGGAGCCGGTGGCTATGATCGCGTGATCAAAACGAACCATTTGTTTTTTCGCGCCGGAGAGAACCTGTAAAAAGTGCTCGTCTTCAAAGCTGCCCCGGCCCCGAATCACGGTAACGCCACGTTTGACCAGCAGACTGGACAACCCCTGTCTAAGCCGTCCGGTTACTGTCCGGCGGCGGCGCTGGATCTCCGGCCAGGAGAAACTAATCCTTTCCGGGTTTACGCCAAACTCTTCGGCGTGCTCCAGCCTACGCCAAAGCGTTGCACTTTGAAGTAATGTTTTGGTGGGGATACAGCCCCGATTCAGGCAGACCCCGCCCACTTCCTTTTCCTCCACCAGGCAGACCCGGAGGCCTCGCTGCGCAGCGCGAAGCGCGGCCGCGTAGCCCCCCGGACCAGCGCCAAGGATCAATACTTGACAATGAATCATCATTCGCCTCCGTATTTTTATCGTAAGAAAAAACCTCGGGGCAGTTTCCCCGAGGTTAAGCGGCAACGTCATCCCCTGGGGAACCAGGGAAAAATGCTTTGAAGCGTCCACAGCGTCTCTTCGCACAGGTCGAATTTTCCTTCCGCCAGACACCAGTTATAGATCATCCCGCGGGTGATCGCGTCCAGGATACGGGAAAGTTCCCTGGAGGAAAGATCCAGCCTAAGCTCCCCATCCGCATTAGCCTTTTCGATCAACTCCCGCTTGAGCTGATTGTAACGGCGGTCCACCCGGGTGGTATATTTATCGGTAATAATCAGTTGATTACCGTAGACCGCACCGACGTATTTATAACCAAACGATGCGCCCCAGGTCATCTGGATCCGGATCAAGGCTTTCAGCTTAGCCAGGCTGGTTTCGCATTCGCAGGCGGCCAATGTTTCATCAATCATTTCGTCAAACTCACGGTGCCCTTCGTTGAGGATATCTTCCTTACTGGCAAAATGATGATAAAAGGCGCCAACGGACACGCCCGCTGCTTTACAGATATCGGTGATTTTTACACTTTCGTAATTATTCGTGGAAAAAAGCGTCATTGCCGTGTTCGCCAACTGACGTTTGGTTTCCAGGCCCGTTTCTTTTCTGGATTTATTCTGCTTTGTCAAAAATGCCACCTCGAATATATTTATTAACAGAACGATAGTCTGCCTAGCGCAGGATAACTATATCATATGATAGGTAAAAAGACAAGCGTTACGCCTGTCGCCTGCTGACCGAATCCGCTTCATTCGAGATGTTGAGGCAGTCCGCCGGGAACAGGGTTCCCGCATCCCCGGCGGACCACGGAAATAACCCGTCTAGCTGGCAGCGTCAAAAACAACCTTTACCGACTGCTCCCGGTTCATCTGCATTTCAAAGGCTTCCTGGCATTTCTCAAGGGGATAGTGATGCGTAATAATCTCCTTGAGGTTCAGCTTCCCGGATTCCATCAGCATCATCGTCTGCGGATATTCGTTCACATAGGCAAATACGCTTTCGATGCTGATTTCTTTTTGGGGAAGGATATTTGGGTTCAAAGTGACGGGCTTGCCGACATAAGCGGTCAGCACGATACGCCCGCCGCCCCGCGCCATACGGAAGGCCAGCTCGGTGGTAACGGGCGCGCCGGCGGTTTCCAGGACCACATCGACGTTGGGAGAAATGTGGTAGCTGCCATGCCGGTCTTTACCAACCCCCGGGATGGCGGCTACCGCGTCCAGGACCTCCTCGCCGCTCATGCCGGCCGTATTGATCGTATAATCAGCGCCCAGTTTTTTGGCGATGGCCAGACGATTCTCAGCCACATCGGTCTGGATAATCATCTTTACAGGCAGGGTACGGGCTACGCTTAAAGTGAGCAAGCCGATGGCTCCGGCGCCCTCGATGACCACAATGTCGTTAAAATCGATCTTCGCTTTACGTACGGTGCGGGTGGCCACGGAAAGGGGCTCCGCAAACTGGGCGATCTCGAAGGGCACCTTTTCCGAGAATTTGATGATCTGGGCGTCGGTGTTGACCCGGGTATATTGCGCATATGCGCCGGTGGAGCCGGGAGCCAGATGGGAACAGAGGTTGGGGAAGCCCAGCCGGCACATCTGGCATTTATGGCAGGGGACCAGGCCGTTCACCACGATCCGGTCTCCAACGGCATAATCGGCGACGTCTTTGCCCATATCCACCACAACGCCGCTGTATTCGTGGCCCATGATGCCGCCCACGGCCAGCGGCAGCTCGCCCAGATAGCGGTGCAGGTCCGAGCCGCAAATGCCGACGCTCATAACCTTCACCAGCAGGTCTTTAGGCCCGATCTCAGGGAGCGGCACATCATGGCATTCCATTTGACGAGGGCCCATATAGACAGCCGCTTTCATCGTTTGCATTGATTTCCCTCCTTTACTGTTACTATTTCTTTATCTGGTGAAAGGACAATTACGCGTCATTAATCGTCGTCCGCCACATAATCTTTGGCTTGCGGATACTTCTCCCTGTAGACATCCTCGCTGAGGAACAGCTTATCCAGATGATCTTCGGGGATAGTCTGCTTGGTGAGCAGGCTTACAACGACCACGGCCACGGTAGCCCAGACAAAGCACATGGCCGGGCCGCTGAAAGCCACCCCTTTACCGATCGTGCTGACGCTGAAGATAAAACCGGCCGCGCCGGCCACAATGCCTGCCCAGAAACCGGCGCGGGTCACCCTGCGCCAGAAGGTGCCAAGGACCACGGAGGGAGCGGTGCCACCGGCGATCGACCCTACAAAGGCCATCTGGATCAGGAACTTGGGAGCGGGATTAGAGAATAAGATGCCCAAACCCAGGACAAAGATGATCGCAATACGGGTGATCAGTACGCAGCGCTTATCCATCGCTTCCTTGGGCAGGTTTTTGGCAACCTTCGTCCTGGGCACGATCGTACGGCGGTAAATCTCGTTGGAAACGTTGGTGGATATCACCATGATCGCGCCGGCAATGGAGGACATAATAGCCGCCAGGAGGGCGATACCAAAGAAAGAGCCGAGCGGCGCGGACATGGCATGAACAATCAAAGCCGGCAGGGCCTTATCCGCCGCTTCCAGGGTAGCGCCAAAATAAGCGCGGGCGCCCAGCCCGCCAAACACGGCAAAGGTCATGCAGGTGGCGAAGAGGAAGTAAAGGATGATATATTTCCGGATCAACTGCGGCTTCTTCAAGGAAAGCAGCGGCTTGGCATGGGCCGGGCTGATTGAGGTGCTGATGTGGGCGATCACCACGCTGACGATGGCCCATGTTGAGAAGAAGACTGTGCCCAGGCCGTCGGTTTTGAACATATCCGGACCCAGGAGTGCGCTCTGCTCCACCAGTTTGGCGTTCAGTTCCGGTACGCCTCCCGGGAAAAGGGTAAGATAGCAGAAGATCAACACGCTCAGGCCCATGGCGATCATAATGATGGCCTGCAGCATATCTGTGAGCAGATAGGCGTGGGTGCCGCCGTAAACCACATAAATGGCCACGCCCACACAGCAGATCACAGTGCCCCAGAAATAGGGAATGCCAAAGAAGGTGTTGAACAGCCAGCCGCAGGCCACGATCTGACCGAAAGCCCAGGTGATGACAGAGATCATGCCCAGTACCGTGCCGGCTACACGAATGGAATCGCTCTTGAAACGTGCGCCGACGTAGTCGGGCAGGGAAACAACGCCCAGGCGGCGCACGGAACGCAATACCTGATAGGAGGTGAGGCAGAAGCCCAAGGAAACAATACCCGGCCAGACCAGGGCATACCACATTCCGGAATAGCCGTAAGTATAGGCATAGCCGGGATTGCCCATGAAGGTCAGGCCGCTGGCGGCGGTGGAAACAGCGGCAAGCGCAATGAAAGTAGGCCCGTAGGACGCGCGGGCGGCAACAAAGGACGCAAACCCGGTGGTCTTTTTATTGCCGTACCAGCCGGCGCCAAACATAACGATAAAGTAAAGGGCGAGCATAATAAAAGGCCAGGCGCCAAGATTTATGTCTTCCAGCATTAGTTCTCCTCCTTACACGTTAATAGAATGAATTCGTTATTTATTGTGCCGCTGCCGCTATTTTTTGTCCAAATCATCGATGATAGTGTCCTTATTCTTTTTGGCGGAGATCCCGGAAAAAACGATAACCAGTATGAGAAAAGATACGATCCATAATGGCCACAAAATCATCCACGTCATCCTCTTGACACCTCCTTTCTGTTATGTTTGATCCAGGATACGTCTCTCATTGGAACTAACACGGATGAGCCGGCAATACGTTCCCCTTTCCGCTCAGCCGATCAGCACGGTTTCCGGCGCTTCCAGCAATTCCTTCATCCGCGTCAAAAAAAGGCCGGCCACACTGCCGTCAATTACCCGATGGTCGTAGGTTACGACAAGGCACATGACGCTGCGAGGCACAATTTCCCCTTTGTGCACAGCCGGTTGCAGTACCGCCTTGCCCATCCAGATCATAGCGCTTTGGGGTAAGTTGATGACCGGGGTGGCAAAGTAAGCGCCAAAAGCGCCGGAATTCGATAAGGTCAGGGTAGCGCCGGCCATCCGTTCCGGCGTCAGCGCCCCGGTACGGCCGGCGTCCGCCAACTCGCTTACGGCCTCCGAGAGCTGCCGGACGGTCATGTTCTCCGCGTTACGGATCACCGGTACCACCAGCCCATATTCACCGGCCACGGCAACGCCCATATGTACAGCCTTCTTACAAATAATATGGTCATCGACTAACCATGAATTTAACGCGGGGTATTGTTCCAAAGCCAGCAGGGCGGCGCGGATCACGAACGCCACGACGCTGGGCTTGATTTCCGCCGCCCCGGCCAGCCTTTTCCGCAGCGCCAGCAGATCCGTCATATCCACCTGCACGACGGTCGTGACCTGGGGAGCGGCGGCTAGGCTGTTGAGCAGATGATCGCCGATGGCTTTACGGATACCGGCATATAAGGAAACCTTATCTCCTTCTTCAACATAAGCATCCACGCCGCCCGCAGTAACAGGAGCGGCGACAGGGGAAGGCGGGGAAGCTGCCGGTGCACGATCAGTCTTTATGCTTGCCAGATAGGACTGAACGTCCTTCCTCGAAATAATGCCCCCCGGACCGGTACCTTCGATCTCATTAATGTCCAAATTATTTTCTTCAATCAGCTTTTTAGCCGCCGGACTGATACTCTTTTTGGCAAGAGGGCCCGGCATGGCGGCGGGCGGGACGGACGTCGACTCCGCCGCAGCCGGCAATTCAGACGGAGCATTTTCACTGCCTGTTTCAGGTACAATTTCTCCCGGTTCGCCAATCCAAGCTACCGTAGCATCCACGGGAATGGTATCGCCGACGCTGTAGAGAATCTGCAGGATCGTGCCATCGCAGGCGCTCTTCAGTTCCATGACTATTTTTTCGCATTCCCCAACGCCGATGCTTTCGCCCTTCTTTATGGTATCGCCGATTTGTTTATGTAATTCGGTTAAGGTCACATATTGAAATGACATTCCCATGGGCGGGATAACAATTTTTTCTGCCATGACTGCCTTTTTCACCCCCGCAAGTTACAGATTGTTTTTAATTTTAGCGATTATCTCATCCACGGAGGGAACCATCATGGCCTCATGCTCTCTGCCGGCAGGTAACGAGGAATCTTCGCCCGCCAACCGGATAATGGGACCGTCCAGGAAACCCATCGCGTGCTCCGCTACGAAAGCGCTGATCTCCGCGCCCACGCCGCCGGTGAGGCAGCAATCCTCAACCGTAAACAAATGACCGGTCTTTTTCACGGACGCAAGGATGGCCTCTTTATCGAATGGCTTAAGGGTGCGCAGGTCGATAATTTCCACGTCCATGCCTTCCGCTGCCAGCTGTTTTGCGGCCTCTATGCATTTTTGGGTGCAGCATCCATAGGTTACGATGGACAGATCGGAACCTTCCCGAACCACCTTGGCTTTCCCCAGTTCAACAGGGGTCTCATCTATCGTGCCGCGCAGGCCGTACAGCATCTTGTATTCCACATATATCACCACGCTGTCGCTGCGTATGGAGGCTTTCATCAAAGCCTTGGCATCGCTGGGGCTGGAAGGCGCTACGATAACGACGCCGGGCATGTTCATCAACCAGGCTTCCGGATAAGAAGCGTGCTGTAAGCCAACGCCGGCGCCGATGCCGCTGCCGGCCGCTCGAATCACCATAGGCGCCTTAAATTCCGGGCCGTTCTGATAGGCGTATTTTGCGGCTTGATCCGCAACGCCGTCCATGGCCAGCATCAGGAAATCGCCGAACATCAATTCTACGACCGGCCGCAAGCCGGTGAGCGCGGCGCCCAAGCCGGCGGACACAAAGCCATTCTCGGAGATGGGGGTGGGAATCATTCGATCCCCGAACTCCTGAGCCATTTCCGGGTTGGTGGTACCCCAGAAACCGAATCTGATATCTTCTCCCATCAGGATGACGCTGGGGTCCTCCCGCATGCTTTCCGCCATCGCGTCCAATATTGCCCGCGCAAGAGTTATTTCCTTAGTCATTCTGCTCACCTCCTTACATATAGTTCCATCTCAGCAGCTCTTCTTTCGTGCAAAGACGGCCGCTCATCGCATATTTCTCCGCCTCGTCCATCTCAGCCAGCGCATCTTCATGGATACGCTCCAGATCGGCCTGGCCGGCCATGCCGAAATCAAGCAAATCCTGGCCAAGCGCAGGCACAGGGTCGCGTTCGAACCAAGCGTTCATCTCGTCGATAGGACGATAGGTACCATCCTGAGCGTGGGTATCCCCGCTCATATGCCCTTCGTGGCGATAAGTCTTGCTCTCAACAAGCGCAGGCCCAAGTCCCTTCCGGGCGTTGTCCACCGCCTCGGATACCACGGTGTGGACCATGATGGGGTCATTTCCATCTACAATATAGCCCGGCATATTGGCGGCCAGGGCGCGCAGGGCGACGTCTTCCACAGCGGTTGTGGCTTCGTACCGTTCGTAAATTTCGTACAGATTATTGGCGACCAGAAACACTACCGGAGCTTTCCATATGCCGGCCATATTGATGGCTTCGTAAAAATTGCCGGTATTGGAAGCTCCGTTCCCGTTCATACACAGTACGACGTCGTTGGTTTTCCGTAGCTTAATGGACAAGCCGACACCGGAGGCGATGGGAACATGAGCCCCCTGGATACCAGGACGGCCCATGACGCGCAGTTTGTAGTCTCCCAACTGGGAACCGGCACGGCCAAATGAATAACCATTATTGCGACACATCAGCTCAGCCAAGACTCTGCCGGCGTCCATGCCCTTGCCAAGAGTCCAACCCCAACCTCTATGGTATGGCATTACATAATCATGGTCTTCTAAACAGCTCAGCGCGCCAATCTGCGAACCCTCCTCACCGCGGGTGCTATGCTGCACGATGACGATGCCCTTGACCATGATCTCGGCGATTTTGTTGTCGAACTCGCGTACACGGATCATGTCACGATACATCGCCACACATTTTTCCCTGCCGATCTTGTTGGCGCATGCCTCTTTATCATAAGCAAGCGCCTCCTTGACAGCGGAAACTCTTTGCAACGTTGTCATAGTCATACCTCCTTTCAAGCGCATTATGCGAAATAATACACTTTGTGACCTCTGTGCTGGATGAATTATACCAAACAAAATTCGGTAAGTCAAGTACAAAAAATAGAACCACGTTTTGTAAAATAAATCGACAGAATAATGCCGCATAATCAGCTGTACGTTTCCGCACAATAAACATTTCTATATCTATGACATGCATTATTATGGTATTTTACATTATACCAATACGGAAAACAGCTTGCCAGAACAGGCGGGCATATGTTATGATATATGAAATGGGCAAAATATATAGAATCAAATTCTTTAAAAAATAAAATATATACAGAATAAAATTTTGTTTATGCTTGAACGCTGGTTGACATATGCTTGAGACATATCAGATTATTCCGAGGAGGGTTGTCTATGATTTATGTGGATCCCCTGCTTTGCGCGGGTTGCGGGTGTTGCGATAAGGATTGTATACTGGCGTTAGGCGATAGCTTTTTGGCTGATCGAGAGGATTGCATTGAATGCGGTCATTGCGTGGCGGTCTGTCCCACGGGAGCAATCTCCTTTAGCGGTACGGACATGGAAAAGCCAATCCCTGACGACGGAGCTTGGCGCGTGACGCCTCATGATTTGCTCCAGGCCTATCGTTACCGCAGATCTATCCGTAACTTTCAGCGCGGTCCGTTAAGTGACGAGGAACTGGCTTTGATCCTGGAAGCGGGAAGGCTGGCCCCCACGGGAAGCAATGCCCAGGACGTGGCTTACATTGTGGTTCGGGAGCAACTGGAGCGGTTCAGGGAATTGGCGATTATGGCTTTGGCGCGCAAGGGCGCGGCCGATCTGGCGTCAGCCGCTCCGAAGAAGCCGTCTCCCCGCTACGCCCGGATCTGGCAAAGGAGCGCGGAGCTATATCGTAAAGAGAATCGGGATTTGCTGCTCTTTGACGCAGGCACAGTCATTATCTTGACCGCCGGTTCCAGTGTGAATGCCGCTATCGCCGCCGCCAAGATGGAAACCATGATTTACAGCATGGGATTGGGCATGTTGTACAGCGGTTTCCTGTGCTTGGCGGTCAAGGAAGAGCCGGAACTTAGCGCACTACTGGGTCTGCCCGAGCATTATACCCCCGCGCAATGTCTTATCGTTGGCAAACCCGCGGTCAAGTATTTTCGCAACGCGCCCAGGCGGCCTTTACGGGTAACTTATCTTTAGGGGAAGGAATGCCGGGGAAAATCCAGCTATCGTATGCCTTGGAGACAGCCTGACTTATGGCTCTACCGCATTGAGTTCCTTTTTTCAATCACATATTCCATTCTGTGCTCCTCCTTCTCGTAGGTAAGCAAACGGTCAATCTTTTCAATCAACTCGTGATAGGAATATTTTGAGCAACAAAAAGATAACGGTATTTGGACTTTCCAGAAAAAAGCGTCCAAAATACCGTTATCATTCCATAACGCCACACTCGACGTATTCGATAAGTTGAAAACTTACGATTCAGAAGCAACCTCCACACAGTATCCGGTATGCCCACATGCGGCGCACTGTAGCTT
>Ga0228535_1001514_pt1 | contig 34127 bp, 29 predicted proteins | sample SJ1metagenome_FD_168457 | JGI IMG/M metagenome (GOLD analysis project Ga0228535, IMG submission 168457) | Enriched culture of PCE-dechlorinating microbial communities from Ithaca, New York, USA - SJ1 | ecosystem: Engineered > Modeled > Simulated communities (microbial... > Unclassified | place...
CCGAAGCAGCGTGAGCCCCACGGCAATGTTGAGGGCGCAGGTGGTTTTGCCGACGCCCCCTTTTTGGTTGCACAAGGCGATGATGTCGGGACCGGCCATGTTTTGCGTCTCCAGTGTTTTTTCCGGAAGCTGCGACCGCACACGCGACGTTCAGGGCAGCTTTGCGATAAAATCCCTGATGATGGCGGTGGTCTCGCCGGGTTTTTCCATCGGGATGAGATGGCCCGCGCCGGCCACCGACCCGTATTGTCCCTCGGGCAGAAGCGAGACGGCCCGCCGGACGTCCACGAAATCGCGGTTGGGGCTCTGTCCGCCTTCAATCACCAGCGCGGGGCAGCCGATCGTTTGCAGAAGCGGCCAGGGATTGCAGCACCAGCCGCCCATGAACATCGCCGCTTCGCTTTCCGGCGTGCAGGTGAGCCGCATGTCGCCCTGCGGCATTTTTTCCATGCCGAAGCGCTTGTACAGATCCAGGATCTCCTTGTCCCAGCTCGTAAAAAAGGAGCGGGAATTCAGATAGGTCATGGCATCTTCTTCGCTTTTCCAGTGGTTGACGCGCTTGATCGACTTGGACGCCAGCGGATGGTCCTTGACGCTCGGCGTCAGGCTGTAAAATTCCTCGGGCAGGAAAATCGGTTCGATGAGGATCATGCCGCGCGGACGAACGCCGAAAAGCGCGGCGGTGATCGTCGAAACCGTGGCGCCCATGGAATGGCCGACCTGCACGTGGTTTTCAATGTTCTGCGCGCGGCAGAACGCGCCCAGATCCTCGGCAATGACGTTCCACTTCAGGCCGCCTTCGTGCGGGTCGCACGACCGGTAGTTGCAGATGTAGGGAGCCCAGATCGAGTATTCGGGAAGAAACGCTTCGATGATCGGGTGCCACAGCCAGGGCAGAAAGCCGGTGGCATGAGCGAAAAGCATTTTCTTCTCGCCGCCGGGGTAATACAGATAGGGGAGCTCGGCGCCGCCCACGTCCTGATGTTTCAATTCGGGGATTTCGATTTTCATAGGTCACAATGCGTTTCTTGCAGCCGAACGGCGGCTGCGGAATTTCCGGCGCGCCGCCGCCGGGGCGGCACAACTGCCGCTGCAGCGACGGGTCGGCCGGTTGGCGTTTTTTTTTTCAGAAAACAAAAACAGCGGCGGCGACGACGGTGGTGTATTTGGTGTCCACGCAGATTTTCGACTGGGTGACGTTCAGCGTCCGGACGATCTTGCCGCTGATTTTAAAAATTTCCTTTTTTTCGTCCCAGCTCTCGTCGACGTTGAAGTCGATGCCCAGCGTGGAGGCCAGCATGGCTGCGGCCAGGTCTTCGGCGTGGTCGCCGGTCTGCTTTTCCGTCATGCCGAAGGCGTGGTGTTCGCTGATGTACCCGTAGGAGGATTTATCCGCGGGAATCGCGCAGCCCACCGAAGCGGCCAGAAGCCGCTTGGGTTCGTTCGAGCAGCAGCGGCTCATCACGCAGTAGGTGATGGCGCCCGGCACGAGCGACTTGAGGCCCTGCGACTTGGGAATCATCTTGCAGCCGGGAGGAAAAATGCTGGACACCTGGACCAGGTTGCATTTTTCGATGCCCGCGTTGCGCAAGGCGCGTTCAAAGGAGTGCAGCTCGTCTTTGTGCGTGCCCACGCCTTTGGTGAAGAAGATTTTTTTGGGAACAAAAGCCAGCATAGCCGTCTCCTTGAGAAAGAATTTAATAATCGGTCAGTGTGGAAAGGCCGCGCTCGCCGACCAGGATGATGCGGGTGTGCGTCAGCCGCGAGGCGATGATCTTGGCGGTGGACTGCATGATTTTGTACCCCAGCGGGCAATCGTCCTCCATCATGGCGCGCAGCCTGGCGGCGTCAAACGCGATCAGCTTGGTATTCTCGAGACAGCGGGCGCTGAGCGTGTAAAGATAGGGTTCCACGACCGCCGACCAGCCCATGGATTCTCCCTTGGTGATCATGTCGATGGTGACCTGCATGGGCGGTTTGCCCGGCCCCATATAGTTGTCCATGAACAGCGCAATCTTCCCTTCCTGAAGAAGATAGAGGCTTCTGGCGGGGTCGCCCGTCGAGTAGAGCTGCGTCCCGGCCGGATAGGTCTCTTCATTTGCCAGAGCTTCGAGCTTAACGAGTTGATCGTTGGTGAAATCCTTAAAAAAAGCAAACGACTTCAGGATGCTGATCGCGACCATGTTGGGCTCCTTTCCTTGGGGTTAAAAGTTGGTTTTTCTTATACCAGCCTTCCGTTTCTTATGCTACAAAATTGTCGGCTGCGGACGCCGGCTTGTTCATAATTTACACCAAATTCGTCCGAATGCAAAATAAAATGATCGGACAACAAAGCCGCCCGCGTCCTTGCCCCGGGCGCAAAAAAAGGTTATAGGGTAAGTCACTTTTAAAAAAGGAATTTTTTTCATGAACAAACGATTTTGGTCCGCGGCGGTTTTGTTTTTCTTTCTGTGGGGCTGCGTGGCGTCGCCGGACGCGATCCGGGATGTCCGGGATCTGCGCCAGGATCATGCCGCGTATTTTACCGCCGCCGCCGGCGAAGAGCTTCTGCCGGCCGCCGAGCAGGCCCGGCTGGATGAAGACTGCAACACGATTACCTTTTCGGTCTGGCACCAGAGCGAGCCGTTTCACGCCCTGCCCGAGCGGGTGAAGCAGGATTTCCGCAAATATGCGGTTAAACCCGGCTTCGGAGAAAACAAAAGACGCCATCCGCCGTCCTGGTTCAGAAAAATTCAGCACAACGCGTCTTTGTCCAACTATCCCAATGCCCTTTCCCGCGGCATCACGGTTCGGAATACGAGTTTAAGAGAGATGCCGACCTTGTCTCCCTCTTTCACGAGCGCCGACGGCGACAGCTCGGCCTGGCCTTTCGACAATCTGCAGCGCTCGGCCGTCGCCGCCAACACGCCGGTGATGATCTGCCACGCGAGCGCGGACAAGTCCTGGATGCTGGTGGAAACGTCTTTTACCTACGGCTGGGTGCCTGTGGAAGATCTGGCCTTTGCCTCCGACGGTTTTGTCCGGGCGTGGGAATCGGGGCGCTACGCGGTGATCACCCGCGACCGGACGTCCGTGCTGGATGAAAACGGCCGGTTTCTGGTCCGGGGATCGGTGGGGCATATCTTTACGCTCACGGCCGTCCTTCCCGACCGGCTTGGCGTGGCGGTTGCCGTGGCCGATTCCGGCCGGCGGGCGGTGATCCGCGAAGGCGTCATTCCGACGGACGCGGCCGCGGTCAAACCCCTGCGCCTGACTCTCGTCAACGCGGCCCGGATTGCCAACGAAATGATCGGCGAACCTTACGGCTGGGGCGGAATGTACGGCAACCGGGACTGCTCGTCGATGACCCGCGACTTCTTTGCCGTGTTCGGCATCTGGCTTCCCCGCCATTCCGAAGACCAGGTCCGGGAAGCCGGTACGCTGACCGACCTTTCGGGTCTGTCCGGGGCCGAAAAGGAAAAACGCATTCTCGAAAAAGGCGTTCCCTATCTGACGCTCCTGTGGCGCAAGGGGCATGTCATGCTCTACATCGGTTCGCAGGACGGTCGGGCGCTCATTTTCCACAACATCTGGGGCATCCGGACGCGCGATCTCAAGGGCCGTGAAGGCAGGAAGATCATCGGCCAGGCGGTCATCACCACGCTGGAGCCGGGCCGGGAGCTCAACAATCTGGACGCGTCGTCCGGCACGCTGCTGAACCACATTGCCGCCATGTCCGTTCTGGCGGGAGCCAACCGGGAGACACCCGCCCGATGAACAAATATAAGCTCCTTGTGGAATACGACGGAACCAACTACAGCGGCTGGCAGGCGCAGAAAAACGCCAGAAGCATTCAGGGGGCGCTGGCCGATGCGGCCCGGAAGTTTCTGGACGCGCCCGTGGAGATTCAGGGCGCCGGGCGCACCGACGCCGGCGTCCACGCGCTGGGGCAGACGGCGCATCTGGAATGCGCCCCCAAAGTTCCCTGCGCTGCGTTGCGGATGGGGTTAAACGATCTGCTGCCGGCCGGCATCAACATCCTCTCCGTCGAAAACGCCCATCCCCGTTTTCACGCCCGCCATTCGGCCCTGGGCCGCAGTTACCTGTACCTGATTGCGACCAGACGCACGGCTTTCGGCAAGAAATACGTCTGGTGGATCAAGGACCGGCTCCAGACCGCCAGGATGCGGCAGGCGCTGGAACTGTTTGCCGGGTTTCACGATTTCGTTTCCTTTGCCGACAAGCGGCTCGACAAGGACGCTTCGACAAAAGTCGCCATTGAGGCTGTGGAGATGAAGGAATTCGATCACCTCATCGCCGTGCGCATCGCCGGTTCGCACTTTTTGTGGAAAATGGTCCGGCGCATCATCGGCGTGACGGTGGAAGCGGGCCGCGGCCGCTTCACGGTCCGGGAAATCGGCGGCATGCTCGAGGCCTATTCCGAAATTCCCGCCCATTACACGGCGCCTCCGTCGGGTCTTTTTCTGGAAAAGGTTCTCTACGAAGGCGACCGCCTGGCGGAAATCCGCACGCCGCTGACCCTGTTTTAAACCCGCCCCGCGCGCCGGTTCCGGCGAATCCGTCCCACTGCGGTATTTGTTCGATTTTTATCAGAAAAACATTGACATCCCCCGGGAACTTCCTTATAGTCCCGCTGCCGGAAGAGCGGCGGAATAAAGCGGAAACCGCGTTTGCGGAGCCGGCCGGCGAACGGACAGGCAACAAGACAAAATCTCTTGCTGAATCAAAAAACCATCGGGAAATTTTAAGCGCAGGAAAGATCAGGCGAACCCATGACGGAGGTCAAGAAAAAAGAACCGACCACGCTGGCGACCCTCAAGGAGTTGATCAGCCGCAACCGCGAGTTCGACATCATCGATCTCTTCTCCGACATGCATCCGGCGGACATCGCCGAACTCATCGACGAACTCGACGAGGAAGACCGCCTGCATTTGTTTTCCCTTTTGGACGTGGACAAGGCGTCCGACGTTATCCTGGAGCTTTCCGACTCGTCCCGGGAACAGATCATCGAGGATCTCTCCAACGAAAAGCTCACGGACATCATCGAAGAGATGGAGTCCGACGACCGGGCGGACATCATCGCCGAACTGTCCGACGACCAGGCCAAGGCCGTGCTCGACGCGATCGAGCCGGCGGAGTCCGAGGAAGTCAAGGAACTCTTGAGCTACCCCGAGGACACGGCCGGCGGCATCATGCAGTCGGAGCTGGTGTCGGTGAGCAGGACGGCCACCATCAACGACGCCTTCCAGGCCGTCGCCAGCGCCAAGGACGAAATTGAAAACATCAACAATATTTTCGTCGTCGACGAGGAGGAGCGTCTTGTCGGCACCGTTCCGCTGCAGAGCCTGATTACGACCCGCCGCTTCACGCCCGTCGTGGACGTGATCGACCGGGACATTCCCAGCGTGCCCGTGGATATGGACCAGGAAGAGGTCGCGCGCCTGTTTAACAAGTACGACCTGGTGTCCGTGGGCGTCGTGGACAGCGAAAATCGTCTGCTGGGCCGCATCACCATCGACGACATTATGGATACGGTGCAGGAGGAGACGTCCGAAGACATTTACCGCATCGCCGGTTTGGGGCATGACGACACCATTTTCAACAAGACGATCGATTCCGTCAAGAAGCGCCTGCCCTGGCTCTACCTGAATCTCCTGACGGCGCTGACGTCGGTTCTGGTTATCGGTTTTTTTGAAGACACGATCAAGCTCATGGTGGCGCTGGTCTTTTTCATGCCCGTGATCGCCGGTCTGGGCGGCAACGCGGGAGGCCAGACGCTCGCGCTGATCATCCGCGGCATCGCGCTGGGGGAAGTCACCTTTGAAAACGCCAAACGCGTTTTGGCCCGGCAGATCGCCGTGGGAGCGACCAACGGCATCGCGGTGGGGCTGGTGATCGCACTGATCGCCTATTTCTGGAAAGGCATTCCCATCCTCGGCCTCGTCATCGGCCTGGCCATGATCATCAGCGTGTTCGCCGGCACGATGGTGGGCGTTCTGATTCCGCTGGCCCTCAAACGCCTGCGCCTCGATCCGGCGCTGGGATCGAACATCCTGCTGACGGCCTTCACCGACGCCTTCGGATTCTTATCCTATCTGACGCTGGCCACCGTCTTCATGAAACTGCTCATGTAGCTTTTGCGCGCTCCCACATTTTAGTCGCCCCTCGCAAAAAAACGTACAAATTTGTACGAAATCGATTTGTCGTTTTCCTCTAAAAAAATTTATAATATTGATGAGATACGAAATTTTATCGGTCTGGCATCATCCTTGCCCCTTCAGAAAGCCGAAGTAAAAATTTTTCAAGGAGGTAAGGATTATGAATTCAGGAGATACAGCTTGGGTTTTAATCGCCAGCGCCCTGGTGTTGCTGATGACCATTCCGGGGCTGGCCTTTTTCTACGGGGGCTTGGTCCGCCGCAAGAACGTTTTGTCGATTCTGATGCAATGCTTCATCATCGTTTGCGTCATTTCCCTGCAGTGGGTGCTTTTCGGATATTCGCTGGCCTTCGGCCCGGACTTCCACGGCATCATCGGAACGCTGGAATGGGCGGGACTGGCGGGCGTCGGCGCCGCCCCCAACAGCAATTACGCGGCGACGATTCCGCACAGCGTGTTTATGATCTTCCAGGCGATGTTTGCCATCATCACGCCGGCGCTGATCATCGGCGCGTATGCCGAGCGGGTGAAATTTCCGGCCTTTCTGCTCTTTACGCTCCTGTGGGCGACGTTTGTCTACGATCCGCTGGCACACTGGGTCTGGGGCACGGGCGGCTGGCTCAAGTCTCTGGGCGGCCTGGATTTCGCCGGCGGCATCGTCGTGCACGTGAGCTCGGGCATTTCCGCTCTGGTGCTGGCCCTGCTTTTGGGCAAACGGGTGGGCTACAACTCCAAACCGATCCGGCCGCACAACCTGCCGTTCACCGTTTTAGGCGCGGCGCTTTTGTGGTTCGGCTGGTTCGGGTTTAACGCGGGAAGCGCTCTGGCGGCTGACGGCCTGGCGGCCAACGCCTTTGTGACCACCAACACGGCGACAGCCGCCGCCGGGCTGACATGGGCCCTGATTGAATGGTGGCATAACGGAACGCCGACGATTCTGGGTGTGGCCACCGGCGCTGTCGCCGGTCTGGTTGCGGTCACTCCCGCCTGCGGATTTGTCAACCCGATGAATGCTCTGTTTATCGGCATCATCGTCGCCCTGGTCTGCTACACCGCCGTTGCCGTGATTAAAGGCAAGCTGGGCTACGACGACTCTCTGGACGCTTTCGGCGTGCACGGCGTGGGCGGGACGGTCGGAACGATCGCCACGGGATTATTCGCGGAAAAAGCGGTCAATGCGGCGGGCGCGGACGGCCTGCTGTTCGGCAACCTGCACCAGTTCGGAGTTCAATGCCTGATGCTCGTGGTGACCATTGCCTTTGCCGCGATCATGACCTTCATCATCTTCAAAATCGTGGACGCGGTCATCGGCATGCGGGTCGAAGAGAAAAACGAAATCATCGGCCTGGATCTGACCCAACAGAGCGAAGCCGCTTACACCGTCATTGAATAGGAGGGGAAAACCATGAAACTCGTCATTGCCATCATTCAACCGCACAAGCTCGACGCGGTGAAAAGGGAACTGGAAGCCGTGGAAGTCAATCTGATGACCGTCGCCAACGTGCTCGGCCAGGGCCGGCAGAAGGGCGTCACGGAAATCTACCGCGGCGCCAAGGAGGCGGGCGGCCTGCTCAACAAGGTCCGCCTGGACATCGCCGTCAACGAGGCGTTTGTCGAACCGACGATTGCCGCCATCACGAAAGGCGCCCACACCGGCTCCGTGGGAGACGGCAAGATCTTCGTCGTGGAGCTGGCCGAATGCGTCCGGATCAGCTCCGGCGAGCGGGGCGGCGCGGCCATCGGGTGAGGTCAGAACCATGCCCAACGACGATCCCTGCAGCGAAGGCAACCTCCTGGAGCGCTGCCTGTCCGACTGCGAGAAGACGGTGATTCTTCACGCGCTCAGGCGGACAGGCGGCGACCTGGGGGAGGCCGCGCGGATCCTGGGAACCACGAAACGGATCCTCACGGGCAAAATGCGCAAATACGGCATTCCGTGCGGACAGTTTAAATCCCCTTGATTCCGCACCTTCAGTTTTGGCCCGCGTTGCGCTGTGCTCGCACTGTGCTGTTGACAAATTTCCCTTTTTCCCCCAATATCGCAGACGACACGCCGCTGGCGTGATTGACACCTCCGGCCGCGCTTCGGGAGCCGGAGAGAAAAGAGGTGCGAAATGCTGAAAAAAATCGGGAAGAGGGAAGAGTCCCTGGGAAAAGAAAAACAAACTGAAGAAACGGGAGGCGTCACGCGCCGCCAGCTCATCGCCGGTGCGGCGGTGACGGCCGGCGTCGTCGGGACGGGAATGCTCCTGCCGCGCTCGCTTCAGGCGGTGGAAGTACCCAAGAAGTGGGACCGGGAAGCGGATGTCGTCATCGTCGGCACCGGCTTTGCCGGCCTGTCGGCGGCCATCGAGGCCCACGACGCGGGAGCAAAGGTCATCCTGATCGAGAAAAGCCAGGTGATCGGCGGCAATTCGGTGATCGCCAGCGGCGCCTACAATGCCGTTGATCCGGGCCGGCAGAAAAAGCAGGGCATCGAAGACTCCATCGATCTCCATTACAAACAAACCCTGGAAGGCGGCGATTTCCGCGGCGATCCGGAAAAGGTTCGTTTTCTCGTGGAGCACGCGATGGAGGGCGTCGAATGGCTGGAAAAAATGGGCGTCGTCTTCGAGCCCAAGGTCTACACCGTCATCGGCGCGCTCTGGCCGCGCAGCCATGATCCGGCGAACAAGGGCCGGGGCGGCGCCATCGTCCGGGGACTGAAAAACCAGGTCGACAAACGGCAGATCCCCGTTCTGATTCCCTGCGCGCTTACGGGCATCGTTCGCCAGAAACCCGCCGAGGGCAAGGTTCTGGGAATCGAAGCCGAGTACCGCAAGAAAAAGATGTACATTAAGGCGAAGCGGGCCGTCGTCCTGGCAACGGGCGGATTCAGCGCCGACGTGTCCATGCGTTCCAAGTACAATCCGCAACTGGACAAGGAAATTCCCACGACCAATGTCAAGACGGCCACGGGCGAAGCCATCACCTATTCGGAGGATATCGGAGCGGATGTCGTCGGCATGGACTACATTCAGCTTCTGGTCGCCTGCAACTTCTACACGAAGCAGTACGGCTCCCTGACCAACCTGGGCATCGATTCGGCCGTTTTCGTAAACACGGAAGGCAAGCGGTTCGTCGCCGAAGACGCCCGGCGCGATGTGCTGGCCGCCGCCATCCTGAAACAGCCGCAGAAGGTGCTTTTGTGGGTGGCGGACGAGCGCTGCACCAAACGGTTCAATCCGGCCATGACAGAACAGATCCTCAAAGACGGCCTGGCCTTCAAAGCCGATACGCTGGAGGAGCTGGCCAAAATTTTGAATGCGAAATTCTCCATGCCCGAGCAAACGCTTCTGGAAACCGTCCGCAACTACAATGAAATGGTTAAAAAGGGGAAGGACGAGGAATTCGGCAAAAAGTCGGCCAATCTGAAAACGATTGAGCAGGGACCCTTCTATGCCAGTCCCACCCAGGCCGGCGTCCACCACACCATGGGCGGACTGCGCACCAAGGGCACGACCGGCCAGGTGATCGACCGCTACGGGAAGGTCATTCCCCGGCTTTATGCGGCGGGAGAAGTGACGGGCGGCGTCCACGGGACGAACCGTCTGGGCGGCAATGCGACGGCCGACTGCATCGTGTTCGGCCGGCTGGCCGGCATCAGCGCGGCGAAAGAAACATAAACCGCCCCAAAAGGAAAAGCCTCTTTGCTTTGGAGGAACTTTCGTTCCAATCCGGAAGAAGGCGGCGGCCGACGATAGCGGCGCCGCGCAGCGCTTTCTTCTTCCGTCAACTTTAAAACTCCGTTGGGGGGCAGAGGACTGCCCCCCAGCGACTCCCTGAATTTTTTTCGCGTCCTTGACAGGGCGGAAAGAATAGGGCAATTCTGTTCGAAAATCATTGCGGTAGAGTGTTTGCCGCAAAAAACGATTGCCGGGGGGATCGCCATGGGAAAACATCCAACATTTAAACTGGCGGCTATACAGGCCGCGCCTGTCTTTTTCAACGTGGAGGCCTCCACCGAAAAAGCCTGCCGTCTCATCGCCGAGGCGGGCCGGGAAGGGGCGTCGATCGCCGCCTTTGGCGAGACGTGGCTTCCGGGCTACCCGTTTTTTGTCTGGAGCGAAAGCAGGGATCCGCTTCTGAAGTGGAAGGCGGCCGCGGACTACCTGGCCTGCGCCGTGGATGTCCCCGGTCCGGTGACCGACAGGCTTTGCCGGGCGGCCGAGGAGGCGGGCCTCGACGTCGCAATCGGCGTCGTCGAACGCGATCCCGTCACCCGCGGGACCGTTTACTGCACCCTGCTGTTTATCGGCCGCGAGGGAAAAATTCTGGGCAAACACCGCAAGCTCAAACCCACCCACCGGGAGCGCACCATCTGGGGAGAAGGCGACGCGGCGGGACTCGTCGTTTACGAGCGCCCTTACGGCAGGCTCAGCGGGCTCAACTGCTGGGAGCACAACATGGTGCTGCCGGGGTACGTGCTGATGTCCCAGGGTACGCAGATCCATATCGCAGCCTGGCCGGGCGCGGAACCGAAGGCGCCCGCGTCGCCCGATCCGATGTGGTCGCGGCAGCTGCTCTTGTCGCGCGCTTTTGCGTCGCAGGCCGCGGCCTACGTCATTGGGGTGGGCGGAATGCTCGGCGCCGACGATGTGCCGGCCGAGTACCGGGAACTTACCGCGCGCTACCGGGGCGACAGCTTCATCATCGACCCGCGCGGAGAAGTCATTGCCGGGCCGGTCAAGGGCGAAGGCATCCTGACGGCGGAGGGATCGCTCGAAAACATTCTGGCGGCCAAATCCGCCTGTGACGTGGGCGGACATTATTCGCGGCCGGACATCTTCCAGCTGCGGGTCAACCGGAAGCCCTGCCGGAGAGTGGTGGAAGTCCCGGAACCGCTCCTGGGCGATCCCGTGGATTCGTAAAGCTGAGCCCTGGGCGGCCTGCTTTCCGCTTGTGGTCATTGCCGGAAGCGGCAGAAAATGGTAAAAACCTGTCTGTGTCGGGACTGGGTTCCGATCTCCGCCGGAGATCGGCAAATGAGGTCATCAATTCATGCCGGGGCATTGATAGTAACGCAGGCGAATGTTTACACTCAAAACATTTTTAATGGCCAAGAAGAACAAAGTCTGGACGGTGTCGCCCGAGACCTCCCTCTATGACGCCCTCAGAATAATGGACGAAAAGAATATCGGGGCCGTGCCGGTGATCGAGGGAGGAAAACTGATCGGAATCTTCTCCGAGCGGGACTTTGCCCGCAAGGCCGCAGCGGTCCAGCAGCTTTCCCTGCAGCTTCCCGTCAGAAAATTCATGACGAAAAGAGTGCGCCACGTAACGTCTTCCAATACGATGGAGGACTGCATGGCCATGATGACGACCCACCGCGTGCGGCATCTTCCCATCCTCGAAAAAAACAGGATTATCGGAATCATCACCATCGGCGACGCCGTCAAGCACACCATTCAGGAACAGAAGTTCGTTTTGAGAAAGGTGCTCGATTCCATCGAAGAAGGGAAAAACAATCTGCGGATGAACATTCGGTTCAACGTGGAGCAAAATATCCTGCCGCTGGTGACGATGCTCGCCAGGCGGTATCCCGCGGACGCGTCCTTCCGCCTGCTGGAAGAGCATCTCGACCAGATTTCGTCCGAGTATTATCGCAAGCTCGTCACTTCAAAGTTCAACTTTACGCCCACTGAAATCTCCATCATCAAGCTGCTCAAGGCGCATTACCGGGAAAAGGAGATTTCGGAAACCCTGAACATTTCCATTTCAACGGTCAAGAAGCACAAATACGCCATCCGCGGAAAACTGGGCATGCGGAACAAGTCCGGAAACATCACCACCCACCTCGATCTCATCGCTTAGGTTCTATTTTGCATAGAACTTTATTTCCTCCATTCTTAACCTTACGCCCGGGGCGGATTCGGTTATAGTAAACTCAACAAATTTTTGCAGGAGGAAATGAACCATGCTCACCGTGAGCGACCTGTTGTCCAGGAAGGGAAATAAAACCGTTTCCGTTCATCCCAATTACACCGTTTACCAGGCCCTGCACGTGATGGCCGATTACGACGTCGGCGCGGTCCTTGTCATCGAGAACCACGAATTGCTGGGAGTCTTTTCCGAGCGCGACTATGCCAGAAAACTGGTGCTGCAGGGCCAAAACGAGCAAAATACTTTTGTCGGGAACGTCATGGTGAAAGATCTGACAGTCGTAACGCCCGAGGACAAAGTCGAAGAGTGCATGCAACTCATGACCGATCGCCACATCCGCCACCTGCCCGTCGTCAAGAACGGCAAGCTGCTCGGTCTGATTTCCATCGGCGACGTGGTGAAAGGAATCATCGATCAGCAGCGGGATACGATCAACGATCTGGAGTCGTACATCGCGGGCGGTTATCTGTCCCGGAACCGGGTGCAGTAGAAGGCGGCGCGCCCCCAAGCGAAGCAGCGGGGGAACGCCATAAGGTCAGACGGTTCGGCAATGCCGTAATTCTTATTCAGGAGGGAAGGGATACAATGAATATCAGTGAAATGCTGAAGGTCATGAGATTCAAGCCTCAGGTATTGGTGACCGTTGGACCGGCTGAGTTGTCCTCGGTTGCCGTTCAGAAGATGGCGGATTACAACAAGGGAGCGCTTCCCGTGTGCAATGACGATGGAGAACTGGTCGGCATTGTCACGGAAAGGGACATCCTGAGAAAATGTTTCGTGCGCAAAGGCGAGTTTAAAGACAAAAAGGTCAACGACATCATGACCAAAAAAGTGGCCATCGCCAGGCCCGATGACGAACTGGATTACGCCATCAAAACGATGAAGAAGGAAAAGATCCGGCACCTGCCGGTTGCCGACGGCAAAAAAATTGTCGGCATTCTTTCCATGCGGGACATTCTGGGATTCCAATACGAAGAAACGCGGACGAGAATCCGGTATATGCAGATGTTCCCCCGGCGGGCGGCGGTGAGCAGAGGATCCATGGTTCTCTAAGACCGGTTTTATCCATCAGGGCAGGGGCGGCCAGGGCTCCTGCCTTTTTTTGTTGTACGCCTTTTTTGCCGAACGTCCCCGGACGGCATCCTTTAAAACTCTCCAACACTCCCCCGATATTTTAACGTGCGCAGCTTTCGGCTATCCCCCGAAAAAAGCAAAACAATTCAAGCGCTCTTAAGTTCTGGATGAATTTACCGATAAGATAGAATAACCGCCGTGACCGATCACGGCCGTCCATAACATTGATTAAGATTTCCAACTGTAAATTTCCAGAAAAACGTCATGAGGAGAGTATGCATTATGAAAAAGTTTTTTAACAATTTAAAGTTAGGAAACAAAATTCTTCTGGCTCCCATCGTTATCTTTATCTTTCTTCTTTTAATTGCGTTGGGAACTTATCAGGCGATATCGCTGCAGAGCAATTCCATTGATGAGATTTACAACAATCGATTCAAGGGCTATCAGCAAAGTTCGCAGATCATTGTCGGGATGTACGGCGTCCAGGCCAATTTATATAAAATGATGAACTGGATCGCATCCAACTATGACAAAGCGAGAATTGCGGATCTGGCCCGCCAGATTGACACGGATATTGCCGGGCATGTTGCCGCCACCAAAAGAATCCTTGATTCCCGGGAGCTCATGCCGGAAGAAAAAAAGTATTACCAGGTTGCCTGTAACAATCTGCTGTCGTTTCAAAAACTGACCAAAGATACTCTGGAAATCGCATCTCAGGATGCAAGCACAGCTGTGATGGCATTCGGCATGGCCGAGGATGCCTTTAAATCTCTGGATAAAAGCCTCCGGGATCTCAATAGTCTCGAAGACAAGCTCAGCAAGGAGAAATATGAATATTCCGTGAAAGTCGCGCGCTCCACGCTGGGCATTTTTATCGTTGTGTTGTTGATCTCCGTTGTCGTGTCGTTTCTGATCAGCGTTGCCGTTAAGAGACTGATCCTGGGGCCGATCAAGCAAACGATATCCGTTCTCCGGGAGTTGGCCGAAGGGAATCTTACAAAAAGCATTGACCTGCGGTCCAATGACGAAATCGGCGAACTGGTCCAATCTGTAAACACCATGCGTGTCAAGATGAACGATGCTGTGGGGCAGGCCATGCAAGTATCAACGGTCTTGGCGGACTCGGCCGCCAAAGAGGCGGCGGCGATTGAAGAAACGTCTGCGTCCCTGGATGAGATCGCTTCCATGACCAGGCAAAATGCTGAGAACACGACAGCGGCGAACCAGTTGATGCTGTCGGCCAAAGACGCCATCGGGAAGGCCAATCAATCCATGTCCGAGCTGACCCGGTCCATGAAAGATATTACCGCGTCGAGTGAAAAAACGCAGAAGATTGTGAAAATCATCGATGAGATTGCCTTTCAGACGAATCTTCTCGCCTTGAATGCTTCCGTGGAGGCGGCCCGCGCAGGCGAGGCGGGGGCCGGGTTTGCCGTCGTTGCGGATGAAGTTCGGAACCTTGCCTTGCGGGCCAAGGAATCGGCAAGGGACTCATCCAATCTGATCGAAGATATCGTTCATAAGGTAAAAAGCGGTGAAGCTCTGGTTGACGCCACCAGCACTGCTTTCGGCGAGGTCACATCAAGCTCGGACAAGGTTGTCGATCTCACGAAAGACATTGCCATTGCTTCACGGGAACAATCACAGGGGATCGCGCAGGTCAACAATGCCATTGCGGAGATGAGTACGACCACACAGCAAAACGCCGGCAATGCAGAAAACCTCTCAACCATCATGTCCCTTTTCAGAACGGAAGACCTTTCGGATAGAATCGCGGTCGAAGACCGGTATGCCCACCAGACCTGTCACGGGAATTACCGGGATCACAAAGCCGGCGCGAAAAAAGTTCTACAGCTGCAATAAAACAGGTTTCGTCCAAGCGGATGCGGTTTCGTCAGAAGATGTGATGAAACAATATCAACTAACTAAAGAAGGAGGTAATGGGGAATGAAGAGAGTATTGGCGTTGGTGGTGACCATTTTGTTTGCGGTCGGTGTCGGTGTGGCAGCGGCACAGGAAAAAGGAACGGCCGATGAGGCCAAAGCGATGGTAAAAAAGGCTGTGGCGTACATGAAGGAAGTCGGCAAAGATAAAGCGCTTGCCGAATTCAACAATCCGAAGGGAAAGTTCGTTTCCAAAGATCTCTATGTCTGGGCAACGGGTATGGATGGAACGAACCTTTCCCATCCCTACACTCCGGCTCTGATCGGCAAGAACATGTATAACCTGAAGGATGCCGATGGAAAGCTTTTCGTTCAGGAAAGAATTGCGCAGGTCAAGGCCAAAGGCAGCGGCACGATCGAATATCGGTGGACCAATCAGAACACGAAGAAAATTGAGCAAAAAGTTGCTTATTTTGAAGGAGTTCCCGGGATGAATCTGTTCCTTAATTGCGCCTACTATAAATAAAGTAGCCCGCCGTTTGCCAACAGACGGCGTCAGTGCACGTTTAAAGTGAACAGTGACTGACGCCGTTTTTATACATTTTTCAACTGCCGCCCCTGAAAATTCTCTGCCGATCCTCTGGTGTTCGTCTGGTTGACAGCCGTTGTGGAATTTTTTATAAAACTGCCTGATGAAAATGTTTTAGCGGGAAGACCGAGTAGGGCAGTGAGGACGTCTGTTCCAAAAATTGAAAAAAAGTGTCAGCCGGCTTTGAGCAAAGATTGATCAAACAGCGCTGAGAAAAAGAGGATGAGAGGGAGGTGAAAATGGCAAAGACAGTGGCTCATATCTGTATCCTGGTTGCCGATATCGACCGGGCGATCGCGGACTATAAAAAGATATTCGCGGTGGTTTCCCCCGGGCTCGTCGAGCGGAAGGTGGTTAAGCAGGAGCGGTGGGCGGAAAATGAAAAGTACATCACCGCCTTCTTCGGGGCTGTGGGAGACGCCTGCGATATCCAGTTGATTCAGGCGGCCGATGAGCGGTCGGCGCTGCACAAGCGGTTGGCGGCGCACGGAGAAGGCGTACACCATATCGCCTTTGTCTCGTCTCATCTTGAAAATACTTGCCGCGAACTCAAAGAAAAGGATATCGCCGTCAATGACCGGTTGATCAGCGAGCGCCCCGAAGACGGCGACGCGTCAGACCTCCGGCATTTCTGGATCCTGCCGCGCGCGGCGCATGGCGTGCTCATTGAAATGATCGACGCTTACGGTCTCACGGACGGATTGCTGGCGGGGGAATAGGGGATGGTGGATGGTGGATGGTGGATAGTGGATAGTGGATGGTGGATGGTGGATGGTGAAGAGCTCGCAGCTCATGGATGTAGGGCGGGTCTTTAGACCCGCCGGGTTTGGCTCACCTGAAGATTCGCCCCACAGAAAGACGTTTTCACACCGGGGCGATGTGGGGCGGGTTTCGAGACCTGCCGGGTTTGGCTCGCCTGAAGGTTCGCCCTGCAGAAAGACGTTTCCGATGTTGTCGTAATCTGATTTGAAGGTATCCCTGTTATTGGACTGCGCAGTGAATAAGGGCGCCCCTGATATTCACAATGATTCCATTCAAGTCAGGCAGGCAGTGCAAACGCTCTGCCTGCCTGACCCATAGAGGTCTATGAATTATTTCCAGCTTTTTTCCGTTGCCGCGGTTTTCCCGGCGATGCGCCCGAACGCCAGCAAGTCGGCGATTGCCGCGCCGCTCGCCGGATAGCGGCCTCCGAAAATTCCCGCCGAATCACGGCCGGCGGCGTAAAGCCGCGGAATGACCTGGTCATACGAATCAATCACCTGTGATTTTGTGTTGATGCTCAGCCCGCCGTCGTGGGCAACCAGACCGGGATTGATCTTGAACGCATAATAAGGTCCGGTCTTCAACGGTTCCAGCGCTTTTGTCCTGCCAAATTCCAGATCCTTTCCATTTTCCGCATTGCGGTTATAGGCATCCAGCGTTTTTGTCAGTGTCGTTCCATCGATGCCGATCGCTTTTGCCAAGTCGGCGATGGTTTCCCCTTTCCAGAGGTACCCCCGTTTTACCTGATCATCAAGGTTTCCGGGATCGATACCAAGGGCAATCGTCCGCCTTATCTCAATGCCTTTCTCGACCATCGCAAAGGTTTTCTTCACGGTTGCGGCATCGAAAATGCAATAGGCCGTCGTCGCATTCCTCTGGAACATGGCCTCGCTGACCAGTGTATAGTTGGCTCCCTCATTACAGAACCGCGTTCCATCCGCCTTCACGTAAATATTGGGCAAGCCCCAGATGTTGGCGTACACAATACCGGCCATTTTCGCGCCGGGGAAAAGAAGAGAGGGCAGCGTTCCACCGGTGTTCAGAGCTTTAAGAGCCCCGCCGCAGGAGATTCCCATCCGGTAACCGTCGCCTGTTGAGCTGGTGCTTCCTGCTGCGACGCATTTGGCGATATCCGGCGAATAATCCTTCAGCCAGCCTTCCGATTCTGCACCCGGCATGATTCCTCCGGTCGTCAGAATCACGGCTTTCTTTGCTTTGATGGTGATTGCTTTTCCCTTGCTGGATGCCGCAAGTCCGACAACTTCAAGATTGGCGGCCGATGCAGTCGACCGCGTGAATAACTTGGTTCCACTGGTTCTTGTCATGACCTGGATGTTTTTCTCCGCCTTCACAGCATCAGCCAAAACCTTAAACAGGGCGGAGCCGGTTCCTCTGACGCGGTGTCCGCGCTTCTGGGCCGGCGTCACGGCCGTATACTCCGGCTCGTTTTCCATGCCGCTCATGGCAAGAAGCTCCTGTGTAAAAACCGCGCCCATGCTGGCCAGCCAGTCGATGTTTTCCGAAGACATGTCAGACACCAGTTTGACCAGCTCCGGCACCGCGCGACCCTGGCCGCAAGCCATGAGGTACTTGTACATCGCATCCGGCGTGTCATTGATGCCGACACTCTTTTGTAATTTTGTGCCTGAGGCATAGACAATGCCGCCGGACATGGTTGTAGAGCCGCCGGGCATTCCCAGCTTTTCGAGAAGCAAAACGGAACAACCGGCGCGCGCTGCTTCCAGGGCGGCACAGGCGCCTGCGCCGCCGTAACCGATAACCACAACGTCCGATTCCATGTCCCATTTCTTAGGCAGCGGAGCAGCATGGGCATTTTTTGCGCCTACCATTCCCGTCACAGCCAGAGCCCCGGCGCTTAAAGCCGCTCCCTGGATGAATCCCCGTCTGCTTATGCCTCTCTTCGAATTCTTTTCTTCCATTGTGCATTTCTCCTTGTCATTGTAATAAAACATCACTTGTTGATGTTCTTAATCTATTGATTCCGTTTCGAAGTGTTTCAAATTTAGCTAAAGAAAAGACCTCGTGATGTGTCCAACAGCTGAAGCACTTTCAATGTCTATATGAGACTTATGGATGACAAAAGCAACCTTTTTTCCGGAAACGGCAGTTATTCTTCAGCTTGTCATTACGGACGTGATCCGGAATCCGGAAGTTGGTGGTGGACAGCTCGTAGCTCATGGTTCATAGCTCGTGGATGCAGGGCGGGTTTCGAGACCCGCCGGGTTTGGCTCACCTGAAGGTTCGCCCTACAGAAGGACCTTGTCGCACCTGAAGGTTCGTCCTACAGAAGGATGTTGTCGCACCTGAAGGTTCTCCCTGCAGGAACGATGTACGGCCGCTAGCCATGATAGTCTTCCCAGAGGTCGGGATCGACGACGCCGATCTTGATGGCGTATTTTAAAAGCTCGAACCGGTCGTGAATGTGGAGTTTGTTCATCAGGCTGGCCCGGTGCTTTTCCACCGTCTTTTGACTGATGCACAAAACATCGCCGATCTGCGCCGAAGAGTGGCCCTGGGCCACCAGACGGAAGACCTGCTGCTCGCGCTCCGTGAGCAGATCGTAGCCGGAGACGGCCGGAGCGCTGCTGGGGCTTTTGATATACTTGCGGATCACTTCCGCCTTCAACTGGGCGCTGAGGAAATATTCGTCCGCATGCGCCGCCTGAATGGCCTTCACGATATCCGAGCTGGGAGACGCTTTCAGAACATAGCCCAGCGCCCCCGCGGCCAGGACTTCCTTGACCAGACTTTCCTTGGCGTGCATGGAGAAAACCACGATTCGCGATTCCGGCGACGCGTCGCGAATCAGGTGGGCCACCTCGCAGCCGGTCATGTTCGGCATGGAAATGTCCAGCAAAACGACATCCGGGTGCAGCGCTCGGACTTTCTCCAGGGCTTCCGCGCCGTCTCCCGCCTCGCCGATGACTTCCATATCGGGCTGGCTGTTCAAAAACTGTTTGAGTCCTTCCCGGACGATGCTGTGGTCATCCGTAACCAGGACACGAATCTTTTTCATGGCACCGGTTCCCCCTTCACACCGGTATCTCGACACGGATCGCCGTGCCTTTGCCCTGTTCCGAAGATACTTCAAATGAGCCGCCCAGAGACAGGGTTCTCTCCCGCATGGCCACCAGCCCGATCCCCTCGCTGCGGGGATTTTCCCGCTCGTCTTCCACAACCGGCAGTCCTGTGCCGTTGTCCCGGATGGTGAGCATGACCTGGGGATGGCTGTACGTGAGAATGATATCCACGGCCGTCGCCCGGGCGTGCTTGGCGATGTTCGTCAGCCCTTCCTGGACGATCCGGTAGATGGCCAGTTCAACTTCGGGACTGAGCTGTTTTTTGAAACCCAGCGCCGAGAAGTCGACATGAATCCCCGGCTGATTCATCCTGAACTCTTCGACGCGCCTCATCAGCGCCGGCAGCAGGACGATTTGATTGTGAAGCTCCGGGCGCAGATAGGAGGTGTTGTCTCTTGCAATCCCCACCAGCCGCTCCACGCTGTGCACCAGCGCCTCGCTGCGCCGCCTCTGCTCCGCGTATTTGGAAGGAAGAGTCTTCAGCAGATAATCGAGATTGAAGCGCATGGCGGTCAGGATCTGCCCCATTTCATCATGAAGATTGGCGGCCAGGATTTTTCTTTCCTCTTCGCGGATTTTGACCAGCCGCCGGGAAAGCTGGCGGATTTCCTCTTCGGCCTTTTTGCTTTTCGTAATATCGATGAAATTGACGACGGCAGCCGGTTTCCCCATGTACATCGCATGCGTGGCGCGGATTTCCGCCCACGTCGTCTTGCCGTTTTTATCGATATACCGAAACGTGTACTGCTCCGGCGTAAACTGCCCCTTTTCCCGCTTCGTGCCCCGTTCCTTGATGACCGCCCGATCCGCCGGATGAATGTGACGCCAGAACTCCACGCCGATCAGTTCCTCGGAGCTTTTATAACCCAGCATTTCCGCGCAGCGCTGGTTGGTGAATTGAACGCGTCCGTCCTGGTGCACCAGAATCGCCGAAAGAGAGCTTTCCACGACGGTGCGATATTTTTCTTCCGACTGGTTGAGGGCCAGTTCGGCCAGTTTCCGGTCCGTGATATCCAGGACAAATCCCTCGCAGCCGACAATGGCATTGCCGGCGTCGCGGCGGGCGAATTGCGTGATCCGGACATCGAAGGCCGTTTTATCCATCCGGCGAAAACGGGTTTCGTAATCCTGAACGAACCCCTGTTCGGCAAGACATTTCCTCAGGCGCTTGCAATCCTTTGCACTGGCGAAGAACGAATCGATGGATGCCTTTCCGATGAAGTCTTCCCGCGATTCGCCGCCCAGCATGGCAGCGCCCGGCGAATTGATATCCAGAAAGACGCCTTGATCATCGGTGAGATAAACGAGCGCCGGCGACTTCTCTAAAAGATGCCTCATCCACCGCTGCGGGAATTGGGATGCGGTCTTTGTCGGTTGTTTTAACTGCACATTCTTGGCCACGATTGTTTATCTCATATTATGCGGGCGGTTGCAATTCAAGACATTTCCGCGCCGGCCGGACCGGCTGTCTCATCACCGCTTATCTCGCCGTGAAGCCCGGTTGAAAAAGTGCCCCGTTCTCCGGGGGGAGAAAGGGGCACGTAAAGGGTGACAACCAATAATCACTAAATCAATTCCCGTCTCAAACAGACCGGCCGGGAAAGGCACGCTTATTCAGCGCCGCTTTTTCCCTTGCAGCGATCCAATTTTTCATCCATCCAGGGAATGACCTTCTCCGCCGGAATGTCCCAGGACGGTCCGCAAAGCGAGCTGCCTTTCACCCAGTAATAGGGCGGCATGTTCATGGAAACCTTCTGCTTGTCCGGCTCTACAAATTCGCAGACCCGGAATCCCTGAATCGCCTTGTGATCGCAGGCGCGCATCCTGGAGACGCGGCCGCTGACAAACTGATAGGAATCTCCCTCGAAGACCGGGATGATCTTTTCCGCATCCGTGCTGCCCGCGCGTTCGATGACGCTGTACAGCCAGTACATCTGCTGGGTCCAGAAACCGTAGGTTCCCCAGGGGTACTCAAAGGTTGCGCTGTTGAAAGGCGCTGTTTTGAACTTTTTCCATTCGTTTCTCCAGACCGTGTAGTACTTCTTCATGCCCGCGTTGGTGAACTGCGGACCGGCCTGTTCAAAGTGTTTGATGTTCATGAGGCCCTTCGTTCCTTCGACGCCGACTTCCGCCAGCATGTTCGGCTCATCCATGAACAGGTTGGCGAAGGGAAGCGTGATCCCCATCTGCCGGGACTGCTTCAGCACGTTGGCCGCATCGGGAGACCAGTCGCCGGTGTAAACGACTTCGGCGCCGGAGGCCTTGATCTTGGTCAGATACGGAGCGAAATCCGTCTGGAAGAGCTTATGATAGTCTTCGCCGACAATCTCGGCTTCCGGATAGTATTCCTTCAAACCTTTCTTGAAGCCGGCGGCCAGTTCGCGACCGAAGGAGTAATCCTGGCACAGAATGTAGAATTTCTTTTCTTTCTTGCGGATCTGGCCGTAATAATACGCAACGCCGCGGCCGACCGCTTCGGTCGAATCGGAGGTCATGAAGGCATAGCGGGAGAAATTGGTCGCATCCTGCAGGTCGTCCGACAGGGCTCCGATGTTCAGGGCGATGACTTTGTACTTGTTGGCCACTTCGTTGGCGATCTTCATGACGTTGCTGCCCGATGTTCCGATCAGGACATTCACTTTTTCCTGGAGCACCATCCGCTCACAGATCTTCTTGGCGGCATCCGGTTTGGACTGGCTGTCGGCCTTGAACAGAGCGATCTTTTTCTTCTTGCCGTCAACCAGAATGCCGCCGCGCGCATTGATGTCGTAAGCGACAAACGTGGCGCACAGCCAGGCCATCTGGCCGTTTAACGCGCCCGGTCCCGAGTGGGGCCAGACGATCGCGACGCGGATCGTGTCGCCTTCGGGATTGACCCAGTTGGCCGGATCCCAGCCTTTCATGTTGCCCATTTTGCTGGCGTCAAAAGCCGCTTTGGCCGCCGGGGCCGCCTTGGCCGGAGCTGCCTTGGCTTTTGAAGCTTTCTGGTCTTTGGCCGCCAGGGCCATTGACCAGGCGCCGACGAGCAAAACACACATCAAAACCGTTACAATTATCTTGCCTGTTATTCTCATCTTTCTACCTACCTTTCTTTTAGTTGTTCACATGCCGCATTTCATCATGGATCGCTTTGCTGTCTTCATCGGGCGGGCGTCAGTTCCCTCGACAGACCCGCTGTTCCACCCAGTTTATGTCGCCTTTACCGCTTATACTTTTTAGGACGATTCCGGATGAAAAACCAATGGGCGTGTCCCCCCATTTGAAGGGATGGCAACCCTACTTTCTTCGCCGGACGCGAGCAGTGAAATTGAAAAAGGAGGAGTCGTTTGAGAGAAAATATGCCCTTAAAGGCAAAGAGTTTATTTTGTTATTGGGCGTCACATGAATTGCGAATGTTCCATGCAAAGCTGGCCAAGTGCATCGGCATAAGCCCGCCGGGCGTTGGTTACAGCGTTGAAAGGGGAAATAAGAACCTTTATTAATGCATGCCGAGTTGAATTTTAACGACTTCCTCAACTTTGCGCATGTCCTCTTCTGAAAGAATTCCAGCGCAATTGAGTAGCCGCAATTTGCTTACCGTGGCCAGTTGATCTGCCATAGCTTTGCTTTCTTTACCGTCAAAAAGCACCCTTGCCTCACTTGGATAAAGACGATCTGTGTTGCTCGTAAGTGGAACAACCTGAACTCTATTTAAAAATTTGTTTGACGCGTTGTTACTGATGATTACGGCAGGACGTTTCTTTCTGATCTCTCCACCTACAGAAGGATCGAAATTTATCCACCAGATTTCACATCGCTTCATGCTCCATATCCTTTATATTTATTTCGGCCCACTCCAGTGCTTCATTTTCTCTTTTTCTATCTTTTGCCATTTCGGCATAGGCAGACTCGTAATCAGGACGAACAACGTAAGGGCGAACTAGTTCCTGAACAAATCTGCTTATTTTGCGCTGTCCAATGACCTTATGAAGTCCTGCGTAAACTTCTTCATCTACGGTTATGGTTAATTTCTTTTGCATATCATACCTCCATTGCACGTGCATTATACGTATTGCCGCTAAGTATGTCAAAAGATAATTTCATGCCAACGAAAAGCTGAGCCGGAGACGCGAAGCGGAAGAAACATTGGGACGTTGGGAAGAAATATTGGCACGCTGTAAACTTTTAAACATTTCGTTATCGCACCGACAATTCGCTTAAACGGATGTCTGGCTGAAGGAAGAGACTCCATACTGATAGAGCGACGAAATGATTGCCAGCTATTAGACTGAGAGGACATGAAGAGAGCAACTTATTATTTTACCCCTGTCCCTGACATGACCTCTCTGTCCCTGGCGTGCTGCCGAACGGTTTGCCTCGTGCCGTGCAGATCATTGGATTACGGGAACAGGGTCTGCAAATAGGCCTTCATCGCCGGGCTCAATGGCTTGTAGAGTTTGGCGTTGTAAGAAGCATTATACGGAATCCCTTTGGAGGTCAGATCCACAAACTGAATGGACGGGTCGGTAAATGCGTTTCCCGAACCCGGCACAATCGGATCGCCGCCTCGCGGCCGGGTCGGATCTGTGGGGCCTAAATCCCTGCCATACATTGTCGCGTAGTTGGGAGGATTTCCCTTCAACGGATTCTGAAGGATCTGTTGCGTGGCAATGGCATACTTTCGCGATGTGGCTGCGGGTGTTCCCGCTTTGACGGCCGTGTCAACATTAATCGCCTCGATGGAAATGCTGTAGTCTGTGTTGAGGAAGATCTCGAAGGTGCGGAACTGCTGCGGGAAATCACGAAGGGAGGAGGTTTCCACCTGCCAGAAACCCTTTTCAGGCGCGCCCGCCCGATCAGGCGATAAAAAGGCCTTCACGGTATTGACATGACGATGCCCGGCAATCCACATTAAAAGATTCGGCGCGTTCTGAAGAGCCCCCACCAGCTCCGTTATCGTGCAGGCATTGGTGGTTGTGGTGGATGCATCGCCATGGGCGCCAAGCCACCATTCCATTTCGGTGCCCACATTGGTCACACAGATCGGAATATGCGCTGCAATGATCATCAACTGATTGGCCGTCTGGCCATCGGCAAGTTCGGCTTGCAGCCAGGCCCAGCGCGTTTGGTCAAGAAAACCGTGGCCGTGGATATCAATGGATCCGTCGTCTTCGCGCTGGGTGTCGTCCAGCACGATGACCTTGAGCGGGACATCCGACTTGGGCACAAAACTGTAACAGGCAAAGCCGGCTCTTTCGCTTAACGGAACCAGGGAATAATTCGGGTTGGAGGAAACCAGATGAAAACCATGTCCTGACGGCTGGGACGTTGTGTTGAAAAATTCCGAAATCCATTCGGTTCTGTGCAGTGCGCGGCGGTTGGGATCGGCAACCACCTGGGGCGGGGCGTTATAGTCTTCGACAGGCCCGGAGGAGATGATGGCGCCATAAGGGGAGGCGCCGTCGATCACGCCCTGGTAAAACCTTGCCTCCGGATCATTCATCTTGTTCCTGTCGATGTTGGCCGGGAAGTTGGCGGGAATGGGGATGAGCAGATTATTCGATAGGGACCAGACGGTATCGCTTACGTAAGGCTGTTCAAGACCGGACTCATCGATGGGGAAGGAACCGATCATAAAGTGGTCATGGTTGCCCAGGGTCTGGTAGAACGGGATGGATCTGTCCAGCCCCGCCGCCTTGAACGGCTTCTGAAAATCAATGGTGGAAGCGCCGCGATGGCTTCCGGAACTCGGCGTGATGACTTTGCCGTCAATGATATCCAGATACCACCGAAGTTCGTTGTACATCGCCGTATTGGAGACATCTCCCAGCGAAATGAAAAAATCAAAGGGATTGTTGCGGTGCAGGGCGTTTGCCGTCTGAATGGCGGCGTCAAACACCTGTGGCGTATAAAGCATGACGCCCGAGTAGATGGAGCTGTTTGGTCCGGCGTACCCCGGAAGACTCTGCTGGAGGTAGATCAACTGGTTGGGTGCTTCCTTGTCGGTCAGATGGATATCCGTCATGGCAAAAAAGTTCACCAGCCGTGTTTTTTGCGCGACGGATGCGGCATGGTAACCGTCCGGCATGATATCCGTCCGCTCCACGAGAGGAAGAGGCCAGTTCACGTAGATCCACTGGCCGTAGCCCAGCCCGTCATAGTCCGGAATCCGGCACAATTGAGCCCAGGTCAGCGCCGTCCCGCCATTGGGGCTCGACGCAGGGAAAGACGGATCTCCGGGCTCGGGCATATGGCCGGGAGGGGGAGGCTCAGCTGCCGCAATATAGGGAAACGCTATCATCCGCTCCGTCGTTTTGACCACTGTGGAATCAATCGGGTAGCCCGCGACCAGCGGTATGGCGCTGTTACTTCCGCCGCCGCATCCCTGGGCCAGCGAACCTAAAGAAAGGGCTGCGACGGTACCGGCGGAAAATTTTATGAAATTACGACGCGATAATCCCTCGCGATATCTCGTCAACCAGTCTCCGGTTTCTGATGAGGGATGGTTTATCTTTTTTTGATCTTTTTCTGTCGCCATGTAGCCGTTTCCTTCCTTGCTTTAATGATTGATTCGTAACCTGTTGAAATCGACGATGCGGAATTACTGCCTTCGGGAAATTAATCGTGATGTCTTCGGGCCGGCTCTGATCAAACGGTAATCCGGTTGTCTGGCCTCAAGCAATATCGGTATCCTTCCGGAAAAACTTGAACAGGGATGTCGAAGGAGAATCAGGAAACGGTTGACGGCCATGGATCATCTTTCATCTCATAATTTTTTTTCATATATTGCATCAGCAATTTGCTCCAGCGGATGTCTTGAAACAAAGCAAAGCAAGCAGGGCCTCTTCCTAGCTTGACAGAAGCAAGGCTGTTGATGCTGCCCAGGGCTAAGGGCTCCCTTTGTTTCCTGCTCCTTCGGTTCTCCCGCACGCAAGATATAGGTGCTGATTTCTTCAAATAAAGCAACTAAAAACCCTTATCAATTATAGAATTCCGGCAGATGTGATTTATTCAACCGCGGTTCCCGGCAATTTCCCCCGGGGATTCCATATTTCCCGCCGTCGTCCATAATGCTGAAATCTTGCTTTTTTGGTTCGGTGTGCTATGTTGCCGGCCATGCAGCCACTAATCATTCCCCGGAAGGAACACCGGATTTCCCGGAAAAAAATAAACCGGAATGTTCTCCGCACACTTTACCGGCTCCACGACAACGGTTTCATTGCCTATTTGATCGGGGGGTGTGTCCGCGACCTGCTCCTGGAGCGCACGCCCAAAGACTTCGACATTGCGACAGACGCCAGACCCGGTCAGATCAAACGTCTCTTTCGAAATTGCCGTCTTATCGGCCGCCGTTTCAGGCTGGCGCATCTGCACTTTGCAGACGAAATTCTCGAAGTATCCACGTTTCGGGCTGATGCCCTCCCTGAAGAACCGGACACGGAAAGTCCGGCGCCCAACAACCACAACCCCCGTCACCTCAAGGACGATACCGGAATGGTCCTGCGCGACAATGTTTTCGGCACACCGGAACAGGATGCCCTCCGCCGTGACTTTACGATCAACGCCCTTGCCTATAATATCGCAGATTTTTCGGTCATCGACTACACGACCGGACTCGCCGATCTCCGCGACGGAATCATCCGCCCCATCGGCGACCCTTACGTGCGCTTTACGGAAGACCCGGTGCGCATGCTCCGCGCCGTTCGTTTTGCCGCATCCCATCATTTTGTCATCGAACCTGCCACGTGGGAAACCCTTTGCGAACTGTCCTCCACCATTTCCCGCGCGACGCCGGGAAGGCTCTACGAAGAGATGTTGAAACTCTTCCTGTTCGGCGCTGCGCGGCCGGCTTGCGGTCTGATGTACGAAAGCGGCCTCCTTGCCGCCCTCTTCCCCGAGTTGGCTAAGTGGCTGGGCGAAAATCCCGACCGTCTGAACATCCTGACCACGAATCTTGGCTGCCTCGACCAGCAATACCAGAGAGGAACATCGCCCTCCCCGGCGCTCTTCTTTGCCGCTTTCTTCGGTCCCCTGTTGGAGGAAAGAGCGCTGGCCGGCCACCGGGACGGCATTCCTATCCGGTTGACGCAGGATGCCGTGTGCCGGGAGTTCATTGCTGAGTGTTCGAAGACTGTGAGCATTCCCGGAAAGGTCGTCAACCAACTGCGCAACGTTCTTGCCATGCAGCACGTGCTTCACAAAGTACCGCCGCGCCGTCCTTCAGTCATCGCCAGGAGGCCGGAATTTACAGACGCCCTGGCCTATCTGCATCTTGCAGACGAGTCGAAAGGGGCAAGTTCATCCGCTCCGGCCTGGTGGAATGCGTTTCTTTCCGGGAAGCCTCTGTCCGTCCCGACGGAAACGCCGACCGATAAAGCGCCGGCGAAACGGCGCAGAAGACGGAAACGCAGACGCCGCCCTGCCGCGCCGGCCGATACAATCCACGGCTAGGAAAAACCCAGGACCGTTTTGTCGGGCAGACGCCCGGCCGACGCTTGCGTTGGGCCTCGAAAGGGACTATAGTATGCGCCACGGGCAGGCGCCGCATGGATTCAGCGACAAGCGAAGATCAAAACGGACGCCCATTCTTCCCTGTCCAGGAAACAATACGCAATTCGGATAAAGGAGGAATGTATGAAAAAATATGGCGCAGAATTTTTTGGAACGTTCTGGCTGGTGCTTGGCGGATGCGGCAGCGCCGTCCTCGCGGCGGCTTTCCCGGATGTCGGCATCGGACTGCTGGGCGTGGCGCTGGCCTTTGGCCTGACCGTGCTTACGATGGCCTTCGCCATCGGGCACATATCCGGCTGTCACCTGAACCCGGCCGTTTCTCTCGGCCTCTGGGCCGGAGGCCGCTTTCCGGGAAAAGAGTTGCCGCCCTATATCATTGCGCAGGTTTTAGGGGGCATTGCAGCAGGGGGCGTTCTGTTTCTGATTGCTTCGGGTCACGCCGGCTTCGATGTCTCCGCCGGTTTTGCCTCAAACGGCTACGGCGCCCACTCGCCCGGCGGCTACAGTCTGCCGGCCGCCCTGATAACGGAAGTGGTCATGACCATGATGTTTCTCCTGGTCATTATGGGCGCCACGGATAAAAGGGCGCCGCAGGGATTTGCCCCGATTGCCATTGGATTGTGCCTGACGCTCATCCATTTGATCAGCATTCCGGTGACGAACACCTCGGTGAATCCTGCGCGCAGTACGGGCGTTGCTCTGTATGTCGGCGGTTGGGCGGTGGCGCAGCTTTGGCTCTTCTGGGTGGCCCCGATCGTTGGCGGTATGCTTGGCGCGCTCATCTACCGTTTTATCGGCAGCGAAAAAAGCTGACCGGAAACATGCCGGACACACTCCTTCAGCGGAGCGCAAATGCCGCGCCCGCTGAAGCGAGTGCCGGCGTCCGGGCGAATCGGCTGCCCGCTGCTGAATTTCTGTCCCGCCGCTTCTTTGATCAACATTTCAGAACTGGCGCGGGAGGGACGTTGCCGGTGCTTCCTTCCGCTCCATCCGTTCTTTTGTTTGTGCAAAACAACGCTGACCTTTTCCGCCCGGTCCGCGGCTGGGTGGCGTTGCCGGCACTCAGCCGGCAATGAATTCGGAACTTGACAATATTCTTCAGTTTATATAATTTCTGACCGCCGAACGTTGCGTTCGGTTATCTTTCCTCAAGACTTTTTTGCAACAGAAAAAACAGTGCAAGCGGATAGTGTGTTCAGTATTCATTTTGTTTCAGAACTCTTTGAGAACGGATCTTGATGAGGAGAAATGATTATGAGGAAAACCCTGGTCGTGGTGGCGGCGGTTCTGTTTGCTCTCTTATTTTTTATTTCAGGCTGCAGCCGGGGCGACGGCGATTCAATGGCCGGCGGCGCAAAGATTTATTCCGCCAAAGGCCGTATACAATTGCCCGAGGGCAGCGCGCTTGCCATGAGTGACCTCACGGTGCTCGGCTGCCTGTCCAGCGTGACGCCTGCAAACGACGGCAGTTTCCGTGTGGACGAGCCGGACACCGGCCCCGCCCTGGTGTTAGTTCGGGACAGGGAAGGCCATTTGATCCTCATGGGATTTGTGGACGGCACGGATGACACGGTTGCCGAAATCAGCGCCAAATCGACGGCCGCGGCCATTCTCTTCCAGCAGCTCTGTGTTTATACCCTCCTGCCCTCGGCCTGGAAAGAGGCCCTGGCCGTGCTTATGGCGGACGCCAACACGGCCGCGTTGGCCAACGTTATCGCTGCGCGCCTTGCCGCCAATCCGGCCGTGTTTGAAGACCAGGATGCCGGGATCCGCGCTGCCGTAACCGCCGCCGCCGAAGCCTTGCTTCCCGCGCCGATGCGAGCGGCATCGGGCCGGAAACCGGCCAGCCGGCAAGCAAAGCGTTTCGCTGCGGCCGCCGCGTCAGGCGACGTCGCCGCTATTGTCGTTACGAGCGAGCCCCTCCAGTCAGGGATTCAGGTCGGCGCCAATCCTGACGGCGACGGCATTATTTTAACCAACAACTACCGGCGCCATGCCTGGTACTGGGTCTATGTCACAGGCTACCAGAACGCCGACGGTCAGGATGTCCCCTACGGCATCGGCCAGTGGGTCGATGTCACCAACGGCTATCTTTCAGCCACCAACGGCCTGGCCGGCGCTCTGGGCGCCACGCTGGATGCCTGGTATGACAACGTCGCGTACAAGCCGGTCAACACTTCGCCGATCGGCATCTCTCTTGTGCCCGGCAACGCCAAAAAAGTTTATATGGCCGTCGTCACGGCAAGCTACGGACGCAAAAGCCAGACCCTGCCGGGGCCGATTACCGGAGATGCTCAAAAAGAGAGCTCCTGGTACAAGGGACATGAAGGCATGCTGGGCGTCGGCCTGGTTAAGGACTTTCTGTTTCCCGCCATCTTTACCTTTGTTCCGGCCAACGCCCTCGGACGCCTGACGGGAAAACAACTGACCGATTTATCCTGGGATCTGATCGGCGCCTGCACGCAGGCCGGTTTCGATGCGACCGCCTCGCTGGCCACCCTGGACTGGAACGGAGCAAGCTGGGCGATCATCAAGGGCGTCGCCACCGACGAAAAGCTTCGCGAGACCGTGGGCGCCCTGATTGCCACCCGGGTGCTTTCCAATTATTCCTCAAAGACCAGCGGACTCATCGCCGGCAGCGCCAAGCTGTTGATGAAGGCGCTGAAAGTCATCGATTACGCCTATCTCGGCATCGACTATGTGGCCATCGAGAGAGACTGCGCCCGTTCCGACACTTACAATTATTTCACGCTCACCGCAGTGCCGCCGGTTGTGAGGATCGAACCCAGCCCGGCCTGCGTCCACCCCGGCATGTCCGTGAATCTGACGACGTATAAAAACATTGCCACCGCCGGGAGCTATACCTACAGCTACTCCACGAAAGGCAAGTACGGCACGTTGTCCGCAGGCGCGCAAAGCGGCATCGCGTTTGATTCCACCAGTGAAACGGTGACGTACAACTGCAAGCCGGACGCGGCTGTCGGGGCCACGGAAACCGTCAAAGTGGTGGTGGAGCGCCGGATTGTGACCGATAGCGGGTATCAGATGAATACGATCGGCGAGGCGACGGTAAACATTACCGTCACGGCTCCCGCAATCACGATCGATCCCCCGGTCAAGTCCGTTTCCGCCAATTCCGCCGCCGAATTTGCCGCCCGGTATGACGATGCTGTTTCCACGGACACTCGCCTGATGTACCATTGGACAAACACCGGAAAAGCGGGGCATCTGCTGGACGCGTCCAGCGCCGCCAGCGATGACTTTACGACGTCATCCGCCACCGTGGCATACGTCGCCGGAACATCCGCCGGCAATGATACCGTGACGGTTGAAGTCCTTCTGGTCGTCGACGGAAAGTCCTATCCGCAGGGGAAGGCCGCCGCCCTGGTGACCGTGACAAACGACAATTACAAAACCGCCGGCGAAAGACGCGTCATCTGGAAGGTTGTGCAAACGACAACCTCCGGCGACCCCACGCGGTTTGACATGACCGCCATGTATCTTGTCGTCTGGAAGAAGCCGCCGACAGTCTACCCCTATTATGCCGTTACCGTTCACACGCACGGCAAGGATGGAGAGGGCAGCGGCGCAATTAATCTCGATACGGACGGCGAAATTGCCTACCTCTCAAACGCCAACAACGGAATCTGGGATCGGGCCAGGCTGGAAGGCCTGTGTTTGTGGCCGGAGATGTGCGGACACGACTTGCTCAAAGGCGTGCTTGCCGATGATGAACTGGCAATGGTCGTCATCGGTTTCTGGACAAACGCCTCACAAAATGACGTCAACTTTTATAAGGCGCGTTTTTATGACTGGTGGGTTCAGGACACTGCCGGCTGGACGTACGATGTCGAAGGAAGCCTGAAAAGTTTTCAGTAGGCCGGACATGAGAGGGGGGAAGACGGCGGAAGGTCGTTGATTCTTGACTTGTGTCGCTTCTTCGCCCTTCTTTATGTCTTATTGTAAATCATGAAAGGAGCGCTGTCATGAAAGCCTTTTGCACAATTGCCGTCCTGCTGGCCCTGCTGATCCTGACGGTCGGCTGCGGGGCAAAACATTCCGGAATCGGCGGCGCGGCCGGCGAGGCAACGGCGGCCACGGTTGCGGCCAATGACCGTTTTTCGCAGTTGCTGATCCATGCGAACGCGCAGGATGACGATGAGGCCCGGCGCGGTTTCATGGCAAGACCAACCGGCAGGATCACGAACGCGAAAGGCGAGGTCCTGGTCGATTTCGATGCGTTTGCGTTTGTTGCGGGCGCGGCGCCCCCGACGGTCAATCCGAGCCTCTGGCGGCACGCCGTTTTGAATAACCGGATCGGTCTGTTTAAAGTAACGGACGGCATTTACCAGCTCAGGGGTTTTGATGTAGCCAATATGACGCTCATCGCAGGCAAAACCGGCTGGATCGTGGTGGATGCCCTGACCTGCCGGGAAACGGCGGAAGCGGCCCTTGGCTTTGCGCGAAAACATTTGGGGGACAAACCCGTCTCGGCCCTCATTTTCACGCACAGCCACATCGACCACTTCGGAGGCGCATTGGGCGTGCTGTCTTCCGAAGAGGCGGCCGCGCGCAAAATTCCCGTTCTCGCGCCGCAAGGATTTCTGGAGGAAGCGGTCAGCGAAAATATTCTGGTGGGAACCGCCATGGGACGCCGGGCCAATTATCAGTTCGGCATGACGCTCGAGCGCTCGGCAAAGGGTCTGGTTGATGTGGGCCTGGGCAAGTTTATCGCGTCCGGGAAAAGCGGCATTCTGCCGCCGACGGTCATTATCCGAAAGGCCGAAGAGGCTCGGGTGGTTGACGGCGTCCGCTTCGTCTTCTACAACGTGCCGGGGGCGGAGGCGCCCGCGGAGCTCACCTTCCTTCTTCCCGAAAGGAAGGCCTACTGCGGCGCCGAGATCCTGAACCGCACCATGCACAACCTCCTGCCGGTGCGCGGCGCGAAGGCGCGCGATGCCCTGCGCTGGGCAAACTATCTGCAAGAGGCCCTGGAGCAGGCCGCGGACGCCGAGGTGTGCTTCAACACGCACAACCACCCGGTCTGGGGCCGGGCGCGCATCGCGGAGTTTATCGCCAAGCACCGCGATGTCTACAAATACACCCATGACCAGACGATCAGGCTCATCAATGCCGGCTTGACGCCCCGCGAAATCGCCGACCGGATTCAACTGCCCGCCTCGCTTGCTTCGTATCTGGCCGGCCGCGGCTATTACGGCGATCTGCGCCATAACGTCAAAGCGGTCTATCAGTTTTACATGGGTTTCTATGACGGCAATCCGGCGCACCTCAACCCCCTGCCGCCCGAGGAGTCCGCCAGACGCTACGTGAAGCTGGCCGGCGGCGCGGACAAAGCCGTAGCAGAGGCGCAGGACGCTTTCGACCGCGGCGACTACCGCTGGAGCGCCGAGCTTTTGAATCACGTCGTGTTTGCCGAGCCGGGCCATAAATACGCCGCCGAGCTGCTGGCGCGCACCTACGAGCAGATGGGCTACATGGCCGAGGCGGCCACCTGGCGCAACAGCTATCTCGCGGCCGCTTTTGAGTTGCGCAACGGACCGCCGAAGAAGGGAAGGGACAGGAGCTCCGTTTTCGACATGCTCATGCAGACGCCGACGGAATATTTCCTCTCCGCCATGGCCGCTGCCCTGGACGGACCGGCCGCGGAAGGCAAGAACCTCAAAATCAATCTCGTCATCTCCGACACCGGAGAATCCTACGTCCTGTGGATTGAAAACGCGGTGCTGCACCACCGGAAGGCGGCGCCTGCGGCCGGCGCCGACGCAACGCTTACGCTCAGCAAAAAACTCTTCATCAAAATGTTGACCGGCGGCGCCGCGGCGAAGGACGCGCTGCTTGGCGACGAACTGCAAATCGCGGGCAGCAGGATCGATCTGGTCCGCTTCTTTATGCTGCTCGGCAAGGCCCCCGGCACTTTTCCCATCGTAACACCATAGGCCGGCTGCGGGGGGACGAACGCCGGCCGCCGGGTATCCGCCGCAGTTATTCTCCGGCAGATGGTGTTTGCATTTTTAACAAATGCCGTATAAGCCTGCCTTGGGATATCAAGAAATCGAGGAGACAAGGCATGCTGAAATCCCCGTCCGGATTCCTGCGCGGCATAGTGGGCGTGGCATTTATCGCGATC
>Ga0228535_1001515_pt1 | contig 34123 bp, 18 predicted proteins | sample SJ1metagenome_FD_168457 | JGI IMG/M metagenome (GOLD analysis project Ga0228535, IMG submission 168457) | Enriched culture of PCE-dechlorinating microbial communities from Ithaca, New York, USA - SJ1 | ecosystem: Engineered > Modeled > Simulated communities (microbial... > Unclassified | place...
TTATTAGGATATCATCTTTTTTATCTATTATTCTCTGAGATTCTTCATATGCCTTGTCTATCTTTGGCTTAATCTCATCTACCGAATCCTTTATATTCTCAAAGGATTCTATGGCTTTTTGAATATTGGATTTTTGCTCATTGATTTCTTCGCTTACAGCTTTAGTAGAGTTAATCATTCCATCTGTTTCAACTGCTACTGAGCTTATGATTGAATTTATTTCTTCAGAGGATTCCCTGCTTTTTTCTGCTAGCTTTCTGATTTCATCAGCTACTACTGCAAAGCCTCTTCCTGCTTCTCCAGCTCTTGCAGCTTCTATGGCTGCATTTAGTGCTAGAAGGTTTGTCTGGTCTGATATTTCGTTTATGAGCTCTGTGATTTCATTTACCTTGCTTACGTTATCTCCTACTAGCTTAACTTTTTCTATAAGAGAACTAAAGTTATTGTAAAGTCCATCAAAGGACTCTGTAACCATATTCATTTCAGTAGAGCTTGAATCTGCCAAGGTTTTTATATTACTTGAAGATTCTTCTATGCCTTTTACTTCTTTTGACATCTGCTCTATATCCTCTGCAAAGCCGTACATGGTTTCTGAAATTAGCTTAAGCTTTTCAAACTGGTCAGCTGAGCCAGCTGCCACATCACTTATTGCCATAGCAACGCTTTCAGCTGTAGTACTCATATCTTGAGAAAATGAAGATAAAAGTTTAGAGCTTTCGTCTATTTTTACAGAATCCTCTTTAAATCCTCCAATTATACTTTGAAGCTTTTGCTGCATATTAGAAAATGCTCTAGCAATATCTCCTAGTTCATCGTTTTTATTCACGTCCTTGGCATCTATCTCTTCAGCTAAATATCCATCGGAAATATGCTCAGCAACTTTACTGATACGCTTAGATCTTTTAGATAGACTGGATGCAAAGTAAGCTATTATAATCGCTAGTATAATAATAGAGCCTATACATGTCGCTGCAAATATTCCAAGTAGCTTATTTAGTCCTTCAAAAAGCTGCTTTTCAGGAATTTCTATAACTACTGCCCAATTAGTTTCCTTTGCCATATCATAATAGATAAGGTTTTTTCCACCATTTGCTTCTATACTGGTATTCCCAAGCTTTCCAGATAATATATCCCTTGATACGCTGTGAAATAAAGTAGTTTCATCTTCTACTATGTTGTTTTTCATGATAGCATCCTTATTAATACCTGCCATATATAAGCCTTCCTTACTTATAAGCAAGGCACTTCCACCTTTAGCAAGCTCGACATCAGCCACCATCTTTTGAATACTTGTAAGGTCTATATCTGCTGTAACAACACCTATAACTGCAGAATCTCTTACTATAGGATATGAAAAAGTAATCATAGTGACATCTGTTCCAGGGTCGTAGTATGGCTCTGACCAAGCTCCTTCTCCACTTGAATCAGCACCTATCCTATACCATGACTCATTCCAAATATCAACGCCTTCTGTCCAGTAGCTATTGTCTATCACTACTCCTGATCCATCTTTATATGCATAAGGAGAGTAAGCTGGCATATTATTATAAATATTTGGCTCAAACCAGACTCCTATCCCAAAGGTATCGTCATTTACCTCCAAATAGCTCTCTAGTAGTGCTTCATATTCTGGCTGAGTCAGTGCATTAGGATTTGATGCTACTGTTTTTCCTAAAGCTTCTCCTAGTCGTTTGTGTGCTATAAGCGACTGATTTATCTCAGCTATAGTATGCTCTAGCTTATACTCCATCTGATAGGATATTTCTTCTTCTATCATCATCTTTGAATACATATATCCAATGCTTGAAAGCACCACCATAACAATTAAAATAGGTGGCAATAAAGTCACTAGGATTTGCTTTGCAAGTCCAGACTTTGTTTGAATACTTTGTTGAATATTTTTTCCCATAGACTTCACCCCTCAATTTATAATCATAATAATTAAATTAATATTAAACAAAATATAAACTATATTATAATGCTGTTCTCACATATTCTCAATAGCCAAAAGTTAAATATTATTTAATTATTAGTCTTTTATATATCTCTGTTAAGGAAAACCAACCATATGGGTTGTTTTCTTCATCAACTGTTAGAATAGTCTCTTTTCCAAGCTCTATGCTTTTTTGAATCCCTTGAAGTACAGTAGCGTCATATTTTACTACACTACTGCTGTCATAAAGGTCAAAGCTTATATCTGACTGCTTTATTACTAAATCTTTGATTTTTATTGTATTAAGATAAGCCATAAAATCCTTGGATTCAAAGAATTTCTTGGCATATTCACTTCTGTCATTTACTAATACAAAATCCCTCTTTTTTTCATTTCTCTCTATTACCCCATTGTTTAGAAGCACTATTCTTGTCCCTAATTTTATAGCCTCTTCTATATCATGAGTGACAAAGATTATAGTTTTTTTAAGCTTGCTATGGATTTTGATTAGTTCATCTTGAAGATTTCTCCTAGTTATTTCATCCACTGCCCCAAATGGTTCATCCATAAGAATAATTTCTGGATCAGCCGCTAACGCTCTAGCAACCCCTACTCTTTGCTGCTGTCCTCCGCTTAGCTCTTTAGGATATCTTCTAAGCATACTCTCATCCATACCGACTAGTTTTATAAGCTCATTTGCTACTGATTTTTTCTCAGGCTCTGATTTTTTTAATAAATCTAGTACAAAACAAATATTGTCTTCGACTGTCAAGTGTGGAAGCAGTCCGATTTGCTGGATAACATAACCTATACCTCGTCTTAATTCAATTAAATCATATTCATCTATTTGCTTACCCTTTACTTTTATTTCTCCTGAATCAGGTATTAACAGTCCATTTATCATTTTTAATATAGTGGTTTTTCCACAGCCTGAAGGACCTAGTAATACCAAAAACTCACCTTGCTCTATAGCTAAGGAAAATTTGTCTAATACTACATTTTCACTATAGGCTTTGCTCACTTCACTAAATTCAATTATTGCCATTATATCAGTCCCTTTGCTTTTAAAAACTGCTCTGCCACATCTCTTGGGTCCATATTCTCTTTTTCAACTTGATAATTCATCTGTATCATTTCATCATCTGATATCTGCCCTGTTAACTTTTCAAGAACCTCTTCAAGCTCAGGATATTTATCTAGAGTTTCTTTTCTTATAAGTGTAGCTGCTTGATAGGCTGGGAAGAAATTTTTGTTATCTTCTAGCACCTTTAAATTATATTGCTTGATTAGTCCGTCAGTTGAAAACGCATTTATTACATCTACTTCATCAGAGCCTATAGCTTCGTACTTAAGTCCAATATCCATTTCCTTAGTATCCTTGAACTCAAATCCATAAGCATCCTTTAGAGCTTCATATCCATCGTCTCTTTCAAAGAAATCATATTCTGCTCCAAACACTAAATCATTGCTAGCTAAAGCCAAATCATCATAGGTTTTTAGATTGTAAGTCTGAGCTGTAGATTCCTTTACAGCAAGGGCATAAGTGTTATTAAACCCATATAAGCCTAGCCACTTAATATTGTATTCCTCTAAATATCTATCTTGTACTCTTTTATAAAGCTCATCTGAATCCGTTATAAGATCCTCTTTTAGTACAAACAATAATCCTGTTCCAGTGTACTCAGGATATATGTCAAAATCACCCCTTAACATAGCTGGATGTATATTAGATGTTCCTCCACCTATTCCAAGTTTTTTCTCCACTTTTATGTCAGTATGATTTTCTATAAGAAGAGATAGCATCTCAGCCAAAATATACTGCTCAGAATGAGGCTTTGATGCAATTACTACAGTTTTTGGTTCTTGACTAGAGCAAGCTGTAAGCGTCAAAAGTATTGCTGTTAATATCAGTCCTGCTAGTATTCTTTTCATTTTATCCTCCTTAGGTGCTCACATATTGATTTTTCATGAGCCTTTCAATCAATCCTAATATAAAATCAACCACAAAAGCTAAGCCTGCAACTAAAAGGCTTCCTGCAAAAGTCATTTCAGGAAAATTAGTCGTTATTCCTCTCCAGATTGCTACACCTAGTCCTCCAGCTCCTATAAATGATGCAATTGCTCCAAGTGCTATAGTCATTACTACCATAGTTCTAAACCCTGCAAAAATAACAGGAAGAGCAAGAGGAATTTGAACCTTTAGCAAAAGCTGTCTATCCGTACTTCCCATTCCTGTGGCTGCTTGGATTAAAAAAGGATCTACCTCATTTATCCCAACATACGTGTTTCTAATTACAGGAAGAAGCCCATATATGCAAAGTGCAATAAGAGCACTTTTATTTCCTACCCCAGTTAATGCCACCAAAAATCCAAAAAGAGCAATAGATGGAATAGTGTATATTATATTCACTGTTCCCATTATAAATCCTGCTAAAACCTTATTTCTCGTCATATAAATACCAAGCGCAATACCTATAACTGTAATTATTAATATAGCTAAAAATGTTAGATACATATGCTGTATAAATAATGTGAGGAAAAATTCTTTCCTTTCCATAAAAAGACTAAAAACATTTTTTATAAAGGTTATTTTGCTCACCACACTTTCTCTTTTTTATTGTTAACCTATCACTCTACTATTCATACCCAATACAAAAAAAAACCACTCAATTAAATGAGCGGCTTTTTAAATACTATATTCTTCTAATTTTAAAACCTATAAATATAAGAATAGCTCCAAGTAAATAGTAGAAAGTAGAATCTATTGCTCCAGTTTTTGGTAATACTGGAACTCCAGTAGGAAGATCTCCATTTATATCTTCTTCACTTGGCGGTGTTACAACACCAAGTGGAATTTCTTCCACTTCTATATCTATTACTACTTCTTCGTCTCCATCAGGATAGCTAATCAGTATTGTAAAGCTATCTTCTCCTACAAATCCAGGATTTGGATCATATACCCAGTTTCCATCCTCATCTATAGTTACTTCACCATTTTGTGGAGGAACTACAACAGTAGGAACCCCTTCATCAGGTATATCAACTTGTCCTCCTATTGGAGTATTCTCCGGTGTAGTAATTGGTGGTGTTACTGGTGGAGTTACCGGCGGTGTTACTGGCAGTGTTACTGGCGGTACTACCGGTGGCGTTACTGGTGGTGTTACTGGTGGTACTACTGGTGGCACTACTGGTGTTGTTCCGCCACCTCCTCCACCGCCAAAAGGTCTCAAACTATTTATTTTTGATAATACTAAAGTTTGAGTCTGATTATCCAAAATTTCAAAATTTATAGGATTTTTATCCAGTAAATATCCAGAAGGAGGATTAACCTCTACAAATCGATATTTACCAGGAGTCAATCTTGCTATATATATTTCTCCGTTTGAATCTGTTGTGTATTCATCTATCTTTGTGTAGATTCCTGCAATTTCATTTAATAACTCAAATTTCGCACTACTTAACTTCAGAGTTTGAGATTGGTTATACTTTGTAAGTTTTACCGAGTGGTCCTTTTTAACATTTTCCACTTGAATATCCAGTATTTTAGCGTCTACTCCATCTCCATCAAAATCTACAGAGATTTCGGTAGTGTCTAAAATATAGTTTAGATTTGCAGTAACTTCTTTTAATTTATACGAACCATATGGCAAATCTTGGAAAATAAGATCTCCGTTTGAATTAGTAGTACCATTTGCTACTACTGCTCCAGCTTCATCAAGAAGATTAAATTCTACCGCATTAATGAATATTGAATTATCAGCAGAATCTACCTTTTTAATTTTTAAATCTCCCTTGCCTCTTGTATTTGTAGCTTGAACCTCTGAAAATGAGGTTTGGTTAAGATTGATTTGGAAATCAAACCTTTTGTCAGCTTCTGATGTTGGAAGCAGATAATACTTAGGTGCTTTGATTTCCTTGAAATAATAGTTTCCAGCCTCAAGATTATTGATGGAAATCAATCCATTAATATCTGTTTTAAATTGCCCATTTTCATCTCCAATAAAGCTTCCATAAGCATCTTTAAGCACTTTAGAATCATCACTAGATTTATAAATTGCAAATACCGCATCGCTTAGCTTCTTGATGCTATCATCTTTATCGTTTTTTATTAATTTTACAGCTTGATAAATTTTTTCATTTTCAATTTCTATGACTAGATTTTCATTGCCTGCAATTAATGTGTTGTTGGCATCACTTAAGGTAACAACAGTCTCTGCACTTCCTACATATCCATCTGGAACAGTAGTCTCTGTCAGCTTATATGTCCCATACTTTACACCAGTAAAGCTTGCTATTCCATCTGGCAAAGTCGTATTTGAAATATAGCTGTGAGCAGAATTTGTTGTGTCAGTAAGTGTAAATTGTGCTCCTTCTAAGGAGCTTTTATCAGCTTTATCAAGTTTTTTTACTACTAAATCACCCAGCTTAGCATTTGTTGCTGTTTTTTCTATTGTCGCAACTTGACCATCTGATATAGTAAAGTTTATCGGTGTACTGTCCAAACTATATAGAGGAAGAGTCTCTATCTCTATAAGTCTATAGTTTCCAGAGGTTAATTCATTAATATAGATTTTACCATTTGAATTAGTGACTAATCTATCATATCCTGCAACTGGATTAAATGTTCCCGACGTTTCTTTTTCAAGCTTGTATACTACTGACTCTAGAGCTAAATCCGAGTCATGCTCTGCTACTTTAGTAAGCTGTACAGCTTGCTTAAACTTCTTATTTTTAACAACTATATTTTCTATTGATTCATCTATTGTTATTTTTTTTCTGTCTTTATATTCAGAAGAGTTTAAGTCATAAAATGCTGGAGCGGTTTTTTCAACTAAATAGTAGTCTCCATATCCCAGTTTCATGCTGAAGGTATATACTCCATCTTCATCTTGAGATATTTCTTCAATCAGAACTCCGTCAGTAGCTTTATTCCAAAGCTGAAAAACTGCACCCGATAACTTTTTACCGCTGTCATCAACATCCTCTTTTGTTACCTTAACTATCCCCTTATGAGTGAATGCTCCTCCGAAATAGCTGAAACTAGCATTGTATGCTTTTTGGTTGCTTCCCGTGCTTTCTCCGCTTGAATCATCTGAATTGTGAGCATAGCTTAGTGTAGCGGTGTTTTCTATGTTAGAGCCTGATGCCCCTAGGAAGTAAGACCTGTATACTAGCTTATATGCTTTAGTTAAAGTCTGCTTAAATGTGATAGTGAATGTAGGGTCTGTGGATTCGTCTGAAAATACAATGTCAAACAAGTCTTCTCCTGCTTTATGAACCGTGCCTTCTGTAGGCGTGGCATTTTCTCCGCTAAAATTCATCTCTACCAGCTTAAAACTGTCTTTATAAAGTAGCTGGTTAAGATTACCTTCACTGTCTTTTCCTACTGTGTCTGTAATCACGGCATTTTTAATTGTCGATTGACTCCAGTTTAAGTTGAGTGTCCACTCAACTACTGCCGAGTTACCATCTTGAGTAGGTGCTTTTGTAATCAAATCCTTAGAATGCTTAACTTCCAGCTCTTTTTCCCAGTGTCCTCTACGAATGGTGTCATTTAAAAATTCCGCTTCATTCTTCACCTTATGATTAGTAACCTGTGGCATATAATAATCATGCTTTGTAGTTGAAGTATACTCCACTCTATATGGTGAATTTATAGAGGCTTTGAATTTTATCTCAAATTGATTATCAGGGATAAAGGTTAAATCATAATCGACTCCGTCTACTAGTGCTGGTTCTGTTACTACTCCATTTCCACCACTGCTTAGATCCAGATGATAAACCTTTATGGAGCTTCTGTCTATTATTTGTGATGCTGGAAGTACATCTTTTAATACAGGTACTGCCACAGTATCAAAATTATAGTTGAATCCTACCTGCCAATAAAATTTCTTTTCTTCATAGTTATAGACTCCACCCTTATAACCATTTTCTTTTTGTTGATTATTAATATTTACCTTAGATGAAATCCATGAAGAATCGTAAATTGTTCCATTAGTATCCCATTTAACCTTGGCTTTGTTTTCATATTCCATATCTTTAGGATTATTTGCGTCTTTTATGTCGTAGTATGTGGTATAAACTATTTTGTATATTCCATCTGAACCTCCGCTGTTTGGAATCGTAAGTTCAAAACCACCTTTTTGATTTCCTTCTGTGAAATTCCCACTTTCATCAAATTCTCCTAGCTTCAATGTGTAATCAGTAGAACTACTTAACGTAGTACTTCCTTTTTCGACTACAAAGGTTCCATCTTTTATCTTTAAATTCTTATTTACAAAGCTGTCTGATATTACTATATCCTTCATATTGTAATTTGCTGAATTTATAGTAAGCGTCCAGTCAACTGTCTTGTTTTGATAGTTGATGTTTGAGTTCGTTTTTGATATTACGTTTTGATTATACTGGATGGTCTTCTTTCTGTCGTTTACATTATCTGTTCTATCACTTCTTATTACCTCGTTTGTTATAGGTATATCTTTTGATATGACATTGTTTGAATCAGCAAGCTTTGTTTTATACTTAATGTCAAATTTTTCTGTAACTTCTCTGTTTAGTGTCAAAATAAATCCTTCAGTGCTATTTGATATAGTATAGTCTCCTGCTGATAATTCTGAAACAGATATATTCCCGTCCAGAATATGCCCTACGCTCCATGTATCTGTGATTTTAGTACCTGATACTATAGTTTTTTCATTTGCATTTACAGTTATTGTCCAAGCCGTGGTCCCTGTAGGCGTAGTCTTTGTACCTTTTTTTTCCAAAGGCTTTCCGTAATTTATTGTTACATTTTTTGTGATGCTAGTAGCTCCTGGAAAGCTTGCTTTGTTTTTTACTGTCTGGCTTGCATCTTCTGTATCTCCTGGTATAGTTTTGTAAATAATTTCATATGCATATTCGCCTGAAAGGTTAAGTGAAAAATTGTCTTGAGTATCTCTTAGTTGAGTAAATGATGTAGTAACATCTTCTTCATTAACTCTTGTAATTCCGTCAGGTGCCAGCTTGTATCTTGTTACCTCAAGCGAATCAGCCTTGTATTTATGATTTGTATTCTCAAGAGAATCAGTAAAAGTTTTTTCTGTACCCAAATCGTTCATTGATGTATTTACATTTATTTTCCAGTCTATTTCCTTTAAATTATTATATGGCTCAGGAGTAGTCACTATCTTGTCCAGAGTTTTTCCTCCAACTGGTTTAAATTTTATAGGAATCGTTATGCTTCCTCCAGCCTCATCCTTATCTGGCAAAACCAAATCTTGATTTATATTAGTATCTGAGCTTTCAAATTTAGCCGTTATTCCAAAAAAACCGTCTACCTTTAGCCCTCCTATATCTTGCCCCTCTGGGTTATATTGTCTTATGTTATCGTTAAAAGTTATCACCACTTTCCCATCAGTTACTGTGTAAGTCGCATAAGCAACTCCGCCTTCTGATAAATTTCCTGAGCCACCAGCAGCTATTAACGGCTCTGGGAGTTCATAAGAAAGTTTGCTTCCAGACAGATACATATGTTCAGCTTCTAAGGTGAACATTATTTCAAGCCAGATTTCATCGCCTATTTGGGGTCTGTACTCTGCTATATCTTGAATTTCTGTACCATTTGCTTGATTTTTAGCAATTACAGTATGAATTACTGTATCTGGAATATCAGCAACAGGTCCTCCAAATAGAGAAATGCCACCAAACAAGTTAAAAGGAGGCTCTTCATTTTGTTTTTCTTTTGCCCCTGAAACTTCAAAGCTTCCATTGAAAGTTTTTTCCAATGGTTTTTCAACTTCAACTGAAATACTTTCATCTGTAGTTATTTCTAGATTTTCAGCTGGTACAACTAAATCTTGATTTTCTTCTTTTATAATGTTTTTTACATCTTCTTCTTTAATTTCAATCTGTAGCTTACCCTCTGTTGAAATAGTATAAGTTCCTATTTCTTTTCCTTCACTGATTAAATTTCCTCTAGCCTCTTCTTCAAGCTCTAGATTAGTATCTAATTGAAATCTTGTTTCACTACCTTCTTTGTAGCTGTACTCCCAGCTTAATGTAGCGCCATCATCACTAAATGAAGTATTTGTGATGGAAAAAGGTTTATTTATAGAATCCGCAAATGCAACCAGCGGTTCCATAGGGATAAACCCTGTAATCATGACGACCATAAGAACAATACTTAAAAATCGCCTACGTCGTTTTTTTAATGTTGACAATTATGTTTCACCCCTTTTTCTGTTAATTTTTAAGTAAAAGTTTATGATAATAATTTCTTCTACTTTAATATTTATTAATATTGAATTTACAGCAAAAAGTACTTATTATAAATGAAATATAAGTTCAAGTTGGTTTTGGATACAAAAAAAATAGATATAGTCTATTTTTTATACCAAATTTACCTTTTAAAAAGATATAATCATTTCAACATCATTATAAAAGTAAATTTTATTTATAAATATTTGTACTTTGAGGAGATAGAGTTAATGAATATTTTACATTTATCACAAAAGTATAATTCAAATAAAAAAGTAAAATCATTAATTGAAAAAAGAGAACTAAACTACAAACTAAAAAACTTATATAACTTAGAACTATATTCTCAATATTCCTATAGTTACGATTTAATTATTTTAGAAATTGACAAATATGATTACAAAACATGTCTTAAAATATACTATATACAAGATTCATCCTTCAGAGATGTTCCAATAATACTTTTATATTCTAAAAGTAATTTTTTGGTAAATGATGTTTTTGATAATTTAAATATTATAGGAATTTTAGATAAAAATAATTTTTTTGAAAGGAAATTTGAAGGTTTTTTAGATTCAATAATTAAAGAAAAATATGTTTTAGAATCATTTTCTAGTATGTCTATAGCTGTTATAGATGATACCGCTTCTAGCCTAAGCAATATAGAATCGATTTTTAAAAATAACAATATTTATACTTTTTATTCATTTACAGATATTAATAGTTTCTATAAAATAGATAAAATTTATGAATTATATATTATTCGTCAAACTTTTAAAACAGATATAGCGGATTTGGTATTTAAAATAAAAAATGATGCACCTAATTCAATCATATTTTTGCTCATAGATTTTCAAATACCCCTTACTACATCTTATTTTCTTTCAATCGGAATAGACGAGTTTATATCTACTTCATTTGATTTTACTTTGTTCATGCAAAAACTATATTCATGCGTTGTCAAAAATCAATGGGCTAATAAAATAAACCTTATTAACAAAGAGCTGTATGAGCTTGCAACAAGAGATCTTTTAACTGGTGTATATAATAGAACTTTTTTCATCGATGAGTACGAAAAAAAAGAACTAGAAGCAAAAAAAAATAATTTATCTTTTTCTATTATTTTATTTGATTTAGACTATTTTAAAAACATAAATGATGAATATGGTCATCAAAAAGGTGATTTGGTATTAAAAACAGTAGCTAAAGTAATCTCAAATAGATTAAGAAAAACAGATGTATTATCTAGATGGGGAGGAGAAGAATTTTGTATACTTTTGTTTAACACAGACATTGATACTGCCGAAAAAATCGCTGAAGAGTTACGGTTTTTAATAGAAAACATTAAGATCCAAGGAATAAGGAAAGTTACTGCTAGTTTTGGAGTAACTCAATGGAAACTTGGAGACAATAAAGAATCTTTATTTAAACGAGTTGATAATTCTTTGTATCTTGCTAAACTTAGCGGCAGAAATAAGGTTGTTACAAATAATAAATTGTACCCCAATCAAATTGGTTCTCCTATAAATATAGAATGGGGCCCTTTCTTTAGAAGCGGAAATAATGAAATTGACTCTGAGCACAAAACCCTTATTCAAATGTCTAATAATATCATAATAGAATGCTTCAAAGAAGAAAACCACCTTATAATAGTAGATATGTTTAATATCTTAATAAATCATATTTTGCAGCATTTCATTAATGAAGAACTAATATTAGAAACTTATAAATACAGTCAATTAAAAGAGCATAAGGAAATTCATAAAGAACTCACAAATAATACTTTAAAGATTCAGGAAAGATTGGTTAAAGGAGATTGTTCTCCTATTAATGTAGCTAAATACATAATACAAGATGTTGTTGTAGGGCATATTATTAAAAGTGATTTTGATTTTTTCTATATTTTTGACAATTAGCTATTTCATAAAAATATAAATTTGACTGTAGAAAAAAACAGTTCTATAAGAATTAGTTAATTATACGATTTAAGATAGATTATATTTAAGTATAACTTGGCTTACTCTACAGTCATAATTTTATTGTCTTTTTATTTATCTGGATATTTTATCAATTTTTCCCACGAAAAATTTGACTCATTTAATGCTACTTCATATCTGTACTCTAAAGAAACATAATCTTCACTAGTTTCATTCATGCATTTAGAAGTTCTCATTTCGCTTGGAGAAATACCATATTTATCTTTGAATACTTTATTAAAATAATTGCGATTTTTAAATCCTAGTTTTTCAACTATTTCTAATATATTGATATCCGTATTTTCTAAAAGATAACGAGCTTCTGCTAATATAAATATTCTTGTATAGTTTAGTAAAGTCATGCCAGAAAATTTCTTAACAACTCTATTAATATATTCACTATTATAATTTATTTTTTCTTCTAATTCTTTTCTAGATATTTTTCCCTTTGTAGACTCTAGAAGATGAGATACTTCAGAAAATATTTTTTCATGTGATGATAAATTCAACTCATATTGCTCAAATTTATAAATATCCTCATTATCAAGTAAAGAAAAAAATCTAGTAAATAGTCCTAATACTACCATCAAATATCCTGGCTCTTTTTTTATTGTTTCCAACATTATAGAATCTAAAATAGGAATTACTTTAATTTTTATATCCTCTTTATTTATAGGTTTATAATAAAAAAATATGCGCTTTGACCAATCAGTTTTTAAATTATCTTTTTCTATTAATTTATATATTTTTCTTTTATTTAAATATTTACTTCTATTGGATTTGAATGAGCAGTCATTTTGTATTATTTTATAATAAAAGTCTTCACTAATATCAATAAATAGTGCACAAAAATCAGTTGAAAAGTGCTCTTGATGTCTTATATTTTTATTTATGATACAACAATCTCCAATAGAATAATTATATTCCTTATCTTCTATATATTGCTTCATATTTCCAGATAAAATAAATATAATTTCAATCATATTATGTGAATGCATTGGAATTTTAATTCCATTCAAAAACTTATACTCTAGTATTATTTCTGAAGATTTAATAGGCGTGATATATAAAAATTGAACATATTCGTTTTTAGGAATGCTATTTTCAAATGTAATTAAATATGGTGGTAAAATCTCTAATATTTGATTAAAGGAACTATTTTTATTATGATAAACAAGATTTTCACCTATTTTTTTAGGAAACTCTGCTATATTACTGTAATTTATCTTCATAATATATTTATGTAATATGTATTTATATTACTTTCCCTTCATAAAAATAAAATTATAACTATAATAACATAAAAGACTTTTTAATCTATACTTTAGTATATAATTGTTTTAATATATAAAAAGCATAACTTCTTTGTCTAATTATCGAGAAGTCATGCTTTTATTATATGTTTAATAATACTTTAGATACTTATTATAACTTGAATCTACTTTATTTATAGTATTATTACCTTTTATTTTCCTTCAAATATCTTTGCTACAGCAGATTTTACTGCGCTGTCATCAGCCACATATGGAAGTGTAATATGACCTGAGCCAGCATAGTTTTCATTGAATTTTGCACTTGTTTCGATTGAGTTTTCGTTTCTAGCCCATGAACGTCTAGCAACTCCACCCATTACGTCCCAAAGCATAGCTGATTTGATTATCTCATCAACTCTATGGCTTCCGTCTAGTACTAGTCCAAAGCCTCCGTTGATTGATTTACCAATACCAACTCCACCTCCGTTGTGAAGAGCGATAAGGCTCATTCCTCTAGCTGCGTTTCCTGCATAGCATTGTACAGCCATATCAGCCATTACATTACTTCCGTCTTTGATGTTTGAAGTTTCTCTAAATGGAGAGTCTGTACCTGATACGTCGTGGTGGTCTCTACCTAGCATTATCGGTCCTACTTCACCTTTTCTAACCATATCGTTAAATTTAAGAGCTATGTTTACACGACCTTCTGCATCTTGATAAAGAATTCTAGCTTGTGTACCTACTACCATCTTGTTTTCTTCAGCATCTCTTATCCAGTTATAGTTATCAAGGTCTTGGTAACGTCTATTTGGATCGATGCAGTCCATAGCTGCTCTATCAGTTCTTACTAAATCTTCATGGTCTCCTGTAAGGCATACCCATCTAAATGGTCCATAGCCATAGTCAAATAACAGTGGTCCCATAATGTCTTCTACATATGATGGCCAGATAAAGCCGTCTTTTTCGTCTATACCATTTTTAGCTATTTCTTTTACTCCTGCATCATAGATTGATTTCATAAATGCATTTCCGTAGTCAAAGAAGTATACTCCTCTTGATGTAAGCGTCTTGATAAGCTCATAGTGATGCTTAAGTGTAGACTCTACCATAGCTCTGAATTTTTCTGGTTCTTCAGCTAGTAGTCTAGTACGCTCTTCAAATGTAATGCCTTCTGGACAGTATCCGCCGTCATACACGTTATGGCAAGATGTCTGGTCAGATAGTAAATCTATGTGAATGTTGTTGTCTACAGCGTATTTTAGTACATCTACAATATTTCCATGATAAGCAATAGATATTGATGTTTTGCTTTCTTGAGCTTCTTTCGCCCATGCAAATACCTCTTTTAAATCTGCTGATTTCTTGCTTACCCAGCCTTGAGAATGTCTAGTTTCTATACGAGACTCATCTACCTCAGCTATTATTGCCACACCTTTTGCAATCTCGCATGCTTTACCTTGAGCTCCACTCATTCCTCCAAGTCCTGAAGTTATGAATAGTTTTCCTTCTAGGTTCGCATCTTTTCCTAGACCTAGCTTTAATCTTCCTGCATTAAGAAGTGTGTTGTAAGTTCCATGAACTATACCTTGAGGTCCTATATACATCCAGCCTCCAGCAGTCATTTGTCCATAGTTTGCAACACCCATCTGCTCAGCTATTTCCCAGTCCTTCATATTGTCAAACATACCTATCATAAGGGCGTTTGTTATGATAACTCTAGGTGCATCAGGCTTTGATTTGAACAATCCAAGCGGATGTCCTGATTCTATTACTAGAGTTTGATCTTGAGTCATAACCTCTAGGTATTTTTTGATTAATTGATATTGCATCCAGTTTTGGCATACGCTTCCTGTTTCTCCATAAGTTACTAGCTCATATGGATATAGTGCGATTTCAAAGTCTAGGTTGTTGTCTATCATGACTTGGAAAGCTTTACCTTCTACGCAGTTTCCTTTGTAATCATTGATAGATTTTCCGTAGATTCTACCTTCTGGTCTGAATCTATATCCATAGATTCTCCCTTTTGTAGTTAGTTCTTCTAAAAACTCAGGAATCATCTGAGCATGGTATTTTTCAGGTATATATCTAAGTGCATTTTTAAGTGCTACCTCTGTTTGTTCTTTTGTCAGTCTAAATCCTCTGTCTGGAGCTCTTCTGATACCTTCCTCAAACTTTGGCATCTCAGGCATTTTATCATCTAGTTTAATTGTCATAGCTCCTGCTATTTCAGTATTATTCATCATAATTTGAAGTTCCACCTTTCTATATAATTTAATACATATAATCAAGTACTTATAATCTAAATTTTAGTATTCTAACTCAACAGCTTTTTCAACTGCCGTTAGGATTTCACGAGAATCTATAAGAGCAGTTATTTTATCTAGTTCTTTGTACATTTCTATGTCATTATCTCTTTCCATAAACTTAACATCTCTTCTTATTACATCGTAAGCTGGCTTTGTTCCTTTTCCTAGAACAAATCCATCATTTGCTCTAAAGTCTATAGCCTGGCAAGCTGCCATAAGCTCAGTAGTAAGAACTCTTTTAACGTTATCTATTATATCTCTAGCTGTACGAGCAGCTATTGTTCCCATACTTACTATATCTTCTTGGTTTGCAGATGAAGGTATAGAATCTACTGATGCAGGGTGAGCAAGTATTTTGTTTTCTGATACTAAAGCCGCTGCTGCATACTGAGTAATCATAAATCCTGAGCTTAGTCCTCCGTCTTTTGTTAAGAAAGCTGGAAGGTCATTTAATTGAGGATTGATAAGTCTTTCTAGTCTTCTCTCAGAAATACCTCCTATTTCAGCTGCTCCTATTCCTAAAAAGTCAAATACTACTGCCATAGGCTCGCCGTGGAAGTTTCCTCCAGAGATGATATCGCCTTCTCTTGTAACTATTGGATTGTCTGTTACTGCATTTAGCTCTAGCTCAACTTTTTCTTTTACATATAATATAGTGTCTTTTGAAGCACCGTGAACTTGAGGCACACATCTTAGTGAGTAAGCATCTTGTACTCTTAACTCGCCTTGTCTTGTTGCATAAGTACTTCCTTCAAGTAGCTTAAGCATATTTTTAGCAGTAACCATCTGTCCTCTTTGGTTACGAATCACGTGAATACGTGGATCATAAGCATCAGTGATACCTCTAAGCGCCTCTACGCTAAGAGCTGCTGTAATATCGCTAAGCTTGATTAAGCCTATTGCATCATAAACTGCAAGAGCTCCTGTAGATGTAAGCACCTGAGTTCCGTTTATAAGTGCAAGACCTTCTTTTGCATCTAATTTAATTATAGGAATGCCAGCTTTGTCCATAGCTTCTTTTCCGCTCATATGTACGCCTTGATATTCTGCTTCTCCTAGTCCAAGCATAGGAAGAACCATATGTGATAATGGAGCTAAGTCTCCAGATGCTCCTAGTGAACCTTTTTCTGGCACTAGAGGATGAACGCCTTTGTTTAGCATAGCAATAAGAGTCTCAAGCGTCTGAGGTCTTACTCCTGAGTATCCTTTAGAAAGTGCATTTGCTCTAGTAAGCATGATAGCTCTTACTATATCAGTAGTAAAATATGGTCCATATCCACAAGCATGAGATCTGATAAGGTTTTCCTGTAGCTGAGCACAGTCTTCCTGAGAAATCTTAACCTTAGAAAACTCACCAAATCCTGTAGTTATTCCGTATACTACCTTGTCTTTTGCAACTATATCTTCAACTATAGCTCTAGATGTAATTACATTTTGTCTAGCTTCTTCGCTTAGCTCAACTGTAGCCCCATGTCTTGCTACTTCTACTAAGTCCTCAAGTGTAAGAGTATTTCCTGTTAAAATGATGTTTTGCATTTTTTCTCCTCCTAATCTTTTTACATAACTCGATGTTTATAGGATAAATCATATCCGTCAAATTTTAGTCTAGCTTATTAATTAAATTTTAACATTATTTTGAAGATTTTATAATGAGTGTAAGTTTGCTAAATTGATTTGATTCTAAAAAAAGAGACCAATTCATTAAAAATGAAGCTAGTCTCTTTTCCCATTTGTCATATAAAAAGTTCGATTTTGTAGGCATTTACTGACACACTATAATAGTTTTATAGGTTGTAAATTATAAGGCTATGCGTCAATAAAACGTCTAATTTTTATTTTTCATGTGCCAAAATTTCCTACGTCGTTTGTTACCTTTTACTACATTAATAGACGATTTCTTTTTTTAGTATTCCTCAGATGTCCACTCACTTCTAGTTTTATATAGATATTTTAAAGTAAATGGAAGAATAAATAAAAGTGATAAGCCTATCCATATCCCAAATCCGATGTTTACAATATCAGAGCTTGCATCTATATATTCTGACATAAGGGCACTCGAAAGATTATTTACAATATGAATAATCATAGGTGCCCAGATAGAGTTCGTCCAGTGAAGTGTAAGTCCCATAAATATAGCTAGTATAAAGGTATAGATGCCTTGAGCTACATTCATATGGTAGAGTCCAAACAGCAGGGCCTGAATAAAAAGCACCCATTTATAGGACATGACTTTATCTAGCTCATTTGTTATAAGTCCCCTAAACATGACTTCCTCTATAAATGGAGCAGCTAGTCCTACACTAAATATCATCCATAATCCTCCAGAAGAGGTAAGTCCCATCATGTTTTCTACGTGAGCTTCGTAAGCTTCTGGAAGTAACATGCTTATACCTACCACTACAAGAGCATTTAGAGAAACTAGCGAAAGCCCTGCAAGAACAAGAGCTGTGGTTTTTGGTAGTGATATAGGATTGAATTTACAGTAATCGAATATGTCCTTCTTCTTAGAAGCCTTTACTATCCATGCATATACTAAAAAGGATATCGCCGCCGCAAAAACTATCGCCGATGGAAGCTTGTTATTTAGCCAGTCCATGACCTCTAGGTTTTGTAGCTTGGTATCTGAAACATAGTAGTATGTTGTTGCTACTATAATATATGTGTACTGAAACACATAGTATACAGCAAGGTAGATAAGCACAAACATCCCTGCTGAAAAAATTTTTTTCATTCATTTCCTCCTAGCAACTTTTTATCGTCATTTTTTCTTAGCCTAGAATATTTTGAAGCACATGGTCTATGAGCCTAGGCGTACGATTTAATAAATCTACTTTATATACTCTCTCCGTCAGCTTATGAAGGTCTTTCCCCCATGGTCCAATATTTACGCACGGCATAGCTATTTCCTTTATATCCTCTATAGGAACATCATATAAAGTCTCGAACAAAGGCATAGCATCTTTTAGAGCCTTTTTCGTTTCATCTGCATTTATAACATTGGTATAGCTCAGGTCTGAAATTCCTGGAAAGAAATTAACCTTATTGTATTGTTCTCCAAAATTCACCAATGTAAACTCGTTAATTAAATTATTTAAAGCTGTGATTTTAGGGTCCGAATTTTCAAATAATTTATTCGAAACATGAGGATAATAAGGCGGCATGAGCCCATAAACTACAGTAGGCTCACTTGGAATATAGCCTATTACAAAATCCACTAGCTCAAAATTTGCATCTAGTATAGTAAGCTCTCCTGAGGCAAATCCAGTTTTTAGCTGTGACAGCTTTTCATTATATGCTATTTCAAAGCTATCACCATAAAGGTTCTTTGCTTCAGTGTATATGCCATAAAAATCCTTGACCTTTACTTTGTAATTCATAGGTTTGCTCTGATATCTGCTATATACCTCATAGTTTTTCTTCATAGTTTCAAGGACATTTTCAAATGAATCTGTGCATATTTTTTCTAGCTTTAGAAGTATGTCCTTAGGGGTGTTACTAAGAGTAAGTACGCTCAGGCATCCATACATGCTAAGAGGAAGCGATACATCATAAAAGCTCTTGCTATCTTTCATATATAGCCAAGTAGGCGGCACTGTCACCTCATCATCAAGGCTGTCAGCTAGCTCCATATTAATCTCAGTTCTTCTTACTATTTCACTCATTAGATTTACTGGGTTAAAGCCATCTAGTACATTGCCTGCATGAGCAAGCACTCCTCTTACATAGACAAAGCTCATAAGCTTTCCTATCGAGCCTTCATAAAAAGCACCCTTTGCTTTATCCTCTCTTCTATGAGGTTCAGAATTTATCATAAGCTTATAATCAAAGCCATAGATTTCCTTTAAAGTGCTTAAAAGCTTTACTCCTCCTCTCATGCCAGCTGATAAATTTTCTTCATCTGGTACAGCTATTAGAACTATATTTCCTTTAAAATTTTCTGCCTTGGCATACTGCTTCATAAGTGCTAGCTGAATAGCTCCTCCGCCTTTCATGTCAGCAGTTCCTCTTCCAAAAATGTAATCGCCTGAATCAAGATCAGTTTTTATTTCTTCATCAAAAGTCTCTTTTATTTGTCTAAGCTTTCCTATAAGTGGCTCTGGATTAAAAGCATCTGATTTAAATCTACCATAATCATCTATTTCTACTATATCAGAGTGATGGATGAATACTATTGTTTCATTGCCAGTTCCTTTAACCATATTCCAAAAAACTCTTCTATTATGAGGATCATTCTCTATTTTATAAAGTCCATAGTAATCAGGATTGGCTTGATAATAAGGCTGAGTTTTGCAATAGCTCATCAAAAACTGCTCAACTAGACGCTCGGATTTGGTATTTGTGTAGCTAGGAATAGCTATATATCTCTTTAATATGTCTAAAACATCCTTTTCAATCTCTTCAAAATCAATTTTGATCATATCATCAGCTCCCCAAAAACTAAATTGTTCTTACATTAATATGCGGTGGTAAAAAGGGTGTCTGTCTTTGTCCAACTTATCATACAGCTTAAGCTCTGTACTTTCTCCATCATAGACATATATATACAGCTTATCCTCCTCTTTTGTCATCACCAAAAATTCGCCCTCATTCTTAGAATTTACTACCTTTATTATAGACTGTATTTTGCTTTCGTTGTTAAATTTTTCTTTGACCAAGCTCTCATCTGCCCAGTTTATTTTAGGTTCACTCGTAACCAAATAAAAGCTCGAATCTAAGCTTCCGTTTTTCTCCACCTTCACTTCTATATTACTTGATTCATTGTAGATGTCATTGTCTTTATTATTGTAATAAAAAGTCATATAATCAAAATCCCTATTTTGATTCTCACTTACATATTCATACTTGTTTTTCTCACTGCTTACAAGCTCTCCACCTATGCCTAGTTTATTTATGTGGTCATCTGCTAGATTTCTCATCTTATCTTCTGTCAATTCCTCTTGCTCGTCATTAAAAATCCTATATGACTGATAAAAGTTCACTTTATTTTCTGCTATTACATATTCAAAGGTATAAACATCTTCATCTGTTCTATCTAGAGACTTAGGATCTTTTTTCGTAGTATATGACCAGATATATCTTTCATCAGCATAGGGCTCACCAAAATATGAAAGTGTATCTAGTCCAGTGACTCTTTTAGAGATTTTTGCTAGCTCCTCTTTTACAGATTCTTTGCTTACATTTACTTTTTTAGCCCCTGCCATATCTGAAATAATTACATTTTTTAAATCATATTTCCCATAAGCTGACCCTAAAAACTCTGTATATTCCTCATAAATTTCAAAAATGTTTTTTTCTATTTCTTTTCTTTCTTTATAATTAGTATGATTTATAAGGTTTTTGGCGTAGTCCAGAGATTCCTTATTAAAATTATATAAGTCGTTGATATAGGCTAGTTCAGAATCTGATACCTTATTATCAGCTCTGATTAAATCTAAATTTTTATTTACCTTCTCATATTCAAAAACTGCGTCATAAAAATAATCAGATTTTATACTTCCTGTCATACTTATCAATATAGACCTGTTGTATTCTAAAAGACTCATAAAAGAATCTTCTATATATACAGGCTTGATTTCCTCTATTGAATTCAACTCTTTTAATGAAGTTAAATATACATCCAAAGTCTCCATCTCTCTCACACACAACTCAAACGTTCTAAGCAAATTGTCTTTATATGCATTCTTTGAGCCTATTACTTCCTCCACGTAATTTTGACTTAAAAATAGCACTAGTACTCCCAGTAATCCAATGAGTTTATTTCTAAAAGCTTCTTCAGTAAAAAACTTCATCTTCTATCATCCCCCTGCATGCATTTTCCTTAGATTACCATATATGACTCAGATAAAAATAAAAATATATTGACAAAAAAATTTATAAATTATAGCATGACTTATAAGAATTATAGACTATAACCAAATGAGGAGATATAATGCCAAAAGAAACTTTTTTTAACCTTCCTGAAGAAAAGAGACAAAACATATATAATATTGCTATAGATGAATTTTCTAACAAGCCTTATGAAAAAGTCAGCATAAGCCAAATTGTTTCACGTGCAAAGATTGCAAAAGGAAGCTTTTATCAGTATTTTGAAGATAAGGAGGACCTCTACACCTACCTTATAGATATGATAGGAAAAGAAAAAATCAAATTTATGGAAAAGGATTTTGACAAAATTGAGGATATGGATTTTTTTGAATTTATGAGATTGCTCTATAGAAATGGTGTCAAATTTGCAGCTGCCGAGCCAAACTTGACCAAAATAGCAACTGGATTCATGGTGAATATCCCAAAGGATTTAAAAAATAAGATTATATCTAGAAATACAACAAGTGCAGTGGATTTATTCAACGCCTTTATCCAAAAAGCCATGGACAAAAATGAGCTAAGAGATGATATCGATGTAAACCTAACCTCTCAGATACTCACTCATATGAGTATAGCCATAACTGAATTTTACTTTGATAACTCAAATAATGTCAGCGAAGAAAACTTTGAAAACCTTCTAAAAAGTGCTGATGCCATGATAGATATTTTAAAGTTCGGACTGAAAAAGCAGTAGTTTACAATAGAAAATCCTAGATTAAGCTCTACTCTAATGCTTTGTAGGTGCTTTTTAATCTAGGATTTTATAATTTTTTTAGCTTAGTAATTTTTTGATATCTTCTTCACTTAGACCAGTTGCTTTCATTATTTTATCTATTTCTACACCTATACTTAGTAAATTTCTAGCAACTTCAATCTTTTCTTCCATTTTTCCTTCTAGTTTTCCTTTCTCAATACCTTTTTCTATCCCTTTCTCAATACCTTTTTCCATACCCTCTTTTCTTAATTTATCTGCAATTGTCATAATATCTTCGCTCCTTTCAACGGATACCTCTTTTACTAAATCATATATATCTTTTAAACTCACTTCATTTCTAGTGCTTAGTACATAATATATAAAGGTTTTAAAATATTCTATTCCTTTTTCTTGTTTTTCTAGCTTATCAAGTACTTCTACGGCTTCTTTAAATATTTTGAAGAATTCTTCATCACTGCTAAATATATTTTTTAGTATTTTTATTACTATTTTAAGCTGTATATTCCCTTTTATTTCTTCGTCTGTATAGCTTGAAATATCGTAAATTAAATATTTATAGTCTGGTATATATTTTTTTACATCTTGTGGTAGCTCATCATAGCCTTGCATGAGGTCAGACAAGTTAGTCCCTATATTCCATCCCTTTTTACCATGATATACTGTCATTGGTATAATAATTGGAAGCTTATCTTTTTTGTGTTTTAATGTCTTATCTTCCCAAATTCTCACCATGTAGCTTAAAAGTTGCAAAGCTACTTTTTTTGATGGATAGCTTTTATGTTCAAATAAAAAGTATATATATCCTTCGGATTTATTTATGTTTGCTTTAAATAGTAGGTCAGAAAAGCTTTCTTTTAAATTTCCTTCTATATAGCTTACATTTTGTGGAGATATTGTTTCTACATCAACTACATTTAATACCTCTTGAGGAAGATAATTTGTCATAAAGTCTTTTGCTAGGTCTACATTTCCAAACATCTCTTTAAAAAACTTATCATGTGGCTGGTTTATTATTCCCAAATTATCACTCCTTCCTAGTTAATATAGGTATATTATTATTATACCATAATTCATAATATATAAAATACGATGATAATTGCATATAAAAATACCACTCAAAAGTCTTTTATATAAGACCTTTGCATGGTATTTTTATTTTTTGTCACTTATAAAAGACTTTTAGTCTCTATTTATTATATTTCCTCAAGCTTTATAAGAAGCTCTCCTGATTTTACTTGTTGCTTCTCTTTTACTAATATAGCCTCTATTTTTCCAGCTTGCATAGCTACTATATTGGTCTCCATTTTCATGGCTTCTACTACCATTAGGCTTTGTTTTTCTTCTACTACATCGCCTTCTTTTACTAGTATCTTGAGTACCGTGCCTGGTATGCTTGCCCCTATTTCCATTTTGTTGTCAGGGTCAGCCATTTGAGTAAAGGTAACTTTATTTTCCTGTCCACTGTTTTTATCGTAGATTTTTATTTCTCTTCTGTTTCCGTTTACTTCAAATGCAAGCAATCGGCTTCCTTCCTTGTCAACCTTCCCTATTTCTAAAAGTTTGATAACTAGGATTTTACCTTTTGCTATTTCTACTTCACAAGTCTCTCCTTCTGAAAGTCCATGGAAGAAGATGTCGCTTCCCATTCGGCTAAGATCACCGTAATCCTTGATATATTTTAGGTAGTCCTCAAACACCTTTGGATATAGGGCGTAGCTTAAGGCATCCTTCATATTAGGCTCTATTTTATGAGTCTTTTTAAGATACAGCATTATAGCTTCAAAATCTTCCTCTTCAAGTAGCTGTCCTGGTCTTACTGTTACAGGCTCTTCCCCTTTTAGCACCATTTCTTGGATGTCTTTTGGAAATCCTCCCATAGGCTGTCCCATCATACCTTTAAAGTAAGTCACTACTGAGTCTGGATATGTTAAATCCTGTCCTTTTTGAGTGATATTTTCAGGAGTAAGATCATTTTGAACCATAAATATTGCAAAGTCTCCTACCATTTTTGATGAAGGAGTAACCTTTACTATATCTCCTACCATCTCATTTACGTTTTTATACATCTCTTTTACTTCTTTGAATTTATGTCCCAGTCCAAAGCTCTCTACTTGAGGCTTTAGGTTTGAATACTGTCCTCCTGGAATTTCATATTTGTATACTTCAGTAGTCCCTGATTTTAAATCAGATTCAAACTTTGCATACACAGGTCTTACTGCTTCCCAGTATCTAGATATTTCTTCAATATTATCCAGATTTATGCCTGTAGCTCTTGAAGTGTTTTCTAAAGCTGCAACTACAGAGTTTAGTGCAGGCTGGCTAGTAAGTCCAGACATGCTATTAAATGCAGTATCTGCTATATCCACTCCTGCTTCAGCTGCCATAAGCACAGTTGCTACTCCATTACCTGAAGTATCATGTGTGTGAAGGTGAATAGGAATAGAAATCTCTTGCTTAAGTGCTCTTATTAATTTATCTGCGGCATAAGGCTTAAGTAGAGCTGCCATATCTTTGATTCCTAGGATATTTGCTCCTAGTCTTTCAAGCTCCTTTGCCATATCTACATAGTATTTTAAAGTATATTTATCTCTAGTTTCGTCTAAAATATCCCCTGTGTAGCAAATGCAAGCCTCTGCGACTTTGTTGTTATTTCTCACTTCTTCTATTGCCAGCTTCATACCATCAAGCCAGTTAAGTGAGTCAAATATTCTAAATATATCTATACCTGAAATCGAAGACTGCTTTATAAAAGCACTTATTACATTGTCAGGATAGTTTTTGTAGCCTACTGCGTTACTTCCTCTAAGAAGCATCTGAAACATCACGTTTGGGATTCTTTGTCTTAAGTCCTCTAATCTATCCCACGGAGATTCATTTAGAAATCTATATGCCACATCAAAGGTTGCTCCACCCCACATTTCTAGAGAGAACAAATCATTTCCATAAACTGATGTAGCTCTTGCTATACGAGTCATATCTCTAGTTCTTACTCTAGTAGCCATAAGTGACTGATGGGCATCTCTCATAGTAGTATCTGTGATTAGAAGCTTTTTCTGCTCATGAATCCATGACACTAAGCCCTCTGGACCTTTTGCATCTAAAATCTGCTTTGTTCCCACAAGCCCTGAAGGTCTAGGTGGCATAGGTGCTACTGGTACATCGAAATCTTTTTTGCTTCCTTTTGTTTCATTTACTACCTTTTCACCGATATATCTGAGTACCTTTAGCTCCTTGTCAGTCTTAGGTGCTATGTCAAATAACGATGGATTGTCAGCTATGAAATGAGTATCACAAAGTCCTTTATGAAACTCTTCTCTATTTAAAACATTGATTAAAAATCCAGTATTTGTTTTTACTCCCGCAACAGAAAGCTCCTTGATTGAACGTATAGCTTTTCTTATTGTGTCTTCAAAAGTTCTAGATTGAGCAGTTACTTTAACGAGTAAGCTGTCATAATATGGACTAATTACAGAGCCTGTAAAGCCATTTCCTCCATCTAGTCTTATACCAAAGCCTGAGCCTGTACGATATACATCTATTTTGCCTGTGTCTGGAGCAAAGTTATTTGATGGATCTTCTGTTGTAACCCTGCACTGAATAGCAAAGCCTCTAGGCTTTATATCTGCTTGAGATGCAATTCCAACCTCAGGAGAATCTAGTGAGTAGCCTTGAGCTACTAATATTTGGCTTTGAACTATGTCATAGCCTGTAACCATCTCTGTAACTGTATGCTCTACCTGAATACGAGGATTCATTTCTATGAAGTAATGGTTTCCATTTTTATCAACTAGAAACTCAACTGTACCTGCATTGCAGTAATCTACTGCTTTTGCTATCTTTAGAGCATCTTGGCATATCTGCTCACGTTTTTCCTGTGTAAGAGAAACAGCAGGAGTAAACTCGATTAGCTTTTGATGTCTTCTTTGAATTGAGCAGTCTCTTTCATATAGGTGAACTATATTGCCGTGAGTATCACCTAATATTTGTACTTCTATATGCTTAGGCTTTTCTAGGTATTTTTCTATGAATATATCATCTATACCAAAGGCTTTTTTCGCTTCACTTTGAGCACTGTGAAAAGCTTCTAGTAACTCTTCTTCCTTTGTTACTATACGCATACCTCTTCCGCCGCCGCCTGCTGCTGCCTTTATCATTACAGGGTAACCGCAAAATGCTGCAAATTCCTTAGCTTCTTCATCTGATTTAATTGGTTTTTCTACTCCTGGTATAGTAGGAACGTTGGCTTTTTTTGCAACTATCTTAGACTGAATTTTATCACCTAAGCTATCTATCATCTCGCCAGTAGGTCCAATAAATACTATTCCTGCCTCAGCGCATTTTCTTGCAAACTCAGCATTTTCAGATAAGAATCCATATCCAGGGTGAATTGCATCTACGCCTTTCTTTAATGCAAGTCCAATGATTTCATCTATCCCTAAATAAGCCTCTACAGGTCCCTTATTTTTACCCACAAGATAGGATTCGTCTGCCTTGGTTCTAAATAATGAGGTTCTATCTTCATTTGAATATATTGCTACTGATCTAATTCCCAGTTCCTTACATGCACGAAAAACCCTTATCGCTATTTCACCACGGTTAGCGACTAAAATTCTTTTGAATTTTTTCACTTTCATGACAGCCTCCTTAAAAAATCTTGCAGATAATTATGACAAACACGAACATTAATCAATATTATCCGTTTATAGTTTAGAAAAGTTATAAGATAGATTATATATACTAAGGACTCATTTTACAAGTATTTTTGAACAAAAATAATAAGTTTAATCATAAAATTTTGTTTTTATCTATACTCGTTTTAGTTCTGTTTTCTAGGAAAACATTTTTCTCTTTGCAAGTTGATGATTTTTTTTGCAAGATATAGCTATCTTTATTTAGCTTTTCATAGCTGTGCATTTTATAATAGCATTGTATTTTTTACTTAGTGATTAGCTCGCTCAAAATCTTAGCTGTAAGACTTGGACTTGCCTTGCCCTTTGTTTGTCTCATCACGCTTCCTACTAAAGCTTGGAAAGCTTTCTCCTTGCCTGCTTTATATGAGCTTACTATATCTTCGTTTTCTGCTATGAGCTTTGATATTATACCTTCAAGTAAAGCTACATCTGTAATCTGACGCATATCTTCTTTTTCTATTATCTCGTCTACGTCTTTATCGCTCTTCCATAGAAGCTCAACTATTTTCTTTGCCATGCTTTGACTGATTACATCCTCTTCTATGCGCTTTGCTAATACTCCAAGCTTTGAAGGTGCAAATGGAATATTTTCTGCATCTTCTTCCTTGCCAAGAAGTCTAAATACTTCGCTGAGCATAAGGTTAGCCACCAGCTTAGAACTACCTTCTTTTACTGCCTCTTCATAAAAATCTGCTATAAATTTTTCTGATACTAACTTATCTGCTTCATAAGCTGTAAGGCCGTAGCTATCCATATAAGTTTTCTTTCTTTGATCAGGAAGCACTTCTATTGAGTCTTTAATTTCCTTTAGCTTTTCTTTTGTTATCACTATAGGAGCAAGATCCGGATCTGGGAAGTATCTATAATCATGTGCATCTTCTTTAGTTCTCATACTAAATGATTTTCCTAGCTCTGGATCCCATCTTCTAGTTTCCTGAATTACTTCATCTCCTGATTCTATCACTTCAATTTGTCTTTTGAATTCGCTTTCTATAGCTTTTACTATGAAACTAAAGGAGTTTAGGTTTTTCATTTCTGTACGAGTTCCTAGAATTTCGCTTCCCTTTTCTCTTACTGATAAATTGACATCACAGCGAAATGACCCTTCGTTCATCTTGCAATCCGATATTCCTGCGTACATTATTATGGATCTTAGCTTTTGCAGATAGGCTTTAGCCTGAGCAGCACTTCTTATATCTGGTTCAGACACTATTTCAATAAGTGGAACTCCTGCTCTGTTGTAGTCTATAAGAGAGCCTCCATCAGTATGAATTAGCTTGCCTGCATCCTCTTCTATATGAATTCTAGTTATTCCTATTTTGTAGTTTTCATTTTCTTCTTCTATTTCTATATATCCATCGTGGCAAAGCGGAAGGTCATATTGAGAAACTTGATAAGCCTTTGCTAAATCTGGATAGAAATAGTTTTTTCTATCTTGCTTTCCTCTAGGAGTGATACTGCAGTTAGTAGCTATACCTGCTTTCACTGCATAATCTACAACTTTTTTATTTAGTACTGGAAGACTTCCTGGAAGTCCCATGCAAACTGGGCAGGTCTGAGTGTTTGGACTTGCTCCAAATTTTGTACTGCATCCGCAGAATATTTTCGTGTTTGTATCTAGCTCTACATGGACTTCTAGTCCAATTACCATTTCATATTGTTTTTTAGCCACCGTATACCCCTCCTGTCTTTGTGATTTCAGTTTTATATGCCTGTTCATAGTTATAAGCAGCTCTTAAAAGAGTGTCCTCAGAAAATGTGCTTCCAATAAGCTGCATCCCTACAGGAAGCTCCTCCTTATCGAATCCACAGTTCATAGAAAGCGCTGGAAGTCCTGCTATGTTTACAGGCACTGTATAAATATCTCCCATATATGCCTCTACTGGATCTGTTCTCTTCTCTCCTATTTTATAAGCTGTAGTAGGTGCTACAGGAGATAGTATCATGTCATAATCCTTAAATATCTCATCATAAGACTGCTTTATAAGAGTTCTTACTTTTAGAGCTTTTTTATAATAAGCATCGTAGAATCCAGAGCTAAGAGCATAGGTTCCTAGCAGTATTCTTCTTTTTACTTCTTTTCCAAAGCCTTCTTGTCTAGATTTTTTATATAGTTCCTCCAAAGATGCATATTCATCTGTTCTGTATCCATACTGGATAGAGTCGAATCTAGCAAGGTTTGATGAGGCTTCAGCTGATGAGATGATGTAATAAGCTGATAGTGCATAGTCTAGATTTTTTATTTTTACATCCTCTACTATAGCGCCTAGCTTTTCAAATTTTTCTGCAGCTTTTAATATGCTCTCTTTTACGTCTGCTTGAACACCCTGCTCGAAAAACTCTCTAGGAAGAGCTATTTTCATGCCTTTTATATCTTTTTTTATCTCTGTTTCATAGCTAGGCTTTTCAAATTTCACACTAGTGCTGTCTTTTGCATCGTGTCCTATAAGTACCTCTAAGGTAAGTGCTGCATCTTCAACTGTTCTAGCTATAGGTCCAATTTGGTCTAAGGATGAAGCAAAAGCTACTAAGCCGCTTCTAGATACTGAGCCATAGGTAGGCTTTATTCCTACTGCTCCGCAAAAGCTTGCTGGCTGTCTTATCGAGCCACCAGTATCAGAGCCTAGAGCTACTAGTGCCTGATGAGATACAACTGAAGCAGCTGAACCTCCTGAACTTCCACCTGGTACTCTTTTTATATCGTGAGGATTTGTGGTTATTTTATAATAAGAGTTTTCTGTAGAGCCACCCATTGCAAACTCATCTAGGTTTACTTTACCTAGCATTATGGCATCCTCACCTTTTAACCTTTTAACTACCTCAGCATCAAATGGAGACATATAGCCCTGCATCATCTTTGAGGCGCAGGTTGTAGGCATATCCACAGTACACATATTGTCCTTTAATGCTATTGGCATTCCTGCTAATCTTCCAAGCTTTTCACTGTTTTTTCTTTTAGTATCTAAAGCTTCAGCTTGTTTTACAGCCTCTTTGTTTATATATAAATAAGCTCCTATTTTATCATCTACTTTTTCAATCTGAGCTATATATGACTTAGCTATATCTACACTTGATATTTCACTTTTATCTAGAGCAGATTCCAGCTCCTTTATCGACATATCTATAATTCTGGTTTTCATAATCCACCTCGTGACTTTCTATTTAAATTTAAGCTTCATTTTAAGCTTTGTTGTAAACAAATTATAAGCACATGCAATTTATATTATTTCTAAGCTTTCTACTCTATGATTTGAGGAACAAAGAAGCATCCTTCTTCCTTTGTTTTAGCATTTTTTAAAAGTTCATCTCTATCGTAGGATTTTTCTAGTTCATCTTCTCTAAACACATTGCACACTGGAAGTATATGATCTAGTGGCAAAGTATCAGAAGTATCGAGCTTTGAAAGCTCATCTGCAAAAGCTATAATATTACTTAAATCTTCACTTAGACTCATTTTTTCAGATTCATCTAAATGAATTCTAGCAAGGTCAGCTACATACTCTATAGTTTCTTTTGTCACAGCTGATTTTGACTCAGATTTTTTAATTACTGCTCCTTGAGCTTTTGTATATAGCTCAAGCTCACTCAGCTGGTCGTCACTAACTGTCGATGGAGAGCTTATCATTACGCAAGAGCCGTCTCTCATCTTAGGAAAAGCTATTACCTCTCTGATTGATGATGACCCAGTGAGCAGCATCACTAATCTATCTACCCCAAAAGCAAACCCACCATGAGGAGGTGTTCCATATTCAAAAGCTTCTAGCATAAAGCCAAAGCGCTCTTTTGCTTCTTCCTCGCTAAAACCAAGTAATGAAAACATTTTAGCTTGCAGCTCCTGCTCATGGATTCTTATACTTCCACTTCCAAGCTCCACTCCGTTTAGGACTATATCATAAGATTTTGCTCTAACTAGCCCTGGGTCTTTGTCCATAAGTGCAAAATCCTCGTCCTTTGGCATAGTAAATGGATGATGCATTGCTACGTAACGTTTTTCTTCTTCTGACCACTCAAGAAGAGGAAAATCAGTTACTACTAAAAACTCAAAATCATCTTTTTTTCTTAGCCCTAGCATATCGGCAGCATCTAATCTTAATCCTCCAAGTATCTTGTAAACCGATGCTTCCTTGTCAGCGCAAAAGATAATGAGATCACCAGGCTCTGCCTGCATTTTATCTAAAATACTATCCATTTCTTCTTTTTTGAAGAACTTGGTCAGTACAGATTTAAGCTCTTTATCTTGACCTATAGCTATCCACGCCATTCCTTTTCCGCCATAGCTCACAGCTTTTTCAGTTAGCTCCTCTATTTGAGTTCTTGTAAAGCTATCTCCACCTTTTACATTTATGGCTTTTACTATGCCAGTAGAGTTTGCAATCTTAGAAAAAACTTCAAAGCTACAAGTCTTTGCTATATCTGTAAGATCCACCATTTCAAAGCCAAATCTCGTATCTGGCTTATCTGAGCCATATAATGACATTGCTTCATCATAGGTAAGTCTTCTAAATGGGGTTTTAAACTCTCTTTTAAGTACATCTTTACCTATCTTGCTAAATAAATGCTCTAATAGCTCAATTACATCCTCTTGATCTACAAATGATAGCTCCATATCTAGCTGTGTGAACTCAGGCTGTCTATCAGCTCTTAAATCTTCATCTCTAAAGCATTTTGCAACCTGGAAATATTTATCCACTCCCCCTACCATAAGTAGCTGCTTATAAATCTGAGGTGACTGAGGCAGAGCATAAAATGTCCCTTTGTCCATTCTGCTTGGTACTAGAAAGTCTCTAGCTCCTTCAGGAGTACTCTTGGTCAATATAGGAGTTTCAACTTCTAGAAAATCCTGCTCTATAAGATAATTTCTCACTGTAGATATAACTTGTTGTCTCATTTTTAGATTCTCTAGCATAGCAGGTCTTCTAAGGTCTAGATATCTATGTGTAAGTCTTAATTCTTCCTTTACTAAGCTAGCATCCTCTATCATAAAAGGTGGAGTTTTTGCTTTTGAAAGTATTCTAACCTCGGTAGCCCTTATATCTATAGTTCCAGTCTCTAGGTTAGGGTTTATAGTATCCTCATCTCTTTTTTCTACTCTTCCTTTAATTGCAACAACATATTCACTTCTTATTCCTTCAGCTTTTTCAAAATCTTCCTCTGAAACATTTTTCGCATCTATAACTACTTGGATGATTCCAGTTTTATCTCTTAAATCTAAAAATATTACTCCTCCTAAATCTCTTCTTCTTTGTACCCAGCCCATTACTATTTGGTTAGTATCTATATCCTTTTCTCTTAATACGTTACAGTATACTGTTCTTTTTAATCCAGCCATAAATTCAGCCATTTCATTTCCTCCTTAAAAATATTCATATATTTATGCAAATAAAAAAACCTTCCATCCCTATACAGGGACGAAAGGTTAATAGACTTTTCGCGGTACCACCCAGATTGATTCACTTAATGAATCCTCCTCATTCGATACGGACAAGAAATACTGTCGATATCTACCAGATATAACGGTCTGGCTCCGACTAAGTCTACTCACTCAAGGCTTTCGGTTAGCAACTCTGAGATGTTCTTCAATCAAAAATCCGTACCGCTTTCTCACCATCTGCGGCTCTCTGTAACTACCAATCTGATTTACTCTTCTCTTCATAGTCTTTTGGGAAATATTAAATTTAAATGTTGAAATTGATTATAGGATAGATTTCAATTAGTGTCAACACATAAAAATTTAATTTTTCATATTTAAAAAAATTGTGGAACTCGGTTCCACAATTTTTATGTTTTATAAAAATAGTTCGGCTATCTGAACAGAGTTTGTAGCAGCACCTTTTCTAATATTGTCAGCAACTACCCACATATTGAGTCCATTTTCTATACTGAAATCTCTTCTTACTCTACCCACAAATACTTCATCTTTTCCTTCTGCGTGTATAGCCATAGGATATATATTGTTTTTTACATCATCTACAACTACTACTCCATCAGTTGATTTAAGAAGTGAAAATACTTCATCTAGCTCAAAAGGCTTTTCAAACTCTAGATTGATAGATACACTGTGAGAGTATTTTACTGGCACTCTAACTGTTGTAGCTGTAACTCTTATACTTTCATCCCCTAGTATCTTTTGAGTCTCCTTAATCATCTTAATTTCTTCTTTAGTGTAGCCATCCTCATTAAAAACATCTATATGTGGAATACAGTTGTAGGCTATAGGATGAGGATATTTTTGAGGAGGCTGACCTTTCATGCCTTCTTCTAAATCTTTTATTCCTCCAACGCCTGAACCTGATACTGACTGATATGTAGAATAAACAATCCTTTTAATTTTAAATCTTTCATGAAGCTTAACTAAAGGAACTACAGACTGTATAGTTGAGCAATTTGGATTTGCAATAATTCCACTTTGCCATTTTACATCATCTGGGTTTACCTCTGGTACTATAAGAGGAACATCTTTATCCATCCTCCACGCACTACTGTTATCTATAACTACTGTACCTTTTGACTTTGCTATAGGAGCATAAATTTTACTAACATCTCCTCCAGCTGAAAATAGTGCTATATCAATTTTTCTATCGAATGAATGCTCATCTAATTCTTCTACCGTATATTCTTTATCACAGAAGGTTATCTTCGTTCCCTTTGACTTTCCTGATGAGAATAAATATAGATTTTCGATAGGAAAAGTTCTTTCTTCTAATACTTTGAGCATCATTCTTCCTACCATACCTGTTGCTCCTACTACTGCTACGTTAAATTTTTTCATGATATTTCCTCCTGTGTCTGAAATTTTAGCATTTTGCTATACTTGGATATGTCTTATCCTGCAAAAAGTTTATTAAGTAGTATACTAACACCGTTTTTTTATTAAATCAACATATTTTTAATTAATAGCCACTTAATTTTTCAAATTTCTTCCATTTTGATATCATGCTTATATACATATCTTCTATTTCTTATCTCTTAATAGTAATATACTTAATTTCGCCTATTTTTTTGCATTAAAAAACCACAGATTGAAGTCTGTGGTTAGTCAATTGGCTACGTCCTACTCTCCCGGGACCCTGCGGTCCGAGTACCATCGGCGATGAAGAGCTTAACTGCTGTGTTCGGGATGGGAACAGGTGTATCCTCTTCTCTATAATA
>Ga0228535_1001516_pt1 | contig 34121 bp, 24 predicted proteins | sample SJ1metagenome_FD_168457 | JGI IMG/M metagenome (GOLD analysis project Ga0228535, IMG submission 168457) | Enriched culture of PCE-dechlorinating microbial communities from Ithaca, New York, USA - SJ1 | ecosystem: Engineered > Modeled > Simulated communities (microbial... > Unclassified | place...
ACAGTTCGGTATTTTTTTAAAGAATCGCCCATAACTGATTGATTATCAGTGTCTACTCTTCCTTTTAAAATGAAGGGGATAATTTGCTGATTATGTGCGCATTAAATAAAAATTTACCGAACTATTAAAACAAAACATACGAAAACAATTAATTACTTTTTATGAAAGCTAAACTATTAAGAATCTTTTTAATGATGGCTTGTGGATTGTTCGGATTATCCACAACAACGGCACAAAATTCAAATAGTTTGATCGTTGATTTAAAAACCGCTATCGATATTGCATTAAGTGAAAATCCATCGGTAAAAGTTGCCGATATGGAGATTGAGAAAAAAACGTATGCTCAAAAAAGCGCCTATGGCGCCCTGTTGCCCCAAATTGATCTTATCGGACAGTTCCAGCATACCTTGAAACGTCAGACGATGTATTTGGATACGGATATGGGCAGCCTTTTTGGACCCGGTTCCATTGATCCGGGAAATTTTACTCCCGAAGAACTACAGGTGGCGGAAGTACTGGGCAAGTTGATGACGCCCGATCCCAATGCCGCTGATGAAGGCATTCAGGTAGGCAGAAAAAACATGTGGACGGGAACATTGAATGTTAGTTTACCGCTCGTGGTCCCCTCGTTATGGAAAAACATCCAGATGAGTAAGGTCGACCTGGAGATAGCCGTTGAACAGTCGCGCTCATCGAAGATTGATATGACACATCAGGTAAAAAAGGCCTTTTACAGTATATTATTGGCAAAAGACAGCTATAATCTGTTCAGGGAGACATATACGACCGACTCTTTGAATTTGGTGAATATAAAAAATAAGTTTGAGCAGGGTATCGTTGCCGAATACGATGTCATTACCGCCGATGTCCGCCTCAAAAGCATTATTCCCAATATTCTGCAGTCAGAGAGCATGTTGAAAATTGCGGAACTACAATTAAAAATGCTGATGGGCATCGATGCGGAGATACCCGTGGAGATCGTAGGTTCGCTTGCTGATTATGAAGTATGGATGTTTGAGGCCATTGTTCCCTCTGATAATAACTTGCTTGAAAATAGTGAATTGAGACAATTCGACCTGCAAGCCATGCAGGCGAGAAATGCACATGAGATGCAAAAACTTCAACGTTTACCTACGCTTACCTCATCATTCAACTATTCCTATATAAGCCAGAACAATAATTTCAAGTTCAATACCTATCGCTGGGATCCTTATTCAATGGTAGGTGTGACGCTTGCCATCCCTATTTTTAGCGGAGGACAACGGTATCACAACATTAAACAGTCCGAAATTCAATTATTACAACTGCAAGAGCAACGTCATAACCTGAAACGCGGTCTGCAACTATCTGTGAAAAACAGTGTAGAGTTTATCAATAAAAGCATCGAACAGGTTGTCGCCGCCGAGTCGTCGGTACAACAAGCAAAGAAAGGTTACGAGATCACACAAAAACGATACGACACCGGAATGGGAACTATTGTAGATTTAAACGCGGCTGCACTCGCAGTGACCAATGCCGAGCTGCAATACCGTAATGCAATCTATGACTATCTGGCATCCAAAGCCGATTTAGAAAAAACACTCGGTTACGATATTAATCCCACAAACTAAAAAATATAAATAACTTGATTTATGAAACAGAATAATGTTCTGAAATTTACGCTGCTGGCAGCTCTTCTTTTACTCGCATCTTGTGGAGGAGGATCGACAAAAAATGAAACACAATCTGAAACAGTTAAGCAAAACGTAAAGATAGAAGAAGTCCGATTGACCCCTGTCGATCAACTATCGACTTTTACCGCAACGGTTGAGGCAAACACAGTGAATAATATAGCACCAGCCATAGGCGGACGACGCATACGAAGCATTCATGTGGATGTAGGTAACCTTGTTGGCAAAGGACAAACACTTGTTACGATGGATGCTGCCAATTATTCGCAGCAAGAAACGCAATTGGCTACGCTGAAACGCGATTACGAGCGATATAGAGAACTATATGAAGTAGGTGGCGTTTCCAAACAACAACTCGACCAGTTGAAAGCGCAGCTCGACGTGGCACAATCTGCTCTTAATACGCTGGATGAAAATACCCGTTTGACAAGCCCGATAAGCGGAGTGGTAACCGCACGAAATTATGATCCGGGAGACGTAACAGCAGCGATGCCTATTCTTACCATTGAGAATATCAATCCGGTGAAAGTAATCGTACATGTTTCCGAATCGTTTTACAACCAGGTGGTTAAAGGAATGCCCGTCCATGTTCAGGTTGATGCGCTTGCCAACGAAGTTTTCGAAGGTAAAGTGTCATTGATTCATCCCACGATAAATCCGGGTTCACATACTTTCCCGGTTGAAATAGAAGTAAATAACAACGATCTGCGTCTTCGCCCGGGAATGTTTTCACGTGTGACCATAAATTTCGGGAGTTACGATCGTCCACTCGTACCCGACATGGCAGTATTAAAACAAACCGGCTCCAATGATAGATACGTTTTTGTAGAAAAAGACGGTATCGCCATCTACACGCTTATTCAACTGGGAAGCCGAATCGAGGATAAATACGAGATTATTTCCGGTTTAAGTGCAGGCGACAGGGTTATCGTGCAGGGACATACCGGTTTAATTGACGGAGCCGAAGTGCAGGTGGTTGATTAACAGCTTAAACCATGAATTTTAAAATTTACATTTCCGAATTTTAATTTTAATTTTAATTTAGCGGCAATCAATTTTAACAATAGAAAAAATAGTAACAAATGAAAATATATGAAACCGCGGTAAAAAATCCTGTGGGAACATCGTTGGTATCTATCGGTCTTGTTCTTATCGGACTTATGTTTTATCAACAGCTTCCTGTCGATTTGTTTCCCGAAATAGAACTAAATATGGTGTCGGTGATGACTTCTTATCCCGGTGCCGGCCCTGATGACATTGAATCGAATGTCACAAGGCCGTTGGAAAATGTACTTAACTCTACAGAGAATCTCGAAGAAATTTCATCGGTATCGAAAGATAATGTCTCGGTAATTATGCTCGAGTTTGAATGGGGGTCTGATATGAATGCCATCATGAACGATGTACGCGACAAGGTAGATTTAGTTTCGGGAGCGCTTCCCGATGGCACCAATGATCCGATGATTATTAAGTTCAGTTCCGATATGGCACCTGTAATGATTCTTTCGGCCACTGCCCGGGAAAGTTCGGACGCGTTGTATAAAATTCTTGATGAACAGATAGTCGCCCCGCTCAACCGTATACAGGGTGTGGGAACTGTTGCACTTTCAGGTGCACCGCAGCGTGAAGTTCAAGTGAATGTGATACCTGCAAAATTGGAAGCGTATAACATTTCCCTGGAACAAATAGCGCGGGTTATTGCCGCTGAGAACCTGAATGTTCCTGCCGGAGATTTAGATATTGGTTCACAAACCTATATGTTGCGTCTCGAAGGTGAAATTGAAGAAAGTCGCGAGCTCAATAACATAGTGGTTGGCAGCAGTTTAGGACAAGCCATTTATCTGAAAGATGTGGCCACCGTGAACGACACGGTGCAGTCTCGCATAATGGAAAGTTATACCAATGGAGAGCGCGGTGCCACCATCATGATACAAAAACAAACAGGAGCCAATTCGGTAGCTATTGTTGATGCGATTGCAAAACAACTTCCGGAACTGATGAAGACACTGCCGCCCGACATTGAAATAGTCACCGTGATGGATTCGTCGGAGAATATAAAAACTTCTATCAACAGTTTGTTGGAGACCATAATTATTGCACTCATCATTGTGGGTTTTGTTGTCCTTTTCTTCCTGGGGCGATGGCGTGCAACCATTATTATTATGGTAACCATTCCAATCTCACTGATAGGTTCGTTTATTTATCTGTATCTCACGGGAAATACCATCAACATTATTTCGCTGGCGTCACTTTCCATCGCTATTGGCATGGTGGTGGATGATGCCATTGTGGTGCTCGAGAATATTACCAAGCATATTGAGCGTGGCAGTCGCCCACGACAAGCCGCTATTTATGGAACCGAAGAAGTATCGCTCTCGGTTATCGCCTCAACACTAACTATTATCGCTGTATTCCTGCCGATGACGATGATCAGCGGATTATCCGGAGCACTGTTCAACCAACTGGGTTGGATGGTAACCATCATTATGGCATTATCACTCGTTACCGCTTTAACGCTTACACCGATGATGGGTGCCAAAATGATGCGTTTGAACAAAGACACTAAATATAGCAGGTTTGATAAATGGTACAATAAAAACATCCTGCCGCTACTCGATAAATTAGACTCGGCTTATAGCAAACTGGTAAATAAAGCAACCAGAAAACGTAGTCTTACACTGGGTGTGATTATTGTTGTGTTTATTGTGGGAATCGGCATTACCGCCGTAACGCTCAAAACCGAGTTTATATCACCATCTGATAATAATGCCATAACGATGTCTGTAGAGATGCCAACCGGTACCAGGATGGAACTCGCTCGTGAAACAGGACATAAGATTACCAGGTTGATTCAAGAAAAATATCCTGAGGTAGAGATATCCACTTTTACGGTGGGACTAGCTGACGAAGACAATCTTTTCGGATCCCTGCAGGATAATGGTTCAAACATTATGAATTTCAATATCCGGACAAAAGAAGCGAAGTTAAGAAATAAAACCATATTCGATATTTCCGATGAACTGCGTACCGATTTGGCTGCTATGCCCGAAATAAGTAAATACGTGGTAACCCCCGGCGGAATCACAGGAATTATCGGAGCAAGTAATATCTCCGTAGATATTTATGGACACGATTTGGCTGAGACCGATCAACTGGCCGCACAGATGAAAACAAAACTTGAAGGTATTGAGGGATTGCGTGACGTAACCATTTCGCGTAAAGATTACCGTATTGAATATCGCATTGAATTCGACAGGGAAAAATTATCACTCAATGGATTAAATATTGCAACTGCAGGCGGTGCCGTTAGAAACAGCATCAACGGACTTACAACGTCGTACTTCCGTGAAGAGGGTGAAGAATACGACATCAGGGTGCGTTTCGACGAAGAACACCGTCAAACTATCGAAGATATCGAAAATATTGTGATATATAATCCGATGGGGGTCGGCATTCGTGTCCGCGATGTGGGACGGGTTGAAGAAAACTCGTCGCTTCCGCAAATCGACCGGAAAGACCGCCAGCGCATAGTGACCGTTCAGGGGACCATATATAAGCGTGCGTTGAGCGAGATTGTAAAAGATGTAAACGTCACTCTTGCCTCACTTGATGTCCCATCCGGTGTACAGGTGGAAATAAGCGGATCGTTGGAGGATCAGCAAGATGCATTCTCCGATTTAGGATTGTTGCTTATCATCGTGTTTCTCCTTGTTTATATAGTGTTGGCATCGCAGTTCGAATCACTAACTTACCCTTTCATTATCATTATGTCCATTCCTTTTGCCTTTATTGGGGCTTTATTGTTGCTTTCATCAACAGGCAGTCCACTTGGTATTATGGGATTTATCGGGCTTATTATGCTTGTGGGTATTGTGGTGAAGAATGGTATCGTACTCGTCGACTACATCAACTTGAACCGTGAACGCGGAATGTCGATTATAACTGCCGTTGTTCATGCCGCAAAATCGAGGCTGCGTCCCGTATTAATGACTACATTTACCACCATTTTGGCGATGATTCCGTTGGCAATCGGTACCGGGCAAGGTTCGGAGTTGTGGCAACAGTTGGGATTAACAATCATCGGTGGTATGACATTCTCTACAATCGTAACGCTGATTCTTGTTCCTGCGCTCTACTCCATTTTCGGAGGAAACGGCGTGAAACGCAGGCGTCGTAAGCATCGTGAGGAAATTCACCATCAAAACGGACAGGTAGAAACATCAACTTATTTGAAAGGAACAGAAGCATGAAAGCAGTAATGATAATATTAGACCAGGCGCATTATTCACAAATAATAGACGATCTTTCCAAACTCAATATCCGGGGGTTTACCTCCTGGCGTGAAGTATTCGGCAGAGGAAGTAAAACCGGCGAGCCGCATTATGGCAGCCATGCCTGGCCATCGGTAAACAATGCTGTCCTTGCTGTGGTGGAAGATCACCGCGTAGGACCGCTGATGGATTATTTGAGGGAGTTAGACAAGGCTTATGAAAACCTGGGGCTTCGGGCGTTCGTGTGGAACGTGGAAGATATGATTTAAATGGGTTTACCGTCCGAGTTTTTAAAACAGCAGTTGTTTCAAAAAGCAGCTGCTGTTTTGTTTGAAAAGCCGTCGACCAAATCTTCGATAAAATTTTTATCTTTGTGGCACAAAAAATAAGAAAATGATTTATATAGTCAACAAATCCAATAAACCCGATTATAACATAGCGCTGGAAGAGTACTGCTTCAAAAAATTGCTGCATCACGATAAAGTGTTTATCTTGTGGATAAACGAGCCGACTATTATTGTGGGAAAGCATCAGAACACAATAGAAGAGATTAATTCGGAATACGTAAAACAGAAAGGGATTCACGTCATTCGACGCATATCGGGTGGGGGAGCTGTGTACCACGACCTGAACAACCTCAATTACACCATTATCTCAAACGAGGATAAGGGTGCCGATTTCGATTTCAAAACATTTTCCAGACCAGTCATCGATACCTTGGCCGATTTAGGCGTTAAGGCCGAGTTTACGGGACGAAACGATCTGGTTATCGACGGGAAAAAGATTTGCGGAAATGCACAGGCATACATGCAGGGAAGGATCATGCACCATGGATGCCTGCTTTTTGATACCGACCTGACCGTTCTTTCAAAGGCTCTTGAAGTGCCTAAAGACAAGATCGAAAGCAAAAGCGTGAAGTCCGTACGAAGTGTGGTGGATAATATTTTGCCCAACCTGCCGGTAAAGATATCGGTCAATGAATTTTCCGATAAGTTGCTGGAGCACATGAAATCTAAATTCCCCGAGATGAAAGAGTACACTTTTTCGGAAGAAGAGTTGGCTGATATAGAGAAGTTGCGTGCTTCGAAATTCGGTGCCTGGGAATGGAATTACGGGCATTCTCCTAAATTTGGCATCGAAAGGCAATCCCGGTATACGGCCGGAAAAATTCAGGTTTTTGCCGATGTGAAGAACGCTCTTATTCAGCAAATCCGATTCTACGGAACTTTTTTTGGAAACAACAGCAACCTGTCGGAAGTGGAAAATGCGCTTATCGGTGTAAAATATACCCCGGAGGATGTTCGTAAAGCGCTTTCCAACATAGAGTTCAACCACTTTTTTGCCGGATTTTCACTGGATGAACTCACGGAAGCGATTGTGGAATAACTTTGACAAACAACAGCTTCATGAGAAAATATTTTTTTACTTTATCCATCTTCTTGCTTGCGTCATTCGTCACGTGCGCGCAGGGAAAATGGTCTATCGCCCTGCACGGCGGAGCCGGGAGTGCATCCGTAAACATGACCAAAGAACAAATTACCGTTTATGAGACGGAGTTACTCAAGTCGCTCGAAATCGGTAAAGAAATGCTCAAAAACGGCTCCACGGCGTTAGATGCCGTGGAAGCAGTGGTAGTTTCACTGGAAAATAATCCGCTGTTTAACGCCGGAAAAGGAGCAGTTGCAAACAGCGAAGGCTTTCATGAACTGGATGCAGCCATTATGGATGGTTCCAACTTAAAAGCCGGCGCCGTTGCAGGAGTCCGAGACGTGAAAAATCCGGTTAAAGCTGCCCGGTTAGTGATGGACAGCACGGCACACGTGCTTCTTATCAGCGAAGGTGCATCGGCATTTGCAAAGCAAATGGGATTGGAGATAGTGGATAACAACTACTTTACGGTTGATAAAAAAGTGAAACAGCAAAGCGACAAAGGTACGGTGGGTTGTGTTGCACTTGACGTATACGGCAATCTGGCCGCGGCCACTTCCACCGGCGGAATGCGCGGCAAAAAATGGGGCCGCGTGGGCGATGTGCCCATCATCGGTGCGGGAACGTATGCCAATAACAACACGGTTGCCGTTTCCGGTACGGGACACGGGGAGTTGTGGATACGACGTGTGGTGGCTTTTGATATCTCAGCGTTGATGGAATACAAAGGTTTATCGCTTGAAGAAGCAGCCAACAAAGTGATTTTTAATAAAATATCGCCCATGGGTGGTTCCGGGGGCGGAGTTATCGCAGTGGATAAAAACGGCAATATCAGCCTGGTATTCAATACTTCTCTGATGCATCGTGCCTGGGCCAAAAGCAATGGAGAGCAAGGAGCAGACGTACTGAAAAAATAGGACTGATGATTATCCGCTAACTTACTGTTCATTGTCTGTGTGGAATTCACACCTTACTGTTACAACGATTTCTTGAACGATTCGGAGAGGCGGTGATATGCCCTGGTGCGGAAAGCTAGCAGTGAAAGAAGAAGCATAAAGAGACCCGCTAACACAAACGTAAGCGCTATACCCCGGGCGTTTCCCTCTCCCAGCAGCCAGCCGAAGGTTTGTTTTCCGGCATCGCTTTCCATAAAAGGAATAATGGAGAATTGCGCAATCGGTCCGATCAGGTAGCTTGAAACTGGAGTGGCTGCAGACTCCACGGTCTGTGCAAAGCCAAAAACCCGACCTTGTTTGATCTTCGGTACGACGGTTTGAATGATGGTTTGTTCTGCAGCCTCAATGAACGGAACGAAAAACATATACAAAAAAATTCCCGCCAGAAACAGCCATGCCCATTCGCGAACGGTAAAAAGTAAACAGATAAGGCTTCCAATAACATAGCCGTAGAGCAACGTCCGTAACGGTTGTTTGCCCAACCCTTTTTTCGTAATGGCCATCCCCCCAAAAATAAAGCCTGTTCCGGTGATGCCGAGAACAATGCCCCACATCTCTACCGAGAACATTTCCAGCCCGTAGGGATCGAGAAGAACCATGATCACTCCGCCGATAAAGTTGTTGAACGTAGTGAAGAAGATAAGGGCCATTAACCCGGGAACGGAACGTATGGCCTTTATGGCGCCTTTAAAATCCACTTGTTTATTGAGGACTTCGGGATCGTGATGCAGGTGGTCTTCCGGTATCGGGACGAAAAGCAGGTGCAACAGAGCCAGTCCCGATAAAATAAGCGTGATATACATGGCCCATTCAAGCCCCAGCCGGCCGATCACCAGTCCGCTGAAAACCGTGTTGGCTATCATTCCAACACCCTGAACCATTCCCACCATCCCATTGGCTCGGGCATAATCCTCTTTCGGTACCAGGATGGATACGGTGGTTGAAAGCGCTATCGAACGAAGGTTGCTGACAAGCGCGCTCAATAAGATGGAAAGGGAGAAAATCCAGAAGGCGGATGACGATATATCGGCAATTTCTTTCCGGTCGAAAAACAAGAAGACAGAACCGGCAAGTAGCAGAAAAATAAGGGCTACAATAGATGAAACAGCAATGACCTCCTTTTTCCGGTGTTTGTCCACAATCGTGCCGAAAAACATTCCCGAAAGGGTGACGAGTGTCATGAAAGTCCCGCTGAGGATAGAGAGAATAAGTACCGAATGCGTTTCCAGGTAAAGCCAGAAAGACAATGCACTCCACAGAAAGAAAGTGGAGGTGTTGGCTACGGCTATGTTGATGAGCACATGGAGAAATCGTTTCATTCGTGTATCCCGGAAAACAGACTTTTAAACAACACAACTGATTTTTTGTTCGGACGGTAATTTTGCAGAAAATGGTTATCTTTACGCGAAAAAAATGTAAAACGTATGGTGTTTGAACATTTACCTGAGGACAATACCGGTCGTTTAGCCCCTGGAATCACCCGCCGGGAAGCTTTTGCGCTGGTGGAAAAATACAACAAGGAGTCGTTTCATATTCAGCACGCGGAGACGGTTGAAGCCGTGATGCGTTACTTCGCCACTAATCTGGGGTATGTCGGTGAGGTGGATTTTTGGGGGTTGGTGGGTTTGTTGCACGACTTGGATTTCGAACAGTTTCCGGATGAGCATTGCATCAAAGTCCGCGAAATATTCGATGACGAGGGCATTGATCCTCAGCTAAAGCGTGCTGTGGTTTCCCATGCTTACGGGTTTACGCAACACGATGTAAAGCCTGTACATCAGATGGAGAAAGTGCTTTACGCCGCCGACGAATTAACCGGGTTAATCGGCGCTGCCGTTTTGATGCGCCCCAGCAAGAGTACGCTCGATTTGACGGTACAGTCGTTAAAAAAGAAGTTCAAGGATAAAAAGTTCGCTGCAGGGTGTTCGCGTGAGGTCATCCGCAAAGGAGCCGATCTCCTCGGCTGGGAGCTTGATTACCTGATGGAGGAAACCATTAAAGCGCTCCAGGGAAAAGAGAGGGCGGAGCTGTAAAAGCCCACTGTGCCCTCCCCGCTTGTTTGTTTATTTCTTTAAAAAATCGGTGAGGATAAAAATAGTTTGTCCGTCAACTTTGGCCTGCACGTGCGTAGGATCGTCTGCTGAAAGACGGATTCCGCGTGCCCGGGTTCCCCGTTTTACTACCATGGACGAACCTTTCACCTTTAAGTCTTTTATTACGGTAACATCGTCACCGTCAAAAAGTTCGTTTCCGTTGCTATCCAGTACCTTTTTCGAATTTTCGGCTGCTGTCATGTCTTCTTGCGTCCATGCGTGAAAACATTCCGTACAATGGAATAACGTGCCGTCGAAATAAGTAACCGCACTTTGGCATATTGTACAATGGGGAGTTTGAGTCATGTTGTTCTAAATTGTTTTTCCCAAAGATAGGGCTTAACTGCCAAAATTCAAAATTACCATAATTTCTTGTCCCCGGAAGGGAACAAACGAGATACATATAGTTTGGAAGAAATGCTTTTTTTACAGGTGTGAACCGATTACTCTTTTAAGTGTTTTAGAACTAAAACTAATTATCTGCGAAAAATGGCAATTATCAAAAGTATTCTTGATACGGATTTGTATAAGTTTACCACCAGCTATGCATACAGCAAGCTTTTTCCCCGTGCCTTTGGAGAGTTTGTATTTGTGGACAGAAGTAATGGCGATTATCCCGACGGATTTGATGAACGGGTACGGCAAGAATTGGACAAGATGTCGGAACTGAGCCTAACGATAGGGGAGGAGGAGTTCGTGAGAAAAAAGATGCCGTATCTACCACCAATTTATATCGATTTTTTGAAAGGGTTCCGTTTTGATCCGTCGGAAGTGGAGGTTTCTCTCGAAGGCCGTAAATTAAAAATCCGTGCCACGGGGTTGCTTTATCGCATTACGCTTTGGGAAACGCCTATCCTCGCTACGGTATCTGAACTTTATTTCCGGGAAACGAAGCAGTATCCCGACACGCAATACATGGAAAAGGCGGCCATAGAGAAAGCACTTAGCCTGAAAGAAAACGGTATCACGTTTTCACTTTTCGGCATGCGACGCCGGTTTAGTTTCGAAGTGGAGGACCGGGTTACCGGATTGTTGAAGCAATACGCAGGAGATTCCCTGTTCGGTACCAGCAATGTATACCTGGCATATAGACACAACGTGAATGTGTCGGGAACACATCCGCATGAATGGGTACAGTTTCACGGATCAATTTACGGATATAAAATGGCCAATTACATGTCGATGGAGAACTGGATTAACGTGTACGACGGTGATCTGGGAACCGTACTCACCGATACCTATACCACCGATGTTTTTCTTCGAAACTTCAGCAAAAAGCATGCGGCGTTGTTTACCAGCCTCCGGCATGACAGTGGCGATGCTTTTGTTTTTACCGATAAAGTCATTCGACGGTATGAAGAACTGCGGATAGACCCCAAGTTGAAATACATTGTTTTTTCGGACAGCTTGAATGTAGACAAGGCGATCCTTATCAAAAACTATTGCGGAGAACGTATAGGGGCTACTTTCGGTATAGGAACGAACCTGACCAATGATGTGGGCAACAACATCAAGGGAATGAATATTGTGATGAAACTGTTCCGATGTAAAATGACTGCCAAAGAACAATGGCACGAATGTGTGAAACTGTCGGATGTGGAAGGGAAGCATACCGGAAGCGAAAAAGAAATCCGCCTGGCACAGGAAACGCTGGGACTCTGAAACGCGTTTTGGGCCAGGTGATAAGCTCTCAATAACTGAATTTAGTACTCGAAGGCATACCTGTATTCCGTTGTATTTCCCGCTCCGTCGGTAGCCACAAAAACAAGTTCCTGTGTTTTGCCTTTTTCCAGCCTTGAATCGTCGAACCGGTAAGTATATAGGGAGGATTTCATATCGTGTGAAAAGAGGACGAATTTCCCGTTAATGGTTCCTTTAAAGGCGGATATTCCGCTTTTGTTATCCGATAGCCGGATTTGGATCCTGCGTGAAGCCACCCATTTTTCAGGATTTACGGGGACGATATTCGGTGGGAAGGTGTCTGAATCAACGGCATACATCCTGCCCAGCTCGCGGATGGAAACCTCCATGCCGTTCCGTTTGTAAGTACCGCCTATCCAGTTGTCGTTACCTGTTTCCGTGATTTCTACAATACCGTATTGCTGCTTGTTATCCAGGGTGTCCGCGTTTAATTTTATCCATACGGTAGCGTTTTGGTGTAGCGGTACCGGTGAGTCATTCACCCGGTGTATATCGGAGTAATGGACCGTTGAGCCAGTTTTACGGTGTGAAAAACAAAAGCTGTTGTATAGATTTCCAGAAGGTATGTCGAGCATAAAATCAAAGTCTACAAATGTATTGTGTAGTGTCCACGGCATAAAGTTTTTGCAGGAATCCGTTTTTGCGACGGGTTGTTGCTGTCCTACGACCACAAAAGAGTATACAAGGGTATTTCCGTTATGATCTTCAAGTTCATAGCGCATGCGGTAATCTCGCTCTTCGTTGATATCGATAAATCCGTTATTGACTGCGTCGTAGAACTTGAGCGTGTTTCCCGGCTCTATAAATGACTTCATGTAAAAAGAACTTCGTTCCCGCCATTCTTCAAAGTCGATAAATGAATTCAACATGCGCGTCTTACTGAAAGAAAACCTGTCGATGGAACTACTGAAAACCTGCTTTTCGTCTACAAATAACCTGACGTGTTTGACACCGTAGATGTTGGATTGACCGTTCATCCGATCGTATGCTTTTACGGCTACACCGATTCTACCCCATGCGTTTATCGCTTGAGGCGGTGCCAGGGGTACCCCGGACTTGTTTTTCAAAATATTCATCCGTAGGGGATTGCTGCTTCCGTTCACGATTCCTTTCCCCTCAACAGGATAAAACGCAATGCCACGAATCTCGGGCTTTTGAGTGTCGAGGATGGCCCGGCTGAAAAAAGAAAGCGGATCCAGTGGGTCCTGCGTCTGGGTATCGCGCACTTCAAAGTGCAGGTGTGGGCCACCGGAACTGCCTGTATTTCCACTCAATCCTATTTGCTGACCTTTTTTTACGATCAGCAAACCCGGTTCGGGGTAAAGCTCCACCCGGTAACTTTCTTGCTCGTATTGCTTTTCTTTCACAAAATCGGCAATAGGGCTGGAAAAACTGTTCAGGTGCGCATAAACGCTGGTATGTCCGCTGGGATGGTCGATGTAGAGTGCCAACCCATATCCTCCAGGGGAAACACTTATGCGCGAAATATATCCGTTGGCGATGGCTACAACCGGTTTGTTTACCGTTTGTTGTGTTTTGAAATCAATGCCTGAATGAAAGTGGTTGCTTCGCAACTCCCCGAAGTTGGCACTGAGTGCCGGAGGAATATCAAGCGGGTTGGTATAGGGATGTTGTGTATAAGCCGAGAAACGAGCCATGGAAAAGAAAAGAAAAACGCATGAAAATAGTATATTGAACTTCATAAATCCTTGTTTGATTTGCAAACATAGGTATAAAAGAGTAAAACAACAATAGGAATTCCGCATACAATCGATTCATAATCCGTTTTGAAGAACGGAGCATACACTCTAAATGCCGCATTTTTACGAGGAGTAGGCGAGGATAGCGTCAGGTAGGGTTATTTTGTTAAATAAAATTAAAATAAAGAAATTCATTGGTACTTTGCATTGCATATTACCTTGTTTAATTTATCTTTGTGGTGTAAATAAAAATTTATTGAAAAATGAATATTGAAAATACCCAAAGTCAAATGAGGAAAGGAGTACTGGAGTACTGCATTTTGGCGATTATCAGGCGGAACGAAGCATATCCGGGTGATATAATCGACGAAATGAAAAATGCAGGCCTGCAGCTTCTTGAAGGAACGCTATATCCTTTGCTCAATCGGTTGAAGAACGCCGAAATACTCACTTATCGCTGGGTGGAAAGTACTTCGGGCCCTCCTCGAAAATATTTTATCCTGACAGAGAAAGGTGAAAAATTTTATGATCTTTTAGAATCGACATGGACTGAACTATCCACCGGGGTAAACGCCGTTGTCAACGGCAATTATTCTAAAGAAGACACTGTTGTCAATGACAATTTAAATGAACCTAACACCACAGAACAATGAAAAAAGTGATTAATATCAATTTCCAGGGGCAGGTCATCGCTATCGAAGAAACTGCTTATGAACTTTTGAAGCAATACATAGACAGTCTGAAAAAATATTTTTCGCGGGAAGAGGGCGGAGAAGAGATTGTAAACGATATAGAAAACCGTATTGCCGAATTGTTTGGAAACCGGCTGAAGCTGGGTATCAATTGCATTACCGATGAAGATGTTCAGTCCATTATCTCCAGCATAGGAAGACCGGAAGATTTTGACACGGAATATCAGGAGTCGGTTTACGCCTATGGTGAAACACCTTTTGAACAGTTTGCCTCAACTTCGGAGCAGCCGAAATCGGAACCTGACGGAAGCGAAAGGCGGCAGACCCTTTACCGCAATGCAAACGATAAAATAATTGCTGGTGTGTGCAGCGGCCTCGCTCATTACTTCAAAATAGATCCGGTGTGGATGCGTATTGTTTTTGTTGTGCTTTTCAGTGTGTTGTTTTGGGTATACCTCATTTTATGGATTGTCTTAAAGCCCAAAGCGCTGGAGACAAATGTTGCCAGAAGGCTTTATCGGAATCCCAATGACCGTTTCCTGGGAGGGGTTTGCGGAGGAATTGCAGCGTACTTCAAAATTGACACGTGGATTCCGCGTTTGCTCTTTGCAGCTCCGTTATTTCTGAATTTGATGGGGATGATCTCCATACCTTTTTTCCCGTGGAACCGTTTTTTTGACAACGTGGATTTCAACTGGAACATCAATATGTCGGTTGTCGTGATCTATGCCGTTCTATGGGTAATTATTCCGAGGGCCACTACCGTAAAGCAGAAACTCGAAATGATGGGAGAGGAGGAATATATCAAATCCATACGTGAAACTGTAAGCGATAACGTGGCAAGTGTGAAAAGCAAAACTGACGACGGTGATAATTATACCAAGCCGTACGCTGCAACAGCTGCTGTTGCCGGTGATCCGGAAAAAGTGTCTCTGGATGCCATGCCGCCCGAGCCCCCACGGTTCCATGCCGCGAAAGCGTCAGCAAACGCAACGGCTGGTTCCGGTAATACGGGTTGTCTGAATGCATTGGGAATCCTTTTCAAAATTATATTCTTTGCGTTCGCCGGAATTTTTGCTGTAGTTACGACGGGAATGATGATCGCTTTTCTTGTAGCCGGCACAAAATTTGTCCCTTTAAAGTCGTTATTTATTGACCAGGGTTACGAAAATACCCTGTTGTGGTTGTCTGCAGGATTATTGTTTGCAGTTCCTATTATATCCATTATCGTGTGGATCGTTCGTCGGTCAATGAAAGCAAAATCACGTCCGGTTATCGGAGTCGTGTCGATTATCTTGTGGGTCGTCGGAATCTTTTCTGCTACTATGCTCGGATTTAAAGTGGCCGAAAAATTTAGTGTGGAGTCATCTGCTGAAAATGTACAGGCTCTTTCTGCTTTTAGCGGCGACAAGTTATACGTGGATATGGCGGTTTATCCGTCAGACTACTACTCTTTCAGCCGTAACTTCGGACCGGGTTCAGATTTGGATAATTTCCCCTATTATACCATAAATGAGGACTCCCTGCTGTTTTCAAACATTAAGCTACAGATTGTTCAAAGCCAGGATTCTTTGTATTACGTGAGAACCATTTCGTCAAGTTCGGAAAGAGACCTGAAGATTGCCAGAAAGAATGCCGGAGAGTTTACTTATCCCTTACAACAACAAGATTCCCTGTTGTTTTTGCCCGAGTTTTTCTCGGCACCTATTTCACAAGGTTTCCGCTTGCAGGGGATGATCGTGGAAATAGCTGTGCCGCTTGGCAAAAAAATTGAGATCGACGAACGGTTGGACGATTACGATAATTTTACCTCAAATTCGTCTGTTCGCCGAAAATTGAAAAAAAGCCGCAACAACAAGACTTTCGATTGGGATTATGGGGAAGAATATATTCTCGAAAACGGAGGTTTAAACAAGACGGTCATACTTACGGATTCTATATAAGTTTTACTTTTGCATTAATAACTTCATGTGTTCAAAAGCAGCCGGACGTTTTTTCCGGCTGTTTTTTTGTTGAAAAAGAGGAGGGATTTTCATTTTTTTTGTAGTTTTGTAAAAACAACCGCATAGCTATGGAGAAACAAGTCCGGAAAATCGTTACAATTTTTAATCTTCGTTCAGAGTTGGAGGATTACGAAACCATTCATGCAGAAATAGAAAAAGGGATTCAGTTCAGGGGGACCAACCTCTGGATCTTGATGTTTGCCATTGTGGTAGCATCGGTGGGATTGAACATGAATTCTACGGCTGTAATTATCGGCGCTATGCTTATCTCTCCGTTGATGGGTCCAATAAACGGGATGGGGTATAGTTTGGCAACTTACGATTTTTATCTTTTCAGGCGGTCGCTTAAAAACTTTATCTATGCTGTAGGGGTAAGCCTGCTCACCTCCGCACTCTATTTTTTCCTTTCTCCGATAAATGAAGCTCATTCGGAATTGTTGGCCCGGACCAGCCCCACTATCTACGATGTTTTGATTGCTCTTTTCGGTGGATTAGCCGGTATTGTGGCCATCAGCAGTAAGCTTAAAGGTAATGTCATTCCCGGAGTAGCTATAGCTACAGCACTTATGCCGCCTATCTGTACTGCCGGGTACGGATTGGCCACACTACAATTCAACTTTTTCTTCGGAGCCCTGTACCTCTTCACGATCAATACGGTTTTTATTGCCTTTGCGGCATTGGTTGTGTGTCAATACCTGAAGTTTCCCATCGGAAGCATTGTCGATCCCGACAGAAAGAAGCGGGTAAATCGAGCCCTTACAGCCGTAATTCTTATCACGTTAGTTCCGAGTGTCTATTTCGGATATCAACTCGTGCAGAATGAAAATTTTAGCCAGCATGCCGAATATTTTATCAGTCAGGTTTCTGTAGTGGAGGGGAATTACCTCCAAAAAAGCAACATTAATCCGTCGAATAAAAATGTGGATCTGGTGTATAATGGCTACGGACTTTCCCCGAAACACATCGATTCCATTAAACTGGTGGCTTTTTTTAATAAAATCGATACAGCAAAATTAAGCATCAGTCAGGGTTTTGAGGCTTCCTTCGTACAGGAAAATACAAGAAGATATCAGTCGGAGACCGAAGTCCTTAACAACAGACTGAATGCTACAACGTTTGCCCTGAAGCAAGCTGAAAACAGAATAGACAGCATTCGGAATATTCCTGCCTTGGGAGAAAGGCTGTTATCGGAAATACAACCGCTGTATCCGCAGATAAGCGGTTGTTCGTATACGGAAACTTTTTCTTACTTTATGCGAAAAGACAGTATTCTTCGCAGCAACAGAACCCCGCTTGTTATTTTTACCGTGCCCCGAAACGCGTTGCGTACTGCCGATAAGAACAAGATAGGGGAATGGCTCAAAAGCCGGTTGGAGAAACCGGAAGTGCTTACCTATTACGATGAGATGCGATAAACGAAAAAAAGAGTGCTTAAGTCGCTATAAACAAAAGTTTTATTGCTACATTTGCAGCAATATGTCTTAATCTTCAATGTTTAACTAATCCAAGAAATACTATGGCAAGATTACTCATCTTAGGCGCCGGTATATCCGGCCACACAGCGGCATTGTCGGCAAGACGGAAATTAGGAAAAGAACACGAAGTAGTGGTTGTCAGCCCAAATGCCTACTACCAGTGGGTTCCTTCCAATATCTGGGTTGGAATCGGTTTAATGAAAGTAAAACAAGTTATTTTCGAACTGGCTCCGGTTTATAAAAAGAACCACATTGTTTTTAAGCAGGCGCTGGCGCTCTCCATTCATCCCGAAGGAAATGCGGAAACCGATAAGGGATTTGTGAAAATCAGGTATGTTTCTGAAGATAGAAAAGACCGGGAGGAAATCCTGGAATACGATTATCTGATTAACGCTACCGGACCCAAGCTTAATTTTGGAGCCACCGAGGGTCTGGGGCCGGAATTTTACACCGATTCCGTATGTACTTATCAACATGCGGCCTTGACGTGGGAGCACCTACAAGCCTGTTTTGCCAAAATGGAAAAAGGCGAAAGGCAGCGGATAGTTGTCGGAACGGGACATCCTCTGGCCACTTGTCAGGGAGCGGCTTTTGAATTTGCGTTAAACATCGCGTTTGAGGTAGCCCGGAGGAAACTCGATCATCTGGCAGAAATAAGTTGGATCTCCAACGAATATGAATTAGGCGATTTCGGTATGGGAGGGGCTTTTATAAAACGAAGCGGTTACATTACCCCTACCAAGATTCTTGCCGAGTCGCTCTTCACTGAGTATGGCATTACCTGGACTGTGGGCGCGGGAGTCAAGAAAATTGAACCGGGAATAATCCATTACGAGACACTGGCGGGAGAAGAATTGACCAAAGAGTTTGATTTTGCCATGCTCATCCCCGGTTTTGCAGGAGTTGGTTTAAAGGCTTATAACAAAAGTGGAGACGATATAACAACAGTTCTGTTTGCCGCAAACGGGTTTCTCAAGGTGGATGCCGATTATACGTTAAAACCCTACAGTGAATGGAAACCATCGGATTGGCCTTCTATCTACGAGAACCCCACTTACAACAATGTTTTTGCTACTGGGATTGCGTTTGCTCCTCCGCATGCTATTTCTAAACCCATGGTGAGCACGAAAGGAACGGCAATCTCAGCCACTGCTCCCCGTACAGGAATGCCTTCGGGGGTTATCGGAAAAGTGGTTGCTGAAAATATTGCCGACAGGATTAAAACAGGCAGACGCGAGTACAAACACAAGGCTTCCATGGCACGTATGGGGGCTGCCTGCGTTATCTCTGCCGGATTTGGAATAAAGAAAGGGAAGGCCGCATCAATGACGGTTTTTCCTATTGTCCCCGATTGGGAAAAATATCCGAAATGGGGCAGGAACCTCCGTTATACCTTAGGCGAAATAGGACTTGCTGGACATTGGTTTAAGCTGATTATGCACTATATGTTTTTATATAAGGCAAAGGCAAACCCTTTTTGGTGGCTGATTCCTGAATGATTTCGATAACCATTAGAAAACACGGATATGGATAATAAAAATACAATACCCTATAGCCTGGAATCGTTTGCCACGGTTCCCACAGGCTGGACAAAATTCTGGCGAACCTGCATTTTGTATCAGACAGTGCGGTTTTTTGTCATAGGCTTTAAAGTGATGCGTATAGTAGCAGGAGGCCACTCGTAAGCAGTAGGTTACAGCTCGAAAGATGCCTTGACGCCGATTTCCCTGAATTTGGTTTTATGAAACGAGCAGAAAATCGCAGCATTTGCAGTTTTGAAAAACCGGTTGCCGACACCGTATCCAAATTCAGTGTACGAAACAATGTAGGGGGTATAAAGCTGGCTTATGTACAAACGTTCCCGGTTGATGTAATCAGAGATTAAAGGAATGTTCCGGATGATAAGAAAAGGGGTCTCAAGCATAATATGTCCCTGCACATAAGAGTCGGAAGCGTTGTACAGGTGGCGGTTCAGCAAACTGAATGTCCCACCTATGCCGTCTTGCCAGTTGTCGGGAAAGTTATTTTTGGCAAAGAAGGTAAAATCGGCAAAATATTCAGTGCTCTGGTTAACAAACCGTCCTGCACCCACTCGATACTTAAATGAACTCATCGGCCCGAGAGGAATATTTTGGCTCATGTCGAACTCCACCCGGTTGTATTGTGATGTGCTACCAAAAACATTCCGGTAGCTTCTTGAGAGTTCTATCTTGAAAGTGGGAAACCGGGAGCGGACGTAAATTTTTTGGCGTCCTTCATAACGGTAATATTGTTCCGGAGTCCAGCTGAGCCTCAGGTAAGGCGCAAACGCCTTCTTTGTGACAAGGATATTTTCTATCGGATTACTTTCTAGGGTGACAGGGGATAATAACGGTTGACCGTTTTTTTTGGGTTGTCGGATGTGGTATTCAATGCCGATCGTAGATACAAAACCGTTGAATAGTTCATAGTCGTTGAATAATTTCACGTAATAATCCTTGAAGTAATTTACGGAAATATCTTCGAACTTGATACCGCTGTTTTGCAGGTTTTTTTGTATTTCATGGATGAATAATGAACTGTAGGTGGGGTTTCCTATCCCTGCCGATAAGGAAACGTTGCCGTGATAAAAGGGTTCGTAATTCCAAGTGCTGGTTACGTCGGTAAAAAACTCTTTACGTCTGAACATATAACCGGCAAATGCATTTACTTTGAATGTCCTGCTCCTTTTCAAATCGAAATTGAAAGAGAGTTTTTGCCTGTACGTCACTCCGTCGATCGATGAATATCCCAGCATCAACGGGTTCAACAGTCCGCTATACCCGATCATGGTGGATTTTATTTTATACCGCGAATCCATAACCATCCGCTGTGCAAACTGTTGTACCCTTTTGCCGTTTTGCTGTGAAATGTCGACCTTCTCTTCGGCCGGTTTTTGCTGATTCGTTTTTTCATAATTCCTGATAACTTCCACCTCCCTGGCTTGTAGGGGTATAGCCCTGTTTTGTGCCCAAAAGACCGAATCGTTGTTGACCGGAACGGAGTCTAATCTTACCCTGAAGAAATCGCTGATGTTTAGTATCTTTTTTTTTTTCTCATTTACCCGCAGAACAACATTGTTGTAATTCATGGAGGCAAGGTGTCGGCTTGCCACTACATTTCCCAGGTAGTTTGCTGTATGATAAATCACGAAATGTACTGGTAAGTAATTGGTTATCCATGTGTTGCCCATTGTTATTTCAAACGAGAAATTAGAGAAAGATTCCACGCCTTCGGCGCTGAAATGCACAATGCGCCAGGTGCCGCTTTCAATTACAAAATGGCCCTTTAGCAGTTTTTGATTGCTGTATATCGGATTAAATTCTACGGTGTAATAAGTCTTGTTATTTTCAAACTGCATTTGCCTCAGGTGGTAGGTATAGTACCTGGCAGTAGAAAACCGGACGGGCATAAAGAAACTTTCGGTGTTTGTTGTTTCTCCGTAGACGTTGATGTTCAGCAGGTAAAAGGGAATCATGTCGATGTCTTTTTTGCCTGTCAGCGTCCCGGTCACGTTTTTGATATCCTGCAGGTAATTATTCGGATAGGTGAAGCTCAGTGTGCTTAGGGTTTCAATCAAGGCTTCGTCCGATTTCGGATCGTGAAGTACGAATCGGGGCACAAGGTGAGTGTACTTAAAGAGGAAATTTTTTTTCAATGTTTCCACATAAGTACGCATATAAACATCGGCCGTGTAATTTTCAACCAGTCCGTTGTATTTTTCTGCCGCACTCATCGATCTTTTCAAAACGGTATCAAGCGGAATCGCAGTCTGGCTAAACATGCTTGAAGTTATAAAAATCGACAAAATCAATATGCCCGATCTTACTCTCATTTCTAAGTTGCAAATCTACTTAATTTTGAAAACAGAATGATTTTAATCAGGATAAATTTTTCACAAAGCATCCGGTTTTACTGTGCTCAAGGTGTAAATAATGTCAAAAATGGCACCTTTCATCCCTTAATTCTCAAGTTTTTGACGGTTTATTTATCTTTTGAGTGAATAATTTCTTATTTTTGTGCTTTATAACATAGTTTTGTAACATGTGATGGGCAGAAAAGCAAAGGAAATAATTGATTTATCATCCACTTTGGCAGATATCTGGCGTGTGCTCTCGGAAGAGGAACGTGAACAGATCAAGAAAAATGCCCGGTTTGTTCATTATAAGAAAAATGAAACTATATACATTGAAGAGGAACAACCCCTCGATTTGATGTGTCTGCTTAAGGGGAAAGTGAAAATTTATAAGAGCGGCGTAGGTGGAAGGACGCAGATTATCCGGATGATCCGCCCCATCCAGTATTTCGGCTACCGTGCTTTTTTTGCACGGGAACCTTATGTTACTGCCGCTTCGGCCTTTGAGGCTTCAACCGTTTGTTTTATTTCGATGGAGCTGATCGAAGATATGTTAAGAGAAAACGGTAACCTGGCACTGTTTTTCATCCAGATGCTGTCTTGTGATCTGGGGGTCGCCGATAACCGGGTGGTCAATCTTACCCAAAAACACGTCAGGGGAAGGCTTGCTGAATCGCTTATCTTCCTGAAAGAAAGCTACGGCCTGGAAGAAGACGGTGCAACCATAAATATTTATCTGGCTCGCGAAGATCTGGCCAATCTTTCCAACATGACCACAGCCAATGCTATCAGAACGCTCGCCAACTTTGTGAACGAGCGCATCATTTCTCTCGACGGGAGAAAGATAAAAATAATCGATGAGGATAAATTATTGAAAATAAGCAAAATAGGATAGTGGCGCTGATGAATGCCTTTAACATACCCCTGATTAAAAAACCACAAGTTGTCGTTTTTATTTTCTCATTGTCTACCCTCTTTTTCAGCGTTTCGGCTCAGGAAAAAGTGGAATCGAAGAACGTGTTTCAGCAAGTATGGAGCCTGTTTGCAAATTCATCATTGTCGGATAAAGACCTGATAGGTGACTGGGGATATAAGGGTACTGCCTGTACGTTCGAAACCGAGAACCTGTTGAAAAAAGCCGGCGGTGCAGTAGTAGCCTCACAAGTAGAGAAAACGTTTAACGAATACTGTATGAAGATCGGGATCAGCGAGGAGAAGTGCGATTTTACTTTTAAGGAGGACAGCACTTACTCTGCGAAACTGGGTTTATTGAAGCTTTCGGGTAAGTTTAGATTAGACGAAGAAAAGAAAGTCCTTTCCATGAGTTATATGCGTGGTTTGGGACGTATGACGGCCCATGTTCACCGGTCGGGTTCGGGGTTAAAACTGCTGTTTGATGCCGATAGTTTTCTTCAAATGATGAAAACCCTGAGCATGTTCACCAAGAATAATTCCGTTGAAATTCTGGCTGCCATGGCTGATCTCTACGACGGTATGTTGTTGGGTTTTGACTTGGAGATGAAAAAACAGCCTTGACCTTCTTTTTACTTTTTTTATGTTTTCAAAATTTTTTAATGGTCAATTTTCAAAAAGTCCTTCTTACCTTTGTGCCGTCAAATCATAAACATGATTGTGGATGATCAAGCAAATTACAAGAGCCGTTTTTAAATCCTATTATAAGTCAGTCGAAAAATTCATCGACCATCCCGTCGCTACGCAAGAGAAAATATTTTCATACCTGTTGGAGCACGGACGAAATACGCTTTACGGTGCAGAAAATCAGTTTGGGGATATTCTTACGGTTTCCGATTTTCAGAAAAAAGTTCCTGTTACTTCTTATGAAGATTTACGGCCTTATCTTGATAAAATAATTAGAGACAGGCAGCAAAATGTGCTTTGGGACTCGCCTGTAAAGTGGTTTGCCATGTCGAGCGGAACCACTGAAGACAAGAGCAAATATATTCCCGTAACACAGGAGTCGTTGGAGCATTGTCATTACAGGTGCGGATATCATATGCTTGGCCTGTACACAAACAACTATCCCGATACGGAGTTTTTTCTTGGCAAAACGCTGGTGTTGGGAGGAAGTCAGCAAATTAACAATATTGGTGACAGTACGTTCACCGGTGATATTTCTGCTATCTTGATGAAAAACCTCCCTTTTATAGCCAAGCTGGCACGAACACCCGAAGAGATTGCCTTACTTCCCGATTGGGAGGAAAAATTGAAGAAACTGTCGGATTACGCAGTAAAGGAAGATATCCGGGCATTTTTGGGAGTCCCGTCGTGGATGATGGTGTTGTTGAAAAAAATTGTGGAGGATACCGGCAAGCCACTTCCCGACCTGTGGAAAAATTTAGAGGTATTCTTTCACGGGGGAGTGAGTTTCGGCCCGTTTCGCGAGCAATATGAAAAACTGATTCCTACGAAGAAAATGCGTTACTGGGAAACATACAATGCCTCTGAAGGGTTCTTTGGCGTTCAGTATTCGAGCAAATCCAACGATATGTTGCTGTTGCTGGATAATGAGGTTTTCTACGAATTTCTTCCCGCGGAAGAGTGGGACAAAGAGTGTTCTCAGGCTCTGACGCTGGCTGATGTGGAGATTGGGAAGCAGTACGCGTTGGTGATTTCAACTAGTGGAGGCTTGTGGCGTTACAAAATAGGCGATACCATCGAATTTACCTCCACCAATCCGTATTTATTCAGGATTACGGGTCGCACCAAGCAGTTTATTAACGCTTTTGGTGAAGAACTGATTGTGGATAATGCCGATCGTGCTTTGACAGAGGCCTGCCGGATTACCGGAGCTAAGGTGACCGAATACACGGTAGCCCCTATCTACTTCAGCGATAATCACGGGGGAGCACACGAATGGCTTATCGAGTTTGAAGATAAACCGTCTGATTTGAAGCAATTTGAATCTGTTTTGGATGAAAACCTGAAAAAGCTGAACTCCGATTACGAGGCCAAACGCTCATACAACCTGTCTCTTGGTAAGCCTGTAGTGCGTATGCTGGAACCGGGAGATTTTTATAAATGGATGAAATTCAGGGAGAAAACGGGTGGGCAAAATAAAGTTCCCAAACTATCGAACGACAGAAAGTATGTTGAAAGTATTTTGTCCGTGTTGGGTATAAAATCCTAAAATAGAATAAAATTGGCTTTCGATGAACTAAAACTGAGAAAGTTTCCGTAAATTTGTGCGCTAAAATCGATTTTACGAAATGAGAGTAAAACCTGTATATTTTTTATTGCTTGCTGTGTTGCTGACTTCGTGCGGCGAATACAACAAGATTTTGAAAAGTACCGATAAGGATGTGAAATACACATACGCAAAGAAGTATTTCGAAGAAGGTAAATACAGTCGCTCTATTACCTTGCTCGAGGAACTGGTGCCTTTTTTCAAAGGAACTGCCAGGGCAGAGGAGTCGTTATATCTGTTGGGACAAAGTTATTATAATTCAAAGGACTACCTGTCTGCAACGGAGATGTTTACTACTTACTATAATACATACCCCAAGGGAGAGTATGCTGAGCCGGCCTTGTTTTATGCAGCTTACGGTTTATATCTCGATTCTCCCGATTCCAAGCTGGATCAATCTAAAACATATAAGGCCATTGCCGAGTTTCAGCGCTACATGGAAGAATATCCTCAAAGTGAGCGATCGGAACAAGCCAAGAACTATATGTTTGAGTTGCAGGAGAAGTTGGCTCATAAAGAGCTGTTGGCTGCGCAGTTATACTTGAACCTGGGAAATTATATGGGTAACAATTACGAATCGGCAGTCATAACTGCTCGTGAAGCAATGAAAAGCTACCCGTTTTCGAAATACAACGAGGAGTATCAGATGATTATCCTCCGTGCCCGTTTTGAGTATGCCGAACGCAGTACATTAGGGACCCAGCCCGAACGATACCGTATGGTGCTTGATGAGTATTTCAATTACAAAAATACTTTCCCAAACGGAAAATACATGCCGGAAGCTGACAGATACTACAAGAAGGCGCAAAGTAAAATAGACGTGCTGCCGTCATAAATCAATTAATTGAACACAAGGAATATAACTAAGAATTAGCATATAAAATGGATTACAGAAGAACAAATGCACCTCAGAACACGGAAACCCGTGATGTGATGAAACTTGCCGAGCCGGTGGGGAATGTCTATGAGATGGTCCGCATAATCAGTAAAAGAGCTAATCAGCTTTCTGTCGAGATGAAGCAGGACCTGGATACCAAATTACAGGAGTTTGCTTCATATACAGACAATCTGGAGGAAGTTTTTGAAAATCACGAACAGATAGAAATTTCGCGTTTTTACGAAAAACTCCCGAAACCTTCACTGATAGCCCTGCAAGACTGGAAGGAAGGGGAAATTTATTACCGCAATCCTGCCAAAGAAAAAGAGCAGTTTTAACAGAACGGTATGCTTCAGAGAATTCAAACCCTGTTTTTACTGCTTGCCTCAGTTTGTATGCTGGTGGCTACGGTAACCCCTCTGGCTTCTTTTTTCTATAACGGTGATCCTGTTGTTTTTGAAGCGATGGGAATGTACAGGAGCGGAGACCTTGAAAGTTCCACTTGGGCACTTTTTGCTATTGGTGCCATCAGCGCTCTTTTGCCGATTGTGACAGTTTTCCTGTACAAAACCCGAATTTTACAAATCCGGATATCTATTTTTAATATCTTTCTGATGGTCGGATTTTACCTTTATTTTGGGTTTTTGATTTTCAATATCAATCCCGAAGCCGGATTACAGTTTCAAAAGATCGGTATTGGTGCAATTATGCCGGTTATTGCCATTATCTTGACCTATCTCGCCATCCGTAGGATCGGTGCCGACGAGATTTTAGTCAGATCATTCCATCGGCTGCGGAAATAACTTTTATTTTAACTTGTTTATTCTTCGAGGCCGGATCATATTTTCCGGCTTCAGTATTTCATCCAACTCCTCTTGGGCAATCAGTTTGTTTTCCAGTACGATATCATAAACGCCCTTTCCTGTTCTTAATGCTTCGGCAGCTACCCGGGTAGAGTCTTCATATCCCAGGTACGGATTTAATGCCGTAACCAAGCCAATACTATTTAACACCATATCCCTGCAGCGATCTTGGTTTGCCGTGATTCCGGAAATACATTTGCTTCTCAGTGTATTGATGCCGTTGATAAGCATTTCGATGTTCTCCATCAGCGAATAGGCGATTATGGGTTCCATAACATTCAGCTGGAGTTGTCCGGCTTCCGATGCCATGGTCACGGTTAAATCATTGCCAATGACCTTGTAGGCAATTTGATTGACCACTTCGGGAATAACCGGATTTACTTTGCCGGGCATAATGGAAGAACCAGGCTGCATGGGGGGTAAGTTAATCTCGTTCAGTCCTGTTCTTGGTCCAGAGGAAAGTAATCGCAGGTCGTTGCAGATTTTTGATAGTTTTACGGCTAACCGTTTAATAACCGATGAGTTCATGATGAAAACCCCCGTGTCGCTGGTGGCTTCGATCAGGTTATCGGCAGCAACGACGGCAATATCCGATATTTCTGCCAGGTAACGGGTGCAGATTACCGTGTATTCCGGGTCGGAGTTGATTCCTGTCCCAATAGCCGTTGCTCCCATATTGGTTTCGAGAAGTAATTGGCGGTTTTGGCTCAATCGTGATACTTCTTCCTCTAAAGTTGTGGCAAATGCATCAAACTCTTGCCCAAGTGTCATAGGAACGGCGTCTTGTAACTGCGTGCGTCCCATTTTTATGACTTCTGCAAACTCTTTCCCTTTTTCCCGGAAAACGACAATCAATTTCTCCAATGCGTTAATCAATTCGCCGATACTTCGGTATAAGGCTATTTTTAGCGCTGTGGGATAAGCATCGTTGGTAGATTGAGAAAGATTTACGTGGTTGTTGGGGTGACAATGGGTGTAATCTCCCTTCTCGAACCCTAGAATTTCCAATGCCCGGTTGGCAATTACTTCGTTGGCATTCATGTTGGTTGAGGTGCCTGCACCACCTTGTACCATATCCACCACAAACTGATCGTGGAGTTTGCCGTGTTTAATTTCCCTGCAGGCTTCCACAATGGCATCGGCAATGGCGGGGTTTAACAATTCAAGTTCTTTGTTGGCCAGTGCTGCAGCTGCTTTCACATCTGCCAAACCCCGGATGAGCTGGGGGTAATGATGAAGTTTTGAACGGCTAATGTCAAAGTTTTCTACTGCCCGGAGGGTTTGAATACCGAAATAACTTGCTGTGGGGATTTCCATAGCTCCGATAAGATCGTGCTCGGTGCGTGTGTCTCTGCTAAACTTAGAGGTTGTCTTGTTCATAATAAATCGAATATTTAAAGTAATCCAAGGTGAATGGTCTATTGGTTTTTTCACATTGGCCAAAGTTAGCCATTATTTTGTATTAAAGCTACTTTATCGATCTTTAAAACATGATTTCCCCTCGCTGGTGACAGTCCCAAAAAAAGGGATCGCATAGCGACCCCTTAACTAAATTTGTCATTGAGGTATTATCCGGACTAAAACGTCCACTCTTTCGAAGTTTTTGCTTCTTCCGTTTTTGCGGGAACAGGAGCCTGGGTTTTTATGGGCTCACTCGTCGTGTTCTGAACGCCGGTTCCTTTATAGTACTGCTGTACGTTGGGCATAATTTGCTGAATGCGTGCGATGCGCTTTTCGTCCGTCGGGTGAGTGCTAAGAAATTCGGGTGGAGCACCACCTTGAGAACTTTGTGCCATTCTCGTCCAGAAGGGAACTGCTGCCTGAGGATTGTATCCTGCCAGGGCCATGACAATGAGCCCTATTTCATCGGCTTCGTATTCTTGTTTACGGGCATACGGCATCATCACTCCAAATTGAGCGCCAAGACCGAATACCTGTTGACCGATTTGTGCCCCTACCGAATTGCCTAAAAGGCCGCCGGCAACAGCTCCCCCGTATTGCAGGGCCATCTGCTGGCTGATTCTTTCCTGAGCATGCCGGGCAATGACATGGGCAACTTCGTGTCCGACCACCACTGCTAAAGCTTCCTCCGTTTGTGTCACCGGAAGTAATCCATCATAGATAACTATTTTTCCACCGGGCATGGCAAATGCATTCACGCTTTTGTCTTTAACCAAGTTAAACTCCCACTGATAATACTGCAGCTCAGATTCATAACCGTTATTCTTGTAAAATGTTTCCACGGCGTTGGCAATCCGGGAGCCCACCCTTTTTACCATCTCGGCGTTGGTCGTACTCCTTTCAAGAGGCGCAGAACGCATAAAATCCTGGTACTGCTGCAAGCTAAGTGCAACCACCTGTTCGTTCGAAACCAGGCTTAATTGTCTTCTTCCAGTGAAGGGAACGCTTCCACAGCCTTGTAAAAGAGCGAGGGCGATGACCATTACTAAAGAAAATTTCACCGGTTGATTTAATTTTTTTCTTTCCATAGTTTTTGTTTTGTTGTTAATTTTTGAGTTTTACTTTAGCCGTATATTAATCATTAATGTATGCGAGACTAAAACAACTAGTATTTCCTTTTACTAATAACACATTTTTGGGGAAGTAGTTTACCCGGCATCAAAAAAACACACATCCACTGTAATTTTTCCGAGAATTGTCCACATGACGGAAAATAGAAATGCCCTTGGCTTTCGTTTGTAAATCACGCAAAAAAAAGGTAACTTTGAATGTTTTTTCAACCTGAAACAGTATATGTCATTAAAAGATAGCAACGAAGAATATTTTGAAGATAAAGATATGCAAATGAATCCGGAAGAGGACGATATTCTTCTTTCCGATTCTTCGCAACACTCCAATCCCCGAATTATTACCCGGCTAGCCGAAGACTCCCCCATGAACCTTTCCCGGATGTATCAGGACTGGTTTCTGGACTATGCGTCGTATGTGATTCTGGAGCGTGCGGTTCCGCATGTTACTGACGGACTGAAGCCGGTACAGCGCCGTATTCTTCACGCTATGAAGCGAATGGATGACGGGAGGTACAACAAGGTGGCGAACATTATCGGTTTTACCATGCAGTTTCACCCGCACGGTGATGCCTCCATCGGCGATGCACTGGTTCAGCTTGGCCAGAAAGACATGCTAATCGACTGTCAGGGTAACTGGGGAAACGTACATACCGGAGATGGAGCTGCTGCACCCAGGTATATAGAAGCACGCTTGACAAAATTTGCTCTCGAGGTTCTTTTTAATGCCAAAACTACCGAATGGAAACCGTCGTACGACGGGCGAAACAAAGAGCCCGTAACACTACCGGCTAAGTTCCCGCTGCTGCTGGCGCAAGGCACGGAGGGTATTGCTGTGGGCCTGACCTCTAAAATTTTACCGCACAACTTCAACGAACTGTGCGATGCATCTGTTGCATACCTGCAGGGGAAGAAGTTCAGCCTGTTTCCCGACTTCCAAACCGGTGGATATATCGATGTGGAGAAATACAACGATGGCGAACGGGGCGGGTCGGTAAAAGTACGTGCCTCGATAAAAAAACTCGATAACAAGACATTGGTTATCACTAGCCTGCCGTATGGAAAAACAACGGCTTCTGTTGTAGAATCGATCATCAAAGCAAACGACCGGGGAAAGATAAAGATCCGGAAAGTGGATGATATTACGGCTGCAAATGTGGAGATTCATGTGCAGCTTGCTCCCGGGGTTTCGTCCGACAGGACCATCGACGCCCTATACGCATTTACGGATTGTGAGATCAATATTTCACCCAATTGCTGTATCATTGAGGACGACAAACCGCATTTTCTTACCGTCAGCGATGTGCTCCGCATCTCCACCGATCGCACTAAAGAGCTTCTCCGTTTGGAACTGGAAATTGAAAAACAGGAAAAACAGGAGGCCCTCCTTTTTGCATCACTCGAGAAAATATTTATCGAAGAGCGCATTTACAAGGACAATGAGTTTGAGAATGCCCGGAATATGGAGATTGCTGTCGCCCATATCGATAAGCGCCTGGAACCGTACAAGCCGTCATTTATCCGCGAAATAACATCGGAGGATATCCTGAGGCTGATGGAGATAAAGATGGCGCGTATCCTGAAATTCAATTCCGACAAGGCCGAAGAGAATATTGCCAGGTTCAGGGGCGAGATAGAAGAGATCAACCACCATTTGGATAACCTGACCGATTACACCATCTCGTGGTACCTGATGCTGAAAGAAAAGTACGGCAAGAATTATCCACGACGTACGGAAATTCGCAGTTTTGAGAATATCGAAGCTGTTAAGGTGGCGGAAGCCAATGAAAAATTATACATCAATCGTGAAGAAGGATTCATCGGAACCGGGTTGAAGAAAGACGAATTTGTCTGCAACTGTTCCGATATTGACGACATCATCGTTTTCTTCAAGGACGGAAAATACAAAGTGGTAAAGGTTAGCGATAAAATGTTTGTGGGAAAAGGAATTTTATATGCTAACGTCTTTAAGAAGAACGATAAGAGAACCATTTATAACGTGATTTACCGTCACGGGAAATCGGGTGCACATTACATCAAGCGTTTCCCGGTAACAGGAGTTACACGAGACAAGGATTATGATGTGACGCAGGGAAAGACTGCTTCACGCATCGTTTATTTCAGCGCAAACCCCAACGGCGAAGCTGAGACCGTGCGGGTCATCCTGAAACCCAAACCCCGTCAACGGATTTTACAGTTTGAGAAGGATTTCAGCGAGATCGCCATCAAGGGTAGGGGAGCGATGGGAAATATTCTGACAAAAGCCGACGTACATCGCATTATGCTTAAACAAAAAGGACTCTCAACACTGGGAGGACGGAAGGTTTGGTTCGATCCAGACGTGCTGCGGCTTAACTACGATGAGGAGGGCTTGTATCTGGGTGAGTTTTTAGGGTCGGATAAGATATTGGTTGTCAATAGGGACGGGGATTTCTATACGTGCAATTTTGATTTGAGTAACCATTTTGAGCCCGATTTTGTCCGCATTGAAAAGTACGATGAAGGCAAGATATGGTCTGCTGCTCTTTTCGATGCAGATCAGGGATATGCTTATTTGAAGCGTTTTACGTTCGATGCAACCGATAAGGCAGCCAATTTCTTAGGAGACAATCCCGATTCGAAGTTGTTTTTGCTGACCGATGTGGTTTATCCGCGTGTGGAGGCCATTTTCGGCGGCGGTGATGATTTTCGCGAGCCGCTGGAAATTGATGTGGAAGAATTTATCGGCGTGAAAAGTTTTAAAGCCAAAGGAAAAAGGATTTCCAATTACGAGGTGAAAGAGGTGAAGGAATTGGAGCCTACACGTTTTCCTGAACCCGAAGAGGATGAAAATGACAAGCCGTCGAAAGTAGAGATTGAAGCCGAAGAACCTCTCAACATCAACGATGCCGACCTATTGGACGAAATCACCGGACAGATGAGTCTGTTTGATTAGTCTGTTGTGAATTGCTTTCAATAATTAGTATCTTTGATATTCGGAACAACATTCCGGGCTATGGGACGAATCCGAGGTGAGTTGTGAATTGCTTTCAATAATTAGTATCTTTGATATTCGGAACAACATGTTTCAGAGAGAACGATAAACTATATCAGTTGTGAATTGCTTTCAATAATTAGTATCTTTGATATTCGGAACAACCCCGGATGTTGACATACCGCTAGAATTTCAGTTGTGAATTGCTTTCAATAATTAGTATCTTTGATATTCGGAACAACTCAGGTTTTCATCGTCAACTATGAATCACTGTTGTGAATTGCTTTCAATAATTAGTATCTTTGATATTCGGAACAACTGTTTATGATTTACCAAAGCTAAAGCAGCTGTTGTGAATTGCTTTCAATAATTAGTATCTTTGATATTCGGAACAACCAAAAAGGTTATCTACACGATCGTGAATGCGTTGTGAATTGCTTTCAATAATTAGTATCTTTGATATTCGGAACAACTCAGTCGAGTTTAAGCTTGATGAAGATACTGTTGTGAATTGCTTTCAATAATTAGTATCTTTGATATTCGGAACAACTTGCTCTCTGGGCTTATCCATTTGTTCCCTGTTGTGAATTGCTTTCAATAATTAGTATCTTTGATATTCGGAACAACTTCGGGCTGAATGGGTTCATGGCTTTCTTTGTTGTGAATTGCTTTCAATAATTAGTATCTTTGATATTCGGAACAACGACAAGTTCGTTTCAAAATATGGTCAGCTAGTTGTGAATTGCTTTCAATAATTAGTATCTTTGATATTCGGAACAACGGTGATATTAGTTGTTTATACTCTGTTTTTGTTGTGAATTGCTTTCAATAATTAGTATCTTTGATATTCGGAACAACGGATACGGAGTAATGGATTTTTACCCAAAGGTTGTGAATTGCTTTCAATAATTAGTATCTTTGATATTCGGAACAACCAACGGCCGGGGGAGAGCGCAGATCAGCGGGTTGTGAATTGCTTTCAATAATTAGTATCTTTGATATTCGGAACAACAGCACAGTCCGGAAGATGCACGCGTCATAAGTTGTGAATTGCTTTCAATAATTAGTATCTTTGATATTCGGAACAACTCGTGTTCCAGTCTTTCACCGCTCCCTCGCGTTGTGAATTGCTTTCAATAATTAGTATCTTTGATATTCGGAACAACCATCATCGGCAGCGTTGAGATGGTTGGTTGGTTGTGAATTGCTTTCAATAATTAGTATCTTTGATATTCGGAACAACTATTTCCAAAAATAGGCACTACAATCTTTAGTTGTGAATTGCTTTCAATAATTAGTATCTTTGATATTCGGAACAACACTATGACAATGAAGAAGCATACGAAGCTAGTTGTGAATTGCTTTCAATAATTAGTATCTTTGATATTCGGAACAACCGCTTATATCTTTGATCTCGCTTTGATTCTGTTGTGAATTGCTTTCAATAATTAGTATCTTTGATATTCGGAACAACATTCGGTTCTGTTCTTCCTGACGATCTGAAGTTGTGAATTGCTTTCAATAATTAGTATCTTTGATATTCGGAACAACCCTAGTTCAGGACAGCATAACAAAAGTCGAGTTGTGAATTGCTTTCAATAATTAGTATCTTTGATATTCGGAACAACATAGCACTGAACAGGCTGTCATAATCAACTGTTGTGAATTGCTTTCAATAATTAGTATCATAACTGTCCGGAGAAATTTTACCATAATGAAAGTTGATCAACGTGCTCTGCCTCCGGAGCATTAACACAGAGCGTAGGTTGATTGAATATATCACTGATATTTCCTCTTTTAAAGAGGATCTG
>Ga0228535_1001517_pt1 | contig 34090 bp, 30 predicted proteins | sample SJ1metagenome_FD_168457 | JGI IMG/M metagenome (GOLD analysis project Ga0228535, IMG submission 168457) | Enriched culture of PCE-dechlorinating microbial communities from Ithaca, New York, USA - SJ1 | ecosystem: Engineered > Modeled > Simulated communities (microbial... > Unclassified | place...
CCCTTGCCCTTGTTGTCATCCTGATCCGCCGGCTGGCGGAGAAGGATCTGGTTTAGGTGCCGTGAATCGTGAATCTAAGAGGCAAGATCAGATTCTTCGCTTCGCTCAGAATGACAAACCTTGGCCTCTCCCGTTCCCGTTGACCGTTCACTGTTCACACCCTTGCCCTTGTTGTCATCCTGATCCGCCGGCTGGCGGAGAAGGATCTGGTTTAGGTGCCGTGAATCGTGAATCGAAGAGGCAAGATCAGATTCTTCGCTTCGCTCAGAATGACAAACCTTGGCCTCTCCCGTTCAGCTTGTCTGGAGGGTACGAGTCACGAGTCACGTATTTCAACTCCCTACCGGCACCACCACGGGATAGCCGCGAACGCTCTCTATGGCGACGGGGATACCGTAAACCTCCCTGACCATCTCCGGGGTAATACCCGCGAGGTGGGTGGCGGCAAATATCTCCCCGCCCTTCATGAAAATGACCCTGTCGGCAAAACGCAGGGCGGAGTTTATATCATGCATTGTCATAACCGCAGCCATTCCGTGACCTGTCACAATATGCCTTATTGTCGCGAGGATCTCCTGCTGGTTCTTCAGATCCAGGCTGCTCGTGGGTTCATCCAGCAGCAAAATCCTGGGCTCCTGAACCAGTGCCCTCGCTATGCTGACTTTCTGCAGTTCCCCGCCACTCATTTCGTCGAGATTCCTCAATGAAAGGTGCTCAAGTCCCAGGGCACGAATAATGGCATCAACCTTGCAGACATCTTCCCTGCTGACTCTCCAGGTGATATGAGGCCTGCGGCCCAGGAGGATAGCGTCAAAGGCCGTCAGCCTGCCGCCCTGCCCCTGCTGGCCCACGTAGGCAAGGGCCCGGGCGATCTCCATCTGCTTCATTTTAAGCAAATCCCTCTCCTCCACCATTATTGCCCCGGCGGTGGGACGCAGGATCCCGTTCAGACATTTGAGCAATGTCGTCTTTCCTACCCCGTTGGGACCAAGAATGGCCAGCAGTTCATTGCTCCTCAGGCCGAAAGAGACTTCGTCCAGTACGGGCCTGCTGTTGTAGCGGAAAGAAATATTATTTACCTGGAGGATCATCTCCGGTACCCCCTGACCAGCAGGTAAAGGAACATGGGGGCCCCGACGAAAGAGGTCAGTATCGCCACCGGAAGTACGTTGGGCGCCAGGATCACCCTTGCGGCGGTGTCAGCCCCTAGAAGAAGAATGGAGCCCATTATGCATGAACCCGGTATAAGGAACCTGTTATCGTCACCTGTAAGCCGTCTTACCATGTGAGGACAGACAAGGCCTATGAAACCGATAACACCCACGAAGGATATGATCACCGCCGTTACCAGCGAGGCGAGGCTCATGCCCAGAAAGCGGACCATTCTTACGTTGACTCCCAGGCTTGACGCGGTCTCATCACCGGCGTCGATCGCATTGTAGTTCCAGGAATTACCCGCAAAAAAGACCACGCAAAGGATTGTTACCGTTGAAATGATCCTGATCTCCCTCCACCCGGCTCTGGAAAGATCCCCGAAAGTCCAGAAAACCATTGCCGCGAGTTGGACATCGTCTGCGAAGTACTGCAGAAACATCGTCGCGGCCGTGCAAAGAGAACCAATGGCAACTCCGGCCAGGATCATGACTTCGGGGGAACCCCTTCGGATCCGGGCGATCATGACCACCACTCCTGTAGCTATCATTGCGGCCGCGAAGGCCGAAACGGTTGTCATACCTGGCCGAACCACGGTGATCGCGTCCGATGCGGAACTCTGCATAAAGCCGGAACCCAGCACCATCACCGAAAATGCGGCCCCGAAAGCGGCGGCCTGGGATATTCCGAGAGTAAACGGGGAACCAAGAGGATTTCCCAGGACCGACTGCATCACCACACCTGCAACCGAAAGACCCGCGCCGGCGATCACGGCCGCAACAACCTGGGGAAGCCTGATGTTGAAGACAACAACGTCGAGCTGCCTGGACACATGGGTCATAAATAGAGTCTTCAGAACATCAAGGGGATCATACCGTACAGATCCCAGGGAGATAGAAAAAACCACGAGCACCAGGAGAAGGGCAAGCCCCAGCAGGAGCAAAAAAACCTTTGCCTGGATGTATTTCGCGTATCCCGCCGGGACTGTTCCTTCTTCCAGGTGCATTGATCTTATTCCACCTTTGAAAGGTCTATCTTTTTGAAAACGTGCCCGCCGAAAGATTTGTCCATCTCTTCGTAAACAGGTTTTCCTACCAGGAAGGAGTAGATCTCGTCGGCCTTCTTCACCGGGTCGACATCCTCAAACCTTTCGGGGTAGAGGATCTTGCCGATGAAGTACGCGTCGGCAAGGATGGACCCGTGGTTCTGGGAGTACCAGTTGTAGGGAAGCACACCATATATCTCACCTTTTTCCACCGCCGAGAGGACCTGGAACGGCGCCCCGTCGCGGACCTGGTAAAGACCGTTGACCTCCGCTCCACCCTGAAGGGTTGAAAGATCGACAAAGATCCTGTCCGGGTCCATCGAAACAAGGCTCTCGGCGCAGAAGGTAGTCTGCGACAGCTGATCGGAATTCGTCTTTGATGGGTCCGCCGCTATGTTGATGGCGTTAACGAACAGGAACGGGGGGTATGCGGGCTCTGTGGAGGTTATGCCGTGGGGCCCCTTGTAGGCCACACCGCCAACATAGCAGGTTGGCCTTTTATCCTCAGGAATATCTGCAGTTCTTTTTCTCAGATCCTCTATTGCATCATCGAAGAAGGCTATGACCTCTTTTGCCCTTTCCTCCTTACCTATAACCCGCCCCATCATCATGAGGGTCTCGTCCATCTTTTTCTTTCCGACTCCAAGTTGTCCATGGTCAAGAACGATCACAGGTATGCCGGTTTTCTTCTGGAGTTCCACCGGGTCGTGCCCCATGTTCCCGAAGGTCTTGAAGATGACCTGAGGCTCCGGGTCGAGGGCAACTATCAGTTCCGGGTTGTCGTGCCCCCTGAACTCCCCGAAAAGAGGTTTGTCCTTCAATTCAGGATGGGCAATAAAATATGGCCGGGATTCGAACATGTTCCGGGACTTCTCCATGTCGTCTACTGCCACGGCCAGATCCTGTGCCTGAAGGTAGACAAGGTAGCGAAGGCACCCGGGACCGGAACAGATCACTTTGGTCACGTTTTCGGGGACCGCCACATCCCTGCCCCAGGCATCGGTTACATTTATATCTGAAGCCCCCCCTGCAAATGCAGTGGAAAGGACCATCAGTAATACTGCTACACTTACGAGGGAAAAGCGTTTGAAAAAAAATGACGGGAACAAAACCATCACCCCATGCAAAAAATTATTACGATTATTATATTTCGTAACACCCTCCGGGGCAAGTGCGCACTATCATTTCCTGTCACTCCATCACTGGATGAACAGGAAGAACAAGGTCATCATTTATAATCAGGACGTATCATTGCCCGGTACGAAGCTGTAAAAACAAGGGGTTGGACATAATGTTCCTCAAGAAGGATTTCTCTTTCGATGCCGCGCACAAGCTGGAGAAGTATCACGGTAAATGCGAGGCCCTCCACGGCCACACCTACCATTTCCAGGTGACCCTGGAAGGCAGGCCTGACAGTGAAGGAATGATAATGGATTTTATCGAGCTGAAGAAGATCGTAGGGGACCGGGTCCTGTCAAGGCTCGACCACTCATACCTTAACGATATTATCCCTCAACCGACCGCAGAGAACATTGGCCTCTGGATATGGAGTGAACTGGACAGCAAGATCCTTCGCGAAAACTGTCGCCTTTGGTCAGTGCAGGTGTGGGAGACCCCCTCTTCTTCAATTGTTATTGAACGAAAGGACGTTTAGGTAAAGGCTCCTCTTATGTATCAGCGAGCTGTGTTCCCCTTGAGCCACTCATGTAGAGAAACATCCTCTACGGATGGAGCCCCCTGCTCGATCTCCGAACGGATGGCCCTCAGGGTCCCCGACCTTTCTGCGAAGGCATTGTGCTGGTGTATGCTCTCAAAGTTCTCCTGCCTTACAAGTACAAAGGTATTGTCATCAAGGTCGGGATACATATCCAGAAGATTTCTGAGAACTTCCCGGACCACATCCTCTGTGAACATGGGGTTTTTATGCGCCTTGTTCACTACGAAAAGTTCGTCGGGCCGTTTGAGCAGCTCGTAGGTCTCGGAACTCATCGAGGCCTCCAGTATGTGGACCAGGTGCTCTGCCTTGAGAGGCCGGGCGCCCCCTACAAGAAGAGTTCCCCGTCCACGCTGGTTGTGCGAGGCCAGTGGGACCAGCCCCAGGATACGGTCGGTTTCCTCTTCACTGAACCCATCCCCCAAAAGCAGTTTCCTGGAGTAGCTCCGGATCATCTCCTGGGCGCATGGGCATACTGTCATCCCTTCCACCTCAACGCCGACAGCGGTCCTTTGTCTTTCTCCAGCGCAGGCAGAGATGCCGATAAAGGTATACAGCTCTTCAACTTTCTTGCCGGAGATCGGTGTGATCTTCTTAAGAGGAAACTTTGCCCTGATGACGACTTCGGACCTCCCACCCGGTTGGGTAAGGGATATCATTCTGGCCAGCCTCCCTGCCAAAGTCTCAATATTTGGTGAGGCTTCCAGGGTTATCTCCTCAACGAGATCTTCCAGCACATCAGAGAAGCGGGACATGTGTACCCCTGCCTGGTCCGGCCCCAACCATGCGAAAAGATCCATTTCTGCATAGAACAACGAGACCTTTCCACTGTTTTCTATACGAAGGATCCTCTTCAATCCGGTGACCCCAACCCGGCTGAGACTGGCGGGAACCTTCGGATTTTCCTGCTGAATGTCTCTCTCCAACTTTAACCGAAGGCTGTTCTCAACCCTCCTGATCCCGGACATATCCATTTCTTTTGCTATCTCACCGACACTCCTGGTGTAGCCTGGCGGAATGATCCCGGAAGCTATCTCTGCAAGCGGGGCTATGGCATACGCCCTTTCGTCAAGTCCGGGATAAGTCTTGTTAAACCCATCCCCCAGTGGGAAAGCATCTTCATAGAACAGAACATCTATGTCAATCGGCCTGGGAAGACCTTTTCCATTATCGTCCCTTCCCATAAGTAGTTCTATCGACTTGACAAAACGATTAAGGACGGGAGGATCCATGTCCGTTTCTATTCTGCAGGCGAGGTTGATGAACCACGGCTGATCCTGATAACCTGCTGGCCTGGTTTCGAAAAAGGAAGAGATCTCCTCGATTATGTTCCTTCCTCCAATATACTGCAGTGCCTTGAGGATGTTGCCCTGCCTGTCGCCCAGATTTGCACCAAAAAGAAGATAGGCACGATGCAGGATGACGCTATTCTTCACGAATACTCGCCCCTTTCGGTAGGACCTGCTTCTTCACGAAACTGCCTGGGAAGGGCGGGTCAGTCTGCCCTGATGATCAGGCCATGAAGCACGTTAGGCAGGTCTGATCCTCTGTCGCCCAGGCCGAAGCCCATCCTTTCGACAATTCCGGGGGGGATAGCGCCAAAGCTGTCAACAAATGTTTTCAGCAGAACCGCCCCCGTCGGGGTCGTTCGTTCCATGGGCTGTCCACGAGAGTAGACGGGGATATTCTCCAGAAGATTCATCGTCGCGGGAGCCGGTACCGGAAGTTCTCCGTGAGCGCATTTTACCGTCCCCGAACCCACGTTCACCGGTGAGGATATGATCCGTTCCGGGGCCAGAACATCCATCAGGATGCATGAGCCCACTATATCCACTATGGAATCCACCGCGCCAACTTCGTGAAAGTGAACTCTTTCAGGAGGCATTCCATGGGCCGCTCCCTCAGCCTCCGCGAGCAGGCGGAAAGCGGTTTTCGCCTTATCAGATGCGGCTGTGGTGATCTCGCTCTTGTCAATAATTTCGAGAACTTCTTTCAATCCCCTGTGGGAATGCTTCTCGTCACACCTGACCCTGACATCCATCCCGCTTATAGCGCCTTTTTTACTTCTCGTGACCTCAACAACATAATCTTCAAGGGCAAGCCCCTTCAGGAAAAGGTTAATTTCGTCCTTCCCCAGAAGGTCCAGAAGAAGCCCGAGCATCATGTCGCCACTGATGCCAGAAAAGCAATTAAGATAAAGGATCTTTTTCATCGGGATTCTCCTTTCGGCGATATCTTTGACCTTCTGTCGGCAATAAGGGCAGCCGTGTAGCCGGCCCCGAGCCCATTGTCTATATTTACCACCGAAACCCCCAGGGCGCATGAGTTGAGCATTGTTATGAGAGGCCCTATCCCGTTCATTGCAACGCCGTAACCGACACTGGACGGCACAGCCACCACCGGGCAGTTCGCTATTCCGGCCACAACCCCGGGAAGAGCCCCGTCCATCCCGGCCACAGCCACAACGGCATCGGCATCGAAAAGGACGTCCATGTTTGCGATCAGGCGATGAAGGCCAGCGATACCTACATCAAACAGCCTCCTGACCTCGCAGCCCATTGTCTCGGCCGTGACGGCCGCCTCCTCCGCAACGGGGACATCGCTGCTCCCGCCAGTGGTCACAAGGACGAGTCCCTTCGACGGAAGTTCCCTGTCCGGCCAAAGGCGCCCCATCCTGGGAACGGGAAGATACTCCAGACCTTGAAGGATCGTTGAAACGAGTTCATGCTGCTCCAGGGACATTCGGGAAAATAGCGCCTTGCCGGGGAACTCGGAAAAGGTTTCCGCTATCCGTTTCAACTGGTCCGGTGACTTGCCGGGACAATAGATTATCTCAGGGAAGGCACCCCTCAGCGCGCGGTGAGTATCAAGCTTGACTTCTCCGAGATCGCGGAAAGGCAGACCCTTGAGAGATCTTACGAAGGTATCCACCGAGATCTCGTCATTTCTCAGTTTGTCCGCCAGCAGGCGGATCTCTCTTTCGTCCATCGGCTTAATTGCTCCATTTCATTGTTGAGACACCATGGCAAAAAAACATCTTCACTGTTGTTGCAATGCACCCATAAGCGCCTCAAAACCGTAATTTTGGGACTTCGAACAATTATACTCGAAAAACGCCTCTCTCCAGACCGTACCGTCTGCCCTTCCGTAAACAATGGCCTTTCTGATCACCTCCGGTCCATGATCCCTGGATCAGCACGACCTTGAGCAAGGATACCGTTACTGCCGACAGCATCTTTGGTAACAATTGTGGTATCGTTTTGATTGAAGGCCCATACAGAAAAGAAAGGAAGAACTCTAATGGACAGAACTGACAAGGTCCGTGCATTCTTCAGGGATAACCCATCGACACTCATCCTGCTATCGGGCGGAGTGGACAGCGCCGTTCTTGCCCTGCTGGCGTCCGAAGGGGCCCCGGGCAAAATAAAGGCCCTGACTTTCCGGACCCCCCTGGTTAAGGGGGATGAGATAGAAATGGCTGAGGCAATTGCCGGAATGCTTGAAATAGACCTCCACATTGAGGATATAGATGTGTCCTCGGACCCCCAGGTCTCTGCAAACCCAGGGGATCGCTGCTACTTCTGCAGGAAGGCTCTTCACAGGGAGGCCACGAGGTACGCCAGAACCGCAGGTTTGACAGGAATTGCCGACGGCGTACAGGCCGACGAAATTGACGAACACCGGCCGGGAGTGAGGGCTGCCGCGGAGGACGGGATCCTCCACCCCCTCGCCGAGGCAGGTCTCACAAAAAGCGAGATCCGTGAACTGGCCCGCAACGCAGGTCTTCCAAACAGTGAAAGACCTGCCGCGCCATGCCTTGCGACCAGGTTCCCCCCCTGGGTTAAAATCTCCCGGGACTGGATTGACCGTATAGCAAAAGGAGAGGAATTCCTTGCCGGGGAGGGGTTTGAAAATTCAAGGATCCGCCTTTTTCCTCCCGGCCTGGCTTCGATCGAGATCGAAGAGCGTGAGATGCCCCGTTTCTGGGAGATAAGGGAACGGGTCTTTGAAACCCTCCACGAGATCGGTTTCCCGGTAGTTTCGCTCGATATCGAAGGCTTGAAGCGCGGAAAGATGGAGCGCTTCCTGGAGGTGGAATAAGATGATCCTGATAGACCCTCAACGCGGGGCGACATTGCTTTCACTCGTGGGTGCTGTCGCCGCACTGTCGACGGCGCCGGAGACTAAAAGCTGCTCTCTTCCGGAAAGGCTGGTTCTGCCGGGAAAAGCAGTCATTGGCATCAGCCTCGTCATGGAACAGAAGGCCGGCTCCCTTCATGCCTCCGCCTCTTTCACATTTGAAGGCAAAGATTCAGACCTGTCAGGCTTTTCCTGTGAAGATGCCTGCCTCCTTCTGAAAGAACAGGGATCCCATAAACCTCTGGAAAAAGATGATGCGATCGGTTTTATCCGGGCACTGCACCGGATGGAGGCCGAGTCGGGGAAGGCGGGAGACGTTCTGTCATGGCCTGAAAGGGCCCTGTCCGCGTTCTCGTTTTTCAGGATCTTCAACGAACTTGACATGACGGTGGAATCGCTTCCGGCAGGCATTGGAACAGAAGGTAACGAAGACGTAATATCCATTGCCTCAGAATACCGGATACCCCTGAAAGGCATCCCTTCGATCGGGACCCGTACGACCACCTCCGGACTGCTGATTCTGGCCAGGTCAGTCATCTTCAGGGAGACCTTGCCGTCATTTATCCCTATCAGGCAGGCGCTGGGGACCGACCCCGAGGGGGGATGCGTCAGGGCTATCCTGACCGATAACAGCAGCAAGGAAGAGATATGGATCGTTGAAGCGTCCATGGATGATGCGACCGGTGAGGAGATAGGAAGGGCCCTGGAGCAGATCCAGTCCGTCTCGCTTGAAGCCCACATCCTCCAGGGCATGGGAAAGAAGGGAAGACCCCTCTTTATACTGCGCGCACTGGCTGCCTCGGAACAGCTCGATGATGTACTGGACCGCTTCTTCAGGGACACCCCTACGATCGGGGTGCGCTACTGGCCCGTGGGACGCACCAGGATGCGCCGCGAGACGAAAGAGGGGCAGCTCGTAGTAGACGGGATCAGCCTTCCCACAAGGATAAAGATATCAAGGCTCGGGGAGATCATCAGGGGCAAGGCCGAGGCAGACGATATGGGGAAGCACCTTTACGGGACCTCCCTGAAAAAGGGCAAAAAGCGCAGATAGGGCAACGGGGGTTTCAAGGGGTTTTCCTGCTTATGGAAAATGCTCCCATCTCTGCCATAACTACGGCTGCACAGATCAGGAAGATGGTGTTATAACCCCAGGCATCCCCAAGACGCGAGATCAGCGGGGGCGCCAGGAAGAAACCGATTCCCCACAGAAGATAGAAGACCCCCGAAACTGAACCTTTCAGGGATACTGGGACAGCCTCGTTTAGAAGCACCATGGCCGAGACGCAGAACATGCCCAGGCCGAAACTTGCCACGAAGAGCATGACAAGGACGGCTATCCCCCCGAAGAACATGAACGCTGAAACACCGGCCGCGACGAGAAGGAGCCCGGCGAATATCGCCGGGTTCGGACCTGCTTTGTCTGCGACCTTTCCGGCAGCGACCTGGGAAATGCTTATCGCTATGTAGAAAAGGGCGAAAAAAGCCCCCACTTCACTCTGGGAAAACCCTTTCACGCTCAGGAGCACCGCCGGTATCACCGTCAGGAAAATTCCGTAAAAGGCTCCATATATGATAACTCCCCCATGGATCGCGGGCCTGGAGATCTTGGACATCGCATGGAAAACCTCCCTGAAACCGGCACCTCTCCCTGGCGCAAGGCTCTCGCCGAGGTCGGGTCCCCTGACCAGGGTCGCTATTATCACAGCCCCCATCAGGCCGGATAAGGCATAGAGAAGGAAAGCTTCGTTCCCGCTCCATACGGAATAGACATATACGCTCAAGAGGCTGCCTGCAGTAAGTCCCAGATGGATCGAAGCATTGTACCTTCCAATAGCCTCCCCCTTGGACTCGGCGAAGAGTATTGACAGTAGCGCAGGAGCCAGGGCCCAGACGGGGATCTCCGCAAATCCCTGGAGGACCCTTCCAAGAAGAAGACTGTTGACGCTCCCCGCCTTGAAATACAGGAAGCCTGTCAGGCCTGCTATGACGTAACCGGCAACAAGGAACCTCTTATGGCCGAACCTGTCCCCCAGGTTCCCCACTGGGAGCTGCAGAAGAACAAAGGGGACCGCAAAGGCGGAAGCTATGAGACCCACATTTGCCATTGAGCCCGAAAGGGCGATGACCTTGCTGGGAAGAAGGGCAACGATCAGTCCCACACCAACCATCTGAATGAACGCGGCAGCGTAAAGCGCCAGGGATGACCTGTTCTCTTTCATTATTTCCATCCGCCTCTCTTAATATTCATCAGGAGACATCCTTGAAATGCGTTGCGATCCAATATAAAAGCCAACTGGAACCACTATGAATTCCAGGCACCTTCCAGAGGTGAATTGTTATCCGCCAAGGAAGGCGACCACGTTGAAGAAATCGGCCGAGAAGGGCTGCCTGAAGGCAGTTTTTCCAGGTTTGCGGTCCGACGCAAGATCTGCCATCGCGAGTGCGTAGAGGATCATTGCCCTGCTTGATGGGATGGGGTGGTCGAACACAGTGGCAGGCACATGGTGGAAATCGTCCGATCGCGATTCAACCCAGCCGTCGTTGTCCCTGAAAGAAAGGGCGAACATCCTGAGTTCGTCCATTATCGCCAGCCAGGAAGGGTCTTCCTCTGCCAGCATCGAGACCGCGGCAAGTACCGCCGCCGCGTCGAAGAGGAAGGACGGTTCCTGGAGAACCCCTCCTGAAAGGCAGTGAGCGAGGCGCTTGCCGTTCCAGAAAGTCTCCAGGATGCGTTTAACCAGTGAATTCGCCTCTTCAACATGTTTCGCCAACCCCAGTGACTTCCCGGCCTGTAGCAGGCCGATCGCGGCAAGGGCATTGATGCCGCACAGGATCTTGGTGTCAGTCCCCGGCTGCTCGCGCTTTTGCCTGAGCTTAAGCGGTGTCAAGGTTGTTCCTGTCAAAACTTATGGGCTTCATCATCGTGTCACAGCCTTCCCGACGGGGGCCATGTATATCACGAACTCCTCCTCGCCATCCACTCCTGCAAGGCTGTCCGCCTTCTCCTGATCATAGGCGGCTATGGCGCAGGTCCCGGCACCTATGGCTTCACAGGCAAGGTAAAGGTTCTGGCAGACATGCCCCGCGTCAAGGGCGATCACCTTGTAGGCCGCGTCGCCGTACCGCCACTCCATGCGGTACGGGACAGCCGTCCAGATAAAAGTGACGGCGCTCCTTCCAGCGAACCTCTGCCCGAGGGCTGCCCTGACCGTAGATGTTTCCAGGTCTTCAGGTTTTTTCAACAACAATAATTGATGGCTGGCAGGGAGATAACGGTAGAGTCCCTTATCGAGACCCGTCACGCGGAATACGGAAAGGTATGTCTCCAGGGCGTGCCTGCAGCCTGCTGAAGGCACCGTCCTCAGGGCGTGCCCCTGCTCCGGTACCCTCCTTACGCCCTGGGTCGCCCAGAGGAGAAAGGATAATTCCGAAAGCGAAAGACTGGCCGGCGACCAGGATCTCCTGGATTCGCGCCTTGAGATAGCCTCCGCGAGGGGGATATCCCACATGCCATGGGGACTGGGGAGATCAATTGCCAGGGCTCCTTCGGGAACAGGTTTCTGAATGGGCGGAGGGTCCACCCCCAGGTACTGATCGGTCCGGGAGAAATCTACTGACCTTCTGACACGGTCTTTAAGAAAATACCTGCCCTGATCCTTCATGACGACCTCTCCCCTTTCGGAAAAGACATCTTGCGATCAATGCTTCTTCAGCCACACGACCCTGTAGAGGTCGTCGCGCCTGCTCTGGAGGCTCCTGACGCTGCCCGAGGCCCGGAGTTCCTTGAGAAGGTCGATATCAAGGTCCGCGATAAGGGCCATCTCGGTGTTGGGCGTTGCCTCGGCCGCGACAGCATCATGGGGGAAGGCGAAATCCGATGGCGTCAGAACCGCCGCCTGGGAATACTGTATGTCCATATTCTCCACCCTGGGGATATTCCCTACGCTCCCCGAAATGGCTACGTAGCATTCGTTCTCGATCGCCCGGGCCTGGGCGCAGTGCCTGACCCGGAGGTAACCGTTCCTTGTATCCGTCCAGTAAGGTACGAGAAGGATATTCATTCCCTTTTCGGCCAGAAGCCTTGGAAGTTCCGGAAATTCCACATCATAGCAGACGAGGATTCCTATCTTGCCGACGTCGGTGTCGAAGACATTCAGCTCGTCTCCGCCCCTGAGGCCCCATGTCATGTACTCGTCGGGAGTTATGTGGATCTTGTACTGCTTGTCCCAGGTACCGTCGCGCCGGCAGAGGAAGCAGACGTTGTAGAGGTATCCGTCCCTATACTCCGGGACGCTCCCCGAGACGATATTGATGTTGTAGCTCATGGCCATTTCGACCAGGGCCTCCCTCAGGGGTTCGGTGTGTTCGGCGAGCAGGCGCATCGCTTCGGGCGGGTCCTTCTGGTCGTATCGGGCTATAAGCGGGACGTTGAACAGTTCGGGGAAAAGCACCAGGTCGGCGTTATAGCCCGCAACGGCATCTACAAAGAATTCCACCTGCTGGATGAAGGCCTCGAAGGATTCGAAGAGGCGCATCTGCCACTGGACCACACCGAGCCGGACATAAGTCTTCACCCTCGGGATCAGCCTTCTCTTTTCCTCGTAAAAAATGTTGTTCCACTCCAGGATGACCCCGTACCCCTTCGACTTGTGGTCGTCCGGCCAGTAGCCCGGGACGACCGTCCTGTAATGGAAATCGTTGCTGAGCTGAAAGGAAAGAACAGGGTCGACCATCTCCCTGTTCTTCACCATCTGGATGTACTTTCCTGGTTTCATCTGCTGTGCATAACGCGCGTAACCCGGTATGCGTCCGCCAATAATTATTCCCTTCAGGTTGAGGGTCTCGCATAGTTCCTTCCTTGCGTCGTAAAGCCTGCGTCCCAGGCGCATCTCCCTGTATTCCGGGTCGACGAAGACATCGATGCCGTAAAGGTAATCCCCGTCGGGATCGTGGTTCTTAAGCGTTCCGTCCCCCACAACCTGCCGGTAGGTATGTCGCTCTCCGTAAACGGCGGAATCTATGATCAGGGAAAGGGCCACAGCAACGACTCTCCCCTTGTCCTCCACGCAGAGTTGGCCGTCGGGGAACCTCTTGATCATTGACTGGTATTGTTCCAGGGTCCATGAACCTCCCATAGTGGGGTAGACGTTCTCCATGATCTTTTTTACTGCGTCGAAGTCTTCGGGAAGCAGAGTTCGCAGATCCAGTTTATGGTCGAACCGGTTATCTTTTTTCATGTCTGAAAATATCCTCCCGTTCATTCTTCATTCCAGTCCCGGTTGGACCTGTTCGATCGTGATGACCGGGCAAAAGGTAAAAAACGAAAAGGACATCCACCCGATCGAGCAAATGACCCCTTCAATATAATAAACGCAAAACGTTGCAGTTTCTTCTCATGAACAAGGACAGGTCATCAATACCAGGTTTATTGCTAATTGATGTTTTGGCCGGCATCTGCCTGGGTCGGGGAAAACGCCTCTGAAGGAACATCACTGCCACTCCTTAAGGAAGGAATACCATGGTGCAGGAATTACCCCATATAACGTAATATCAATTTCGGACCGCTGAGGTTTGGGCTTATTGCCGGACGTCATTCAGAGATGGTTCAAAGAAGCATTGTTGCTATTCGACCATCCGGTATCCTTTTTCCCTGAAAAGCCTGAGGCAGGCTTCGACCGCTTCCGGTTCGTATAGTGCCCCCCTGTTTGCAGTTATCTCCTCCAGCGCCGCCTCCAGACCCAAGGTTGGCCTGTAGGGCCTGTGGGAAGCCATAGCCTCAACGACATCGGCCACAGCGAGGATCCGGGCCTGGAGCAGTATCTCGCCGTTTTTCAGACCTCCCGGATAGCCCGACCCGTCCAGGCGTTCATGGTGCTGGAGGACCATTTCGGCCACGGGCCAGTCAAAATCGACATCTTTGAGAATATCGTAGCCCTTTTGTGGATGCTCCTTCACAATGGCAAACTCCGTATCATTCAGTTTTCTGGGTTTGCTGAGGATCTCCGACGGGACGGAGATCTTCCCGAGATCATGGATCACGCCCGCTATGCGGATACCCTCCACATCGTGGGGTGAAAGACCCATCTCGGTCGCTATTGCCCTGGCCAGGTCGCCGACCCGCCTCTGGTGCCCGGCCGTGTAGGGATCTCTCGATTCCACGGCCATGACTATGACCTGGATGACCGATCCGGTGACTCTTCTGAGCCTCCCCAGGGCATCTTTCAGGTCGTCCTCTGCCTTTTTGCGATCTCTAATATCCCTAAGTGCCGCGACGCGGATCACTTCACCGTCAAGATCGATGTTCCTTGCCTCGATCTCGGCCCAGAAAACATCGCCGTTCTTTTTTACCACCCTCGATACGCAAGGCCCGGCATACTCCTTGACAAGATCTTCCTGGATTTTGCCGCGATCTTCCTCATATATCGCAAGTTCCATAAGGTTTTTGCCCAACAGCTCTTCCCTGTCATAGCCTAGAGTCCTGAGAACCGCGGAGTTTACATCAACTGCAATGCCGTCTTTTTGGATCACTATCCCTTCCATGGTGACTTCCGAGAGCAGGCGAAAACGCTCCTCGCTCTCGCGAAGGATCTGTTCGGCCCTCTTTCTCCCCCGAATGTCCGTAGCTATGCTCATTACCGCCGGCGTTCCCTTCCAGTCGAGACTCTTTGTCAGAACAAGCAGGGGGATGACCGATCCGTCCTTGTGAAAGTGAGCCGACTCGAATGACAACTCACCCTTCTCGACGATCATACGGAAACGCTCCTCCAGGAGTTCCACGCTTTCGGGAACGTCAAGATCCCTGAGGTTGAGAGCCATGAACTCCTTCTCGGTGTAACCGTGAAGTCTCAGGGTCTCCCTGTTGGCATAAATAAAGTTGCCTTCTGTGTCATGAATGGTTATGGAAGCAGGCGCCCTGTCCACCATCTCGCCAAAAAGGGAGAGCCTCTCCTCATGGGTTTTCTGTCTTGTGATGTCCATGGCAAAAACCGAAAGCCTGCTGACCTTGCAGGAGGAGTCGAAGTCCGGGTAGATCGAGTTGAAAAAATATCTCCCCGACCTTTCATCCTCGAACTGCACCGGCTCCCCGGTGCTGACCACCTCTTCAGCGCGAGCCCTGCGTATTGCCGCGACCTCGGGGGGAAGCAGATCGTAGACGTTCCTGCCCACAAGATCCTCGCCCCTGGAGAAACCCATACGTCTGCCCATCATGTCGTTGGCGGCAAGAACGACACCGTCAAGATCGATCAGGAAAGCCGATTCAGTTACCGAGTTGAGCATGGAAGTGAAAAAATCCTCGAAAAGGACAGTTTTTTTCCTTTCATCATTTTTTGTCATGTCAATTCCTCCAGGATGAAGGGATCTTCAGGAGCGATCTTCCTTCAGGATCTCAGATGATCCGCCGCTTTCGGGAGAAAGAGCGATCCCGGAAAATATCTTTACAACTTCCGGGTCGAACTGCGTCCCGGCGCACTGTCGAAGCTCGGCTAAGGCATCCTCCCTGCTCATGGCCTTCCTGTAAACTCTCCCCGAGACCATGACATCGTAAGCCTCGGCCGCCCCGAGTATCCTCGACAGCAGGGGGATCTCGTCTCCCTTGAGCCCCTTGGGATACCCCTTTCCGTCCCAGTGCTCGTGATGGGTCAGGATGATCTTTGCCAGGGGGCTGTACTCACTGACTGTGCTCAGGATGTTATACCCTGTTTCAGGGTGTTTCCTTATCTCCTCCCATTCCTCTTTATCCAGGGGTCCATCCTTTTCCAGGATCCTGCTGCTCACCGCGATCTTCCCTATGTCATGAATGATCCCGGCGGTCTTGAGCTCATCGATCTCCGGCTGAGCAAGGCCCATTTCCCGTCCTATGGCCTCGCTCAATACGCTTACATTCTCGGAATGCTCCTTTTCTTCGGGTGATTTCGAGTAAAGGGTCTTCAGAATAAGGTTCACCGACCTGTTATGATAGCTGCTCTTTTCAGATATCTTGCGGCGGTACATCTGGTCCTCGGCCATATCGAAGACCTTTTCCACGCTCTTGCCTGCATCGGTCTTGGTGGCTCCCCCAAGGGACACGGAAATCGGAAGATCCTTTACTTGCTCCTTTGACATGGCATCGCTGATCCTGGCCATAAGGGGATCCAGATGGTCCCGGTCCGTCAAGGGCAGCAGGATCATGAACTCGTCCCCCCCTATCCTGGCAACGATGTCGTCGGCTCGACACTCCTCCCTGAGCACTCCGGCAACCTTTTTCAGAAGTTCATCTCCTGTGGTGTGTCCGAAAGCGTCGTTAAAGAGTTTCAGGCCGTTGACATCTATCATGACCAACGACAGGGGAAGGTTTCGGGGAACGTCCAGACGCCTTAGTTCCTCCTCGAAAAAGCGGCGGTTGTACAGGCCTGTCAATTGGTCATGGTAGCTCAGGTACTCTATCTCCCGCAGCCTGTTCCTTTTCTCGGTGCAGTCCCTGAACACGACCACCACACCGGAAATTTCGCCATCCTTGTCCCTTACCGGGGCCGCGCTGTCCTCTATCGGAGTTTCCTGTCCGCCTCTTGAGACAAGGATACAGTTCTCCTCCAGTTCAACGGCTTCTCCACCGTCCAGGACCTGCCTGACCGGGTCCGGGGCCTTATCCCTTGTCCGTTCGTTAACGATGTTGAAGATATGCCTGAATTCCTTCCCCCTGGCATCCTCAGCATCCCACCCCGTCAAATTCTCTGCAACACGGTTCATTACAAGCACTTTCCCCTCGTTGTCGGTGGATATGATCCCGTCACCGACAGAAAGGAGTGTGGTCCTGAAGAGCTCTTTTTCAAGAGAGAGCGCCCGTTCCATCTGCTTGCGTTCCGTAATGATCTCGGAGTAATAGATCGTCCCCTCGATCTGGCCCCCGGTTTTGTACCATGGCCGGCACTTCCATCTGATGTTGTCAAACTTTCCATCCTCACGAAGGATGAAATCGTCCTCTGAACCCAGTGTTTCCCCGCACAAAGCCCGTTTGTGTATCTCTATCCATTTTGCGTCAAGATATGGGAAAACATCCCTGAAAGTCCTTCCGGCGACCTCGACCCCTTGAATACCGTTGTTCTCAAGCATTTTTTCGCTGACGAACACAAACCTCAGATCCCTGTCAAGCACCATGATGGCGTTGGGATCATGCTGTATCACGTGTTGAAGGAGTTCCCGCCACTCCTGGATCTCCGAAATATGACGACCGATACTGCCGCGCATCTCATTGATACGATCGACCAAAAGCTGGAGCTCATCGCCCTTCTGAGAAGGCCGTTGCAGTTTGAAGACTTCCCGCAGGTCGGTCAGATCGTCGGTCTTGACAAAACGGGCGAGACGGAAGAGTTGGCCGCCGATTACCAGGTGGTATACCCCTGCAATGACCAATGAGAGGACAAGAGAGAGGAAAAATTGGATAAGGAGCATCAATTTGACCCACTTGACTATCTGGGACGAGAGTTCGTTCCTGTCCAGGAAGAGGGAGATGGAGCCGATATCCCTTATTTGACCACGATTGTCATAGAAAAGGTCCTGAGAGACCACCTCAAGCGATGGATCCGTGGCCGTACCGGCGGAGAAAACCTCGCCTTCATCGTTTCGGACCTCAACCCTTTTAATGTAGCTGAACTTGACTATCCCTTCTATCTGACTCTGAAGGGCTCCGTAGTCTGTTACCCAAAGTGCGGGGATCAGGAATGGAAGATAGACTTCCTCCACCTGTTCAAGGTTCCTCTCAAGGTGACCTGACTCATGTCTGTACACAAAGAAGCCCAGTATTCCTGTCACAACAAGCGAGACCAGGATGAAGCCGAAAAAGGCGTAAAGGAAGAACTTCCAGGTGCTTGAATATCTCCAGCTAGTCATCTTCGAACGTAGCTTCTCCTGGGCAATCCTTGCCGTTCTGGCCGACCATGAGATGGGCTGTTGTTTCACTGACTATCCTGTCGTAGGTTCCGTCCTCCTTCATGCTCCTCAACGCTTCAGCCAGAGACTCTGCAAGGTTGCCGTGACTGTTATGCAGGTAGAGGTGCATGTTCCTGCTTGCCAGAGGCGGCTCCAGGTGGTGCATCCCTTCAAAACCCCTGAGATGGATCTGCTCATAGCCCGTCAACTTGTCGTAAAGTGCTATGTCAATGCGATCCTTGTCGAGCATATTGAAGAGTTCCGTTTCGGAGGGGACCAGGGTTACCTCAGGGAAACCGCTTGTGTTCTCCTCCAGGATCTTCCAACCCTTCACGACCCCTACCCTCAGGCCACGAATGCTGTCCCATCCGTCGATGGAAAGATCCTTTTTGGAGAAGGCCACGAAATCCATCACCATGTTCGGCTCCGGCACCATAACCAGGTTGGGGAAGTTCTTCTCCATCCCCTCGATCCGGTTCAGTTCGCCGTCAGCCAGTCCCTCGTTCACGTCCGAAAGAGACCTGCCGGTTGGATTGAAAACAATCTCTGCATCAAGACCGATCCTTCTGAAGGCTTCCTTGACCAGAAGGTCAAGCATCCCTGTCTGGTCACTCGTTGAAAGAAGGCTCTTGTAAGATGTACTGATGATGAGGGGTGTTGCTTTAACCTGGGCAAATGCAGGAAGAGCAGAATTAAAGGCTAAAAGGAAAGCCGGCATCAGCAAAAGTGCGGGAAAAAAGAACCTGGATGATATTCTCTTGTTCAGGCCGAACACCTTCTTTCTAAAAAGCATTACTTTCCGGTTCACGATTTCAACCGTTGATAATACCACCTCTTTAACCATAATACAACTTGACTCTTGTACTCTTGTGTTGGAACCCTCTGATAACCGCCTCAAATACCCTCCTGTTATAATTTACCAGATATGCATTGTCCTGGAGGGGGATCTCTTGGACGAGCACTGTCTGCTGACACGCGGGGGAAGAGTTTGGACCGGAGGACCAGGGAGGTCCGAGGCAGAGGCGGTTCTGATTGCCGGGGAGGAAGAATACTTCCCGGCGGAGACTGGATCTAGAGGTGAAAAAACAAATAAGCGAGGCCCTCACCGAGGGCCTCGCTTGCGTTATGCCGGGACTGGTCGAACTAGAACTCGCTCTGAGGCTGGTAGGTCTCAAGGTAAACCTGTCTGCCGCCTTGCGCCTGAAGTATGGCAGCAGGTTTGTTCAAAGGATTGTGGGTTGCCTTGTCCACAGTAAGATTGAAGTGCAGCAGCTGCAGCCCCTTGGTGTCCTCTATGGCATCCCTCACCGCTTCGCCTTCCGCCTTGCCTGCCCGCTTTATGGCATCCGCGATCCAGTAGAGGATGTCGTAAGCCGCAACAACATTGACGATCTCTGTGGGTTTTTCCTTGAACCTCGCCTCGTATTTCTCGATAAGGGGTACCAGGATCGGATCGTCGAAGCTGAGGTGGTATACCCAGTAGCTGCCTTCCATGGCATCTCCGGCGATTTCGAACATGTTATTGCTGAACCCGTCTCCGCCGATGAAGACAGGCTTCCAGTCAAGTTCCCAGGCCTGCTTCATCATGAGTGCCATTTCCTTGTAGAGGTTGGGCATTACCAGGGCCTTGGCACCGCTGTTCTTGGCATTCGTAAGCTGGGCGCGGAAGTCGACATCTCCTCCGCGGAATCCCTGGTCGCTGACGACCTTACCTCCGAGGCCCGTGTAGGTCTTGATGAAGAATTCCGTCAACCCCTCGGAATAATCGCTTCCCACATCATGGAGGATGGCCGCTTCCTTGATACCGAGCTTGTTATAGAGATACTCCGCGAAGACCTTGCCCTGGTAGGGGTCGGTGAAGCACTGCCTGAAGGAGTAGGGCCTGGCCTTTCCGGTCTCGGGATCCACTGTTACCGCCGGGTTGGTCGGGAAGCTCCCTATCTGGGGCACCTTGTACTGTTCAATGATCGGGATGGTCGCGATGTTAAGGCCGCTGAAGTTGGTACCGCCTATGGCGACTACCTTGTCCTCAAGGATAAGCCTGCGGACCGCGCTGATGGCATCCTCTGCCTTGGCCTTCACGTCGTAGACTACCAGTTCCAGCGGACGTCCGAGAACTCCTCCCGCTGCGTTGATCTCCTCCACCGCTATGATCGCGCCATTCTTTTCATGGACACCCCATGTCGCCGCGTCGCCCGTAAGATTCGCAACATAACCTATCTTGATAGGCTCTGCGGCAAATGCCACGGATGATAGGACCAATAAAACCATTAACGCTCCAATGATCCTCTTCTTCACCATTGATACACCCCCTTTTCCAGATGTCTTGAGTATAGGTATGGTTTTTTGAGGTGTCAATACAACGAGTTGATTCTCTGTTTTGGCATACAACAGATTGATTGACATGGTATTCCCTGTTGGTAAAGTAGTACAAAACGGAAGGATGGGGGCATAATAACACGAGATCGTCCCCGTAACCCCTGGATCTGGAAGGGAGCAAATAACCATGAGAAATTTTGACCCCTCAGGCATCATCGAACTCCTGTCGGACCTTGTAACAATACCCAGCCCGTACTTCCAGGAAGAAGAGATCATGGGGTTCGCCCTCTCGTGGATGAAGGAGGCGGGGGTCCCGGCAGGGTTCCACCGCTTTCACGAAAAAAAGATCCACGACTACCGGGGAACCAACGTTGTGGGCGTCATTGAGGGCAGTGCTGGAGGGCCTGTCATCATACTCAACGGTCACCTGGATACGGTGAAGCTCTGTGAGGGGTGGACCAGGGACCCCTTCGGAGCCGAGATCGAGGGCAACAGGATGTACGGCCTGGGCTCATGCGACATGAAAAGCGGTTGCGCGGCCATAATGGTAGCCCTGCGGGAGTTCCTCAAGAAGGGATCCTCTTTCAGGGGAAAGATAATATACACCCTTGTCTGTGACGAGGAGGGCCCCTTCGGCCTGGGCACAGACGCCCTTATACTTGACGGCATCATCCCTTCCGGAGCCGACGTGGCAGTAATTACCGAACCGAGCAGCGCCTTCGCCCACACGAAATTCCCGAGCATATGCCTTGGGGCACGAGGAGGGTGGAACTACTCGGTGAACTTCAGGGGCAGGTCGGCTCACGGGGCGGAACCGGAGAAAGGGATCAACGCCGTCAGCGAGGCGGCCAGGGTGCTTATCGAGCTCGAAAAGACCGAACTGAAACCCAACGATAAACTTGGTCCCGGTTCGCTTTGCTGCATCGACTTCCAGGGGGGAGGGGCGGCGCTTTCCGTACCCGACGAAGCACACTTCACCATTTTCCGCCACGTGGTGGTCGGGGAGACAAGGAAGACCGTACTCAGAGAAGCGGAGGAAGCAATAGGAAGGGCAGATATAAGGGGCACAGCCAGGATAAGTTTTCGGGAAGCTCCCCACAAAGACTGCGACGGCTTCCCGGCCTACGTGATACCCGAGGATCATCCAATGGTGGCGGAGATGTCAAAGGCCATGAAAACAGTCACGGGCAGAAACCCGACCTTCAGTTACTTCTCAAGCGTTGGCGACTTCTGCTACACCGGGGGGAGGCTGAACATCCCGACTCTTGTAGTTGGCCCGAAGGGCGGCAACTTCCATGCGGCAGACGAGTACGTGGATATCGACTCCGTTGCCGCCACGGCCGGGATCATCCACGAGTTCCTCCGCAGGATCACGGGGTGACAGAGGCACGGCCCCCGATGATCGGATATCATTTCCAGTTAGACAGTCTTTGCATGGAGGGAAGTAAATGAATCGGGTCTCTTTTGAAGCAGCGCCAGGCGTCAGGCTTGACCTTATCGACCTTCCACTCCCTATGGAGGGGTACCATGACTTCTTCGGCATCTGGCTGTTGCGGGACGAAACAAGGGGCCGCAGTGCCGTAGTGGACGTGGGCCCAACATCCACGGCCTCCCTGCTCATCGAGGAACTTCACCGGCTGGGGGTCCGGAGGCTCGACTATGTTCTTCTGACCCATATCCATCTTGACCATTCAGGAGGGCTGGCAGAGGTTCTCAGGGCGTTCCCTTCTGCGAGGGTCGCTGTCCACCCGAAGGGAAAACCCCACCTTGTAAACCCTGAAAGACTCTGGAACAGCAGCCTGGAGGTCATCCCCGATATGGCCCTTGCATACGGGGAACCCTCCCCGGTGGAGGATAACCTTTTCATACCCGAAGAGACTCCCATACCAGGGGTCATTGCCATTGACACCCCGGGGCACGCACCGCACCACCGGTCTTTCCTTTATGAAACTCTTGGCACAGGCATTCTTTTCGCCGGCGAGGCCGCCAGCACTTACTCCCGGCTCGACCACCTGGTCCCCGGCGCGGAACCATACAGATACCTTCTGCGCCCCGCCTCGCCGCCAAGGTTCTATATCGACACCGCCCTGGATTCTATCGAAAAACTTAAGGCCCTGGAGGCCTCTGTAATGTGCTACGCACATTTCGGCTTCACACGGGAGGTAAACCGTATGCTCACCGAGGCGGGGAAGCAGATAGGGCTCTGGAGGGGGCTGATCATGGAGTTCCTCGAAACTAAGGGCCTCGTAACGGCAACCATGGTGAACATCGACGAACTGATGGCTTTCCTGATCGAAAGGGATCCAAGGCTTTCCGACTTCCCGATGCTGCCTGAAGACATCAGGTCCAGGGAGATGGGGTTCATGGCCTCAAGCACTGCCGGTTTCCTTCAAGCCGTTGTTTCAGAAAAAGACCAAGGTTGAAGCAGATGTGATGTCACCAGTACCTTTGCCCTTTGTGCTCAAGCCAGCCCGGCAAATGCTGTTCCGATGGATCACGGTGGGTCCAGTGAATGACCCCACCCTCGGGGTTCCATTCGTACTCCCCGAAGAACTCCACAGGGTCCCCCCGCTCTAAGCCTTCGATCCGGGGGGCAAGGTCGATGTTGTGGGCTATCAGGAGGGTCTGCCCGGTCGATAATTCAACAATGAAACGCTGGTGCCGGCTCCCCTTGCTGTCGTCCGGGAGGATCCTTGTGACCGTCCCGGAACCTCTTACCTGAACACCGCCCCTGCGGTCCTGGTAAAGCTTTTCCAGCAGCCTGTCGCCTTCGAGGCTGCTATCGGTGACAACAGTATCCGTATGCCTGAGAACGGAAATCCCGGCAAATGCCAGGTAGACAACTGCCAGAACCACAGCAATAAATAATGACTTTCTCTTCATTTGTTCCACCCTTAAGATATGTAGTCACGAAAAAGCCATGAGGCCGTGGAAGTCGGCCTCATGGCTATCTCGAAAGATCAGCAGAACTTTTCCCTGAAAGCCTCCCTGGCTTTTTTACTCCTGTCTGAACAGGCATCGGTCAACCCGTCTCCGAAATCAAAGGCTTCCCCGCTCACAGATAGCGCCCAGGCATCCCGATACCTCATCCCCAGGTTCCCTAAAAGCGCAAGGAACCACGGGGGTCCAAAGGAGTGTATGTTCAGTCCAGGGTTTGTTCTTTTATCCGGTTGAACAGGTTCCAGGGAAAAACCTTCAGGGTACTTTTCCAGGGACGCGTCTACGAACACCAGAACATCATCAGGCCCTATATCGGACACGGCTTCCGGAAGCAGCTGGTGTCCCAGCCACAGATCGGCTTGCTTGCCGGCCCTCTCAAGATCCTCTTTCAGCAAGGGGGCCAGCATGTGGCCCACCCCGTCATCCTGTCTGAAAGGGTTGCCGTAACCGAATATCCTTAACAACTGCCCATCACCCTTCAGCTTGTTACCTCTCCACGAAGGCTCCCGTCAGCCTCAAAGATCTCCAGGTGCAAAGGCATCCTTCCCACTGCATGGGTGGAACATGACAGGCATGGGTCGTAGCATCGGATCACATGCTCCATCCTGTTGAGGATCCCTTCCGAAGGTTCCCCTCCCCTGATGTGCGCCTTCGCCACCATCTCCACTCCCTTGTTCATGGCGAAGTTGTTGTGCCCCGTGGCGACTATAAGGTTGACCCCCGTGAGGGCACCACTTTCGTTTATCTTGTAGTGATGGATAAGTGTTCCCCTCGGGGCCTCGATCACGCCTATTCCTTCCGGGAAAAGTTCCGTCGATGTAACCCTCAGGTCGCTGCCGGTTATGTCGGGATCCTCCATCAGCTCTTCGATCCGCTCCACCCCGTACAGGGTCTCTATCAGCCTGGCGTAATGGTAGTAAAGGGTCTTGTGGACGATCCCGTCCTCTGTCCCCTTGCGGAATTCCGCCAACTCTTCCGATGCCTCAGGTGTGGAGATATCATCGCAGGCGTTTACCCTGCCCAGGGGACCGACACGGTAGCTCCCGTGAGGATAGCCCATGGGCTTGTAGAACGGGAACTTGAGGTAGCTCCATGCTTCAACGTGTTCCCCTATGTTCTCAAGGTAATCCCAATCGGGGAACTCGTCGATGATCCTTCCCCGCGGCCCCCGGAGCCGGATGTCCCCATCGTAGATCTCCAGGAATCCGTCCTGAACCAGGCCCATGTAGGCAGTCTCAAGGGTGGCAAAGGTGGAAGCATTTTCTGAGTTCTCCTCCAGGTACCCCTTCGCGAGGTTAATGGCTTCCCTGACGATATCCTTCATCGCGGGTATCAGGGTCCGTATCGCGTCCACTTCTTGTGGCTTAAGGGAGCGGTTCACTCCCCCGGGTATGCTGTGCCAGGGGTGGACCTTCTTGCCGCCAAGAACCTGGATTATCTCCTGCCCGAATTTCCTCAGGGTCACCCCTTTGACCGCAAGGTCGGGAAACTTCTCTACCAGACCCGCTACGTTCCTTATCGCTGGGTCAGCATCGAACCCGAAAAGAAGGTCCGGGCTCGAAAGGTGGAAGAAGCTCAGGGCATGTGACTGGACGAACTGTCCCATGTGCATGAGTTCCCTGAGTTTATGTGCCGTTGGCGTAAGTTCCACGCCTAGCAGCGCATCGCATGCCTTTGCCGAGGCAAGGTGATGGCTCACGGGGCAGATGCCGCATATCCTCGGTGTGATCACCGGCATCTCCCGGAAATCGCGCCCCTTGCAGAAGTGCTCGAAACCCCGGAACTGGGTTACATGGAACCTCGCCTCGCTCGCATTTCCCATTTCGTCGAGGTGTACCGTGATCTTTCCGTGCCCCTCTATCCGGGTGATCGGGTTGATCTCTATTTTTCTGACGGTAGCCATTTCCCTACCCCCTCTAGTCGTAACGCATTTTTTCCGAGGGGACCTTGGGTATCCGCCCCTCGAGAAGTTCCTGGAAAACCCAGAGAATGGTGTCCGCATCGGGCGGACAGCCGGGAACATAAACGTCGACATCAACCTCGTAATCAACCGGAATGGCCTTCGGGAGAAGGTGCGGGATATCCTCGCGGGGGATCACCCCTTCGGGGTTTACCGTGCTCGGCGAATCCACGTAGGCCTCCTTGAGGGCACACTCCCTGTCGGAAAAGTTTCGCATGCAGTTGATCCCGCCGAAAACGGCGCAATCTCCCCACGCGACAATGATGTCGCACTGCTTGCGCATCTCCTTTGCCAGGTGGGCCTCCTCATCGTTGCCGAGAGCGCCGTCGATAACCCCTACGGTAGCCTTGGGGATCTTCTTGCCGTCGACTATCGGTGAATAAACTATTTCGATCTTCTCCAGAAGTTCAACTATGCGTTCGTCAATATCCAGGAACGACATGTGACATCCTGCGCAGGCCTCAAGCCAAACTGTTGCAACCTTGACCTTCGACATCAGTCCCGCACCTCCTCGAGCGAAACCATCCGGGCGGCCGCCGGAGGCTTTTCACTGGCGAACAGGTTCCCGCACGGAGCTTCTTTGGGTTTTTCGGGTGTAACTCCAAGATCCTTTGACAGGTCCTTGAGGACCGATGCCAGCCCCCTCACTTCACCCTTCGGTGGGATCACCACGCTCAGCCGCCTTCTCTCGCCCTCAATGGTGCAGTAGTGGCCGCTCCTCTCGAACCAGGCGGGCGCGGGGAGCAGGACGTCGGCAAGGTTCACCAGCGGGTGGGCCCAGAAGGGGCACTGTACGACCACGAATCTTGAACCGGATATTGCCGAAAGGCTGGCCTCATCCTCGGGAACAAGTCCCGTGGAGTAGACGTACATGAAATCCAGTTTCTTTTTGCCCAGCCAGGGTTCGTCGGCAAGGACCGTGTTTATCGTGCCCAGGCTGTTGCCGCTCACCACCAGAGGGACCATCCCTATTCCGTCGTCAAAGAACGCCCCGCACGCTATGGCAAGGTTTACCGAGGCAGCCACCGTGGCCGGGTCCCTGGAAAGGCATCCCCCCAGCACGAATACGGGTTTTTTGGAATCCATAAGGGATCCGAGGATCTTTACGACCATCTCTTCAGTAAGACCTGCCTTTTCGGCGACTTCCGCGGCGGTTACCTGGACGGTCTTTTCGGGATCTCCACCAGTAGCCTTCAGGGCTTCCACCATTCCTGCCAATCCTTCGATCAGCCTGATATTCTCTGCCGGGGTCTTTGTCACTGCGTCAACATCGGTAATGTCCCGGAAAGGACTGGGGCTGCATGAAATATTGACCAGCGATGCCCCGTTCCTCAGGACACCAACGCGGATGTAGCTTGCTATCACCGGGGCTTCTTCGTCAGGATCGGCAGAAAGGTTCACTATGCAGTCACTGTCGAGAATTTTATGGGCGGCTGTAAAGGGACGCACTCCCTGTTTCCGGAAGGGCTCGAAACCCTTGACGAACCCCCTCAGCACATCCCCGTCGAAGGTGTCTATCCGTTCCATCCCGAGACCATCCTTGAAAAGCGAGACGAACAGTCCCAGCTCCTCGTCGGTGCAGAGGCTCGAAACCAGCACTCCGTCACTGTCGGCTTCATGGGCCTTACGGAATTGTTTGGCAACAAGGTCAAGTGCCTCTTCCCAGGTGGCCTCCCTGTAATGGGACCCCTCCCTGATCATCGGCACGGAGATCCTCTCCCGCTCCGCCGACCTCGGCAGGGTCCAGCGTCCCTTTTGGCAGAGCTGCCCCCCGTCTGGTTCGTTAACGGCAGTGCCCTCCACCCTGGCAATGCTGCCAGTGCGGACATAGGCCTTGATCCTGCACCCTACTGAACACAGCGGGCAGACGCTTTCGACCACGCTGTCGCAATCCTTCCGGCGTCCCCTGTAGGCAAACTCCCTCAGGGTTATGGTCCCCGTCGGGCAGACCTGCGCACATGCTCCGCAGGTAGTGCAGGTGCTGCTTTCGCCAAGTTTCCGGCCAAGGTCGGTCACGATAGTGGCGTTCCAGCCCCTCTTCTGGAGGTCCAGCGTATGGGTCCCCACCTTTTCAGCGCATACCCTTATGCAGCGAAGGCAGAGAATGCACCGGTTATGGTCTATCTGGATATCCCTGTGGGTCGCGTCGTTCTCGAAATCCGCGTAGAGATAGGGGTAGCGCACTCTGTCCATGCCATGGGCTATTGCCATGTCCTGAAGTTCACAGTCCCCGCTCTGGGAGCAGTACATGCAGAAATGGTTCCTCCCGGCGAAGATCAGTTCCAGCATCTGTCTCCTGTAATCCCTCAGCTTCTCAGTCCCTGTGGAAACCACCATGCCGTCCTGGGCAGGGGTGGTGCAGGCTGTCATCATCTTGGGGTTGTTCTCAACCTCGACGACACACATCCTGCAGGACCCTATCGGGGTCAGCCCCTCAAGGAAGCAGAGCGTAGGGATGTAGACATCGTTACTGCGGGCTACTTCGAGGATCGTATCCCCCTCTGTGCCCTTGCAAATTTTGCCGTCTATGTTAAGGGTTATGTCCTTCATCCTTCTATCCCCCCGCCTCTTAAACTTTGGAGACTGCCTGGAAGGGGCAGACCTCGAGACATGTCCCGCACTTGATGCACCTCTCCTGGTCTATTACATAGGGAGTGTTCCTGTCGCCGGCAATGCAGTCAACGGGACAGTTCTTTGCGCAGATACCGCACTTGCGGCACTTTTCGGCGTCTATAACGAAAGAGATCAGCGCGCTGCATGCTTTGGCGGGACATTTCTTATCCTTGATATGAGCCTCGTACTCGTCCCGGAAATATCTCAGGGTGGTCAGGACCGGGTTCGGGGCGGTCTGTCCCAGACCGCAGAGCGACATCTCCTTGACCATGAGCGCCAGTTCCTCCAGGGTTTCCAGGTCCTTCATTTTGCCCTTGCCGGAGGTTATCTTCTCAAGGGTGAGAAGCATCTGCTTGGTCCCCTCCCTGCATGGAACGCACTTGCCGCAGGACTCCCTCTGGGTGAACTCGAGGAAGAACCTGGCCACGTCCACCATGCAGGTATCCTCATCCATGACAACCAGTCCGCCTGACCCCATGATCGCGCCGGCTGCTGTAAGGGATTCGTAATTCACGGGAAGATCCAGGTGTTCCTCGGTAAGGCAGCCGCCCGATGGGCCGCCTATCTGTACCGCCTTGAACTTGCGGCCGTTCAGGATACCTCCACCCATATCAAACACTATTTCCCTTATGGTCGTCCCCATGGGTACTTCAACCAGACCGGTATTGTTGACCTTGCCTGTCAGGGCAAAAACCTTTGTCCCCTTGGATTTCTCGGTCCCTATCGAGGCAAACCATTCCCCGCCTTCCCGGATAATGCTGGGAACATTCGCCCAGGTCTCAACATTGTTGATATTGGAAGGTTTTCCCCAGAGCCCCTTGTTGGCCGGGAATGGCGGGCGCGGACGGGGCATCCCTCTTTCCCCCTCGATGGAAGCCATAAGGGCTGTTTCCTCACCGCACACGAATGCTCCTGCCCCTTCCTTCACGTGAAGGTGGAAGGAAAAATCGGTACCCATGATATTGTCGCCAAGGAGGCCATACTCAGTGCACTGGGCCATTGCCACCCCGAGCCTCTTGATGGCCAGGGGGTACTCAGCCCTGCAGTAGATATAGCCTTCGTCGGCCCCTATGGCGTAGGCCCCCAGCATCATGCCCTCGATGAGGGCATGGGGGTCGCCTTCAAGGATCGACCTGTCCATGAAAGCCCCCGGGTCGCCTTCGTCTGCGTTGCATATCACGTATTTCTTGTCGCCCTTGGCCCTGCGGCAAAACTCCCATTTAAGCCCAGTAGGGAAACCTCCGCCTCCTCTTCCCCTGAGCCCCGACGTCTTTACCTCGGCGAGCACATCCTCGGGATCCATGGCTGTAAGGGCCTTTGCAAGCGCCACGTAGCCGTCCCTGGCTATGTATTCCTCTATGTTGTCAGGGTTTATATATCCGCAGTTGCGCAGGGCTATCCTGAATTGTTTCTTGTAGAAGGGGATATCCCGATAATGGGGTATCTTGACCTTGTCTTCCGGGGTCGTGTATAGCAGCCTCTGCACAAGGCGTCCCTTGTAGAGGTGTTCCTCGACGATCTCGGCGACATCATCAGCCGTCACCCTGCAGTACAGGGAACCCTCCGGGTAGACGACGACGATGGGACCCATTTCACACATCCCGTGGCAGCCTGTCTCCACGAGCATTACTTCCTTGTCCAGCCCCCTGCGGGTTATCTCTTCCTTGAGAGCGTCATAAACGGGGGCGGCTCCGCTCGACTTGCAGCCTGTCCCTTTGCAGACCAGAACGTGGGCACGGTAAAGAGCCATTTCATCAAACCCCCTAGTCAGTTTGTCCGATAACCTTGTCTTCAACGACCTTCCCACCGACAAGGTGTTCTCCGATAATTCTCACCACATCTGCCGGAGTGACATCGCCGTAGGTTATGCGGGGCTCGCCGGGCCTTATCACATCCAGGAGGGGTTCTTTCTGGCACATTCCTATACAGCCGGTGGTCTCTACCGCCACGTCCCTGAGGCCCCTTTTATCCAGTTCCTCAAGAACGGCTGTCATGACCTCCCTGGCTCCTGCCGCTATACCGCAGGTCCCCATCCCGATTATCACCCTGGTAGCACCGCCGGAGCGGGCCGAAGTGAGATCTTTTGAACTCTCCTTGATTTTTCTAAGATCCTCCAGACTCTTGATCTTCACTGGTCTTCACCTCCAGAATGTTCTTACTCGTAGGAATTGATCACTTCCATGATCTTGTCCGGCGTCAGTCGTCCGTGGGTATCTTCATCGACCATCATCACCGGGGCCAGACCGCAGGCCCCCACGCAGGCAACAGGTTCAAGGGTGTACCTCAGGTCCTCGGTGGTGCCGTTCTCCTCCACCTGAAGAACCTTCTTGATCTTGTCAAGAAGGATAAGGCTCCCCCTGACATGACACGCAGTCCCCCGACATACGCGTATAATGTGCCTCCCCCTGGGGTTGAGGTGGAACTGCGCGTAAAAAGTCGCAACCCCGTAGAGCTCGGAAGGCGGTATCTTCATCTCCTTTGAGACGGCCATCAAGGCATCCTCGGGAAGGTAACCGAACTCCTTCTGGACTTCCTGGAGGACTGGTATGGTGCCACCGTTCCCACCCTTCCATGGCGCTGCTATCTGCCGGATCCTTTCTTCGGTGCTGGCTTTCGTCGGGCTCAATTCTCACTCACTCCTCCCTCAAAAACGAAAAGGTTATTGCTAATTTTTTCACATAACAAAACCCTTGGCAACACGCCCTCAGATCATCAGTTGGATAGGAAGGCAAAATCATGAAGTTTCCCGAACAGATCGCGAGAGGGCTGATACCGGACGCAATGACCTGCTCAAACAGATATTTCCACCGATTAAACCTGAAATCAGGAACCAACGCAACAGGTAGACAAGATGTTCAATAATTAGCGGACCCGCAGTTGTTATGCATCGATGCCGACATGCAAAATGAATTTGCAATATAGATGTAGTATCATGAAACCGTAACACATTATTCTGTCCCTTGTTTTGACAAATGAGCTCATGGCTGCTTCCCGCAAAGCATCCTGAAACTCTTTCCAGGTTGCCCGGGATCTGTTGCAGATAAGGAAAAGTGTAAGGGGGATGGCGTCATGGCGGGAAGGGATCTGCTGAAAAGGGCGGAGATCGGGTTCGACGTGGTGGTGCTTCTCGTTGCGGGAGCAACGATGCTGATAACAGGCACATTGCTTTTCCCTGTTGCGGCAGGCCTTCTCCCATACTACGAGAACGGCCTTTACGGGCTTCTTCTTTTCATCTTTGCTCTCCAGATGATCACCCTTGGGAGGACCCCCTTCGGTGATGCCCCACGTTCGAAAGCCCTTCTGGCGACAGGGTGCGCGATAGCCGCGACAGGGATAGTCACCTGCTTCATCCCCGATATCTTCAGCCGTGTCCCCCGTATTATTCTGTCCATCTGTTTCGGCCCGGGGAGCGTAGCCCTTCTGCTCCAGATGATCTTTTCCAGGGACAAACTCCCGAAATGGAAGAAGTTCGGGGGGATCTTCCTGAACCTGATCGCAGGGTGCACGACAGTCTATATCATGTCGGCTTTTATTGGGCTTCTCATATTCAGGCAGAACCTGCTCTCGACGCCGATGACCGCCGTTGTGGCCCTCCTGTCGGGCACATCGTTGATCTACCTCGCTGTTACCCTTCACAGGATATATTCCGTTTACCCGGAAGCTGTTCTGGAGCCCGAAGGTGATCTGGATCTTCCAATAGACAGGGCAATGATCCTTTTGACGGGTATCTTCATGGTTCTCCTCGGCCTACTGCTCGTGCCTGTGAGCCTGGGGAAGCTTCCCTTTTCCGGAAGCGCCCAGTTAGGCCTGCTGATGATCATACTGGCCCTCCAGATGCTTTCGACGGGAAGTTCCCCAATAGGCCCCTTCCCGAGGACATGGCTGATGATCATTGCCGGGTTGTCCTTCGCCTCCCTTGGAGTGATCTCTTGCATCATACCCGGTTTGCTGGTGCCACCGCTGACGGTCCTTATAGGTGTCCTGAACATCCTCGGGGGAGGGCTCATGCTGAAGAGGATCTTCACTCCCATGATCAAAGGCGCCGGCCGGGGAACCGGCCCCGTCCCGGCGGTCCTGGTCAGGCTCAACCTGGTCCAGGTGACGATGAACGTAGTCTCTATCATGTTCGGGACTTCCATGCTGGTCCATAACCTGATCCCGGGGGTGGTGATCGGGGTGATCCTGGCAGCGAACGGCGGGCTTCTCCTCTACCTGATGCACATTATGTACGTCATAGACACTATGAAGAAAGAAGCAGGCCGGTCGGCAGTTTGAAGCCTCTCCGAAAGACAGGGACCAGTGGGTCCGTACGGACCCACTGGTCCCTGTCTTTTCCGGTGACTGTCATCATTACCCTTAATAGTATGTTCCCTTGGTGCGGTAGTTCTCCCTGCGCTCAGCCGCTATCTGGCGGGCGAACCTGTCGAATTCCTCCCTGTTCTCCCTGAAAAGGTCGTCAAACTTCCGGGCTGATTCCGGCAGGACTATCACTAACTTCTTCTTCTCTATCTCCTGGAAGACATATTCTACCGCTTCATCCACGCTGATCGAATCGGGCGGGGGCGTCAGACCATCGAAAATGCCTGTCCTGACATTGCTGGGACAGAAAACACTGAAATTGAGCCCTTCAGTCTCCAGTTCGTACTGCAGGCTCTCGGTCATCCTGATGACTGCCCCCTTGGATGCGGCATAAACCGCCTGGTAGGGTATCGGAAGAAGTCCCGCGACTGATCCGGTGTTCACGATATGGCCGAACCCCTGCTCCCGCATGACAGGAATGGCCGTGTAGGTTCCATAGATCACCCCCATGACATTCAGGTCGATGATGAATTTCCATATATCGAAAGTGATCTGTTCCGTAGGAAGCGTCATGCCCATCCCGGCATTGTTGAAGACGAAGTCCAGATGGCCATCGAAGGAGCTGGCCGCTTCGATCAGCCCCTGGACCTGTTCAAGTTTGGTGACATCCGTAAGCACTGGATGGACCCTGCCCGGGAACTGCTCATTCAGCCTTTCCGATTCCCTGTTCAGGTTCTCTTCTTTAAGATCACCCATGAAGACGGCCCTGGCCCCTTTTGCGAGAAGGTTTTCAGAGATACCCAGGCCCAGTCCCGATGCAGCACCCGTTACCACTGCCACCTTGTTCTCAAAGTATCCTGCCATTTCAGGCCTCCTTTCCCCGCTAGGGAAGGGTTCTTGAATCCCCGACGTTGAGCTTTGCCGAACCCTTTGTCATAAGGGCGGGAAGGTATCTCAGGACGGGCAGTTGCGACAGGGCAAAGATCGCTCTGAACTGGATGAGGTTCATCTCCAGCGTGAAGGGGTGCCAGCTAACCCTTCCGTCGCCTCTCCACGCCCTGACTATTTTAGCCTCCTGGGGGTACAGGGTGGCGTGGCTGAGCGAAGAGCCTCCCTTGCCCAGGTTGGGAATATAACGCCAGCCGAAGAAGTTGATCCTGGAACGCTCGTTCAACGCCGCGATATCCGCTTGCCCCAGTTCCTCTTTCCTTTCAAGATCGAGGGTGAGGAAGGTATTGCACTCGTAACTGGCGCAGGTGAACCAGTGATCGCCGGAATGGCGCTCGACGGCGATATCGGCGAACACCTTGGGCATACCGTCCTCCTCACGACCCCCCAGGATCGGGCAGGCTTTGTTTTCCCAGATGACCAGGGGATACTCCCCTTCCAGTCCATCGGAATTCCCGACATACCTGACAGGGGCAGAAAGCTGGATCAGCCTGTACTCCCCGCCTGACATCCAGTCCACCTCGCGGCAGTTCGCGTACTGTACGTTCACAATGGGCTGCAGCAGTTCGAAATCTTCCGGGATAAGCTTCAGCAGCTCTTCCTCGCCTGTCTCGAAACCCATCATCATGGTGGTCATATCCCCGTAGACCGTCCTTACCGGAGCAAAGGCATCACCCCCGAAATGCACCGGCATCTTGTAGACATCTTCTTCCCGGATCCTGAACTTGCCTCTCAAAAAGCCACCCCCTTCTTATTGTCTATTAACATACTGCTAACTATTAAGGTTGTTTTTATACTAATCCCCGAACATGGCCTTGTCCAGACAATACTGTAAACTTTGACTGATATGCCTTCACGTCCAGGCCGTGACGGCCATCGGGGCGACTTCTGATCATTAAAAAAGGGGATCCCGAAAAGGGTTCCCCCACACTTGTCCAAAATAGCTTTTTGTAGAAATTAAAAGTGCCTCCCGCAACCTTGGGATATCATTGGTTTGCCCACACAAATCTTCCCGGGAGAAGGAGGCAAACCCAATGCTAAAGGTTGCGAG
>Ga0228535_1001518_pt1 | contig 34052 bp, 30 predicted proteins | sample SJ1metagenome_FD_168457 | JGI IMG/M metagenome (GOLD analysis project Ga0228535, IMG submission 168457) | Enriched culture of PCE-dechlorinating microbial communities from Ithaca, New York, USA - SJ1 | ecosystem: Engineered > Modeled > Simulated communities (microbial... > Unclassified | place...
CAGGAGCTGCGCGTGCAGCTCCTTCGCTTCCCGGCGGCGTCCCGCGCGCGCCGCATCGACCAGCGCCTTAAAGCGCCGCGGCAGCACATTCGCGGCCACGCTGACCAGGCCCTCGGCTCCTACGGCGATCGACGGAAGCGCGAGGCCGTCGTCGCCCGACAGCACGGTCTTCCCCTCGGGCAGCGTGCGGCAGACCTCGCCTATCTGTCCGAGATTTCCCGAGGATTCCTTGACCGCGGCCACATTCCCGATACTCCACAGTCGGCCCAGCACCGGCGGCACAAGGTTGAGTCCGGTTCTTCCGGGCACATTGTAGACAATCACGGGTTTGCCGTGCGCCGCACGGGCGACCGCCTCGAAGTGGGCAAAAAGACCATCGGGCGTGGGCTTGTTGTAGTACGGCACCACCGCCAGCACTCCATCGGCGCCGAGATCGACCGCTTCTTCGGTCATGCGGACCGCGGCTTTTGTCGAATTGGAGCCGGTGCCGACGACGATGGGAAGGCCGAGCCTGCGCTCCACTGCCCTGCGGATCAGTTCGCGGCGCTCTTCGGGCTCCACCGTCGCACCCTCGCCGGTCGAGCCGAGGACGACCACAAAATCCGTCCCCCCCGATTCCTTTTCCCAGAATGTCCTGAAGCGGCTCCTCGTCGCCTCGTCGGGCAAGGTGTGGCGGGCGTACTCTCCCGCCGAAGCCTCAAAATCCAGCCCGCACAGAAAATCCAGAAGGCGCTCAAAACCCGCGTAATCGACACCGAACGAGTCGTCAAACGGCGTCGCGATTGCAACGCCCAAACCTTGCATGTTTTTCATCATCGTCTCCTTAAGAAATGGCGCTCTGGCCGCCGAGCATGCTCTCCAGCACATCATCCATCCCGAACAGGCCCTTTCGCCCGACAATCCACTGCGCGGCCTTGAGCGCTCCGGATGCGAAAACTCTTCTGTCCCTCGCGCGGTGCACGATCGAAAACTGTTCATGAGGCGCGTCGAATACGACTTCGTGCACGCCCGCCTCGCTCCCCGCGCGCAGAGAGGCGATGGGCACCTTGCCCGGATCCCAGGCATCCCAGCCCGAAGCATTCCAGCCGGTATAGCGCTTTGAACCTGACTCAATGGCCTGGGCCAGGGCCTTTGCGGTACCGCTCGGCGCATCTTTCTTTGTGGAATGGTGCTGTTCGAACACGGCCAGATCGCCCTCGCCATACCAGTCGGCAAACCGGGCGAGCTGCGCTGCAATCCTCCGCATGAAGGTCACTGTAAAAGAAAAATTGGGGCTCACGAGGACCGCGGTCCTGGTGCCGACGCGCGCCCCTATATCCGGGATATCCCAACCCGTGGCCGCGATGAGCAGTGCCGTTGAAGTTTCGATCGCCCATGCGAGGTGGGATTCCACGGCATCGGGCACACTGGCGTCGATCGCCACATCGATTGCTCCCGCGGGGATCGGGTCTCCCTTGTCGACCATCCACGCTATCAGAAATTGCGGGCCCCCCGGAGTTGCGGCCGCCTTCGCGTTCACCGCGCGCGCTTCCTCGGCGATGGCATTCGCGAGTTTGCCCGCCCCGAAAATGCCTATGCTGATATTCACTGAGTACCCCCTTCGAAAAAAGCAGTGTGAAGACTGCGCATGACCCGCTCTGCGTCCTGTTCCTGCACGATGAAGCTGAGATTGATCGCGTTCGCTCCCATGCTGATGAGGTCCACGGGGATGCCGTCGATCGCCACAAATGTCGTGTGCAGCACCTCGGGTGTCTTTCGCAGAAGGTCCCCGACCACGGCTATCACGGCCCGATCCGACGCAATCGAAACCTTGCCCAGCTTCTCCAGCTCCTGCGTCAATGCCTCCAGCGGCGCATTTCTGTCCAACGATACGGATACGGAGATCTCCGAGGTCGACACAAGATCGACCGAAATGCCCCGCCGTCCGAATATATCGAAGAGTTTTGCCAGGAAGCCCGCCTGGTCAGTCATCGATTCCTGAGTCACCGACAAGATCACGACGTTCCGGCGCATCGCGATTGCGACACAGGGCCGCCCGCTCGACTCTCCGGGGCTTATCGTGGAGAACATGCCGTTGGGCTTGAAGGTGCTCCGTATGGTCACGGGGACTCCCGCATCGAGGGCGGGCCTGACCGTCGCGGGGTGGAGCACCTTTGCGCCATACGATGCCAGCTCCGCCGCCTCGTCGTAGCTCAGGATTTCGACCGTGCGGGCGGCGGAGACGACACGGGGGTCCGCCGTCAGGATGCCCTCCACGTCGGTCCATATCTCTATCTCGCTGGCCTGGATCGCGGCACCCAGGAGCCCCGCGGAGTAATCGCTGCCCCCTCTTCCGAGCGTCGTCGTATCATTCGCGTCGTCAGAGCCAATATAGCCCTGAGTGACAATGACATCGTAGGACTCCAGAAGGGGAGCGAGGTGGAGCGCGGTGAATTTTTTGATGGCTGCGAGCTTCGGATGTGCGCCCCCAAAGTGGCTGTCGGTCCTGATGACGTGACGCGCGTCGAGGAGGGGGCAGCCCATGAAGCCCGCCACAAGAATGGAAGACAGCCGCTCTCCGGCCGAGGCGATCTCATCCATCGTGCGCAGGCTCAATTCACCCAAGAGATCGATACCGTGAATGCGCCGCTGAAGATTTTCAACGATCTCTTTGATCTGGCCGATAAGGTCGGGCGTCGCAACCTCAAGGGAACGGGAAGCCTCAAGGTGGGTCTGTTCAATCCTGCTCAAGAACTGTAGGGCCTTGTCGAGATTGTGGCCGCGGGCGGCTTCCGCCATCTCGAAGAGCGAATTCGTCACGCCCGCCATCGCGGAGACGACCACGACACGCTTGGCGCCCTGGCGGGATTCCACGATGTGCGCGACTTCCTTTATCCGCGCCGCGCTTCCGACAGAGGTGCCGCCGAATTTCATCACCAGTGTTGTCATCCGCCTCTCCTCACACGGTGCCGGGGACAAAGCCCATGGCCAGCGCCGTTTCGGCATTGAGCACCGAGGCCCCTGCCGCGCCCCGCTCGGTGTTGTGCCCCAGCGAGACAAACTTGAAGTCGAGAATGGGGCAGGTCCGGAGTCTTCCCACAGTGATGCGCATGCCCCCATCCTCTTCCACGTCCTTGCGCGGCTGCGGGCGGTCCTCGGCATCGAGCAGCGCGAGGAACTGCGACGGAGCGCTCGGAAGACCATATGCGGCCGTTTTGGGCTCGAAAGAGCGGAAGGCGGCGGCGACGTCCGCGGGGCTGGCTTTTGTCTTCAGGCGCACTGATATGGAGAGCGTATGCCCGTCTATCACCGGGACGCGCGTACAGGTCGCGGAGACCACAAAGGGCGCCGGCACCACTGAGACGGCGCCCCCGCTCCTGACCAGCGCTCCCAGAATCTTGTTGGATTCCGATTCGACCTTCGGTTCCTCGTTGCGGATGTAAGGGACGACGTTGCCGACTATGTCGAGCGCGGGCACACCCGGATATCCGGCGCCGCTTATCGCCTGCATGCTCGTCACCATCACCGCATCCAGTCCGAAGCGCGACTGGAGCGCCGCCAGAGGAGCCGCGAGCATGACCGTCGTACAGTTCGGATTGGTCACGATCGCCCCCCGCCAGCCCCGCTTTGCCTGCTGGACAGGCAATAGCCCAAAGTGCTCGGGGTTCAGTTCGGGAATGAGAAGAGGCACATCCTCCTCCATTCTGAATGCGCTCGCGTTCGAAAACACGTAGGCGCCCGCGGCGGCGAACAGAGGCTCTATTTCGCGCGCGGGGCCCGCATCGAGGGCTGAAAACACGATGGGAGAAAAAGCCGCCTCCGGAGTACAGGCGGCGACAGTCGTGTCGCCGTACCCCGCATAGAGGAGCCCCGAAAGATGCCATTGACAGGCCTCCGAGTATTTCCTGCCGGCAGAGCGGTCGCTCGCCGCAAGAAAAGCCGGATAGAACCAAGGATGATCGGCAATTCTCCGGAGAAAGCGCTGGCCGACTACGCCAGTTGCGCCCAGAATCGTGACGGGAATTTTCTTTTTTGGAGAAAAAGCTGAATGGGATCGATTATCGTTCATGGTACCTCCATACCGGCCGAAGGAGGTCCACGACAGCCTTTCTGTAGTATTGGAAAGCCCTATGGAAAGAAAAGCTTGCTTGAAAAACAAGCCTTTGCAGTGCTTTCCAAGGCGAAAGGCATCCGTCAGGCGCTCCGCGGAATGATGTATTTCCGCGACAGCCGCCGGGTATTAGCCCGGACGTCCAAGAACAGCCCCAGGAGAAAGGCTCTGTTCCTTCGGCGATCCTCCCCTTCCCGGCACTTTCACAGGCTCTCGTTGCCTCCAGTCCGTACTCATGGGGATCGCTCCTCCATCGGTGGGTAGACCCTAGCACAGAGTTTTATGCCTGCGCAAGGGGTCACTTGCATATTTATTGAACAACATCTCGCATTTTTGTAATTTGTTTGCAAATACACCTTGAATCTGCGGCCAAAATCAGATATTCCTATGACGAAGCAGGAAACATCATGCCATTGTGTACGTCTTCCATGTCAGAGATGGAAATTGCGGTCCTGAATTCGCTGTTCGGGCTCTCGAGGGCACTTTTGCGCACTGAGGAGCCGGGCGATGCGCTCGGCGATTTCCTGGGCGAGCTGTCGAACATACTGAAGGGACAAGCCTATGCAGTCTGCAGCCGGACAAATCACGACGATGTTCTGCGCTACGTGACGATTGGTGGAACCAGTCTGTTCGCCGGCAGTCCGAAGCCCGGCCAGGAAGTGAGGCTCGGCTCGGTGCCCTGTGGCCTTGCGCTGGAAGTCGATGAATTCATCCAAAAAAAGCTGAACGGAAGCCTTCTTCTGGAAGCCCCCGCGAAACGGGGAGGAACGATAGTCTTTGTGCTGAGCCTTCTGCTGCTTCGGAGCTCCGGGCCCGAGACGGTGTCGCTCGCGGCTTCCGCCCTCAAAAGTGCAGCCCAAATGGCAGAAGAGTTTCTCGCGATGCGCTCGCGTCTCGCCGAACAGATAGAAAACGACAATAGACAGCCACGCGGCGCCACCCTCCCCGACATGGACGAGTCGCCGGTGACCTGGCGGGGGATTGTGGGCAATTCCGACGTGATACGCGAAGTGTTCGCCATGGTCAAACAGGTCGCGGGCACGGACGCGAGCGTGCTCCTGCTGGGCGAAAGCGGAACCGGCAAGGAGTTGGTCGCGCGCGCGATTCATCAGGAAAGCCTCCGCGCCGCAAAACCCTTTGTGGCGGTGAACTGTGCGGCTCTCCCTGAATCCGTCATCGAGAGCGAACTCTTCGGCCACGAAAGAGGGGCCTTTACGGGAGCGTACGACCAGAGGAAGGGGCGCTTCGAGCAGGCGAATGGCGGCACGCTCTTTCTGGACGAAATCGGCGAGCTGTCGCCGGGGCTTCAGATCAAGCTGCTCCGATTCCTTCAGGATCACCGCTTCGAGCGCGTCGGAGGAAACACGAGTATCGAGGCGAATGTCCGCGTGATCGCCGCCACAAACCGCAACCTTCAGGAAGCCGTGGATCAGGGTCTGTTCAGGGCCGACCTCTACTACAGGCTCAATGTGTTCCCCATCAATGTGCCGCCCCTGCGTGAGAGAGGCGCCGACATTCTGCTCCTCGCCGACCATTTCGTCGCCCAGTTCAACAAAGAGAACGCGAAAAAAATCAAACGCATTTCGACACCTGCGCTCGACCTGCTCATGATCTATCACTGGCCCGGCAATGTCCGGGAGCTCGAAAACTGCATCCTGAGGGCCGCAATCCTCTCCGTCGACGGCGTAATCCACGCCTATCATCTGCCGCCGAGCCTCCAGTCCGCCCTCTCTACGGGGACAGAGCCCGCAACCGGTCTCGACGCCGCGATCGCGCGTCTGGAGAAAGAGCTCATCATCGAAGCGCTTAAGCTGGAAAACGGCAATGTGGCGGCCGCGGCGCGGCGTCTCGTCGCCACCGAGCGCAGGGTGCGGTACGCGGTTCAGCGGTACAAGATCGACACAAAACGCTTTAAGGCGAAATTGTAGGAATATATCGGAAATTGCGCAGCCCAGGGGTACAGCCCGCCGGGCCCATGGCGCCTCTGTTGCTCCATCCTCCGGCTCTTGGTACGATAGTAGCCGATGAAGTTTTTACAGCGCATTGTCCCCTGGCTGCTTGTGATCCTCATAATCCTTGCCGCTCTCTATCTCCCCGACCTGGGGCCGGAAAATTACAAGGATTTCGACTCTTTATTCGCAAACGAACGAGGTCGCCAGGGGATTGCGGGGTATGAAATAGCCATCATCAAGAATGGCGAAATCGCATTCAACAAGGCCTACGGTTTTGACGGCCAGCGCAGACCCCTCGAAAAATCGACACCGCTCTATCTCGGTCCGGCCTCGGAGATTCTCACGGGGACGCTGCTCTGCCAGTTTGTCAACGAAAGGAAAATCTCCCTCGACGTGCCCATCGCGGAGTTCATACCTGAACTCGCTTCGCTCAAGGCAAGAAGGGCTGGCGCCTCTTCGCTCGACATGCCGCTGACGCTCCGTCAGCTCGCCGCCCACCGCGTAGCCTTCCCCGAAAAGGACCTCCCGGACTATGACCCTGCAGCCAGCGGTCTCGAAGCCGGCCTGCCCGATCCGGAGCTGTTTTTGAGGTCCCATTTTCCCACGGAGAACTATACGCGCAGCCGCCTCTCGTATCGCATCGTAGGTGCAATTCTCGAAAAGGAATCGAACAAAAAATTTTCCGATCTGCTCGAATCGATGATCACCATACCGCTCGGCATGTACCTGACGACGGCGCGCCCCTCATCGCTCGAGCACATCGCTGTCGGCTCCGGCTCATTTTTCGGCCTCACCTTCCCCTACCTCGAAAAAGTTCCGTATGACGCCGCTGCCTCCGACGGTATCGTCACCACAAGCCAGGATATGGCCAAATTCCTGAAATTTGTCGTGTCGCCGGAGCGCGGAGAGTGGATCCCGGGCCTCTCCTCTTCTCAGACGCCGCGGCTCTATCAGCCGCTCTATAAAGACGGCGACACCGGTTTCGGCTGGCGCATCCTCAACAGCGAAAAGGGCCGCTATATCTTCCAGGGAGGGTCGATTCGCGGCTATGCCTCGCGCATTGTCATTTATCCCGAGCGCAACGCCGCGATTGTGATCCTCACGTCGCAGAGCGGGATCATCATTTCCAATTTCCTGCTGCCGATGCTCGTCTCTTGCGCCGAACAGATCCTCTTCAATGGCGAGAGCCGGAGGCCCTTTCCCACGCAGCGGGCGGAGCTCGTCGTAGGAGTCATCTTCGTCATTTACCTCTTGAGTATCATTCTGCAGATGCAGTCTTCCTTTTCATGGGCGCGCGATCTGCTGAAATACAGGGAAACGGGCATATCGCAGCTCTACGCCCGCTTTGTCCCCGTGAGAACTTTCATAGGCCTTGTGCTCCGCATATTCATTGTGGTGCTGGCGCCCTTTGCCGCAGGCGCACTCGTGGGGAGGTCTGTCTCTTACCAGGAACTCATCGCGTTCGAGCCGGGCATCGCCTCGATGCTGATGACGGCACTGCTTTTCGGTGCTCTCCGCAATATAAGCAGGCTTGTGATGATAGGGCGGCTGAGGCGCTCCTGAGGAAGCCGGCTATTGGGCCTCACCCAAGTATGCCTTCCGCACGCGGTCGTCCATGAGCAGGTCACGCCCTTTGCCCTGCAGCGTAATGCGCCCCGTCTCAAGGACATATCCGTAATCCGCGACTTCGAGCGCCGCCTTCGCGTTCTGCTCGACGAGCAGCACGGTGGTGCCCTCTGTATTGATCTGCTTGATTATCTCGAAGATCATCTTCACGATGAGCGGGGCAAGGCCGAGCGAGGGCTCGTCCATCATGAGCAGTTTCGGCCGGGACATCAGGCCCCGTCCCACCGAGAGCATCTGCTGTTCACCGCCGGAGAGCGTGCCGCCCTTCTGCGTACGCCGCTCCTTCAGCCTCGGAAAAAGATCGTAGACATGATCGAGATCTTTGAGCACGCCTTCCCTGTCGCTCCGCGCGTAGGCTCCGAGCAAGAGATTCTCTTCGACCGTGAGGTTCGAAAAAATGCGGCGGCCTTCCGGCACGAGCACGAGGCCCATCTGTACAATCTCCTGGGTCGCCTTGCCGGAGATCACCGTGTCGCGCAGCAGCACTTTGCCGCTCGTCGGCTTCACGAGCCCCACGATGCTGCGCAGCGTCGTGCTCTTGCCCGCCCCGTTTGCGCCGATGAGCGTGACGATCTTGCCCTCGGGCACGCTGAGATCGATCCCCTGGAGGGCGTGGATGCCGCCGTAGTGCACGGATAGGCTCTTTATTTCCAGCATCAGTCTACCCCCAGATATGCTTCGATGACCTTCGGATTCTTCTGAATGGAGGCAGGATCGCCCTGCGCGATCGTCACGCCGTAATCCAGAACATACATGCGCTCGCAGACGCCCATCACGACCTGCATGTGGTGCTCGATCAGGAAGATCGTCAGATCGAACTCATCGCGGATCTTGCGGATGAAGTCCATAAGCTCGAACGACTCCTGGGGATTCATGCCGGCCGCAGGCTCGTCGAGGAGCAGGATTTTGGGCTTGGTGGCCAGCGCGCGCACAATCTCGAGCCGCCGCTGCTGGCCGTAGGGCAGGCTTGTGCCCTTTTCGTAGGCGAGGTGCACAAGCCCGACCTGTTCGAGCAGTTCCATGGAGAAACGCCGGGCCTCGGCCTCGCGGGAGCGGTAGCCGGGCAGATGGAGTGTCGCCCCGAAAAGACCGGTGTCGATGCTCATGTGGCAGGCGACGAGCACGTTCTCGAGCACCGACATCTCCCTGAACAGCCTGATATTCTGAAAGGTCCGCGCGACGCCGAGGCTGGTGATGCTGTGCGGCTTCATGCCGGTGATATCCCTGCCCCCGAAGAGGACCTTGCCTTCGCTCGGGCGATACATGCCCGTGATGACATTGAACGCAGTGGTCTTTCCGGCCCCGTTCGGGCCTATAAGGCCTACGATTTCGTTCTTGTGGATCTCCAGGTTGAAGTCGCTCACGGCAGTGAGGCCGCCGAATCGCATGGTGAGGTGAGTGGTGCTCAGCATAAGGTCGGAAGTCTGTTCAGGCATGGCCCCCTCCCTTTCGGCCTTTCTTCACGAAGAGACCCTGCAGCGTGTCCCAGCTGAATTCTGCATCGCCCATGAGCCCCCTCTGGCGATAGATGATCATCGCCATGAGGAGGATAGAGAACACGACCATGCGCAGGCCGGGCATGCCCTCGGTCCTGAAGACGATGAGGTTCATCGGTTCGTCGAGGAAGCGCAGCGCCTCCATCAGGATCGTCACCACCGCCGCGGAGATCACGGAGCCCGATATCGAGCCGATTCCGCCGAGCACGACGATGAGCAGAATGTTGAATGTCAGCGTAAACGTGAACATTTTCGGGTCGATGGTCGTGATCATGTGGCCGAGCAGCGCGCCGCCGACCCCCGCCCAGAAGCTCGAGACCGTAAACGAAGTGACCTTGACGCGAAATACATCGATGCCCATGGCCTCGGCCGCAAGTTCGTCGTCGCGGACCGCCTTCATCGCCCGCCCGTAGCTCGAGCGCATCAGGAGCACCATAAACAGGACCGCGACGCCCGCCACCGCCCACACGGCAAAGGTCGTCGAAAACCGCGGGAGGCCTTTCAGTCCCTGGGCGCCGTTGGTGATGGACTGCGCATTGGTGATGAGCACCCGAATGATCTCTCCGAAGCCGAGCGTCGCGATCGCCAGGTAATCGTCCCTGAGACGCAGAACCGGCGCGCCGATCAAAAAGCCGACAAAGGCAGAGACAAGCCCCGCGATGATCAGCGCGGGCAGAAACGGAAGCGTGACATTGTGGAGCCAGGGCACAATCGGCACGAGGAAGTAGTTCATCTCTTTGAGCTGGGGAGACATGGTGAGCAGGGCGCTCACGTAGGCACCCACGGCCATGAACCCGGCATGCCCCAGCGAGAAAAGCCCCGTGAATCCGTTCAGGAGGTTGAGCGAAAGGGCGAGCACGATGTAGATCGCGCACAGATTGAACACGCGGAGCGTGAACGCATCGAAGAACCTGTCCGCGATGAAGGCGAGGGCGATGAATGCCGCAATCGCGATGACCGAATAGAGCCTGCTCCGGGGAAGCGCAATTGTCTTTTTCTGATTCGCTGCGTCCATAATCACACCTTCTCGGTCTGACGCTTGCCCAAAAGCCCGGTCGGTTTTACGAGCAAGACGACAATCAGCAGAATGAATGCGAAGGCGTCGCGGTAGCCCGACAGAGTGGGCAAAAACGCCACCGTCATGATCTCGATGATGCCGAGCAAAAAGCCTCCGAGCACCGCTCCGCCTATGCTCCCTATGCCGCCGATAACCGCGGCGATAAAGCACTTCAGGCCGGGCATCACGCCCATAAGGGGGTTGAGCTGCGGATATTTGAATGACCACATGATCCCGCCGAATGCGGCGAGGAGCGACCCGATGCCGAAGGTGAAGGAGACAATCTTATTGACGTCGACCGCCATGAGGCGGGCCGCCTCGATGTCCGTGGATACGGCGCGCATGGCCATGCCGGTCTTGGTCTTGTGGACAATCCACAGAAGCACGGCAAGAAGCGCAAAGGTGAAGAGAGGTATGATGAGGCTAATGACGATCATCGAGGCCGGGCCAAAATGAATGACCTTTGAGAGAACGTCGGGCACCGGCACTCCCTTCGGCCTTCCTCCGAAGATCAGAACACCCAGGCTCTCCAGGAGGAACGATGCGCCGATTGCGCTGATCATGATGGAGATGCGCGGCGAATCGCGAAGCGGCCGGTATGCCACCCGCTCAAGGCCAATGCCGAAGAGTGCGGTGAACACAATCGCCACGAGCAGCGCCGCCCACCACGGCAGGGACAGGAGCGTCATCATGTAAAACGCCACATATGCGCCGAGCATGAAAATATCGCCATGTGCAAAATTGATGAGCCTCAGGATGCCGTACACCATCGTGTACCCGATCGCTATGAGCGCGTAGAGGCTTCCGAGCGACAGCGCATTGACAATATGCTGAAATAACAGTGAAAATGTCATGCTTCCTCGTGATTATGGAAAAGGAGCGGATGTTCTCGGACTGCGCTGTTCGATGACCGTCCGCTCCTCGCTTTGACGTTCGATAGTACTGATGGACCTGCGTTTCCGGAACACAGGTCCATCAGTCCGCAACAATCCTTACACTATCAGTAAGGCTCCACTGTTGCCATGTAGACAAACTTGCCGTCTTTTACTGTCTTGATGACCGCGCTCTTCACGGCGTCGCCATCCTCGTTGAGGGTGATCATGCCGGTCGCGCCCGGATAGTCCTTCGTCACTGCGATCGCCTCGCGGACCTTCTCCTTGTCGAGGCTCCCCGCGCGCTGGATCGCATCGAGGGCTACGAGATAGCCGTCAAAGCCGAGCGCGGTGACCGCCGCCGGCTCTTTGTTGTACTTCTGGCGATATGCGTCGAGGAAGACTTTGGAGGTGTCGGTGATGGGCGTTTCGGTCGCAAAGAAGGTCGAGAACACGACCCCTTCGACGGCCTGCTTGCCTACATCGATGAATTCGGGGGTCTCCCAGGTGTCGCCGCCGAGGAAGGGAACGGTAATGCCGAGTTCCTTGGCCTGCTTGATGATGAGGGCACTCTCGGTATAGTTGCCCGGCGCGAAGATGACGTCGGGTTTGAATTTCTTCACCTCGGTCAGCTGTGCAGAAAAGTCGGTGTCGCCGGTGTTGTAGTTGAGTTCGGAGAGGATCGCGTTTTCGTCGCCGGTGAGCTGCTTGAAGGCATCAGCGAAGAATTTCGCAAGGCCCACAGAATAGTCGTTCGACACTTCGCGGATGATGACTGCTTTTTTGGCGCTCAGGTTCTTGAAGGCGTAGTTCGCCATGACCGTCCCCTGGAAGGGATCGATGAAGCAGACGCGGAAGTAATACTCATTGTCTTTTGTGACGAGCGGGTTGGTGCACGAAAGCCCGATGGCCGACACCTTCGCGTTCTTGACGATGGGGCCTGCGGCCATAGAGAGTGAAGATCCCCATGATCCGAGCACGACATTGACTTTGTCTTTGTCGACGAGACGCTGTGCAGCATTGGCCGCTTCCACCTTGTCGGACTTGTTGTCGGCGATCACAAGCTCGATCTTGTACTCCTTATCGCCGACCTTTACTGTCGGGTACAATTCGTTGGCGAGCTTGACACCTTCCACTTCGAGCGCGCCGCCGCCGGCATTGGCTCCGGTCAATGGCTCGAATACGCCGAATTTCACGGTTTTGGGAGCTGCCGGACCACATGCGATGAGCAGTGCGGCAATCCCAAAGGCGAGCAGCACAATTCCTACTGCCTTTTTCATGAGTACCTCCTGTTTTGTCCATTTCAAATATTGATAGGACCTTTTAAATGGTAGAACGCAAGTGACGTTCTGTCAAATACATTTTACACGATTTGTATGGTGAATAGAAGCGGACAGTGTGTCACGGCACAGGATGCCTCACGCTTCAAGATTCCGGCACAGACCTCCCCAGAGTTGCATACAAAAGGGTGACATGATTTAATGAGTGCTTGTTTTGAACACACTGCGGCGAGGCGTTCTTCCGCTCGCGTTCAAAAGGAGATACTTGCATGGAACGCTTTGATGTCATCATAGTCGGGACCGGCCCCGCCGGTCTCGGCGCCGCCTTCGAACTTCTCAGGACAAAACCATCCCTCCGTATCCTGCTGCTCGATAAATTTCAGGTGTCGTCGGGCGGCCTCCGCAACGACTGCAAAATGAATTTTACATGGCCGATCGGCTTTCCCCTCGAATGCTGGGACGAAGCGCTCGGCAATTTCTACCTGAAGCGCGTCGAGGCGTTTTTGCAGCCGAACATAATGGAAAAGCGAAATATCGATATCTATGCAAAACGTGCGGAAAAGATAGGAGTCAAGCTCCTCGACGTGCGCCAGTCGCACCTCGGCACCGACGGGGGCCTTGAACTCATCAAGGCACTGATCGCGCGCCTTTCGGACTTCGGCGCCGAAATCAGCCTCGGCGAAGAGATGCTCAGCGTCGAACAGGCCTCTAAGACAGTGATGACCGACAAGCGGACGCTGCAGTACGGCTCCCTCATCGTTGCGCCGGGGCGGGGCGGTTTCGCCTTCCTCCAGCGCCTGATGGAAGACCTGGGCGTCGATTACCACGACAATACCGTGGACATCGGCATACGCATCGAGACCCGCGAGGAACACTACTCCATAGTGCGCGATTACTACGACCCGAAATTCCTCTTCCCCAAGAAGACACGCACATTCTGCACGAATTCGCACTCGGCCCACGTGGTCCAGGAGCGCTACGGCGACCAGGAGACAGGGCCCTGGTATTCCGTGAACGGACATGCGTGGTCGGAACAGCGCGCCTCCAACGGACTCGTGAACTTTGCGATCCTGAAAACCGTGACGCTGACGCAGCCACTCGCTTCCGGGCAGAAATATGCGCAGATGCTGGGACACCTGGCGGCGCTCCTCGGCGGCGGGAAACCGATCATGCAGCGCATCGGCGATTTCCGCCTTGGGAAACGATCCTTCGCCGACTCATTCACCGACGATGACCTCTACGATTTTCACCCGACCCTTCCGAGCTGCACGCCCGGCGACATCAGCCTCTGCATCCCCGCAAAGACCATGCGCGCCATCTGGAACGCACTGAAACTGCTCGACACCGTGGTGCCCGGCGTGATGCACCCCTCGACCATCATGTACTACCCAGAAATAAAACTCTACGCGAATCGGCCTTCATTCGTCGATGAATATTTTCAGGTGCTGCCCGGAATCTATTTTGCCGGCGACGGAGCGGGCACGAGCCGGGGCATTACGGCTGCGTGGGCGTCGGGACTTCGGGCTGCGGACGGCATCCTGAAATCCTCATAGGCATAGCGGAGTTGATATGGAAAACCGAACGACCATAATTCAGAAAGCGAGCTGGATCGCCTTCGGCGGAAATCTTATCCTGGCTTTTTCAAAGATCTTTATCGGCATTCTGTCCACCAGCCTGGCCGTGCTCTCCGACGGCATCGATTCCGCCACCGACGTGCTCATCGCCGCGATGACGCTCGTCGCCGCGAAAATCACCTCAAAACCCGGAGACCGGGAGCACCCCTACGGCCACGGACGGATCGAGACGGTGGCGACGGCGATCATCTCGTTCATTCTCTTTTTCGCCGGGGCCCAGATTCTCTTCAAGGCCATAGGCGGAATTCTCTCCGGCGTTCCCGAGAAGCTCCCTTCGACAATGGCGATATGGGTGACAATCGCCTCGATAGGAGGCAAGCTCGCCCTCTCCTGGAGTCAGTTCCATTTCGGCAGGAAAAGCGGCTCGCCCATGCTCATCGCAAACGCCAAAAACATGCGGGGGGATGTAGTCACTTCGGCGGCTGTCCTTGTCGGGCTCGGCCTCTCCTACCTCACGGGCCTTGCGGTGATGGACGAAATTCTGGGCGCACTCGTTGCCCTGTGGATTCTGAAAAACGCGGTAGAAATTTTCATGGAAGCCAACACCGAACTCATGGACGGCACGAACAGCCGCGAACCCTACAGGGAAATCTTTGCGGCGATCTCCAAAGTGCCCTCGGTCGACAACCCCCACAGGGTACGGCTCCGCAGAGTCGGCTCAATGCTCATCATCGACCTCGACATAGAAGTCGATCCTGCGATGACAGTCTATGAATCCCACAAAATCGCCCTGAAAGTGGAAAAGGCCATTAAGGAATCGCTCCCCGACGTGTACGACGTCATTGTCCACATCGAGCCATTGGGAAATGTCGAGGACGAAAAGTTCGGGCTCACCGCGCGCGACGTAAAACACTGAAGTCATAAATAGGCGCAAGATGTAACATCGGTTACAGTCTCAGATCCTCCTTTGCACTACATTCTACGCAGCAAAGGAGTAAACCATGAGCGAGCATTTCGCAGTAGATAACGGGAAACAGGAAAAACTGAAGGCCATCATCCTGAAGCTCCACCGGGGCGCGCCCGTCGCCGAGGTCAAGAAGGATTTTGCATCCCTCATTCAGGGCGTAAGCGCCGCGGAAGTGGCGGAGATGGAGCAGGCCCTCATCGAGAATGGCATGCCTGTCGAAGAGATCCAGCGTCTCTGTGAGGTGCACGTCGAAGTCTTTAAGGCTTCACTGCAGAAGGAAAAAATTTCGAGCAAGGTTCCGGGGCATCCCGTGCAGACCATGCTCGAGGAGAACAGAATCGCCCGCACAAAAATTTCTGCACTCAAAAAAGCGGTGCTCTCCTGGAGATTCGGCGTGGGATCGCAGGAGAATGTCCTCGCCGCACTCGAGGATCTTTCGAAAATCCTCGTGCACTACACGCGCAAGGAGAACCAGCTCTTCCCCTACCTCGAAAAGAAGGCATTCACGGGGCCCTCGCGCGTCATGTGGGGCAAGCACGACGAAATCCGCACACTCTTCAGGGAGGCGCAGGAGAAAGTCGGGCGGAACGACAAATCCGCAGTTGGCAGCCTGCACGCTCTTGTGGCCAAAATCAGCCGCATGATCTTTATGGAGGAGCACATCCTCATTCCGGAAGCCATACGGCGACTGGGCGACGAAGAGTGGGCTCAAATCCGCATCGGAGAAGAGGCCATCGGGTTCTCGTGGACAAAGCCCGGCGCCGTGTACGATCCGGAGCTTGTCCTGGCAGGAACAGTGAAGGCGAAGCCGCCGGCGGCTTCCGCCGCGCCGATACAGGGAAATGCCTCCGTCCCTGCGGGCGAGTCCTCTTCGAATGGGCACCCCGCAGCCGACCTCGTCGGACTTGCGACGGGCCTGGTGCCGAGAGCCTTGCTTTCGACCGCGCTCGCGACCATGCCGGTCGATATCAGCATCGTCGACGCCCAGGACAAGGTGCTCTACTACTCTGACTCGCCGCACCGCATATTCCCGCGCAGCCCCGGGGTCATCGGGAGAACGGTGCAGAACTGCCACCCCCAGAAATCCGTGGCCACGGTGAACCGCATCCTCGACGCCTTCCGCAGAAAAGAAAAAACTTCCGCGCGATTCTGGCTCGAAATGGGCGGGAAATTCATCCTCATCGAGTACCACGCCCTCTACGATGAAAAGGGCGCCTATGCGGGCACGCTGGAATTCAGCCAGGACCTGACAGAACTACGCGCCTTGCAGGGTCAGCGCCGCCTTCTGGACTGGGACTGAACAATTCCTGGGAGGCGCGACAGCGCGCGCAGACCACGGAGCGGCGTGCCGGCGCGCATCCCTGCGGTGCGCGCCCAACTTTTCCCTTAAAACAAAAACGGCAGTGACTTGTCGGGGTTCTTGCCGAAACAGGTGACCTCATCGATGTCCTTCACCTGAGGGCCATGGAGCAGGGCGAAGAGCGTGCGCTCGATGCCGAGCCCTCCCCCGAACACCTGGGGGAAGAGCCCCTGCCCCTGCTCAGTGCGCATGTGGGCGACTGCGATGAAAGGACCATAACCCTCGAGCGCCGCCATGTTCAGGAGATTTCCCCTTTCATCGAATCGGGGCGCCTCGCGCAGAATGCCGTTGTCGAGGAGCCGCGCCACGATCGCGTCGTACACCCACTCGCGCAAGCCCCCCGAGAGGACTTCGTATGCGCCGCCCAGAGTTCCATCGGTGTAGAGCGGAGCGGCGCACAGGTCGTAGTTGAAAACCTGACGGGAGGAAATGCTCCCTCTCGCCGGCCTTTTCCCGTCTCTCGACAGATAAGGATAGACGAGGTCGTAGTTCTCCCTCAAAAGCCCCAGCACCCAGAAGAACTGGACTCCCGCCTTCTGCCCCAGGCGCTTTTCCAGGGAAGAGGCCTCGTGGTCCTCCTCTTCATCCTTATAGAAGCGGGGAAAAGGCTTCTGCGGCACCGCCAGCGTCACGCCGAGCGCGGTCAGACTGTCGCCTGCGAGCGCGAGGATTTTCTTTACACTGTAAATAATCAAATCCTCAAAGAAGTCCAGGGCACGGTCGCGTTCCCGAGCCAGCGTCGCCGCCGTCTCCTGCGGCCTGTCGAAGTACTCTTCCTCGCTCAACACCTGTGTGCGCTTGAGCTCGATGTCCATCTGCGAAAAATCGATCAGATATTTGTGCCTCGAAGTACCGGAAGGAAGTTCGAGCCTGATGTTCGGCGAGTCGATGTAGACGCCGGGCACATGGGGACTTATGCACGCGAGCATCTTGGAATAGATCATCGAATGCGTCGTGCGGTACGGCGTGTCCTGAAAGAGGATCACAGGGACATGCTCGACACTGTGGCAGAGAGGATCGGTGACGGGAGAAAGCGAAACTCTGTCGATGTTGATGATGCCCCGCGAAACCAGAAACTCCTGAAGGCCGAGCACAAGGGCCGTCCTGATTTTGAGCGCATGCGCCAATTCCTCGCCCGTCCACTTTCTGACATAGGAATCGAGCAGAAACTGGCTGAACGACATGCCCTGCCCGGCAAGTTTTTTCTGAAAATGTTCCAGGGAGCCGCCTATCGTGGTGCCGGTGACATCCACCGCAGCAAATGATTTCATAGTGTTCTCCAGCGGAGAGATTTGTTCGGTCTCCGGCATCGCGACAGCAACGCTACACGCTGAATGCCGGACTAGCAGAACAAAGTCCCATTACCACTGGGGACGCAGATTCTCTCTGTCATCCCCCTCACCTCCATGATGAAAGGCTTGCACATTCTGTGGCTGCAAAAATAAAAAAGCCGGCCCCACCATGGGACCGGCCTCCGTATCCGCGCTACAGTCGCGCTTATATATTCGGCTCCGGCCCCGCTCCGGGAGCGGCGTTATTATTGAGGAGATTGCCGTTATTGCCGAAAAATACTCGCGCCATGCATATTTTTTACTTCAATTGCATAATTATGTCAACAGGGTGACGCCCTTGACCAATATTGCGCATTTGAGCCATAGTCCGCCCTATGGAAAGCATTGATTCCAAACTCACCAGTGCAATTATGGCATGTCTTTTCGCTGCCTTGATTTCCATCGGTGCCTACATCGCAATTCCGATCCCCGGAACCCCGGTGCCGATCGTGCTTCAGAACATGTTCATCATTCTGGCCGGATTCATTCTCGGCCCCTGGTGGGGACTCGCCTCGGTCATCTTCTATTTGGTGCTGGGAGCCGCCGGCATGCCCGTGTTTTCAGGCGGTACGGGCGGCCTGGTCAAGCTCGCGGGGCCGACCGGCGGATATCTTTTCGGCTTTATCCCGGGCATCGTCGTCTTCGGCCTTGTCTCAAGGCTGGGCAAGCGCACGTGGTATTTCAACATTGTGGCGGGGATCCTCGGCATGGCCATCGTGTATGTCTTCGGCGTTGCAAGGCTGAAGACAGTCCTCGGCGTCGACTGGACGAAGGCTCTTGCCACGGGACTTATTCCGTTCATCCCCGGCGATATCGCAAAAATCATCATCGCTTCCCTTCTCGCACCTCCGATTTTGAAGGCGATCCACCACATCGAGCAGCAAACCGGCGATGTCTGAGCTTTTTCGCGCGGAGGCGCTCCGGCATCTGTTTCCGGACGGAAAGGCCGGTATCGAGAATGTGTCGCTCTCGATCGACGAGGGCGAATTCGTCATCGTCGCGGGAAAGAACGGCGCGGGCAAATCGCTGCTCATGCGGCACTTCATAGGCCTCTCCAAGCCCAGCTCGGGGGCGATCTTCTATCGCGGCAAGCCCATCGCCTCGCAGATTCCGCTGATCCGCAGGGAAGTCGGCTATGTCTTTCAGGACACCGAAGCCCAGATTTTCGGGCAGACTGTGGAAGAGGACCTGGCCTTCGGGCCGGCGAACCTGGGCATACAGGGCAGAGAGCTCGAAGAGGCCGTCCGCCTGGCGCTCCGCGACGCACACCTCGAAGGGATGTCGGATCGCCGGCCCATCACGCTCTCCGGCGGCGAAAAGCGCAAGCTCGCCGTTGCGGGCGTCCTCGCAATGAAACCGCGCTGCGTGATACTCGACGAGCCGTTCGTAAATCTGGATTTCCCTTCAGTACTGGAAATCATCGAAGTCCTCAAAACGCTGCGCGCAGAGGGGAAGACGCTCATCGTGCTTACCCACGAGATTGAGAAAGTCTTCCTCCTGGCATCGAGGCTCCTGATCCTCGATCAGGGCAAACTTGTCTTCGACGCGCCTCCATCCCAGGCGAAAAAAGAGGATTTTATGCAGAGCGGGCTCGTGTGCCCCTACAGCGAGTGCTATCCATGGCGAATCGACTAGCGAACCCTTTCGCCTTCGAACCCGGGAAGAGTGTGCTGGCGACGCTTCATCCTCTTGCAAAGCTGGTGTTCCTGCTCGCGGTGACATCCGTGGCGATGCAGTCCAATACCGGCGTGCTCCTGGGGCTTTTTGCGGTCGGCTTTCTGTTGCTGACGCAGTTGCCGAGAGTCGCCGGCGGAGCGCTGCTGTCCATTGCCGTCCTGGTGGCGTTCGCGGCGCTCGTGCGGGGAATTTTGCCCGGCGACGGCCGGCTCTTCGACGCAACGACGCTGCCAGCCTCAGGCGTCTACGCGCTCAGGCTTTTCACCGTGTATGTATATTCGAGGCTCTTTTACGCGACAACCCACGTGGGCGAAATAGGCGACTGGATGACGGCCGCCGTGCGCGCGGTCCGCAGGGTCTTTCGGAGAAAGAAAAGGGCCACCGGGAAGGAACCCGGCATCCTGACGGACCCCGGCATGCTGTTTTCGCTCGTGCTGCTCTTTTTGCCGCGCATTTTCGACACCTACCAGCGGATCAGGGAAGCCGGAGAAGTGCGGGGCATACGACTTTCCAGACGAAACATGCGCCGCTCACTCCTCATGCTCGAACAGCTGATCGTCGGCAGCATGGTCCAGGCCCTGCGGACCGCGGTGGCGATGGAAGTGCGGGGGTACTCGCCCCGGAGAAGCATACGGCTGTCGGCATTTGCGGGCCGGGATTGGGGGCTGCTGGGGCTCGCCGCAGCATTGCTTTTTCTTACAGTGATTTAGACTCGAAGCGCACAGACATTCCGCCCGGAGCGCTCTCCGCTCACTTTGAGAGATGTCGTATCTCGCTCCATGGGTCAACGCGAACTGACGCGTGCGCGCCTTCAGAGCCTGCCATCTCGACGGACCAGAGCTCAATCGGCTGCATTTTGCCTTCCACAAGTGCCGGCCCCAGCCTGCGCAGGATCAGACTTCCGCCTCCGGGCAGCGCGCGTTGCAGCTCGGGCGCAAGCTGTCCGGCACTCTCCGCGCCCACTGCGGAGACGACCGTATCCTGCATTGTCAGAATCGACGTGCCGACAATCTTGTTCGCAGCCTCAAGCCGGCTCGCGACATTCACCGAATCGCCCACCGCGGTGTAGGCGAAGCGCCTGCTCGAACCGAGATTTCCCACCACAGCCTGCCCCGTCGCGACACCGATTCGCGTCCGCGGGAAAATTCCAAAGCGCCGCTCAAAATCGCGGCTCATCCCGAGCATCTTTTCCTGAATGCGCGCAGCGGCAGCGAGGGCCCGGTACGCATGATCCACCGTATCGAGGGGCGCATTCCAGAAGGCCACCACCGCATCGCCGACATATTTGTCCAGCGTTCCGCCCTGGGCAAGAACTTCTTCGCTGATGATCCCGAGATATTCGTTCATGAACTGCGCGAGCCGCTCAGGGTCCAGCTTTTCCGAAATCGAAGTGAAGCCCGCCATGTCGGAGAACAAAGTCGTTATGATCTTTGCCTCGCCGCCGAGCCTGAGCGTCTCGGGCCGCTCCACCAGCGCGGAGATCACTTCCGGAGAGAGATACTGGGCAAAGGCTCTGCGGAGGTATGCCCGCTGTCTGCCCTCTGCCTGATAGCCGAGGACGATCGCCGCGACAAAGGCGAAAAGCTCGCCCGCAAGCGCCAGAACCGGATTATAGAAAATCCGGTATCGGAACAGAATCAGGCTCAGCGCGATGGGAATGCCTGCCGCCGCGACGCCACCCAGAACCGCCAGCCGCTTCTTGCGCAGCAGGGGGAGATAGCCGACAAACGCAGCCGCAGCCACCGCGGCCAGAATCTCGATCCAGAGCGATGAACGCCGCATGAAGGATGAGGAGAGAGCGTCGCTGATGAACGTCGCATGCACCTCCACGCCCGGCAGCGCGGGGTTGATCGGCGTCGCCTGCCTGTCCATCAGCCCGGGCGCAGTGAGGCCGACCACGACGATTTTATCCTGTATATCGATGTCCGGGCTCCCGTCGGAGCCGTGGAATGAGGCAGCGATTATCTGAGCCGCACTGTATCGCTCAAATCTGGATGGATTTTCGAATCTGAGGAGAACTTCCCCCTCTCCGGGGACGGAGCTCTCAGCGCCCGCCGCCTCGATCGCCGCGAGACCGAGCGAGGAAAGCCGCTCGCCGTCGCGGCCAAGCCACACCTGATATTTTCTGCAGATACCGTCAGCATCGACGGCGGCATTCACGTGCCCCAACAGAGCGTCGGGCACATCGAGCACCGGTTTTTTATTCGCCAGGGTGGCCAGCACCACATTGCCGGCTGCGGCCATCGCCTTCGAGCACCGGGCATCATCCTCCGGACCAAAGGTGGAAGCTTCGGTGAACAGTATATCGTAGGCCTGCACTCTGGCGCCGCGCAGATACGAGGCCATCACTCCATAGAGTTCGCGCGGCCAGGGCCAGCCCAGCCCAAGCTCTTTCTGGACCCAGTCGAGGCTGGACTGGTCGATCATGACGAGGACGATCGGTGCCGTATTGGCGGGGAGGAGGGAGGGGGTGTTCAAACTTGACGTGCCCGGAATCTTACGTAAGGTTTTAGGAGGGGCATTTCCTGGAGGGGCGGGGTTGTCTAAACCTGACGTATCTGGAATCTTACGTAAGATTTCGGGGGGTGCAGCAGCACCCTGCCCCCCGGAGCCGACCATCGCCCGCATCTGACTGTCGTAGATGGCCATCCCGAGCTTTTCCGAGGCCCCCATCCAGAGGAAGACAAGCATGGCCGCTGCGCCCACAGCCAGGGCACACAGAAACCGCACCCCTCTGTTCATCGTCGAGTGTGACTTTAATGCCGAGCCGCGGGCGTCACCCGCCATAGAGCCTCCTAGAACAGCCGCCGCATCGCCCCGAAGCGTTCCCGCCGGATGAGCTCGAGCGGGGCCACTCTCATCGCCTCGCTGCTCCCCGTTTCAGCCTCAAGCCCGAAAACACTTCTTTCGGCAGCCGGATAGCCAATACCCGTCGATTCGCTCTCCACGCGCAAAAGCGAGGCAGCCTTTCTTGAACGCTGCAGTCGGACAGCGCGCGCCGCCGCCTGCGCATACTGTTGTCCGATGACGCTGATTCTTGTCAATCTCTCCGCCGGAAGCGGATGCTGCACCGAATACTGCTGAATACGCTCATCCTGGGAACCTGCCAGCATATGTATAAAATCTTCAAGCGCAGCATTCCTGTAGCCGGTTTCATACAGCATGCGCATAGCCTCGGCATCGGCCTCAAACTCCATGGCCTGCGAATAGCCCTGTACCGAAATCAGGGAGACAAAATCGTGGACCGCCGCCGACAAGAGCGCCGCTGTCTCTTTATTGTCGGCATTCGCCTGCTGTGTGGAGAGCGCCGCGTAATACATGGCCAAATCCCCCATGCGATAGCTCGCGAGGGAAACCAGCCCGTGCCCAAGTGCCGAGTGCGAAATTTCATGCGCGAGCAGCGCGGCGAGCATGTCCTCTGAAGTGGTGAGTTTCAGAAGCCCCCGCGTGATGAGCACAAAACCTCCCGGTGCCGCGAAGGCATGCGCTTCTTCGCTGTCCAGAATCAGAATATGGTAACCCTGGGGCAACAGCGGCCGCGCGGAGAAGAACGCCAGGCCCTGCCCTATCTTGTTCACATATGCAGTGAGCTCGGGCTGATTGTAGACCGGATACTGGGAGAGTACGGCGGCCGCGACGACCCGCCCTATCGCGTACTCTTCCTCATAGGTAAAAGGCCTGGATTCGTTCTGGAAGGAGAGCGCGGCCTCGCGGATGAGGCGGGCCTGCTCCGGCGTGATCATGCCCTGAAGGAGGGCCTGGTTCAGGAATAACTGGAGGGCTTCAGGCGATACGGTACACGACACAAAAGGTGAGGCAGCCAGAAAGACAGCGAGGCTGACTGCCACAATGCGAGACCGGACCGCAACTCTGTGCACGTCACAGTTCTCCTGGCGAAATGTCGGTCCCCTGGATGAATGCCAGACATTCTGCATAAGGATAGGTCAATGTCACCATATCGTCCACCGCGGCGAAATTGAAGGCATTGCCTTCCCTGAGGGCGGACTCGAGGCTCGACGAAAACCCTTTGCCGGCGAGTACAATTTCGCTCTCCTGCAGTGCGGGGGGCGCAGAGAGGGCGTCCGCACCCAGGGTGACCTTGACGGGAGAAAGCGCGCTGAGGTGGATGTAGCCGGGCCTCCCCGATCCCTGGACATAGCCAAAGACCCAGTCATTTTCAGTGCGTATGACGGCGAAGGGGGTCCGGTATGCCGCAAAGGTCAGCACGGGCGAGGCAAAAGAGGGAGCCGTCCGCAGCGCTGTCCTTTCGACCTTGACGAGCATGATGCTGTCCGAAGGGGTCGTCTGCGCGGCGGCGGTGTACGCCGCGATCAAGACAAGCAAAATCGCCAAACCATATCTATATTTCATCGCAATGCCCCCTTACGATACTGCATAAAATCCCACATTTAAATTATGCCACAATCCGCTGCAATTTTCAGCCTTGTCCTACTGCTCGCGGATAAACTTCTCGATTTTCTCCTTCCACTCGAGGAGTGCCGTGGCAATCGGCCTGCGCGGATCATCGGCGCTCATCTCCTTGAGCTGCTGTTCCAGGCGGGCATAATCCGCGAGCGCGGTGGCTCCCTTCTCCAGGGGAAGCTGAACCCAGCCATACGCGTGCTTCCTCCAAGATAAATGCTGTTCCGCGGTCAAGGTTTCAGGAAAATTGCGCGCCAGAAGCCTGCCCATCAGCGTGAGAATCCTTGGATCGTGGAACTGGACGCGCAAAAATTCATTTTTTGCCGCGTGCGGCCCGCGGGCCAGCAGGACCTCATGGAAACGATCCAGTTCCCTTTTGTCCTCCTCGGGATAGAATCCGCCGCCATACAGCGCATACTCCGGATCGAGCTCATCCAGGGGCTTCCTCTCGTAGCGGTATGCTGCGATGAGCCGTTCCTTCATGCCCGGCACCGCTTCGAGCTCGCGGAGATGCTGTCTGCACGCCTCGATATCGATGCTGAGCCGCTTCGCCGATTGTCTGGTGAGCACGCTGAGGGGGGCCAGATAGGGGCAGCTGTTGAGCCGAATCATGGTTATGGGAGGATGCTCCGGCCCGCCTTCGATGCGCTCGGTGAACAAGAGGTCGCGCAGCTCGTCTTCGGTCATCCGGGAAAAGGGGCCGGGGCTGAAGCGCAGGTCGTACGCCACAAGGGCGTGGCGGTCGGCCTCGACGAGCCCCAGGGGAGCGATCACCGTCGAGCAGCCCTCCGCTCTCGTGTACAGCTGCGAAGTGTGCACGAGCATGTTCTCACGAAGCGAAAGATTGACCAGGGGAGCCAGTTTTCCGCGGCGCCTGTGCTGAAAATACCACTGGTACAACCGGGGATATGTCGTGCGCACTTTGTGCGCCAGCCCGATCGTCGCGCGCACGTCAAAAAGTGCATCGTGGGCGTTCTCGTGCGCGATGCCGTTCGCCTTGGCGAGCTCTTCCAGCTTGAAGGAAGGGTTGCCGTCTTCATTGACGGGCCAGTGAAAGCCCTCATATTTCAAGTCGTGCGCGGCGCGCAGGAGATTGATGACATCCCAGCGCGAATTGTCGTTCTTATATTCGCGGGTATAGGGATCGAGCAGATTGCGGTACAAGAGGCGCCGGATGAACTCGTCGTCGAACTGAATGGAGTTGTAGCCTGCGACCGTCGTGTTGGGGACACTCATCTCGCGCATGATGCGCAGGGCGAATTCGTACTCGCTCAGTCCGTTCTGCTCGACTTCCTGGGGAGTTATGCCGTGGATGTAGCAGGCTTCCGGATCGGGAAGATAATCGGGAGGCAGACGGCAGTACAGCACCAGCGGCGGTGCAATTTCTTCGAGCGCTTCGTTCGTGCGGATGAAGGCGCACTGCGCAATCCGGTCGTGCTGAGGATCGCGGCCGAAGGTTTCAAGATCGTACCAGAGAATGGTCGCAGGCATCGTTGTTCCTCAAGGCCTCGGCGTATCCTGACTGATGGTGAACGCCGCAGGGTCGAAATCGTCCGAGCCGACCCAGAGATTGATCATTACCCCACCCTCGGGAACTCTTTCGACTTTTACGCCCTTGATCTGAAAGCCGATGAGTTCCAGCCGCGCAGTGCCCAAAAGATCGTGCCCCAGCATCGTACCGTAGTATGAGGCGAGTTCCGGCCGCCGGTGCAGCATCAGGCGGTGTTCAATGTCGGAAATTTCCTTATCCGTCCTGGGTCTGTCATCGATGGCCGAGAGATGGAAGCCGTCCGGTTCCATGTGCAGGGAGATGACCATTTTCTTGGGGTCCCCGTACAGCATATAGTTCGCCAGCTCGCTTATGAGTTGGGCATACAGTTCGTGTCGTTTCATCCGATTATTCTCCTCCGCTCCGCGAAGACCTGTACCACTCGATGATTGAGACGATCAGCGTCGCGGTGAGGCCCGCGGCAAATCCATTGTTGTAGAGGTCCATCCCTCCATGCCATACGCTGGTCCTGTCCACAATCACAAGATGCAGAAATCCGGCAATACAGCCGACAACCGGGCCAAACTCACCCGCAAGCGGTGCCAGGGCAGTTCCAAACATGATCGCAAGCAGAGGGGTCGGAGCATAGATGTCTTTGCCGAACAGAAAGATCGCCCCCACGACGCCGAACACCACAGGAAGCACGTTTCCGGGGTGCTTTCCGAAAGACGCGAAGCCGAATATGGTAAAGATGCTGCCCAATACGGGGCCGTTGAGAGGTGCGCCGAGCAGCACTATCCCGAGCCAAAACAGCATTCCCAAAATCGCCGCGTTCAGGAGCGAGCCCTTCGGCGACACGTAATCGGCAAAATCGCTCGGCAAGCGTCCACTCATTGTAAGGATCTTCCGAAAATCGCGGAAGGCCTCCGCGAGCCCCTGTCCGGCGCGCCTGGGGCTCGCGGCCACAATGCAGAAAAGCGCGAGGAGCGCGATTGCGGGAATGACCGCGATGAGCAGGGGTTCCGCAGCCGTGCTCCACTTCGTGAGGGGGAGGATATCGGCGCCGGCAGCGTGGGACAGCGATGCGGTAAAAAGTCCGATGAAGCCCGCCGAAAGGCCGATGTTGTAGAGGTTATACCCCTGGTGGAGCCGAAGCATGGCGATCGCGAGGGGAGGCATCACGAGCCCGATGCCGACCCCTATAACAAAGGAGCCCGGCAGTGCAAAGACGCGGCGCATGCCGAGCTCGAAGGCTATGAAGGTGATGAGCGGGCCCATCGCCGTGCCGAACATGGCGATGAGCGCGTAGTCGCGCGGCTTTTTCTTCACGATGAGCGCAGAGAGCGAGACCCCCAGCATAATGGGGATACAGTTGAAGAGCGTTTTGCCGAAAAAGGCGAAGCCCATCATGGTGAACAGGGCCGCAAGCTCGGCCCCGCTGATTCTCAGCCCATTCAGGATTACAAACAGATACCCCAGAAGACCGACGGCAGCAACGTTGAGCAGTGTGGGACCAACCCCCTCCACGGCGATAAAATCGCTCACCAGACGCGCCGGAGCCACCTGAAGGCGAAAAAATCCACGGAAAGCCTGAACAATGCCTCCATTCGTCAAGCCTGCAAGAAAGAGCCCCAGCATCACGACAACCACAAAAGCATTGAGTGTTTTTGTCCCCTGCACCATCCACCTCTCGGTTCATCCTAAAGCCATGAGGCAGCGCAATCAAGGGTTGAATCAACATATCTTGCCTTGACGAAAACCGGGGATGCCCCCAAAATGAACTAAGAAGGAGTCCATGATGAACAATGGGATTTTTCACATTCCTGCCCCTGTCAACGAACCCGTGCTCGGCTATGGCCCGGGCTCTCCCGAGCGGACGGCTCTCAAGAAGGAGATAGAGCGTCTGCGCGCAACACAGCTTGACATTCCCCTTGTAATCGGCGGCAAAGAGGTGCGCACCGGAAAGACGGCGCCCATCCGCCGCCCCGATGCTCACGGAGAAGTGCTCGGAGTCTATCATCTTGCGGGCGAGGCCGAGGCGCGCATGGCGATCGAGGCGGCGCTGGCCGCCAAGGCCGAATGGGCTGCCCTGCCCTGGGAAGAGCGGGCCGCCGTATTCCTCAGGGCCGCAGAACTGATTTCGGTCGGGCATCGCGCACTCATGGACGCATCGACCATGCTCTGTCAATCCAAGACGGCACATCAGGCCGAAATCGATGCCGTCTGCGAAGTGACCGATTTTCTGCGCTTCAACCCTCTGTACATGGAGCAGATCTACGCGCAGCAGCCCGAAAATACAAAAGGCGAATGGAACCGGTCGGCATATCGGCCGCTCGAGGGCTTTGTCTACGCAGTCACGCCCTTCAATTTCACCTCAATCGCCTCGAACCTGCCGAGCGCCCCCGCGATGATGGGCAATACGGTGGTCTGGAAACCGGCATCGAATGCCGTGTACTCCAACTACATGCTCATGAATATCTATATGGAAGCCGGACTTCCCGCCGGCGTCATAAATTTCCTGCCGGGGAGCGGTGGCCTCATCTCGAATGCCGTGCTCTCGAGCCCCGACTTCGCAGGATTCCATTTTACGGGGTCGACGGAAGTGTTCCGCTCGCTCTGGAAGCAGATTGCCTCAAACCTCGAACGGTACAGGGTGTATCCGCGCATCGTGGGCGAAACGGGAGGCAAGGATTTCATCCTCATCGATCCCAGTGCCGACCTGCATTCGACAGTCGCGGGAGTCCTGCGGGGGGCCTTCGAATACCAGGGACAGAAATGTTCCGCCGCCTCGAGGCTCTACATCCCCGCCTCGCGCGCGAAGGAGTTCACGGAGGCGCTGGCCGAAGAGATTTCGGCGATCCCCATGGGAGAAATCACCGATTTCCGGAATTTTATGGGCGCAGTGATCGACGAGACGGCGTTCGACACCATCCGCGGCTATATCGAGCGCGCGAAGGCCGGCGGCCATGCGCGCATTGTCGCCGGCGGCACGTGCGACAAGACGCGGGGCTGGTTCGTCGAGCCCACCCTGATTCTCACGGAGGACCCGCATTCGGAATCCATGGTCAATGAGGTTTTCGGCCCGGTGCTCACCGCCTATGTCTACGACGACCGGGACATGGAGGCGGCGTACAGGCTCGTCGACGCCACCTCGCCCTACGGGCTCACCGGCGCCATCATGGCGACGGACAGGCAGCGCATCAACCGCGCACTGATCGCCCTGCAGAATGCCGCCGGCAACCTCTACATCAACGACAAACCCACGGGGGCCGTCGTCGGCAGGCAGCCGTTCGGCGGCGCGCGCGCATCGGGCACCAACGACAAGGCAGGCAGCTACCTCAATCTTCTGCGCTGGGTCAGCGCCGTCGCGATCAAAGAGAGCTTCGCGCCGCCTTCGTCGTGGCGCTACCCTTTCATGACGGGGAATGACTGAAAACCGGAGAGGCTCCGCGCGGGGCCTCTCTTCTTTGATCCGGTATCTTCTTCAGCCGAGCGCGACATCGAGGAGCATCATGATGGCAAAGCCCACCATTGTTCCCATCGTGGCGAGGTGGCCGTTCGTTCCCCGGCTCGCTTCGGGGAGCACTTCCTCCGCAACGACGTAGATCATGGCGCCAGCTGCAAATGCCAGCGCATAGGGCAGGATGGGGCGCACTGCCAGTACAAGGGCCGCGCCCAAAAGTCCCGCTATCGGCTCGACGAGCCCCGAGGCCTGACCGTACACGAAACTCTTCCACCGTGACAGGCCTTCCCTCCGGAGGGGAATCGAAACCGCCGCGCCTTCGGGGAAATTCTGAAGTCCGATGCCGATCGCCAGCGCAATCGCTCCCGAAAGATTCGCGCTGGGGATGCCCGCGGCGACCGCGCCGAATCCGACGCCGACCGCGAGCCCCTCGGGAATATTGTGCAGGGTGATCGCGAGGACGAGCAGGATGCTCCGTTGCCACGTCGTGTGGATGCCTTCGGCCTCATTCATGTTCGCACCGATGTGGAGGTGGGGCAGCAGGTGATCGACCCCGAACAGAAAAACACCGCCGAGCAGAAAACCTACCACCGCGGGCAGCCAGGGAATCAGGCCCATCGCCGCCGACAGCTCGATGGCAGGCGAGAGCAGCGACCAGAAACTCGCCGCTATCATCACTCCCGCTGCGAAGCCGAGCATCGCATCGAGGACCTTTTTGTTGATCTCTTTGAAGAAGAAGACCATGGCGGCGCCCAGCGCCGTCACTCCCCATGTGAAGAGTGTCGCCAAAAAAGTCTGCATTATGGGATTTTCAGTGTTCATGTTCTTCTCCTGGGTCGCACCATATAGATCACACTATATATAATAGAAGAAAATCAGACAATAAAAAAGCAGGCCGCCGGTTCCGGGGCGGCCTGCTGTGCTGTTTGATTCTTCAGCCGGACACTACTTCGCGATCGACCGGGCGCCGTAGGTGACGCCTCCGGTGATCTCCAGGCAGGTGCCGTCGAAGGCTTCGTTTTCGACGACCGTGGCGATGGCGCGCGCAATCTCTTCGGGCTCGATGAGGCGCCCGATGTGCACGTCCTTAAGAATCTCGTTGAGCGCGTCCTGATTCATGCCCTTCACCATGGGCGTGCCGACGTAGCCCGGGGCAATGCTCACGACGCGGATTCCCTTGATGCCCTTCATCTGGAATTCGCCTGCGAGAATGCGCGGCCATATCGCGACGGCTGCCTTGGTCGACGAATAGTTGATCTGTCCGACCTGGCCGACCTTATTGACGCTTGAGATCGTGAAGAGGACGCCCTGCCACTTGTTGTCCACCATGCGGCGGGCGGCCTCGCGCAAGGTTATGAAAGAGCCGATGAGGTTGACTTCGATGACGGCGCGGAACTGGTCCGTCTCCATGACACGCTTGACCTTGCCTGTCTCCCTGTCGGTGTTGATCACTACGCCATCGCGAATGATGCCCGCGCAGGGGACCACCACATTGATTGCGCCAAACGTCGATACCGCGGTGTCCATGAGGGCCGCCACATCGGCATCCTTGGTGACATCGGTCTTTAAGCCCACCACGTTTCCGCCCGCAGCCTTGATCTCTCCGGCAACACGATCGATGCTCTCCTGGACCACATCGCCGATCACCACGTTCGCACCGTTCGAGGCAAAATACTTGGCAACCGTCTCGCCTATGCCGCTCGCACCGCCAGTGACCACTGCAACTACTTCTTTCAATTTCATAGATATATTCCTCCTATTTCATTGACCAAAGTCATTGAACCTGGTTATTTTTACATGACTTTTCACGCCTGTCAACAACAATTCTCATTGACTCCATAATAGAATCCGGCTATCCTCAAACATGAGAGAACAGCGATGGAAGAAGACCCCCCTCTCACCAGACGAAAACTCCAGGCCCGCGAAACGCGGAAGCGCATCCTCGAAAGCGCACTCTCGCTTTTCCGCGAAAAGGGCTTCGATCAAGTGTCGATCGACGAAATCACTTCTACCGCCGGCGTCTCCAAAGGCTCATTCTATACTTATTTTCAGACGAAAAGCGATATCATCATCGAAGAGTTCCGCCTCATCGACTATTTCTATGAAAAAAAAGAGACCGTCATTCTGCGCAATCCCGATGCGGCCTCCCGCCTGCTGGCCTTTACGCGCTATCAGCTCGACTATATTCACAAGCATATGGGATTCCGCACCCTCTCGATTCTCTACATCAATCAGATGTCCACGTTCTACGATCAGAAGATACTCTCCAACCGCGAACGCCCTCTCGTGAACATTGTGTCGAAGGTCATCGCCGAGGGTCAGGCTGCCGGCCAGATACGGCCCGGCGATCCGGTAGAGCTCGCGGAATGGATGAACCGCTGCATGCGCGGATTCTTCCTCGACTGGGCGATTTCGAAGGGCGCACTCGACATAAGGAAGGACGGCATGCGCTTTTTCGGTGAATTCGTGTTGTCTGCGCTGTGCACGAAACAGCCGCACGCATAGGAGGTACGTATGGCCCGCTATCGCAATCTTGTCTTCAAGGGGGGAGGCGTCCGCGGTATCGCATATCTGGGCGCGCTGAAGTATCTCTACGAACACGAGCTCATGTCCACGATTGAGCGTGTGGCGGGCACCTCTGCGGGAGCCATCACTGCGCTCGGCGTGGCGCTCTTCCCCTCGGATTTTGCACGGTTCAAGGAGATGGCGGACAGCCTCGACTACCGCAAGGTCCCCTCGGAAGACGACGAGAGCACACGCAACGAGAGCAGAGGACTGCTCGCCCTCACCGAGCTCTACCGCGACCTCGCCCTCTTCAAAAACCTCCAGTGTTCACTTCGCCTTTTGCAGGTAAAAGGCTGGTATTCGAGCGCCTATCTCTACCAGTGGCTCCGCTCGATCATCGCCGAGCGTTTCACCGTGACGAAAACAACATATACCTTTGCAGACTTCAACGATCCCGAAATTCACAAGGATGGACAGGCCTTCCCCCTTCTCTACATCACGGGCACCGACATCACGAACCGCACACCGCGGCTGTTTTCCCTGGAAACCACGCCCGACATGGAGGTGGCGCTGGCGGTGCGCATTTCGATGTCGATTCCCCTTTTCTTCGAGGCAATTCAATACCAGTATCCCGAGACAGGCGAAGAGCAGTGCTATGTCGACGGCGGACTCATGTGGAACTACCCGGTCGATATGTTCGACGACCAGAAGTACGCCAAAAAACTGGTCGACGGCGCAAACGAGGAGACGCTCGGACTCTTTCTGTATTCCTCGGAGAAGGAGACCAGCCATAAGCCTGTAAAATCCATGATCGATTACATGGGAGCGCTCTTCGAGAGCATCTCGCTCGTTCAGGAGCAGCTCGTCATCCGCACGGAGAAGAATTATTCGCGGACCGTCTTCATCGGTGACTGCGGCATAGAGGCGACAGATTTCGATATCGAGCTTGGCGACACGCGGTACAACAGTCTCTTCGATTCGGGATACTCGGCCGCATCGAAATTTTTCGAATCCCGGACTCCGTGGTCGAAGTTCTTCAGCGCCCTCAAGGAAAAGCTCGGATGGAAAGAATAGCATGATTCTGCCTTGACCGCTTCCCCGTATCGTGAGATTATGAGCATATGCTCATAACCCCAGTCGGGTTGTCTGTGCACAAGGAGTCATCCAATGAGTTTTATCCCTGAGAAAAAGCAGAATCCTGCGGTGAAGCGTGTCATCGGTGTCGTCAGCGGCAAGGGCGGCGTAGGAAAATCGATGGTGGCATCGCTTCTTGCGGAATCCTTTGCCTCCCGCGGGTTGAAGGTTGGCCTGCTCGATGCGGACATCACGGGCCCCAGCATACCGCGCATGCTCGGCATCGACAGTTTCCGCGGCGAATCCGACGGAGAGCACCTCTTCCCGGTCGAAAATGAAGAAGGCATCAAAGTGCTCTCGATCAATCTCTTCAACGAAAGGGAAGACGAGCCGGTGATATGGCGGGGCCCCCTGCTCGCCAAAGCCATCGACCAGTTCTGGTCGGACACGGTCTGGGGGGACCTCGATTACCTCATCATCGATTTTCCCCCCGGAACTTCGGATGTCGTGCTCACTGCCTTTCAGACAATTCCCTTCTCCGGCATTGTCATCGTGGCGACGCCGCAGGATTATGTGTCGATGATCGTGCGCAAATCGATCAATATGGCCTCGATGCTCAAGACACCGGTCCTCGGCGTGGTGGAGAACATGCGCACGATGGTCTGCCCGCACTGTGGCAGCGAAGTCGCCCTGTTCGACGACGGTACGCAGAACGGCGCCCAGCGCATGGGCCTACCCCTGCTCGCAAGCCTGCCCTGGAGAAAGGACCTCGCGCAGTCCCGGGCGCTCCGCTGGTCCGCACTGAGCAGCGCTGTCCACAAAGACGCGGACACCATGGCAAACGAAGTGGAGCTCGCGCTCGCTTCCGTGTCCCCGGCATAAACCATGCCGCGCCCCTGCTGCGTCCGCAGAATCGTCTCGGAAATCCGCGCCTGCTCAATTCTTCCTTTCATGGAAGATGCACAGCTTGCCCAAGAGCTCTTCGCCGGAACCGAACTCATCGCCCTTGAGCCCGACGAAGTCGAGGCGCTGCGGCTCGCCGACCTCGAAGGCCTCTACCAGGAGCAGGCGGCACGGATGATGGGCATTTCGCGGCAGACCTTCGGGCGCATTCTGGAACGGACCCGTAAAAAGGTGGCCGACGCCCTGCTGAACGGCAAGGCGCTCAAAATCGAACGCGCAAAGGCCCCCTGTCTCGAGCGGCCGCCCTTCGCGGAGGACAGGGACGGAGCAGCGGGCTTGTCCAACTCAATTCAACCACAGGAAGGAAAAAACATGAAAATCGCTTTCATCTCGGACGACGGGAAGACCATCTCCCGGCATTTTGGAAGAGCAGCATATTATGTCGTGCTCACCATCGACGACGGCAAGGTAGTGCAGAGGGAGCAGCGGCCGAAGCTCAGCCACGGACATTTCGCAGGCCAGCACGAGGAGCATCACGGACACGGCGCCGAGGCCGGACACGGTTTTGAGCCCGGGGCACAGGAGCGTCATGCCGGCATGGTACAGCCGATTCTCGACTGCAAGACGCTCGTTGCGGGCGGCATGGGCGCAGGTGCGTATGCGAGCATACAGGGAGCCGGCATCGAGCCGATTGTGACAGACATGCAGCTCATCGATGATGCGGTGGCGTCCTACATCGCCGGCACATTGGCAGACCACCCGGAATATCTGCACTAAAAATCGCAAAATCGGGTGGGCAACTTTTAAGAACCCTCCCACATACGGTATTATATATAGTATGTGGAATTTCTTTGAGCCAAAAGATGCGCAGTGGTACCGCTGGAAGCTCGACGGCGCCTCGCTCTGGATGTACA
>Ga0228535_1001520_pt1 | contig 33990 bp, 30 predicted proteins | sample SJ1metagenome_FD_168457 | JGI IMG/M metagenome (GOLD analysis project Ga0228535, IMG submission 168457) | Enriched culture of PCE-dechlorinating microbial communities from Ithaca, New York, USA - SJ1 | ecosystem: Engineered > Modeled > Simulated communities (microbial... > Unclassified | place...
AATGATCCGGCGCTTTCTGATCCACCGCCAGACCAACAAAATACTTGGCTGGCAAGTTTTCGTTGATATAGACTTCCACCTGGCGTTCCGAGAGGTTGTACAGAAAAGCGATCAAGTCTGCCTTAAGCACCAGTGCCGGGTCAAACGGTGGACGACCAACCACCCCTTCCCCCTTGTATAAGCGGATCAGCTTGCGGGTGAAGCGTTTCCAGTCAATGATTTCGTTCAGCATGCGTAGAAAATGATTCGCAGGCACGATCTGATCATAGAGATACTGCCCGTAAAAGGAATTCTCGCCGCTTTCTGCATACCGTTGTTTTTCCATCGCTGCCTCTCAGGGTTGGGATTAGTCTGCTCTGATTGAATCATATTTTGCCTAAAACGTCAATTTTGAACTTGTTTTTCAACACCCTCACGTCTTTCCGCTATTCCTCTCTTGATCTCTCGCCAAACCGTTGTGCGATCCCGGCCCAGCGTTTTTGCGATTTCTGGTGCGGCATTCCCTTGTGCAAGGCTTCGGCTTATTTCTTCTCGTTCATCATTTGTTAGTCGTTTAGATTTTACTGTTTGCATACGAATGATTTTATCCCTTCATTCGTTGCACTAAATCCTTGACACCTCAAATGTGGTTATTGCACATATGTGCGCCCAAATCCGACGTCTTCACTGTTCCACGAAACCTTAATGGACCTTTTCTGGAATGCGGAGAGCAGACTGCTGAATGTTTTCGGAATCAGATCATGGCAGATTGGCTGAAAAATCCCCCTTGGATTGTCTTAGCTCTGCTTTCCGATTTCGATTTGTCGTGCACGAATTTGCTTCACTCTTTTGCTAACAGGTTTGACCAACAGCCAGAGGTGTCGGATTGCAGCGCCAGGCGCGTGCGTGAGCATCCGGGGGCCGGCATGGCGCATCACTTCACGTACCTGCTGGCGATAATGTGGCTTGTAGCAGTGCACGGGGCATTTGGCGCAAACTGGCTTGTCGGGCATAAACTGGCAGAGTTCCAGCCGCTGGTGCGCGTAGGCCTCCAGTTGCCTGCATTTCTCACATAGCCCCTCTTTCTGCCCGTGTTTATCCCGGCAGTACAAACCAAGCATGAGAGAGATCGTTTCTTTCTCGGCGTTCAAAACCTTTTCTTTTTCCATGGAACAACCATTTTAGCGCAGTTCTCAAAATTTTCCACGCACGGATTGTGAACCCCAATTGTGCTGGCTTCCTCCCAATTATGAGGACTTTGCATGTCTTAAGCCGGGTTCCGCCTTTGAAGGTGGGATCTCATTGCCGCCATCAGATTTTCAAATGATGGTGTTTGCCGTAGTCCGGGTTCCGCGTTTGAAACCAGCATTTCATCCATCTTGCCAGCGAAGGGTTTGGCTCTAAAAAATTAGATTCTTCGCAACTGAGGCTCAGAATGACAAACGTCGTCAGAGTATCGATTTCGAAGAGTCCGTAAATTTCAGCCGACATTGCACCGATCGTGCCAGCGTCCCCACAATCCTGCCCCCTCCCTGGAGGGTAAAAAAGGGTGGTGGGTTTTGGCAGGGGTGATTCCATAGCCGGGGCAATGATGACCAAAGGGTACATAAATTTCAATCCAACAGTGCCGTTGATGGTGGGTTGGCTATACCAATGCTTAAATCGGCAAATGTTATGTGACGCCAGCCCACCCTACAATTTTTTCCGTCGTCAGCCGGGCTATCCTGACCCCTTCCTGGGAGGGGGAACAAAATGGGGTGGGTTTTGGTAAATAAGGCTCAGAATGAAAGGAATTGTCGGGTTATAGTGCTCAAAGAGTACGCGATCTTCAACCTGACTTGTGGTTGATGGTGGGTTGGCTATAACGAGGCTCACATTAGCAAATATCTTGTGACGCCAATCCACCCTACAACTGCCCCATCGTCAGTCGGGCTATCCTGACCCCCTCGCGGGAGGGGGGAACAGAAGGGGGTGGGTATTGGTAAATGAGGATCAGAATGAAAGGAATTATCGGGTTATAGCGTTCGAAGAGTACGCGAATTTCAACCCGACAATACCGTTAAAGGTGGGTTGGCTTTAGAGAGGCTTAAACTGGTACATATCTTTTGACGCCAACCCTCCCTACAATTTGTCCAATTCCACTTCAAACCTGGAACGGCGCATACCCTGCTTCGCGGGCACAGGCAGCCGTTCCCTACAGCAAAAATCTTTTTTTTTACTCAAACAACCTTAATCGACCAATTCCGCCTCGAGCGAGAGCTCTACACCCCCGAGCGCCCTTGAAACCGGGCAGCCCAGTTTGGTCGCTTGCGCAACTTCCTGGAACTTCTCAACGGATATCCCGGGAACTTTGGCCTTGCTCACCAGGTGGCTGCGGGTGATCGTTGCCTTACCATCAACGTTTCGCAGTGATACATGCGCGGTGGTTTCGATTTTCTCAGGTGGGAAACCCGCTTCTGTCAAACCAGCGCTGAGCGCCATGGAATAACAGCCGGCGTGTGCTGCCCCCAACAGTTCTTCAGGGTTAGTGCCTTTTCCTTCTTCAAAACGGGAGGCGAAGGTGAAGGGTCCGTCAAAACTGCCAAAATGTATGTTGCCTTTGCCAGCCTTGAGGGTGCCTTCCCAAATTGCGCTTGCTTTTCTATCTGCCATGATGTGCTCCTTTTTCAATTTCTTATTGGCTTTTATCATAGCGAAAGCCAACCGGCAGTGCAATATGCTGTAGAGAGAAAACAAAAAACCCCCTCTAAAACACTAGGGGGTTTGAAGCGAAAACCAAAAAACTAAATCCAGCCGCGCAGTTTCATCGCCTTGACAACTTTGTCAATGCTCACCATGTAGGCTGCGTCGCGCATGTAGACTTTCTTTTGGAGTGACATATCCAGCACGGATTTAAAGGCATCCGTCATCTTCTGGTTCAGGCGTTCCAGGACTTCTTCGCGGCTCCAGTAGAAGTTCTGATCGTTCTGCACGCCTTCAAAGTACGAAACTGTCACACCGCCAGCGTTGCAGAGGAAGTCAGGGATGACAAAGACGCCGTTTTGTTCCAGCACCACATCCGCTTCAGGGGTGGTGGGTCCGTTGGCAGCTTCCGCCAGGATCTTGACATTCTTGCTGATCTTGTTGACAGTCTCCGCGTTGATCTGACCTTCAAGGGCGGCGGGAATGAGCACATCCACATCCTTGGAAATCCACGCGTCGCCATCTTCAATGGTATAGCCGGCTTCCTGAGCCTTGTCTTTGTTGATAGTGCCATATTGGTCGGTAATGGTCATGAGAAACCTTGCATCTACACCCTCCTCCTTGCAGAAGGTATAGGATTTCTTGTCTTCACGATCCCAGCAAGAAACACAAACTACTTTGCCGCCAAGGAACTGGCGGAAACCAAGAGCAGCATATTGAGCAACGTTTCCAAACCCCTGAATAGCTGCTGAGGTCGTGGCGGGGTCAATGCCCAAGTGTTTCATGGCTTCGCGCACGGTGAAAATCACACCAAAACCGGTGGCTTCAGTACGGCCTTCAGAGCCGCCACCGCCAAGGGGTTTGCCAGTGATTGTGCCGGGGGTATAGTTGCCAACGATTGTGGAGTATTCGTCCATCATCCAGCCCATCATCTGGGGCGTGGTGCCAACGTCCGGCGCGGGGACGTCCTGTCGGGGACCGATGTTCTTCCACATAACGCGCACAAAGCCGCGCACCAGGCGTTCTTTTTCACCAACAGATAGCGTGGAGGGGTCCACCACAACGCCGCCCTTACCGCCGCCCAGGGGGATGTCGGCAACAGCGCATTTCCAGGTCATCCACATTGCCAGCGCGCGCACAGTATCAGCGGTTTCGTTGGCTGCAAAGCGCAAGCCGCCCTTATTCGGACCGCGGGCATCGTTGTGCTGAACGCGGAAACCCTGGAAGACCCTGATGGTGCCGTTGTCCATGCGCACCGGGATGCGGAAGTGGAATTCCCGTGCTGGATAGCGCAGATAATCCCTGATTTCCTGGCTGAGCTCAAGCTGATCGGCAACTTTATCAAATTGAGCCTGAGCCATTTCAAAAGCGTTTGTACTTCCTGACATAAAAATTCTCCTTTTTTATCCTGTTTGGAATTTGAAACAAAAATGACGCACAAAGCCAATGCTTTGCCCGTCATAGGTTAGATGAGGTTGTTGATCACGCCTGTGTGACATCAAATTCCTCTTTATTTTGATAGCTTAACCTTATCCCAAATGTCCCTTTTGGTCAAGCAACTGGTGTGATAACAACAATACCAGTTGGTCGTCTGATACCACTCTACTATCGAGCTTTAAAGGGCATAAAAACAACCCGAGTGATTCCCGGGCTGTTTGGCGTGGACCAATAACACTATTTCAATTCCAAGACATAGGTATGCACGCCGTTTGTTTCTGAGACCTCTTTGAATCCAAGGTTCTCGTACATTTTTGGCACGCCGTGGTACTGGCGCTGGGGATGAGCACTCCAGAGGAAAGGTCTGCCGATGATTCGGTCAAATCCCTGCCGCCGGCTTTCCTCAACCGCCTCTGCCAGCATTTTGCCGGCCAATCCTTTGCCGCGATACTCCGGATGGATCACAAAACAAACCACCATCGCGCTACGCCCAGGGAATTGATGAAGTTCTTCATCTTTCTTTAGCAGGGCGAAATTTTTGACGTCATTGACGTTGACCCAACCGACCATCTGCTCGCCATCCAAAGCGACCAGTCCGTGCATCAAACCATTGCTAATATTTTCCATTGCCAGGTCTTTATTCTGCTCGGCAGTACGTTCGCGCCATTCAACGCTGCTGCAATCCACATGGTAATACTGGCAATAGCAAAAATGCCAGTGTTCAGCATGGCTGTAATCCATCTCGCTCAAATAGGAAGTGAACTGGTCCGCCATTTCCGGGTTAAGGGGTTTTATTTGCAAGTCATTTATCGACATATTATTTTCACACTCCGTGTTTTTATTCTATAAACGAGCCCTATCAAAAGTCAACCCTGTTTCCCACAGGCAAATTATGTAAACTCACCCAATGCGCTTCACAAAACGATCGATTCGCACCAGGGCTTCCTCAATTTTTTCATAGGAAGTAGCATATGAAACCCGCGCAAATCCAGTGCCAGCATCCCCAAAGGAGTTGCCCGGCACGATTGCCACAAACTCTTCTTTTAAGAGCCGGTTACAAAACTCCTCATCGCTCAGCCCAGTCGAACGCAGGTCCGGGAAGGCATAGAAAGCGCCCTTGGGCTCAAAAGTCTTTAGTCCAATGGAATTCAGTCCGCTGACCACCAATTTGCGGCGGCGATCATATTCTCGCAGCATTTCCTGCACGAAAGGTTCACCGACTATCAATGCATTTAATGCGGCATACTGCGAGACCGTAGGCGCGGACATGATGGAATACTGGTGCACGCGCACCATGCCCGAGATGATTTCTTTTGGTCCAGCAGCGTAGCCGATGCGCCAGCCGGTCATGGCATATGCTTTCGAGAAACCACCCATCAGCACAGTGCGCTCCTGCATCCCAGGCAGACTGGGAAAACAGGTGTGTTCGGTGCCATAAACCAGGCGATCGTAGATTTCATCAGAGACGACCATCAGGTCACGCTCCCGTACCAGGTCAGCCAATTTCATGAGAAATTCGCGCGGATAAACCGCACCGGTTGGGTTGCTGGGACTGCCGATAAAGATCGCGCGCGTTTTGGGAGTGATGGCCGTCTGGATGTCCTCGATGCGGGGAACAAAATGATCTTCAGCAAAGGTTGGCACTTCCACCGGCACGCCGCCTGCCAGCGCGACTTCTGCCTGGTAGGAAACAAAGCATGGTGTGGGGATGATGACTTCATCACCAGGATCCAGCATTGCCGCAAAAACGAGGTAGAGAGCTTCAGAAACCCCCACTGTCACAATTATTTCGGACTCGGCGTAGTACTCAACGTCATAGAGGCGTTTGAGATGGTCGCTAACCGCTTGCCGGAGCACGAGCAGTCCGTGGTTGGAGGTGTAGTGAGTTTCACCCCGCCTCAGGGCTTCGATACCCGCCTGGATGACAGGTTCAGGGGTACTAAAGTCTGGCTCGCCGATCCCAAGTGAGATCACATCTTTCATTGTTGCCGCAATATCAAAAAACTTGCGGATGCCGGATGGCTTCAACGTTGCTACCTTTTCAGATAATCTGATTGCCATGCACTCTCCTTTTTTATTCAGTTGTTTTTTTCTACCAATTCGCCCAGGAGTTATCTCCCAGGTTAAATTTTCCAATCAAACCATTCACAACCACATCGTAGCCAAGCAGCGAGCCTTCGATGTTTGCGTTAGTGATGTGGGCTCCAGGGCTGAGGATGGAGTCGCGAATGGAGCTGTGCTGCACAAGACTGCCTGCCCCCACCGAAACGAATGGGCCAATAATGGAGGTGCTCACCCGAGCTTCAGGGTGGATAAAAACCGGCGGAATGATGATTGTGTCTTCCAATTGACCTGGAGTTGGCTCGCGGTCGCACCCGTTCTCAAGTAAGTGGCGATTGGTGTCCAACAATGCTTCCGATGTGCCAGCATCCAGCCAGGTCTTCACCTGTTCGATCCGCATCGGCAGGTCTTTTTCAAGCATCAGGTTGATCGCATCCACCAGGAAGTATTCTCCCTTTAAGGAGATCTTTTTCTGGACCTGTTCTTCAATTGCCTTTACCAGATGACTCCCATCCGGGAAGTAATAGCAGCCCACAACTGCCAGGTTGTTATTCATGTCATTGGGTTTTTCGATCAGGCGTAAGACCTGCCCGCCAGCATTGACCTCCGCAACTCCGAAACGGCGTGGGTCGGGCACGGCTTTGACCCATGCAATGGCTTCAAGCTGGGGTTCCGCCAGGAAGGAAAAATCATTATCAATCAGGGTGTCCGAAAAAAGTATCAGTGCTTCACCGGACAAAAATTCGCGCGCGTGCCATAAGGCATCCGACTGACCTTTTTTCTCGGGCTGGTCAATATAATGTACTTTAATGTGGGGATGAACTTTCTGCATGTGAGCACGGATCAGGGTTTCCTGTCCGGGTGACATGACAAAAACGTACTCAACATCATCCCGATCCGCAACCGATTTGAACATCGACAACAGGTGGTCGAGCACAGTGGCACCCGCCAGCGACACCAAAGGCTTTGGGCGGCTCCAGGTGAGGGGGCGCAACCTGCTGCCCAAACCTGCCATTGGGATGATGATGCTGAGTTTGTCAGACATGACTGCCCTCCTTAGTTTTTTCCACTTTTTATGTGGTTATTTTCATTATATCCTTATCGAGTAAAAGGAGTCAATTAAGCTGCCATCGCAGGAGCCTTCCACAATAGAAAGCTTGAGATCTTATAGAAGATCTATAGGGGGAATGGCGCTGAGTATCTCAGCGGAGGATTCTATGTTGCAGATATATTGGTTACCTATAAGGATGGCAGCTCCCTAAGGATTGGGTCTTGTTTGTGTTTCATTTTTTGTCAATTATGATATACAATTGAAATTGTAGATCAGCAGTGATATGCAAACAGGCTAAACAAGGAACACGCTCAATGGAACCATATATCCCAAAAACTCTACCGCTCGATATGACCACTTGGAATTGGCAAGCTTTGGTACCACTTGTCGGTCTTGCTAACCGCAAGTTGGCCTACTACGATGGCATATTATCTTTGATAATCAATCCGACATTGTTTCTCTCTCCCTTGGAAACAAAAGAGGCTGTTCTTTCCTCCAAGATAGAGGGAACCATGACTACAGTTGATGAGGTACTGAAATTCGAGGCGAATGTAGTTCCGAAGAGTGAAAGTAAACAACTGGATATCAAGGAAGTACTCAACTACCGTTCAGCGATGCGAAAATCGATTGATTGGCTCAACCGGGATATGCCTTTCAATTCGGCACTTATAGCTAATATCCATAAAGAATTAATGACGGGTGTTCGAGGGGCAAATAAGAGTCCTGGCCAAATCAGAAAGCAACAGAACTGGATTGGACGCGCTAATGCGCCTATCGATAAGGCCTCATACATTCCACCGGAGCCTTTGGGATTAAGTGATCACCTAAATAATTTAATCGCTTATCTGGAAAGGGGAGATCAGGAGCCTATCATTCAAATTGCCATTATTCACGCGCAGTTCGAGCTAATCCATCCTTTTCTGGATGGAAATGGACGGACAGGGCGTATCCTTATCCCACTCTTCTTATGGCAGAAGAAAATGATTCAGTCCCCGGTGTTTTACATTAGTGAATATTTAGAAGAGAACCGCGAACAGTATTATGAGAGTCTGCGATTGATATCCGAGAAAGGCGATTGGGAACGATGGGTCAGTTTTTTCCTCCAGGCGGTCGCAAAACAAGCTGAACGCAATGCACTGAAAGCAAATCAAGTGCTTTCGCTTTACAACAAACTAAAAAACCAAGTTTCCTCGATATCCAATACCCCCCACGGGATTCAACTATTGGATACCATGTTTGCCAACCCAATTATTGAGAGTACCCGTTTCATCTCCATGTCCGGTTTGAACAGGCAGACCGGGCGAAGGGTGATTAACCGGCTAAAGGAGGAAGCGATTTTTTCAACACTTCAACCCGCCTCCGGCCGCAGACCGGAAATTTTAGTGTTTAAAGATTTGATGGAAATACTCTAGTTTACGTATCGTTTTTGTGCATTTTTGATACACAACATGATTTGTGTATCAAAAATGGAACACAAATAATTGTGTAAAAAGGTGTCCTCAGCGTGCAAGAAATCTAACCACTGATCTCAATTACCTCTTTCACCCCATTTTTTGCTATCTGATTCCATTGATTATCCAATCCCTACTGGTTTAGTCCATGCACGTTAACGCAACCCTCGAGTACGAGCCCATAGAGGTCAGTGTCCTCCCAACAGCCTATGGCGCGTAAATAGCCAAATTGGAGATGGAAAAGGTAGCTGCGTTGCTGCCCGAACCCTGGGCAATAACCCCCAAAGCGCCGCTCAGATCACTGCGGGTCTGCAGGCTGTATTGCTCTGCGCCATTCACAAAAACCCGCAGCTGCCCAGCCTCTGCCCAAACCGCGATCCGATTGCTGGCAGGGGCGCCAGGCTGCAGTTTGCGGGCAGTTTGCCAATTCAACAGCCGCCCGATGCTGCCGCCAATCTGCCGCTCTGCCATGACCTCACCCTGGCAATTGAACCAGATCCGAAAGGTTCCCGAAGTGCTGTTGCGCCAGAGTATCAAACCATATTGATCCGCATCACTGCACATCAAGACATCCATGGTGAGCTCCAGGTAAAAATCGCCCGGTAGGATGTGGTCACTCATGCTGACAAGCGGCGTTTTGCCTGCTGGCAGCGCCAGTGTGAGCGCGCTTGCCTCGTATGCGACTGTTCCCGCTGGGCTGCTAGTTTCCTGCCAGTGGCTCGGATCGCTGAAATTATCAGAAACCGTTAAAGGCCAACTCACCGGAACCTCGGAAATCTGTGTTGGCAAGCCTCCAGCCTCCGTGGCAATGCGGGTGGGAGTCGGCGTGCTGGGAAACCAGTCCACGGTGGGGCTGGGCGACAGCACCATGGTTGGCTCCGGTTCGGGAGTCGGAGTAATCTCTGCTGTCTGCCCCGCACAGGCAGCCAACAGTAGAAGGGACAAAGTAAGCAACCAGCTGATTTTTGGCATGATTCAATTTTACTAAAAAGCTGCGATTCGGTTCTGGCGGTTAATAAAACGCCTGTGGTCGATAATGTTATAATGCAAAAAATGAGGTGACTATGAAACCAAAGTCTAAGACGCTGCCCCTTTTATTACTACTCCTGGTCGCCCTGGGCTTAAGCCTCAGCACGTGGCGCCTGCCCGCATCCGCACAGGGCACTCCCTACCAAACACCTACGCCGAACGCAAACGGTGACATAATTTTCAAAGTGCGCCCCGGGGATGGCTGCATCAGCATCTCACTCCTGACGAATGTACCCATCGAAACCATCAAGAGTCTAAACGGTCTGGATGACGCGTGCACATTACTTGAAGGTCAGGACCTCGTGATTGGCAGAGTGGAACCCGTGGTACTCACCCAGACCGCCATGCCTACCGCCACTATTCCCCCGGAATTGATCACGCCCTCCCCCACGCCTTCTCCCGGCACCGCCACCATTTGCGTGGTACTCTTCCACGACAAGGATGGCAATGGCATGCGCACCATCGGCGAGGATTATCTCTACGGCGGCGAAGTGAGCGTCAGCAATCCGGATGGCTCGGTCTCGCTTACTGGCACTACCGTTGCCGGAAACCCGGACGAGGTTCAGCCGCGCTGTTTCCCTGACCTCCCCCAAGGTTCTTACAATGTCAGCGTCGCCATCCCGGACGGCTTTAACGCTACCACCATCACAAACTACGCCTTTGAAGTCAAAGCGGGCGAAGATGCCACAATTGATTTTGGCGCGCAGGAATCTGCTCCCTCTGCTGGCGTGATTACACCCGATTCAGCACGCCGCTCACCAGTGCTCGGCATTATTGGCGGCGTTGTCCTGCTGGCAGGGCTCGGCTTGGCGTTTTACATGTGGCGGACGCGCAAGATTTAGCTGATCTCTACAACCAAAAAACAGGACTTGCGTCCTGTTTTTTTTAAGGATCTTGGGTTGTGCTGATTAATAGCCTCTGGCATGGCGTTCTTCAAGCCAGATATCACCTTCGTTGTGATAGCCTGCCCGCTCCCAGAAGCCCGGCACGTCGGTCTTTGAGAACTCCAGCCCCCTCAACCACTTTGCGCCCTTCCAGAAGTACACGTCTTTCAGGTCTTCCCTCCCCGGAATCGCCCCGCAGATGCCCCGCAGAGGAGCGCCGTGTTCCAGGCTGATTGGCTGCCCTTCGTAGTGAGTCGCCAAAAGGAAGTTGTCCGCGTCCATTACCGCGAGCGGCAGGTTGGCAGTATAGCCAAACTCGGCATGCTGGATCACAAAGCGCGCGCCCGGATTTGGCACCACCAGCCCCAGTTCGCGCAGGGTCTTCAGGCTGACGCCTTCCCAAGTGGTATCGAGTTTGCTCCAGGTAGTGACGCAGTGGATATCCATGTGCAATTTGGTGCGCGGCAGGGCATTGAACTCTTCCCATGTCAGCAGCAGGGGTTTCTCGACCTCTCCCCAGACTCTGAAAGTCCAGTTTTCCAGATTCAAGCGCGGTACCGGACCATAATGCAGAACCGGGAAACGATCCGTCAGGTGCTGCCCGGGCGGCAGGCGTTTTTTTGTTTCAGGGTCTAATTTTTTAAACATCTTACTTTCACAGACTCAGGCTTTCGCTGGGTTTTAAAACGATTACTTTCGCTCCAGTTTCCGCTTCGACACGGGTCTTCCAGGCTTGCGGATCCTGGGCAATTAATTCCCAGGTATTGTAGTGCACGGGCACCACGCGCCTGGGGCACAGCAGCCTTACAGCTTTCAAAGCGTCATCCGGACCCATGGTGTAGTTGTCGCCGATCGGGATCACAGCCAGGTCAATGCCCTCATCCCCAATGAGTTTCATGTCCCCAAACAAGCCGGTGTCACCCGCGATGTAGATCTTTTTCCCGTCGGGTGTAGTCAGCAGAAACCCAGCTGGGTTGCCGCCATAGCTTCCATCGGGCAGGGCTGAACCGTGAAGTGCCTGTGTCAGTTTGAGATAGCCAAACGGGTAGTGAAATCCACCGCCAATGTGCTGTGCATGGGTGCGTAAGCCCTTGTTGCGTAGCCAGGTGCTGATCTCGGCATTGCTGATGCACAGAGCGTCTGTTCGGCTGGCGATTGAAAGCGTGTCGCCGATATGGTCGCCGTGACCATGTGTGATAAGGATATAGTCAGCGCTGACCTGTTCCGGCTTGAGCGTGGTGGCAGGGTTGCCAGTGAAGTAGGGGTCGATGAGCAGTCGGCTTTCACCCACCGTTAAGCCGTGTGTCGCGTGCCCGTACCAAGTGTAAATTGTTTCCATAGCATCATCCTCCGTGCTTAATTATAGCGTTTATACAGCGGGGAGGATGGTCTTGTATCATTGAGTATTTGTAGGTCGGACATAGTAGTCTTATGTCGGACATAGTAGTCGTAGGTCGGAATGAGACCGCCAGAAGATAATGAAGAAGCCAAGGCGTATTGCGGGCTCACTCCGACAAATAAAATATCGGCATCAATCTCTTTGGCGGAGTGCGCAACACTTGCAGCTTCGCTACAAGGACAAGCAAAAGCGCATTCCGCCCTACAAAAAAATTATACGATCTCGAGTTTCGCCAGCGAGGCTACCAGCGCCTTGAGACCAAATCCCTCAAAATACACTTCCACCGTTTCATTGCCGTGTTCCAGTTTGCTGGTCTTGACTACGCCGCGCCCATATTTATCATGTTTGACCTGCATACCCGCCTTGAAGCGCGTGATAGGCGCTTCTTTTAAGGGAGGGGCACTGCGCATCCAAGAGGGTGTCTCCCACCTGGAATAGCCGCTTTCGCGTCCGTAGCTGAAACGTCCCGGCAGGTCGCGCGGGCTGCCCTGTAAAAGCTCAGCAGGGAGATCGTCCAGAAACCGGCTGGGAATCGATTCTTCGTAGCTGCCATAGGGACTGCGGCGCCGGCGCGCGCGCGTCAGGGTCAGACGCTTGCGGGCACGCGTGATGCCCACGTAAAGCAGGCGGCGTTCCTCTGCGAGGTCTTCTTCGTCTTCTCTTGATCGGCTGTGCGGTAAAAGCATTTCATCCAGCCCGGTGATGAACACCTGGTCGAACTCCAACCCCTTGGCGGCATGAAGCGTCAGCATGGTTGGGGCATCAACGTTTTCGGGCAGGGTATCCTGGTCTGCAACCAGGGCCATTGATTCCAAAAAGGTCTGCAAGCCTTGCTCCTCATACTCAAGCACCACTGCTCGCAGTTCCATGACATTCTCCCAACGGTCCAACCCTTCTTCGCTCTGGTCCTGGATATGCGCCTGGTAGCCAATGTCCTCAAGGATGCGGTCAAATAAGACCGTGATCTGGTTCTTCTCCGCGCATTCGCGCCAGCCCTGCAGTATGCGCCCAAAATTTTCCAATCGCCCTAATTCTCTGCCAAACGCCTCCCGCCATTCCGGGTTGCCCTGTGCCAGACCCAGCAGGATTTCACCCATGCTCAGGTTCTCCTGGGCAGCAAGAGCTACAATTTTTTCGACAGCCTTATCACCGATACCTCGCGGCGGCAAATTGATCACCCTGCGCAGGCTGATCTCATCCAGGGGGTTGTAGATCAGGCGCATGAAGGCGATGATGTCCTTGACCTCGCGCCTTCCGTAGAAACGCTGCGCGCCCACCAGGCGATAACTCAGCCCTACTCGCCGAAAAGCTTCTTCGAGTAGGCGGGATTGCGCGTTGGTGCGATACATGATGGCAAAGGCACCAGGGCTTATCTTTTGATGGGTGATAGCCCTTTCAATCGTGGTGGCAACCAACTCAGCCTCTTCGCGGTCGTCCTGGGCGATCAGCAGGTTGATCTTTTCACCCTTGAGCGCCTCTGTGAAAAGCTTCTTGGCTGTGCGATTGCGATTGTGATCGATGACCGCCATGGCGCCGTCCAGAATGGTTTGTGTGGAGCGGTAGTTTTGCTCGAGCAGGATGGTTTTCGCGTCCTTGAAGTCCTGCTGGAAGCGCAAAATATTGCGGTAATCCGCACCGCGCCAGCGGTAGATGCTCTGGTCTTCATCGCCAACGACGTAGAGATTGCGGTGTTTCTGCGCCAGCAGACGTAATATGGCATACTGTGCCAGGTTCGTGTCCTGAAATTCGTCCACCAGGATGTGCTCAAACTTATGCCCATAGGTTTCACGCACCACCGGAAAGTCTTCAAGGACGCGATTGGTGTAGACCAGCATGTCGTCAAAATCCATGGCATTGTTTTTGATCAGTCGCTGCTGATAGAGGATGAAAAAGCGCCGGATTTGCTCATCGCGGAAGTTTTTGACCGGGTAGTTATCCGGCTCGATCAGGTCGTTCTTGGCGCGCGAGATGGCGTCCAGCAGGGAGGCTGGGCGGTACAATTTTTCGTCGAGATTGCTCTCGCGGACGATTTCTTTCATCAGGGCAAGTTGGTCATCCGCGTCAAAGATGACGAAATTCTGGTTTACGGGCAGCAGATCCGCTTCGCGGCGTAAAATCCTGCCGCAGATGGCATGGAAGGTGCCCAGCCACAAGCCGCTTGCCTGCTCGCCGATCAGTTTTTGCACGCGGTCTTCCATTTGGCGGGCGGCTTTGTTGGTAAAAGTCACCGCCAGGATGCGATAGGCGGGTACGTTCAGAGCCCCGATCAGATAGGCGATCCGGTATGTAAGTACGCGTGTTTTACCGGAGCCAGGTCCAGCCAAAACCAGGGTTGGTCCGGCTTCCGCCGCCACAGCGTGTTGCTGTTGCGCGTTGAGAAGATCGAGTAAGTCATTCATAGGAAGATGATTGTACCAAAGGGGGTCAAAAGTAGGGAAGGGGCTTGACCCATTCCGCAACCCCGGCAAAACGGAACGGTGCAAGATGTATGGCGCCATACAGCAGGCCTCAACCCTACGAGATCCTCATCCATTAATGCTCCAGACCGCTGCAGGGAACAGGCCCGCCTGTTCCTCAATGATTTGTTGGCAATACCAACTCGGTTGAGGCAGGCCTCAACCCTACATGGGCACGATTAATTTTCGAGTTATTCTATACGGTCGAGGCGGTCAAGGATTGGTGAGCTTGTCGAGGAAAACTACCATCGGCTGCCCGAACGGTTTCCTGAGTTTGAGTCGATTCACTTTTCTCTATTACCTAATCACCTTCATTTTCTTACAATGAAGAAGGAAACAGAACATAGCGATGTGAATAGTCTTTCTGACTTGATTGGCGCTTTCAAGTCGCTTTCGGACAGAGTAGTTAGGAATGAGATGTCTGTAATACGAATTTGGCAAAAGTCCTTTCACGATCATATTATTCGAAATGAGAGGGATTTTCTAACCCATTGGCTATACATTGAAGAAAACTTAAATCGATGGGGTGAAGATGAGTACTTTAAATAAAACAAATCCAAAAAAAAGGGCGGAACGGCGCAAGACCGTTCCCTACGTGATCGTCCAACATATCAAAACGGAACGGCGCAAGACCATTCCCAACGCGATCGTCCAACACATCAAAACGGAACGGCGCATACCCTGCTTTGCGGGCACAGGCGACCGTTCCCTACGTGATCATCCGCCACAAGTAAATGGTGCAGGACCGTTGATTACAAAATCAATGCGGACAATAATCCCATCAATAAACCCGCCAGCACCAGCATATAAGGAGGGGCTTTGAGCAGCAGCATGGCGAGAAATCCTGCCGTCAGGATCAGGACGGTCCAGATATCCACCAGGGCATTTTGCGCCAGGTTGACGCAAACCATCAGGATCAGCGCCACCACTGCCGCGTTCACGCCCTTCAGGAAGGAACTTGTTATTGCGTTTTCGCGCATTTTCTTGACCAGCGGCGCTGTTATTGCCACGATGATGAAGGAGGGTAAGAATACTCCCACGGTCGCAGCCACTCCGCCCCAGAAGCCGCCTGAGAGGAAGCCCACAAAAGTGCTCGAAGAAAGCACGGGTCCTGGGGTGATCTGCCCCACAGCAATGGCATCAGTGAGCTGCTGAGTGGTGAGCCAACCAAAGCGGTTGACCACATCTTCTTCGATCAAGGCAAACAAGACCAGCGATGAGCCGAAAAGCACCGCTCCGGTGCGCAAAAAATACCAAAAGATACGCCACGCACTTTCATTGACAGTTTCAAACATCAATTTCAGAGCAATGCCGAAAAAAGGTAAGGGCGCGAAGGACAAAAGCAGGTTCGGTGGTGTTCGAAACTTATGTTTGATGCCATAATGCAGCAGCACAGCCAAAGCTCCACAGCCAAGCATGATCAAAACCTCGTTGATATTTTCCAGTTTAGCAACCAGAGCCAGACCAAAGAGCAGGAATTGCTGCCAACCCACCAGGCTGCTCTTACCGATACGCCAGGTGGTAACCAGCACAATGCCAAGCACCAGCGGATTCAAAAAGTAGAACAAGCCCTCAAGCTCAGGCAGGCTGCCATATTGCACATACACCCAGGAAAGTAACATGCTGGCAATAAAGGCGGGCAGGATAAAACTGAATCCCGATACCAGCAGACCCGGATAGCCAGCATAGACATAACCCACATGGTAGCAGGTCTCGCTGGCATTCGGACCCGGAATGAGGTTGGCAGCAGCCAGCAAATCCAGAAAATGCTCGGGAGTGACCCACTTGCGCTTGCGCACATACTCATCTTCCATCATGGCAATGTGCGCCGTGGGGGCGCCAAAGCTGGTGCTGCCGATTTTCAGGCTCACCAGCATCAATTCAATCAGTCTCTTCTTTAGCGGGGTTGGCTTTTGTATTGCGGTTCCACTGGATGGTGTTTCTGGCAGCGGTATCTGCTTAAGCTGAGCATCCTCAGACTTCAAAACGGTTTCTTCGTTCAAGATCATGACTCCAGGTGGGGAAAATTCAGCAGCAGGTTTTCAAGAATCAGACGGGAATTAACATACTGGTCCAGCATGGTCAGCGCTTCTTCATGCCGCTGCAGAATACCCGCAACTTGCTGCAGGTTTAAAGCAGCTGCGGTATGCCGGATCAGTTCTTCTTTCTCCAGGTTAACCAGGGGTACCTCGCCCGCCTCACTCCTAATCAAAACGTCGCGCCAAAAGGTCAGCCAGGTCGCAATCAAAAAGCTGTAAGTTTCCCGCGCCTGCCCCTTTGCCCTCTGTAATTTTTCAACGTATTTAAGTCTATCGCGCAGATTCATGCCCAGTATTTCTTCAAGCTGGTCGAGTGTGTCATGGTACTTATCGAGTAAATCCTCATCCCGCAGATAGTGCATCGCAGTGCCCACGCGTCCACCAGCAAGCTGCGCCAGTTTGCGTGATTCACCCTCGCTCAATCCATGTTTTGTTTGCAGCTCTTTTGCCAGGTCGTCGATGCGCATCGGACGCAGCCGCACCACCTCACAGCGGGAGGCAATCGTCTCAAGCAGGCTTTCGCGCGCGTCAGCGGTCAGGATGAGGATAGCGCGAGATGGCGGCTCCTCAAGCGATTTGAGCAGTGCGTTTGAAGCACCCATTGTTGCCCTTTGAAAGTCCGGGATGAGTACGACGCGATAATTGGATTGATAAGGAGCAAGCGCTAATGACTGCTGCATCGCACGCACCTGCTCAATTTTCAGCTCCCGGGCTCCTTCCGCCACCCGCAAAATTTCCAAATCCGGAAAAGCCCGTGCCTCAATTTGGCGGCAGGGCTGGCATTCACCACAAAAATCCCCTTTGGATGGGGGGTTGGCGCAATTCAGTGCCTTCACGAACGCCAGCGCCAGCGTTTCGCGCCCCAAGCCTTCCGCGCCAGTAATCAGATAGGCGTGACGTATGTTCTCAGGTTGGGAATGGATTTGCAGAAATTGGATGGCTGTTTCGTGACCCAGGAGATTCCATGACATGAGTGCATTTTAACACACGTTGTGACCGCCGCCGAGCATATGCTCAGGTTTCTCCCCGCTTGGCCCCGCCGCTCTCAGTGCCATAGATTTTTAGAATATAATAGAGGGTTGATGTAAATTTTTTAGTAAAAAATCAAGATTCGATGGAGTAAGTATGACCAAAGACATTTTTAAATTATCCTGGCACGCGCTTGAGTCTGATGAGGTTTTAGACAATCTTGACGTCCCTCTCGAAACCGGGCTTAGCACCGCAGAAGCCACTGAGCGCCTGGAAGAGTACGGCCACAACGAACTGGTCGAGAAAGCAGGACGCACAATCTGGCAGAAACTCTGGGAGCAGATCAACAGCTTTGTGATCTGGCTTTTGATCGGCGCCGCTGTCATTTCGGCAATTCTGGGCGACTGGGTGGAAGCCGGAGCAATCATGCTGATCGTTGTCCTAAACGCCATTATGGGCGTAGTTCAGGAATCCCGCGCTGAAGCCTCACTCGCTGCCCTCAAAAAGATGGCGGCTCCTGAAGCCCAGGTGCTGCGCGATGGTCACAGGCAGTTAGTGCCGGCGCGCGACCTCGTGCCAGGGGACATCGTCTTCATCGAAGCGGGCAATTTCATCCCTGCGGATGTGCGCCTGCTGGAAGCGGTCAACCTAAGCATAGACGAGGCTTCCCTCACCGGAGAGTCCGTGCCGGCCAAGAAAGACGCCGAATCCAACCTGCAGGCGGATATCCCCCTGGGAGATCGTGAAAACACCGCCTTCCTGGGCACCACCGTCACTTACGGACGCGGCAAGGGTGTGGTTATTGCCACCGGCATGCATACCCAACTTGGCTTAATCGCCACCATGCTTCAATCAGTGGAAGAAGAGCAGACCCCTCTGCAAAAACGCCTCGAACAGCTCGGCAAAACCCTCGGCATTGCCGCCTTAATCGTTTGTGTCCTGGTTTTCGTGATCGGTGTTGTGCGCCTGATCGCCGCCCCAGGGGAATTGGACCTGGGTTCCAAAGCCTTCTGGGATGAGATCATTGCCCTCTTCATGGTGGCTGTCTCGCTGGCAATCGCTGCCGTGCCCGAAGGTTTACCCGCTGTGGTCACCATCAGCCTGGCCGGCGGTATGCGCGAAATGGTCAACCGTCACGCCCTGATCCGCAGGCTGGCTTCCGTTGAGACCCTTGGCTCTGTCACCACCATCTGCACTGACAAGACCGGCACCCTCACTCAAAACCAGATGACTGTCACCAAACTTTGGGTGGATGGTCAGTTCGTGGACATCACGGGCACCGGCTACGAACCGGTTGGCAGCTTCTTTGTCAATGGAGAAGAAATCACAGACCTCAAGCAGCTTCCCGCAGCCAGAACTGCCCTGTGGGTTGGCACTATCAACAACGATGCCCAGCTCGAGCCAGTTGGTGAAAGCGAAGGCAGGACCACCTACCGCATGGTCGGCGACCCCACCGAAGGTTCCATCCTGGTAGCCGCTCTCAAAGCTGGCGCTGCTGCCAACGTGGTGAACCAAAATTATCCCCGCAAGCAGGAAATCCCCTTTGACTCTGCCCGCAAACGCATGGTTACTATCCATAACATCGTCAATCCTGGTCACGGCGACATCTCACCATATGTGACCGATGAAAAGACGAATTGGTTCACGATTGCTGTCAAGGGAGCGCCGGATGTGGTGCTTGACCTCTGCACCTATCGCTCCGGAATGGATAACACGCCTGTTCCTCTCACCCCGGAACTTCGCCAGGAAATTCTGGATGCCAATGACCAAATGACCAGTAAGGCCCTGCGCGTGCTGGGTGTGGCTTATCGCCCGGTGCCTGAAATGCCTGATGAAATAAGTGCCGACGCGCTTGAAAAAGATTTGATTTTCGTTGGTCTGATTGGTATGATAGACCCCTCACGCCCCGAAGTGAAACCCGCCCTCAAGGAAGCCCTCACTGCCGGCATCCGCTCGGTGATGATCACGGGTGATTACCCCAATACCGCCAAAGCCATCGCCGAAGACATCGGCTTGCTGCGCAAAGGGCACCAGGTGCTGACTGGCGCGGATGTTGAACACGCGACTGAAGAAGAAATGCGCGAGATCGTCAAGATCACGGATGTCTACGCGCGCGTCAGCCCCGAACACAAGATGAAGATTGTAGATGCCCTGCGCGATAACGGCGAAGTAGTCGCAATGACGGGTGACGGCGTCAATGATGCTCCCGCTATCAAACGCGCTGATATTGGCATTGCCATGGGCATTACCGGTACTGATGTTGCCAAAGAAACCGCCGACATGGTGCTCACGGATGACAACTATGCCTCGATCGTCTCTGCCGTTGAGCAAGGTCGCATCATCTACAGCAATATCCGTAAATTCGTCTACTACCTTGTCTCCTGCAACATCGCTGAGATCATGATCATTTTCCTTGCCACGGTATTCGGCTGGAATACCCCTCTGGCTCCCATTCAGCTCTTATGGCTCAACCTGGTTACGGATGGCGCTCCCGCGCTGGCGCTCGGCACCGAAAAGGGCGACCCCGACATCATGCAGCATCCGCCCCGACCTTCTGACGAACCGATTATCAACAAGTTCATGCTGAAGGGCATTATCGTCCAGACCATCGCAATCACAGCTACGACTCTGGCTGCCTTCCTGCTTGGCGGCGGCGCATTCAAGGGAGCTCCGGAAGAAGCACGTGTTCTCTCTGAGACTTTTGCTTTTATAACCCTTTCGCTTTCTGAACTCTTCCGCGCATACACTGCCCGTTCAGAATACTTCCCTCTGACCAAGATTGGCATCTTCTCCAACAAGAACATGAACATTGCCGTCCTGGTTTCGGTTGCCCTGGTAATCATGGTTATTTATGTGCCATTCTTACAAACAGTGTTTGACACGACTGCCTTGCGCTGGATCCATTGGGTGGAGATTTTGCCGCTGGTGCTGATCCCATCCATTGCGGCGGAGGTGATGAAGGCGATCACTTACAAGAAGAATTTGGCTCGTCTGGCAAGTCTGGAAGATTAAACGCTTTTTTGCCAGTCAACAACTCCCTCGATCGAGGGAGTTGTTTTAGTTAACCCCAGCATTTCTCCCCATTTCCATCAGGTTTGATACAATAAATCGTTTTACAACTATCTAAAGAAAAAAGGTAAACTCATGGGAAATTCCCCCAAGACACTTCTGGACCAAACCAAAGCTGCGCGCAATGCGCGTCATGCCTGGTACTATTATGATTTCGGCAACTCAGCTTACGCGGCAATCATTTTGCTGGCTGTTTTCTCAGCTTACTTCAAAAACACAGTCGTGGGCGGGGCTGAGGGAACACGGCTGTGGGGCATATCCGTTGGCATCGCTGCCATCCTTGTTGCAATAATTTCACCAATCCTCGGAGCTGTTGCTGACTCTTCCCGCTCCAAGAAACTCTTTCTTTTTATTTTTACCGGGATATCGGTCATTTTCACCGCCCTGCTCTTCTTTGTCGGTAAAGGGGATGTGGTCATGGCGATGGTGTTTTTCATCATGGCGGAAATCGGCTACCGCGGAGCGCAGGTCTTTTATGATGCCCTGCTGGTGGATGTTTCAACCCCTGAAACCATCGGGTACATCAGCGGCAAAGGTTGGGCAATTGGCATGCTCGGCGGTGTTGCCACACTTTTGATTGCAGTTGTTCCGATGCAGATCATCGGAAACGATTTTATTCCCTACACCTTCCTGATCACCGCCGCAGTCTATGCCCTCTCGTCTCTGCCTATGTACTTTCGTGTCCATGAAACCAGCCCGGTGTTACCAATCCCAAATGGTGAAACTTTGCTCTCGGTGTCTTTTAAGCATCTTGCCGAAACCTTCAAGGACATTCGTCAATACAAAGTCTTCCTGCGTTATATGTTCGCCTTCCTGATCTACAACGACGGCATCATGATGCTGATGGACTTTGCAGCTATCATTGGCGCCACGCTTTTTGGGCTCGAACAGGTGCAGTTAATCATATTCGTAATCATCATCCATATTACTGGCGCTTTGGGAGCACTTATCTTTGGCAAACTTTCGGATGATAAATCCAGCAAGCAAGCGATCCTGCTTTCGCTGATAGTGCTGATCGCTTCGCTGATCGCGCTTTTCTTCATCAAATCAACTCTCGGCTTTTTCATCGTTGGCGCGTTTGCGGGCTTCTCCCTCTCAGGCGCGCAGGCAGTCAGCCGCACAATGGTCAGCCAACTAGCACCTGAGGGTAAAACCACCGAGTTTTACGGTTTTCTATCGGTGGCAGGACGTACATCAACCTTCATTGGTCCCCTGGTCTTTGGTACCCTTTCTTACCGTATGTATAATTACTACGTCAATCATGGTTTGGATATCGTGGCTGCTGAAAAAGCTGGTCAATACTGGGGCATTGGGTCCATACTTGCATTCTTGGTGATCGGGATGATAATCCTGCTGAGCGTCAGAGAAGTCACTGCTTCAGAGCCGATGATTTATCACAACAACCATAAATAAGATGAGGAGTTAGCATGAAAGTATTGATTTCTGGTGGAGCAGGTTATATCGGCAGTACGATCGCTTCGGCGCTGCTCGACGGAGAGCATACACCTGTTCTGCTCGACTCCCTGGTAACTGGCCGCAAGGAATTTACCAAAGACCGCATTTTCTATGAGGCCGATATCGCCGACCGGGCGATGGTGCGCACGATTTTCAGCGACCATCCGGATATCGAGGCAACCATCCACTGCGCCGCTTTGATTGTGGTGCCGGAATCGGTTGCCAAACCCTACGAGTATTACAAAGAAAATGTCGTCAAATCGATGGAGTTCTTTAAACTCCTGGCTGAGTTGGGTCAGAAACGGGTTGTCTTCAGTTCTTCAGCTGCTGTTTATGACGTTGTTCCGGGCTTTATGGTCACCGAAGAATCCCCCCTGCGCCCGCTCAGCCCCTACTCTCGCACCAAGTACATGATGGAAATGGTGCTAAAAGACTTCTGCAGCGCATACGGCCTGAACGCAATCGCTCTGCGCTACTTTAACCCCATTGGGGCTGACCCCAAAATGCGCACAGGGCTGCACATCCGCTACCCCAGCCATCTGATCGGCAAACTGGTGGAAGTCGCGCTTGGACGTGAACCTGTCTTCAACCTGACCGGCATCGATTGGCCTACCCGCGATGGTTCCGGTATCCGCGACTATATTCACGTCTGGGATCTTGCCCAGGCTCACATTAGGGCAGTGGAGCGTTTTGACAGTGTCATCGAGCAGGGTCGCGAAGAAGACGCCCCTTACACAGTTATCAACCTCGGCACAGGTCAGGGTGTGACGGTAAAAGAATTTGTGGTAGCTTTCGAAGATGTTTACGGGCAAAAGCTCCCAGTTTCTCTGCAGCCTCCCCGCCCGGGCGATGTGGCAGGCTCCTATGCAAACGCCGACAAAGCTGCCAGGCTGCTCGGTTGGAAAGCAGAGCTCCCAATTGAGCAAGGCATCGCTGACGCCCTGAAGTGGGGCAAGGTGCGCGACACCATCATTCACTACTAAACTTCAGACCGGGGTTACAGCTCCGGTCTTTTTATCTGGAATCCCTTATAATTGTTGAACAGGAAGGAGTGCTGATGAGTCTTTTAAATCGCATTTTTGGTGAACCTGAAATCCGCGCCCTGGACGCGCACAGCAAGGCTGAGGTCAAACAGATGATTGAAGAGCTGCTTAAAATTGGCCGCATGGATGACTTTATCTCGATTACTCCTGGTGGACCTTTTGACATCCAGTGCCACCACCGCGACGCCAAGCAGATTGGCAGAAGGCTGAATCAGATGGGCGGAGTGCCCTTGATGATGGCAGTACGGCAGACCGTCAAGTACAAACTCAAGGACGTCCTGGCAGAGCATCTCGACCACTGCTGGAAAGGCATTGGAGACTGGCAGGTATAAATCGCTGTCAGGAAAACATAGAACCATGCAGCTCAATGAGTTGACCTGAGGATCAGCAGAGATTCTCAATGTTATAATTCCTGCACTACATCCTGAAAAGAGGTAATTATGAGTTGTTGCAGCAAACGGGAAGTCGTTACTTGCTCAAATGCCCCCAAGGCTATCGGACCTTATTCAGTCGCTATCGCCACAAACAACCTGGTTTTTGTCAGCGGTCAGCTCGGAATTGACCCCATCAGCGGCTCAATCGTGGAAGGTGGCATTCAAGCCCAAACGCGAACCGCCCTCACAAACCTGAAATCCGTGCTCGAAAGTGCCGGCTCCAGCCTTGAACAAGTGGTCAAGACCACTGTTTTTCTGACCGATATAGCCCAATTTGCCGAAATGAATGGCGTTTATGCTGAATTTTTCACCTCAGACTATCCTGCCCGTTCAGCTATCCAGGTGGCTGCGTTGCCAAAGGGCGGCATTGTAGAAGTCGAAGCGATTGCGGTGCTGCCGTCTTAGCGCCAGCCGAAGAACAACTGCTGACAGGAAAAAACCAGGTACCCCGGAATATTATGCCCACAAGTGTTTCTGTGATCATTCCCTGCCGGAATGAGGAAAAAACCATCCACCTTGTTTTGGCTGCCCTATACAGCCAAAGCTACCCCCGTGAACTCTTGCAGGTGGTAATTGCGGATGGATTCTCGGAGGACCTTACCCGCCAGAAGGTTGCGGACTTTAAGACTGCTCACCCCGGTCTTGACCTGCTGGTGGTGGACAATCCGCAGCGCATCATTCCAGCCGGATTAAATGTCGCGATTGGGGCTTCCAGCGGCGACATTATTGTTCGCATGGATGCGCATTCCATCCCAAACCCGGATTACGTTGCGCTTTGCGTGGATGCCCTTGAAAGAAATATTGCCCAAAACGTCGGCGGCGTGTGGGATATCCAACCCGGAAAGGATACCTGGATCGCGCGTTCAATAGCCGCGGCAGCAGGCAACCCACTGGCTGTTGGGGATGCCCATTACCGCTTCACGGACAAAGCAGACTACGTGGACACCGTCCCTTATGGCTCCTACAAGCGGGATCTTTTTGAGCAGATCGGGCTCTTTGACGAAACTCTGCTGGCAAACGAAGACTATGAGCTTAACACGCGCATCCTCCAAAGCGGCGGAAAAATCTGGCTCGACCCCAAGATCCGCTGCACTTACTTCGCCCGCGCCAATCTGAGCGCGCTCGCGAAACAATACTATGGATATGGCTATTGGAAGGTGCAAATGCTGAAGCGCTACCCGGAGACTTTGCGCTGGCGCCAGGCTCTGCCGCCTGCGTTTCTCTTGGGCTTAGTGGTTACATTACTGGCAGGGTTTTTCTGGAAACCATTCCTGGTTCTCTTCGCATTGGTGTTGGGCTTGTATCTTCTAATCCTTCTCAGCGTTGGCACACACATTGCAATCAAAAAAAGAGATATACTGATGATGATTGGCATACCACTTGCCATCATCACAATGCATTTTTCCTGGGGCGCTGGCTTCTTTGCCGGTGCATTCGGTGTTCGGAAGAATAAATGACAAACACAAGTGCTGGAGCCTACAATACTAAGTTTCGCCTTAAGCCCTCAGATCTACGTGTCATTTTGGTTCTGGGTGATCTTTTGGCTGCTGCGATAGCCCTTGGAATTTCTCTTTATGTTTGGGCATCGGGGGATAGTTGGTATCAATTTTCCGTGGAATTTCTGAAGTATCGTGCTCCGGCCTGGTTTTACCTCCTACCCTTTATTTGGATTATCCTGCTGGTAGACACCTATGACACCCAGAAATCAGCAAATTTACGTCAGACACTGCGCAGTATCGGGACGGTTTTCCTGGTATCTGCAATTATTTACCTGGCCATCTACTTTGCGGTTGAGCCGAATTCATTACCCCGCCTGGGGGTTGCGGTTTTTATCGTTTCAGCCACAGTCCTGACGCTACTCTGGCGTGTAATTTATGTCCGCACCTTTACCTCCATTGCAAGCCAACAACGCGTCCTGATCATTGGCGCAGGCAAAGCCGGCTCCGCCCTGGTGGAGGTCATCTCCGAACTCGATCCGCCTCCCTTTAGATTGATCGGACTGATTGATGACGATCCCTCCAAACTTGGCACCGCCATCCAGGGCTATCCAATCCTTGGCAATCACGAAAGCATGGTGGAGATTATCGCCAACCAGGGTATAACCGACCTGATTTTGGCAATTTCCAATGAAATGAATCACGGGATGTTTCAAAGCATCCTGACTGCGCAGGAAGAGGGCATCAACCTGACTACTATGACAGACACCTACGAGAGTCTCTCGGGACGTGTGCCAATTGACTTGCTCGAATCAGATTGGGTTGTGCGTGCCTTCCTTGACCGCGCACCTACCAGTGGTTTTTACCGCCTTGCCAAGCGCCTGATGGACCTGGCGCTGGGTCTGATCGGACTTATCGCGCTGGTGATCCTGTTCCCTTTGCTTGCCCTCGTAATTCTGCTTGATTCCGGTCGGCCAATCATCTTCACTCAACAACGCCTCGGAAGAGGTGGAAAGCCGTACACCATCTTAAAATTGCGTACCATGAAGTCCAATTCGGATATGGAAAAAGAAGCGCTGGTAACTGCCACCAATGATCCTCGCATCACGCGCATCGGAAGATTATTACGAAAAACCCACCTGGATGAATTGCCTCAGATCATCAACGTTTTACGCGGTGAAATGAGCTTTGTGGGGCCCCGATCCGAGCGTGTTGAGTTGGTACGGGTTTTCCAGAAGGAAGTACCCTTCTACCGTGCACGCATGCTGGTCAAACCGGGTATCACCGGATGGGCTCAAATTCACCAGGCCTATGCTGAGACCATTGCAGAGACCGTCACCAAACTGCAGTACGATCTGTATTACATCGAACATGCATCCATCTGGATGGACATCAATATCCTGCTGCGCACCGTTGGCTCCGTTTTGGGGTTCAAAGGGCGCTAATCTATGAACGAGACCAGCCAACCAATTTCCAACACACCCCATCTGCTTCAGAGCCCTCTCTGGGGGCAGTTTAAGGCTGAGTTTGGCTGGGAGCCCGAAGTTTTTAGCAGTCAAAGCGCCCAGGCACAAATGCTCTTTCGCAAATTGCCTTTGGGTTTCAGCATTGCCTACCTGCCAAAAGGTCCGGTTGGCAAGAATTGGGCATCCCTTTGGGATCAAATAGGTGTTGCCTGCAAGCAGCACCACGCTATCTTCCTGCAGGTAGAGCCCGACCTTAGTGAAGGCGATCTGACTACAGAACTTGCTGAACAAATGCAAGGTTTCGCGGTGGAACCCCACACCATCCAGCCCCGCAGTACAATCCTGGTCGACCTCCAAGCTGAGGAAGATGAAATACTAGCGCGTATGAAGCAAAAAACACGCTACAACATTCGCCTGGCTGAGAAAAAAGGCGTGGTGGTCCGGGAAACGAATGACATTCAAGGCTTTTACAACCTGATGCAGACCACTGGCACGCGTGATGGTTTTGCCGTACATGACATTTCCTATTACCAGAAAGCTTTTGACATCTTCTCGCCATCTGGAGCCTGCGTTTTGCTTGGCGCATTTCATGACGAGAAACCCCTGGCATATCTGATGCTCTTTCTTTCAGGAGAGCGTTCCTGGTATTTCTACGGCGCTTCCGATGACGCCAGCCGCAACCTGATGCCCACCTACCTGCTCCAATGGGAAGCCATGCGTTGGTCCAAAGCCCACGGCGCGACGATTTACGACCTGTGGGGCATCCCTGATGCCAGCGCTGAAGAGCTTGAGGAGCGATTTACACAGCGCAGTGACGGGCTTTGGGGGGTCTATCGCTTCAAACGCGGTTTTGGCGGTGAGGTAGTGCGTTCCGTGCCGGCTTATGTTCGGGTCTACAAGCCGCTTTTGTATCGTGTCTACCAAAAAATTCGAGCCGGAAGAATGGCAGACTGAACATGATCAGGCTGGAAGAAGATCGAATTCCGGATTGGAACCAGCTCCTGCTGCATTTCCCCGACGCGCATATCCTGCAAACATCCCAATGGGCTGAAGCCAAGAAGCAAAACGGCTGGAGTCCCATGTACTTTTGGGAGGGGAGTGATCCTGATGCTCCTGAAGGGCTTGCCCTGATCTTACGCCGAGAGATATCCCTGGCAGGTTTGAAATTCAACGTGCTCTACGCTCCAAAAGGACCGGTTCTGCATTGGCAGGACCAATCTGCGGTGTCGCGCATGTTTGACGCCTTGCAGGACATCTGCCGCCAGGAAAAAGCAATTTTCATCAAGGTTGATCCAGACGTGTTGCTCGGAACCGGTATTCCCGGTGGGGATGCTGAGGTTCCCGCTCCGCAGGGACTCGCTCTGCAAGATGAGTTAAAGAGGCGTGGCTGGCAGTACTCCCAGGATCAGATCCAGTTCCGCAATTCTGTATTGCTGGATCTAACAAAAAGCGAAGAGGACCTTCTGGCTGTGATGAAGCAAAAAACGCGCTACAACATCCGCCTGGCAGCCCGCAAGGGAGTGCGGGTGAGGCTGGGGGAAATCGTCGAGCTGCCTATGCTCTACAAAATGTACGCTGAAACAGCGGTGCGGGATGGTTTCGTAATTCGCCATGCGGACTACTATCTTAATACCTGGCGCAGGTTTATTGAAGCAGATATGGCGAAGATCCTGATTGCTGAGGTTGAAAATCAGCCGGTGGCGGCCTTGATCCTCCTCCACTTCAACGGTACCGCGCGCTACATGTTTGGCATGTCCACTGAGAACTACCGCGAATTGATGCCTAACCACCTGCTGCAGTGGGATGCCGTGCGCCTGGCCAAGAAGCTCGGCTGCCATACGTATGATATGTGGGGCGCGCCGGAAGTCTTTGACGAGAGTGATTCCATGTGGGGAGTCTTCCGCTTCAAACAGGGTTTTAACGGGGTCACCACCCGCACCCTGGGCGCCTGGGATTACACCACCCGACCCGGTCTGTATCGCCGCTACACCGAAACACTGCCCAAAGTGCTCAACCTGCTGCGCCGGCGTGGATTGAAAGCCAACAAAAGGAGCCTGAATGATTGAGCGCGTTCAACTTGCCCAGCTACCCACCCCGATCGAATCACTGCCCCACCTCACAAAGCTATTGGGTGGTCCCCAACTCTTCATCAAACGCGATGACCTGACAGGGCTTGGCTTTGGCGGCAACAAAACCCGCAAGCTCGAGTATCTCGCGGCAGATGCCGCGGCGAAAGGCTGCGACACCCTCATCAGCACTGGCGCGGTACAGTCCAACCACTGCCGTCAGGTGGCTGCCGCTGCTGCCAAACTCGGCATGGACTGCATTTTGGTGCTGGCAGGTCAAAAACCTGAACAGCCCCAGGGTAATTTGTACCTGGACCTGCTCAGCGGTGCCGAGATCACCTTTGTGCCAAAAGAGCAGCGCGACCAATCCCTGGCTGAGATCACGAAGAAAGCTAAGGCAGAAAGCCGCAAGCCCTATCTCATCCCCTACGGCGGCTCCAATGCGATTGGCGCTCTGGGTTACCGCCAGGCAATGCTTGAATTACATGAGCAGGGTCTACACCCGGATTGGATCGTTTTTGCGACTTCCTCAGGCGGAACACAAGCCGGTATGCTGCTGGGCGCTCGCGAAACAAGCAGCCAGGCAAAAATCCTGGGCATCAGCGTGGATAAATCCGCGCGAGAGTTTTCTGAAACCATTGCTGAGATTGCCAATTCCGGCGCGGAGTTACTACAGTTTGAAACTCGCTTCCACCCTGAAGAAATCCTTGTAAATGATTCCTATTGCTCCGCTGGTTACGGCGTGATGACCCCCGCAGAAAAAGAAGCTATCCTGCTCTTTGCCCGTCGTGAAGCTATCTTGCTCGATCCGGTCTATACCGGCCGCGCTGCTGCCGGCTTGCTTGACCTCATCCGCCAGGGCTTCTTTAAACCCAAGGAGAAAGTACTCTTCTGGCATACCGGAGGCACTCCTGCCCTCTTTGCTGAGCCTTATAGACGGGAATTAGCTAACAAATAGACCAACCCGTTGGTCGCTTTCTGTTTTGCCAGCGTCAATCCTGGTTTTTCAAGGATTACCGATCTTCCAACGCGTCCAGATTGAAGCGCACCAGATCCTTAATCAGCCCTTCGTCGAGCCGTATGGAGTAGGGGATCTGAATGGCGCCCTTGCTGGTCTGGTAACCCTCAGACCTCGCCCCGAAATGCTCAATCGCTACTTGGGTCGGGTAGATGACGAGGTGCTTCTTGAAGGTCGTCATCTGGTAGCTGAGGGTCTACGTAAGCTGCGGATCGACCTCAAGCACGAGCTGCCTGACGCGGCAGAGGACACCCTGAACCTGCAACGGTGTTTTGGTGATATAAGCCTCTATCAGGTCTTCCATTTCAGTTCCCTTTTATCATTATGCGTTGATGAACCCTGCTTGCAGGAGATTGTTCCAAAGTCAATTCCACATGAAACACTTCTGCGAAACACTTCTGCGAAGTTTTCAAGCTGTCAATCCCTGCTATAATCCAAAAAATGAACGTAGACATCCGTTCCACGATAATCGTCATCAGCATCATGGCAGCCATCGCAGCTATCTGGCTGGCTTTCAGTGCGCGTAATGCCTTCCGTACTGGTAAAAGGCTGCCCTTCTTCTTCAAGAAACGCCAGCAATACGAACTCGGCGCACGCCTGCTGCTGGGCGTGTTTTTGTTGCTCTCGTTCGCCTATGCTAACCTGCGTTGGGGTGAAGGATTCGCGTATCGCTACTTTCCGCCCACCCTTACCCCCTCGCTGACCCCCACTATCACGCTTACTCCCACCATCACCCTCACACCTACACTCACATTGACCCCCACCCTCACCAGCACGCCATCGGTAACCGGTACCCCCTTCATCCCCGAACAGATTGCCACCGAATTCGAGTCAATCATCACCCCCAAATCTGATTTCGCCTTCAGCCTGATCCAGTTTTCAACTGAAATTGACGATGACCTGCAAGCTATCAAACCCGCTATCGAATTTGAAAACCCACTTGAGACGATTTATGGCACCTACAGTTACAACATGATGGATCCGGGCGTGCAGTGGACGGAAATTTGGGTACGGGATGGGGAGATCGTTCACTACAACAGCGGAACCTGGCAGGGCGGCAGTGGTGGTTATGGCGCGGCCTTGTTGGAACTTCCGCCTGCCGAATGGCTACCGGGAAGCTACCAATTGCAGTTTTTTATTGGGGAAAAGTGGATCACGAGCGGTCACTTCCGCGTCCTCGGCAATCCCCCCACCAGCACTCCCACCATAACACCGACTCCATCGCGCACGCCAACCTTCACGCCCAGCCCAACCGCCACGCTGACGCCAACCAGAACGCCCTTGCCTACTGCGCCCCCCTTGCCGACTGCAACTCCGCGCCCCAGTACCACCCCTTAGTTTTGCGCTCATCTCCCGTGCGAAACGCTGCAGGGTGCTCCTGGGTGAGGTAAAACCTGCCTGTTTGAGACGGTCTCACAGGGAGGCCAATTCATAATCTCCGGAAGTGCCTTTGCAAGACAAGGTACAATTAGCAAATGACAGCAACCAAACACACCACACCGAAAAAACGCTGGGTCATCGCACCCCTCATCCCAAACGACGTCAAAAACACCCTTAGAGATTACCCGCCATTCCTGCGGCAACTGCTCTTTAACCGCGGCATTACCACCGCGGAGGTCGTCAGGGCTTACCTGGGGGCTGACTCTCCCACCTCAACCGATCCCTTCCTGATGCTCGGCATGCGCGAAGCGATCGCCGTGATTGAACATGCGCTTCAGGGAGGCGACAATATCACCATCTATGGCGACTATGATACCGACGGCGTAACTGCCTCCTCGCTGCTGTTTGAGTTTTTCAGCCAACTCGGTCATGAGCCGCGCGTTTACATCCCTAACCGTTTTGATGAGGGATATGGGCTCAACCTGGACGCCGTCGAATTGCTGGCAACCCAGGGCACGCAGCTGCTTATCACTGTCGACTGCGGTATCCGCTCTTTGCAGGAGGTGCAGCGGGCGAAAGACCTGGGAATGCGCGTGGTCGTCACCGATCACCACCAACCCGGCGATCAACTCCCGCAGGCTGACGCCGTCATCAATCCACACCAGCCAGCTGACCCTTACCCCTATAAGGAGCTCGCGGGTGTGGGGCTGGCATTTAAGCTGGCTGAAGCATGGCTTCAGACCCATCCAAATCCTGCCATTGACCTCAACCAATGGCTCGACCTTGTAGCCATTGGCACAGTGGTGGATGTGGCTCCGCTGACCGGAGAAAACCGCTCCCTGGTCAAGCGCGGTTTAGCGCAGATGCGCCAGCCGCGGAGGCAGGGTTTGTTTTCACTGGCACAGGTAGCCTCAATCAACCCTGCCAAATTTAACGCGGGGCACCTTGGCTTTGTCATTGGTCCGCGCCTGAATGCTGCCGGGCGCCTCGAGAGCGCTTTGGATGCCTTCCGCCTGCTCACCAGCCAGGACGTTTTTGAGGCTGGCTGGCTGGCGCAGCAGCTCGACTCGCTCAACTCCAGCCGCAAGGAAATCACCAACGAGATTATCGAATCGACCATGCTCAGCATCGCAGAGCAAGACCCGGACGTTCCGATATTGTTCTCTGCCTCGCCTGAGTATAACGCGGGCGTGGTAGGTTTGGCTGCCGGGCGGCTGACAGAGGCATACTACAAACCCGCCATTATCGGTTCGGTCGAGGGTGACCTCATCAAAGCTTCCTGCCGCTCCATCCCCGAGTTTGACATCAACCATGCTCTGGACCAATGCAGCGATTTGCTGGTGAGGCATGGCGGGCACCCAATGGCAGCCGGTCTCACTGTACGCGCCGAAAATGCCCTGGCATTCCAGGAGCGGCTCATCAACATCGCGCGTGAATCTTTCAAGGGGATCGATCTGACCCCCGTGCTTCACATTGATTATGAAATTGCCCTCGATAAATTACAGGCTGAGCACTTTCCAGGCATCCTTGACGCGGTGGACCAACTGGAACCCACCGGCGCTTCCAACCCGAGCGCGCTTTTTTGCAGCCGTAATTGCCGCGTGCTGCACGCAAATGCGGTCGGCAAGGGCGAACACCTCAAGCTGCTGCTTGGGGCGGGCAGCAATCAGTTGGATGCCATCGCCTTTCGGCATGGTGCTCTGCTTGAAAACCTGCCTGACTTTGTGGATATCGCTTATACCTTTGAGATCAATGAGTTCAACGGGCGCAGCACAATGCAACTGAACGTGCGCGACATTCAGCCTTCCGCCGCTTAGACTGGCTGTGTGACCGGGTCGATCACGAAATGCTTTTCGCCGGTTTCAAGTCGTCCGTCCTTGTAGGTAACGACTTAACGGGCAGTAATCCGGACAAGCTTGCCCGCAGCATTTGCCTTTTTCAACAAGGATTGCAGAACCTTGATCCCTTCTGCTACCCGGCTCCCCTCTTCCAGCCCAAAGCGGTAGGTAAAAAATGCCGGGTTAACCTGCAGATACTGCTGCACCGTTGCCAAAGCAGACTGTACTGCATGCGAATTTATGCTTCCGGGTTGCTCATACAAGGCCCCTACCGGCAGCTTCAGATTAATTTTAAGACTGTCTAACAACACAGGTGAGTGCAAAAAATGCGCGATCGCTGAGCCCCAAGACAGATCTGGGATTTCCTCACCCTCAAGGTGCAGTGAGAGCGAATAACGCGATTCATCGGGGATGAGATTTTTCTCTTCTTCAGTAATCAGTTCATAAACCGCGTCCATTACCTGGCGCGAATAGCCCATTAACTGATCTTTGTCAGCAGCGCTGTCTGAGGGCTTAAGAGCTGGAATTGCCTTACCGACTCTCATCAGGAGCTTGGGTCGTTTCAGCTGCATTACTTGCTGGAAGGACCCCTGCAGCCCGCTGAAGCCAATCGGCACAACTTTTGCGCCGGTACGCTGACTGAGCAGCGCCACGCCGATCTGAGGCTGCATCTTACCCGGTGCCCAGGTTCCGCCCTCAGGAAACATGCCAATCACACCGCCCTGCTTGAGCACATCCAGCGCTTGATACAACCCCTTGCGATCCAGGTTGCCTCGGTTAAGCCGAATGAAGCCATAAAAAGACGTAATGGTACCAATAATCCCCTCAAAGGGCAGATCGCCCGCCCCAATCGGTTCCACCATGCGCTTGGAGTAGACAGTCATCAATATTGGCTCAATATAAGCGGCGTGATTCCCTGCCAGGATGACCGGCCCCTCACTGGGGATGTTTTCAAGCCCTTCGATTTTTGTGCGGGTCAACAGCTTCAGCAAGCCGCGCGCTAAAATACCCAGAATTTTGCGTTTGACCTGGAAACGCGGGTAGGGAATGCTGTAAGGGGGCGTTGATTGGTTCATGGAAGCTCCGATTAAATAAAGAGTGCCCCCACAGGAATTCGAATCCTGGTTTTGGCCTTGAGAGGGCCGCGTCCTGGGCCACTAGACGATGGGGGCGTCAGAGAAAAATAATATCACGCAAAATTCGATGCGTCAATGAGGTGTTTGAGGGTGTTGAAAAAAGAGGAGATTAGGTGAAAATGCCTGCTCATAAGCTGGAATTTCATCGAAAACAGGGGCAATCATGCCTCAGGGCTGTTCATAATTCATCTTATTTTGGTTCTTTTTACCTG